>Ga0210240_100342_pt1 | contig 40718 bp, 35 predicted proteins | sample ChrtobMetP5a_4mM_FD_155463 | JGI IMG/M metagenome (GOLD analysis project Ga0210240, IMG submission 155463) | Chrysochromulina tobin associated microbial communities from unialgal haptophyte culture, Seattle, Washington, United States - P5a_4mM | ecosystem: Host-associated > Algae > Haptophytes >...
CCCTACCCCTAACCCTAACCCTAACCCTACCCCTAACCCTAACCCTAACCCTAACCCTACCCCTAACCCTAACCCTAACCCTAACCCTAACCCTAACCCTAACCCTAACCCTAACCCTAACCCTAAGAGAAGAAATGACCCTAACCCTAACCCTAACCCTAACCCTAACCCTAACCCTAACCCTAACCCTAACCCTAACCGTGCTTAGGCTGTCGCGTCTCACCGCCGCCGATGCCGACGCCGACGGTACTCCTGGCAGCCGCGGCGGTCTTAGTCGTCAGATTGGTGCGCACACAGCTCCAGCACAGCAAAGGGTGGCTGTCGCAGCGCACGCATCGGAAGGCAGTGCCTACGATGGGCTGGACGCAATGCACACAGCGCAGCTGCGTCGGCGGATGTGTGGGGCTGAGCGAGTCAAGTCCAAAATGCGGCTGCGTCGTGTCGAGCTGCAAGCCTTCAGGCAGCACGGCTGGCGCCTCGCCCTCGTCGAGAATGGGCAAGGACGACCAGTCAAACGCATGGCCGCAGCCGCCTTGCTGATCGGCATCGGTGCTGTGATAGTCACGCCCGCAAACCATCGCATCGCACCCACTGAGCTTCTCAATGAGACGTGCGCACTTGGGGCAGCGCTTGCACGTACGCTTCAGGTGCTCGCGATCCGCCTTGCGTTGCTCCATGTTCAACAGCAGCTCTGCGAGTCCGTCCGCAGTAACGGATTCGGCGCTGCCCATCACGGCGCTGTCCACGCTACTTCCGCCGCCCTTGCCGCCGCCGCCACCCTTGACGGCCACAGAACCGGAGGCAGAACGAAGGAAGGCTACCCACGCTTCCACAAGGGCCGCAGCGACCGCGCAGCTTTGTCCCGGGTGGGGCGCGGCCATGCACTGGGAGCAGTACGCCTGCCGACAATCGGAGCACTCGCCCGCAACGGGCATGCCATCGAATTTGGCTGCTCGGGGCAGCGCGACGCGGCTGCGGCAGTCGGGTGCACGGCACGGCTTGAGCAGCGGATGCTCATCTTGTATGTGGCTAGTGCGCAAGTCGTGCCAATCCAGCAACTTTGATTGGATCATCGCCTCATCCAGAGCGCTCGCGCCGCCCAGCCCTCGCAGCGCCGTCTCGATCGCTGGCTGCTCGAGCACACACACGCACTCGGCGTGGCGCGGGCATCGGGGCAGCCGGCGCGCCTGCAGGCTCGCCAGCACGTGCTTGCCTGCGCACTCGCCGCAGAAACGATGGTCGTGGCCGCATCCCATCGAGCGCAACTCCCCACAGCCAGCGTCCGTCGGTCCCGGCTGGCGGCCGCAAAGGGGGCATTCCATCTTGAGGAGCGAGGCGACTAGCTCGGCAGGGAGTGGCTGCAGGCACACGAGGCACGCGGGCTTGCGCCCCTCACGCACGCGGCTCCGGGATGACTCGCGCACGCAGCTCAGGCAGATGCCCATCTCACAGCCGCATGCAGTCGGCAGCCCGGTGCGGCCTCCGTAAAAGTGCTTGCGCGGCCGTTGCTCAGTGCAGATACCGCAACCGAGCATGCCGTCGTCCGGCGCCTCATTTACACCTCCTCCTCCTCCTCCAAGGCTTCCATCGGCGAGGCGAGGCGCCTCGCTCCCGGCCGGCAAAGTTGCCTCGATGAGCGCGAGAAGCGCCACCTTGGGCTCGTCGCTATCCACCGCATCTTCGATCTCCTCGGGTGCAGCGCCCGCGAGCCGAGCACGCCGCATAAGCTCCCCAAGCGGCAGGCGCGCCGAGACCTCAGCACTGGCAGCGTCCATCTTGAAGCGCTTGGCCTGATGAGATGTGCCATCTGACATTGTCGTGAGGTGTGCCGAGGCCGAGGCCGCCACCGCCACGCACGACCCTGCACCAGCGGCGGCGGGTTCGGCATCTGCAGCTTGGGACTCCCGGAGGGCGGCAGAGATGGAGCGGCGTACGATCAGCCCTTGGGAGATTCCGGCGAGCAGCGAGTCCAATGAAGACCTCGAGGAGCTCTGCCGCGCAGGGGTCGGTGGCACATCCGCACTCGCGTCCATGCCGGCGGGGGCAGCATCGAAATCAGCGTTCGCCTTGTCAACTGGCGCGCTCCGCTTGAGCGTCCTCGCGAGCATCGACGCGACGAGTACGCCCTTGAGTCTGCCTACCGCTCTCACACCCACGTCTTTTTGCGTGCCCTCCGCACCCTCGCCCGCTCCCTTCCATCGCTTCAGATCAAATGAGAAGCAGAGCAGCTGCAGGTGCGGTACCATAACCGACACCACCCTCTCCACCGCCGCCCTCGCCGCCGCCGTCGCCACCGCCGCCCTCGCCGCCGCCACCCCTGCCGCCACCGGCTCCACCGCCCTCGCAGCCGCCGCCCTCGCCGCCGCCGCCCTCGCCGCCGCCTTCGCCTCCACCTCCCTCGCCGATACCCTCGGGAGCTTGTCGCTGGAGGCACCCAGCAGGCTGCTGCCCACCGATGCGCCGCCGTCGTCCGCCATGATCTCGGCGTACTCTTCCTCTTGCAATCGCTTCGCAAGGTCGGCGTCGGAGGACCCGTAGCCCCCCAACGGTCCTGCGGCGGCTCTGGCGAGTCGGAGCTCGCTGAAGACGCCCCGCGCCGCCGCCAGCCGGAGCTGATCGCCTTTGATCGCGTCGACGCGCACGTCACGCCCCGACCAGCACTCGCGGCGCCCCGCGATCTGCAAAAAGGTCACCTCGGTCGCAAGATCATAATCGATGCGCTCGCCGATGACGAGGCTGATTGCATCACGCACGAAGCAGACGAGCTCACTTGGGTCAAGGAGCCCGTTCGCATCGGCGTCGTACATGATCACGAGGCGGTCCCAGTCGATCGAATCCATGTCTTTGGAAGTGGCCGGCCTCGCTGAGGAGGACGCGCCTGCATCCGATGGCATCGATCGCTTCCTGCCGGATGGTTCGGCATCTGCGAGCCGCAGCACCTGGTATTGTGCTCCCCGCGCACACATCTCCATGGTGGACAAGTGTACTTTGTGGGTTTCGTGTTGAAAGGTGACCGAGACGGTCGCGGGCCGCTCCGCCATTTGATACGCAGACTCGAGGCGCTCCGATGCCACGGCATCAAAGGGTTCGAATCGTCCGTTGTATTCCACGCTCCAGGTCGTCATGTTCGTGGAGAGGGCCAGGAGGGAGATGCGTGAACCCGTGAACAGACGGGGAGGGATGCGTGAACGTTAACACCCTCTCCCCCCAGAAAATTTGGTCGCGTGTTTGACTTGAATTGCTGTTCATCAGAGCTACACAAGCAGCCTGGTGAGCGCGACAACCCGGTCCCTGCTAAAGCTACGAGCTAGACCAGGCTTCCTATCGCGGTGGGTGGGCGGGACCACTTAGCTCTCGACTGAGAGCTAGACATGAGAGTCACCGTCGTTCGAGGATCTCCCCGAAACGAGGTGTATGCACCCTGTCCGTGTCTCCCGCTGGAATTACATCGGGATGCGCATCAAACAGTTTCGAGATTCCCTTGGAACCTGAAACGTGAGCAGCATATCTCCCGTTATGCATCCGCATGGTACCCCATCAAATCTGCAGCCGGTGCTGGGGCCGTTGGTGGCGCAGGGGCAGGGGGCGACGGATAGACCGTAGTTTGACCTCGCCCACCGCGCCCTCCACGCCCCCCTCGACCCCCTCGCCCGCCGCGGCCAGCTATTTCTGCCACGGCCAGGGCTGGGACGCGCTCCGCCTCCGTCCTCTCCGCCTCCGCCCTCTCCGCCTCCGCCCTCTCCGCCTCCGCCCTCTCCGCCTCCGCCCTCTCCGCCTCCGCCCTCTCCGCCTCCGCCCTCTCCAGCTGCGCTCTCTCCACCTCAACCCTCTCCAGCTCCGCCATGGCTGCCTGCACGGCCTCCGCCGCTGCTACCCGTACTGCGGCCTCCTCGACCTCCTTTGCCGCCTGCTCAGCCGCCGCTGCCGCGGCCGCCTCGGCCACCTCGGCCTTCTCCGCGGCTGCCGACTCCGCAACGGCCGCCTCTGCCGCTGCGGTCGCCTCCAGCAGAGCCTCCACCGCCTTGGGGGGCTCCTCCCCCCTGAGGGGCTCCTCCGCCTTGGGGGGCTCGGCCGCTGACGCACTCGCTACCGGCGCTCTCGCCTCGCACGCCCCTGCCTGCTTCGCCTTGGTTTTCTTGCTCGCTTTCTTCTTCGGCGCGTGCTGCTTGTGCGCGCCCTCTGCCTCCTCCTCGTCATACGTCTCATCATGCCATGCCACAGATGTACTTGCAGCACCGGAGCCTAGCCCCTCCATGTCATCCAGATAGCAGATGCAAAAGTGCCCTGCGTACTGCTCCGCGAGCACCGCGTACACGTTACTCGTTTGCTGCCGCCACGAGTAGAGCTCCACGTGCCAGCGCTGTCTCAAAGCTTCCTCGACGCACTCAGGGAAGTTCGTGCGCCCGTCGTTGCGGTTGCCGTCGCCCGTCACGAGGGCTATCACGCGTGGTGGGTCAAACGCTTTTGCCGCAGTTCGCATGAGCTGCGCGTGCAACGCATCGTCCACAAATCGCTCCGGCCCATGTCGGGAGTCTGCAGAGACTGAATACCCGTGCCGCTCCCACTCATGCCGCGCGCGCTCGGCCTCGTGGGAGCCGATCACTACGCGTTCTTTGACGTCACGCAGCCCCTCTACATGCCGTACGAGGTGCATAACGTCCAACTGCTTGCCGAGCCTCGCAGCCCCCACAGCGACGTTGGAATGGTCCACAAAGACATGGAGGCTCCTTCTAGGCATGGGTGCCTCGGAGCCCGAGTTGAGCTGAATGCGCCAGGAGAGGGCCTTGTCTTCACACCAGCTGCGAATCTCTCGCTCCAGCCGCTTGTCGCGAATTAAGGCGCAGCGGGTAGGGTCTATCGATACCCCGCTGCGCGGGTCGATGCAGTTATCAGTCATCCACAATGCGATCGCGTCGTACTCGTACACGTGCTGGAACACGTCGCCATCCACCAGCGCCGCGGGGTTGCGCATGATTTCGTTCGTGATAGAGCACAGGTAGTCCAGCTTCTCCACACGGGCTGCTGCTTCGAGATCAGCATAGAACCTCTCCAAATCGAGCCACCACTGCGGCTCGCCTGCGCCGCACTTGACAGCAGGAGCGTCCGGGGACGGCGCAGTGCCGCTTTCTTCTCGCTGTGCTGTCGGCCCCTCTCTTGTGCGCGCTCGACCGCGGCCTCTGCGGCGTCTGCCGCGGTGTTCAGGTAGAAAAGCTACCGCGCCATCTTCATTCGTGTTCCATCGGAGAACTCGGAGCCAGAACCGCCCCTCTGCGGCTAGCCAGACCCCGCACGCGACGGTATCTCGGCATAGAGCCCAGATGAGAGCCCTCGGATTCTGAATGTGAGCTGCATGCCGCCTGAACATACAGCTTGCGCTGCACACGATGATGGCCGCGGCTGACAGAAGGCGTAGGTAACCTGCGATGTATGCCACGAGCACTGCAGTTGCTCCTGCGGCAACCCAGCCGAAGCTGCCCCCTGTGCACAGTGCTCGAAACCCATACCCGCACAACGCCCCAAGCCCGAGGAGCAACGCCGCAAGCACAAAGAACAACCACACCAGCTGTGTGAACAATTCCTCGAGCTTCGAGCCTTCTCCACCCATTTCTGCCCTCTGGATGACGTGACGTGTTTGGCCTTCATGGTTGGCAGGGCTGCCAACTCGTCCGGAGCCGGATGGCGGCAGCTTGGGCGTGTGAGCGCGGAGCATCTGAACGATTCGCTTCCGGCGAGCGGTGAGATCCTTGTACTGCTCACTTCTCATGTGGGGAGTTGGCGTCCTGGCCAAGTCCATGGCATCCATGCCTTTTCGATTCTTCACAGAAGGGTCTGCGCCAGCATCTAGCAGCACCCTCGCGATTTCAACAAACCCGTAGCTGGCAGCGTAGCCAATGGCGGTATCGTCTTCCCTGTAGGTTGATACGTTGATAGACAGTTCCGCAGCACTTCGATGTCGGAGCAGCTCCTTCACGACAAGGACGCTGCCGGAAGCAGCAGCTACAATGAGAGGCGTGGAGCCGAAGCGGTCGCGTGCCGTCGAATCTGCGCCGGCATCAAGCAGCATAGCCACGATTCGCGCCTCCAGCTGACTCGTAGAATCCTCTCCCAGGTATTGGACGTCTTCTCCACGCCTCACATAGTAGCCTTGAACCGCCTGCACCAACGCGTTGCCCCCTGTCCAAAGGCCATCTTGAGACGTCCACGTGGTCGGTGCCGAGACGTTTGCACCTGCCTCGAGGAGGAGCTCAACCACGTCAGCGTGGCCTTCGAAGCTCGCTCGCGTGAGCGGTGTATCCTGCCCACTAAACCCGCGTATTTCAATGCCTGGCTTAGCAGCAAGCAGCAGCTGCACGATCCGCGTGTATCCCAGTGTAGCTGCGAGAAACAGAGCGGTGTTGCCATGTTCTTTGTTTTGAACGTCGACAGCTGCGCCAGCGGCCAAGAGCAGGGAAACGATCTCGGTGTGCCCTTTTTCTGATGCTAGGATTAGAGCACTGCTGCCTGGACCAGACGGTGAGCCCTGGATGGTGAGAACATTTGGATCAGCTCCCATTTCCAGAATCACGGCAACCTCGTCCTTCATGCCCATCACGGCCGCCTCGTGAAGCATGTTAGATCCGTACCCTGGTAGCAAATGGTCAATAGTCTTGTCATGGTCAAACTCTGCACAAGACTCATGCTCCTCTTTTTCGGAGGAGAAAGCAGGTGCCGAATTCTCCTGCCGGGTGGTGGCGACGCGCTTGCGCACGAACTCTGGGGGCGCGTCCGGCATGTCGATCTCATCCATGTACGCGCGGAAAGCGGTGGTGTACTGGTACGTGGCGCCCATGAGCAGCAACGAGAGGAGCCTCGCCGCCATAAGGAACAAGACGCGGCGCCGTGTGAACAACGATCCCCCTCTGTGGGGAAACGTAAAGGCTGAGTGAAGACGTTGATTTAAAATATGCAAGACGAACGAACAAACGAACACTTTCCCCGCTCGAGCGTGGTGCCGAGCACTCGTCTATGTCGCCCTCTCTGTCACCGCCTCGTTCACGCTGCTTTCGCACGAAGCAACATGCAACACAGCAGTTCGCTCCAAGGTAGTACCGAGAACCAGTCGCTACTCCTCGGCGTCTCGCTCATCATCATGGGTTGTGCCTCGTCGGCCATTGGACTCGCCATGATGAAGCGCTCATCTGACGTCGAGAGTGGACTCCCTCTGCACCTGCGCTGGAGGTGGATGATTGGTTTTTTCAACCTGGCGATCTTCGCGACGGTGCTCAACCTAATCTCCTTTGGGCTGCTGCCGCTCGCCCTCATCTCACCCTTCGCGGGCATGACGATGGTCTTCTCCATCCTGCTCGCCGCCACTGGCCTGCTGCACGCCAGTGAGCGCATCTCGTACGAGCAGTGCCGCGGCTGCGCGATTGTGCTCACGGGGCTGACGGTCGTCTCGCTGTACGGCCCGCACGCCACCGGCCAGGGCGCCGATACCATTGCGGCGCTCCTCGCCCTCTTCACCGCGCCGCCGTTTGTTGTCTTCGCGAGTGTGACTGTGAGCACAGTGGCCGGGTACTTGTGGGTCTTGTATGCGCCGTCAGCGGCGCGCTTCCGGCCGGAGCCGAGCTCGTTCGTGTCGACCGTCTGCTCCGCGTACGCTGCCTCCGTATGCGGCGCACTCTCGCAGCTCTTCCTCAAGGTCGTCTCGCTCGCGTGCCACGAGGCCGTGGCCGACGAGGGGCCTGGCCTGCTCATCTTTTTGCATCCGACGGTGGCGGTGGCATTCGTGGGCTTGGCGCTCGCGGCGCCGCTGCAGCTGCACCTGCTCAACTCGACGCTCGCCTCCTCGCCCGTGAGCTACGCAGTCCCCGTGTACCAGGCGCTCCTCACTCTGCTCACAACCGCAGCTGGCGGAGTCTTTTTCTCCGAATTCAATCGCATGTCGGCACAACGGACACTCGTGTACGCAGGGGGTGCGGCCGTGTCGCTTAGCGGGCTCATCGTTCTCGGCAGCGCCGCGCAAGAGGCCCAGGCCGCTGGCACGTCCGAGGGCAGCCAGCCGCTCGTTTTCGGGTACGATAGCATCGAAAACGACCCCTCCTCGGCGGACGAGCCATGACGCCACTGGACGACGCTTACTTCCCCAGGGGCATGTCACATGAGCCACGCTGGCGAGTCCACCCGCACCACGACTCGCTCTTTGTACTTTGGGTAGGGTATCTGCGGAAAGAATCTCGGGTGGGTGCGAGTAACTTTTGTTAAGTGTTTTATGTCACGCCAAAGAATCGAATCCCCCGAAGACGAGAGTAAGCTGTGTAGGTTGTGTGAACACCAGGCACGGCCTTTTCAACTGTGAGCAGGTGCCTTCTTGGGACGTCCTGACTTGACTTGACTTGACTTGACGTGACTTGACTTGACGACTTGTGAATACCCTGTTTCTCGTCAGCTCTCCGCCTGCATGTGTCTCATTCCGAGAGTCCTTTATTGCTGTTGTGCGCTGGGGGACCGCGGTGAAACTGACTGTGGCTGTTAAAGTGTTGGTGTGAAACGAGCAGCTTCGGCAGTGGTGGCGTCGCTCGCCTTCCTTACCCTCTTTAACGCTCCGAATACCACGTCCACGGGTCGAGCCCGCCTTCTCGACGGCAGCGTCCCCAAAGGCCCCTCTACGTGGCTCCGGCGCATCCCCATCCCCTCTAACGACGCCCTTCGCACCCCCCTCTTCGCCTTTCAAGTCCCTCAACATTTCCCGATTGCCCTCGCCCTTGATCTCCTCCTCTCACCGCCTACGCAAGGGGTGGGCACCATCACTCGCTGCACTGCTTGCTGCACCACCGCCCAACCCCTCGGATACCCCCTTGTCGGACCTGGAGATCGTCACTTTGTACAGTGCCAGCACGGCCTGAGACTTCATTCCACATCCCACGACCCTGCCGTCCAATCCCTCGTGCCTTTCCTCGATGCTATCCTTGGCGCTTCCCGAGTCACCGCTGAGCGTGGAGGCCAAGGAGGCCAACGTGCCATCGACCAGTGGATGCAGAACAACCCCATTTCGCATGCCCCCGATATCGTCCTTCGCGACTATGACAAGCCAAACTCCTACGTCCTCATCGACATCAAGACCCTCGATGCTCCAGGCCCCACGCATATTGCTACCCACCATACTGACCGCTCACGCCTCGCTGCCCACCTGGCCATCGCTACTCACTCTCGTCGCAACCAGTACGGCGACATTAGTCCCAACATGCGCCTTGTCATTCTCGCTATCAGCACTTGTGGCGCCATCAATACTGAAGGCATTGATTTCATCTCTCAACTCGCCAGGCGCACAGACAACTCCATCCCCCCTGCCCTCCTCGAACAAGCATCATGGGCTGCGCCCAAGCTCGCACCAATGATCCGAATGGCCCTCGGCTTCGCCGTCCGGCGAGGCCTTGCTGCTGCTATCCATCGCTGGTGGCAACGCTCGCACGCTCTTGACCAACAGCCCCCTCCACACCCGCACGTTCCACCTCCGCCGCCAGCACCACCGCCGCTACCACCACCGCCCTCGCCGCCGCCCTCGCCACGTCCGCCGCCCTTGCCGACACCGCCCTCGACGCCGCCACCATCGCCACCGTCCTCCCCTCCACCAGCACCATCCTCGCCACCATCTTCGCCACCGCCCTCACCGCCACCCTCTCCGACGTCCCTCCGTCCGCCACCCATGCCGCCTCTCCTGTCACCACCCATTCCGCCACCGCCATCACCACAGCCGTCGACAACTCCCTTCAACCCAGCCACCTCTCCCGACATTTTGATCCAGACGACCCCTATGGACATGGACGCAAGTGTCCACGCACCACTATCCGAGCAACCCCATCCGGACCCCCGCGAGCCACATATGCTTATCTCTCGAGTTCTTGTCGCCGAGCGCCACTCGAGCCTCCTTGAATCTGAGAATACGCGCCTTGAGCTCGAACTTCAACGCCTTCACTCCACTCTTGAACACACCCTGACCTCTTTACATATCTTTGAATCTGAGACCATGCGCTTGGAACTTGAGAATGACCGACTTACTTCGAGAATTGACGAAGCGAACTACGTTCAATGGCACAGCACCGATTACATAAACGCACAGCTCGCCCTACGCGAAGATGCCCTTCAGCGCCAGCGCATTCGAGATGACGGCATTTTCTGCTGTTCCTGCGCTCTCCTCCGTCTCCCTGATCACTTCTTTCCGGCGATGCTTGCTGCTCACGTTCCTCCCTCCCGCCGTCGATGTGCCTTCTGCGTCCGAGCCATCCGAGCGAACTTTGACTGCTTTGGCCGTGCCTTCTTTACTCCACCTGGTTTCACCATGCCCCGCCTACACCCTGACGACTCCACACGCCTTACTGACCTTCATCGCTGCTACTCATGCGCCTCCATGCGCCACGCCTCAATGCTCTTCCCGATATACGACGCTCACGTCCTGTCTGACCTTGCTCCTCTTCATTCTCAATCTCGGCTCTTGGCTCCCCTCCCCCGTGATGCCCCCCGCGCCCACACTCCTAGCCAGAAGTTCCCGGTCTGCGTCTTCTGTAGACGCGACCTCCTCCGCAACCATAGCCCGCCCCCCATCCCCCCGCGCCACCAGCCTCGAGAACTCACACCTGACTGGGAGCCTGATCCCGATCACCCGGGGGATTGTGAGTCCCTTGACGATTCTGATGACCTTGACGACGATGACCACGGGGCCCACCTGTAAGCCTCATCCCCCTGTCTAAGTGAGTGATAGCGATTTATGATGAACTACCTGATTACCCCCTTTACTGTTGATCAGGCTGGTCGGTCCGCGCCCTTACCAGCCTGCCGACTCAGGTGCGGATCACTTTGAACGCGAACACCTGGCCCGGGGGGTTGGGCAGGCACCAGGCGACTTTTTGCGAAGGATGCATGAGGGGCTTGCCTCCTGGAGGGGCCCCGTGCTATACACCTGACCATCTTGCCCTCTGTTGCCGCAGCTAGGGCCTCCCTTTTTTACCCAAGGCACGGCAGTGGGCGACGTCGACTGGGCATGGACATGAAGAGCACGCCAGATCCTTTTTCAGGGTGCTTGGATCCATCCGGTGATCTACGTGCTCACGTTCCGAGTGATCCCGCCCTGATCTCACTTGGGCCGTCAAGGCAAGCGATCCCGTATCGATCTCGCTCTGCCGCCGAAGGTTTTTGGGGCCCCACGACCTGCACAACGCGTCTCGGCTCCCTTTTTTTTCCACCCGCAGAGGCGTGGTTTGAGACCGAGACAACGAGGCTCTGCGTCATGAGCGCTCATTTTTTCTGTCTGGCCGGCCGTAAGGCGGCAGACATCGGGGCTCTGCGTTCTGAGTGTCCCCTTTTCTCTTGTTTTTGTGGTTGGCTGTCTGGCGGCCTTCTCTGTTATCTTTGGGGGCACATGCGGAGCTCCTCGGGTGATTGCCCCTTGGAGGGGAGAGCGTGAGTGGGTCCCTGTCTCGAACCGGCTGTATGCCAGGTCGTTGACATGCGCAAGGACGGACGGACGCTGCGTCTCTTCAGGGGGCGGCGACGTACATACTCGTTGCCCCTTGGCTCGCCCATTTGGGGGTTCACCGCCCACGTTGGCGGGCGCGCTCCCTCCTGAGTGCATATTTGGGTCTCGCCGCACTTTCTCTCTATATGGCTGTTTCTCAGCTCTCCGTCTGCATGTGTCTCAGTTGAGGCCTGGCCTTTTTGTTTTGTTTTTGTCTTCACGGCTGTGTTGCTTACGTGTTGTGTGTATTAACACTGAAACTTCCCTTCGAAACTTATGTCCACATCCCTTGCTTCCGCTTCGCTGCGTCGCCGCCCAGGCCTCACGCGTACAACGTGCGCTGCGTCCTTTAGCACGCATGCTCAAGGCGTGCACAACTTGCTTCATCGCTTTTTCCACATTCTCGACGGCGTTGATACGGAAACCTCGCTTGGGCAGCTTTTCATGGAACCAGGCCAAGAAGCGGGCGTCACAATATCGATGCACATCCCCAAGGCAGGACTCATCCTTCAGACAAGAGAGGACATCGACGCATGGTGTGTTCACATGCATAAGCGCTGGACGACACCGACGCTGCACTTGGAGTCAAATGTGATCCTGCAGGACCACGGTGACACTGTCGTGAATCACAGCTATTGGACAGCGTTTCAAAATGATGCAATCACGGCGTACGGTACTCACGCGGATGTGCTGCAGCGTCAGCAAGATGGCGAGTGGCGTTTCCGGCGTCGTGTCATTCGGCATATCCATCCTGCGTGATGGGCATCGTCACATCGTGCAGACCGTTAGAGCGGCTCAGATCGTGCGCGGCGAGCGCCTCCGCTAGGCTCTATCCGAACGCGACGGGTGTTACGTGTTACGGTGTGTCTGACTGGTCACGCTCACAGCTGTGTGGCCTCTCGCAGTGCGTGTGCAACACGCAAATAAGAAGACCCAAACGTGAAACGAATGCGCCGCCGCGCGTCCTCATACAGTAGGGAGTAGCGTCCTCATGCGCGTCCTCATACAGTAGGGAGTAGCGTCCTCATCCGATCGCGCAGTAGCGCTGAGGCCTGAGCGCGTCATACTCGATACTCGTCGCAACCCGCGGAACGATGGCCGTGCAGCGTCGTGCATGGCGCGTGGCAGCACTCAGACCGCCTCTCAATGGTGCGCCTCCGCCTTTGCCGCAGCGACCGAGAGGCGTGTGTGGATGTGCTCGAGCACCGACTGGGCGAGCCCCCCCAGCCGCTCCACGTCCGCCAGAGGCGGCCCACCAAAGGGCGTCGACATGGGCGGCGGCGCGCGCGCTGGTGTGGGCGGTTCGGCGCGGCGCGGCACGTGGCCCAAGAGGAACCTTTGGACCGACAAGACGGCGGCGGCGAGCGCCTCAGGCACGCGCGCGCCGGCGGGGCGCTTGGGAATGCCCTCGTCAGGGAGGCTCCCCTCGCCTTCGAAGACCTGGTGAGCGCTCGCCCGCAGCGAGTGCAGGTGGGCCGTGAGCGCTGCCGCGAGCTCAGCACCGCCGAGCAGCTCGAGCTTATGGAGAGCCACCTCGCACACAATATCCTGCTCGCGCACGCACCGGCGCAGGGCGGCCTTCTGAAGCGTAAAGTCGCGCGCGAGGGTCTCGTGTAGCTGGATGCGCGCCGCACGCTCAAGCTCCATCGAACGAAGCATGTCACGCAGCGTTGCAAGCATAGCACTCAGTTCCTCACGCCGAAGGCGCAATGCCGCCACCTCGGTGCAAGCATGCCGCAGCGAGCGACGCAGCTCGTCGGCGCTTGCGTGCCGTCGCATGCGACGCTCCTTGCGCTCCCGGCGCGTCGCAGCAGCGGGCGTCTCCGCGTGCATCGCCCGACCCGGCGACTTGGGTGCCCCGTGCCCCGCCGGCGTGGTGTTGCCGGCCTCTCGCAGCACTTCCTTGCCGCCGGGAGACTTGCCAAGCGCGGCGGCCGCGATCCCTTCCTTGCCCGGTCCTTCCTTGGTCGACGCGTGTGCGCGACGGTCGGCGGCGATCCACTCAGCCGTCAATCGCACGCCCTCGGCCAGCCTCGCCTCGAGCCGCGCCTCGGCCTCCGCCGCCGCCCGGCCCGCTGCCTCGGCGCGCTCCTCTACGCCCCGCGCCGTGCGCTCCCCCGGTGCGCCCGCCGCCCGAGCAATCTTCTTCTCCGCCTCCGACACGATGTCCGCGTATCGCTCCCGCTCGCCATCAAAGGCCGCGAGCTCTGATCTGGCGAGCGCGAGCTGCGCCTCGCGAGAGTGGAGATGCGCCGCAAAGGCACGCTGGTGCTCTTCCGCGTCGCGCAGCTGGGCACGAAGCCGCGAGCGCTGCGCGTGTGCCAATTTCGAGCCCGTGCGGCGCGTGTGCGCCTCCTCGCCATCCTCGGCCAATTCGTCCTCCTCGTCCTCCTCTTCCTCGTCGTCCTCGCCCTCCTCGTCCTCCTCGCCCTCGGGCGCCTCCCGTGCCAACCGGACGCCGCCGCCCGCGCCCTCGCTCACGAGCCGTGACTCCGATCCGAGCACGCCGAGCAGTGCCTGGCACGCCGTGCGTGCCTCAGCAGGGAGCGAGGCGAGCGTACCCGCCTGCGCCAGCGCGCTGGCGAGGGTTTCCGCCTGCGCGCGAGCGCTGTCGACCACCTGGCGCAGCGAGGCGAAGTCGCTCACGCACGACTCGTATGCCTCGCGCAGGCCGTCCTCGGCCGTGACGTGCTCCGCGAGCCGCGCACGCGCCAGCGACACCTGCGCCTCCAGCGTCTCCGCCTTGCACTCGGCAGCGAGCAGCATGTACGCAGCGCCGAGCGTCGACTGTAGCGACTCGAGGCTCGCGTGCACCGCGCCCACTTCCGCGGCCTGCGGCGCCGCAGGCTCGAGCAGGCTCATGAGCCGCGGCGTGAGCAGGCGCTCCGAATCGTCGTCGGCCTTGGCGGCCATTACAAGCCGTCGGGCGCTGTCGGGATGCGGCTGCGCCTTGCGCGCGGTCGCGCAGGCAAAAGAAGAGCTTCCCGAGAAGATGGTTTCGCCCGCCATCACCGAATCGAGCAGCTCGCGCGTGCGCGCACTGAGAGCCTCCGTCATCGTCGCGTTTGGAGCCTCCGTCAGCGCGCACTGAGCCGGCCGTCTCGGGTGCCGTTTGGACGGGTACGGTACCCGTTTGGAGAAAACCTCACTCGATCGTCACTCGATCTCTCCCAGGCAAGACATCACCGCGGACATTCAATTTCGTCGCGGTCAAGCGCGGTCCGCCCCGCGCCCTCAGCGCCATAATCTCATCTCAAATATGCTAGTGAGGTTGGTCTCTCCCAGCGCGCAGGGTGTCAATATGTATTCCCTGACCCTGTCGGTGTCGCTTGCCTACATGCTGCCATGGCGGAGGTTAATGTCCTGGAGGATTCAGAACGGGGCGCTGAATAATCCGCTGCGCGAATGGCGCAGCCGGCGCGCCCGGTGCATTCCGGCGTCGGGAGATTCGGTCACAACTTCTGGCTGAACGAAACTCGTCAAAACGAGATTCAGGGCGGCCCGCCATCGCAGGGAAGGTTGAACCCCCTACAGCCAGCTCGGCGATGAGCTCGGCGACCCGGAAGTTTGCGAGCACGAGCAGCATGCAAAAGGACGGCGTTTTCCAGCTGGACGCCGTCGAGAAAGAGCTCGCCCACGAGTCGTTCACCGTGGACACCCGCGACCATGAGGATCACACGTTCTGCGGGATCATGTTCAAGGTCGAGTGCGAGACCGACCTTCCGTGCAGGTACCTCGAAATCCAGTCGGTCCATGTACGAGGCGACCTGGGTCCCATGACGGTTTGGGTGACGTCCGACACTTGGGAGCACAAGCAAGAGGAGGAGAGCGAGTGGAAGAAGATCTACGCGGGGCAGCACGAGCCGACACCACGCCTGCGCCGCGGCCAACCCGCTCAATACACGGAGCTCAAGCTGCACGAGTCCATCAAGCTCGCGCCGGGTCAGTCGTGCGGCCTGTACGTGCACTCGGGGCTGCCCGGCGACGAGGGTCTCGTATACGACAACGGAAAGGGACAGGTGACGTACCAGGACCACGTGCTCAAGGTGCTGCCCGGCGTCGCCCACCTCTCCAACCGCCCCTTTGGCTCGCGCGGCTTCTGGGGGCGCCCGTGGCGCACAAACCGCGAGTTCGTGGGCAAGCTCCAGTATGGTGTGCGTTGGAAGAGTACGCCGCCGCCCGCGCGCGCCGCCCCTGCCAGAGCGGCCCTCGCATCCGATCTCCTGCTGACCGTCTGCTGACTCACCGTCCGTGACCCTTGCCCGCCGCGCCGCGCTGCGCGCGTGCGGCAGTGTGGAGTCCCGAGGAGCACTTGAACTTTCCAATCGGGTTCCAGGACGCGGTGAAGACTATGATTATGGCGTCTCGCCGGCCCGAGTCTCTCATGTACTCGCTGCAAGACGACATTGTTTTCTTCATCATGAACAAATGCTCGTGGGACTGGTGGGGCAAGGGGATGCGCCTGCCGCCTCACCGGATCGCCGCCATGAAGGCGGCGGCCGAGGCGGAGGTGGAGCTAGCGGCACGGCGCGCGCGCCCCGCTTCCTACGGCCCTGGCAGCTATCACTCGTTCGCGCCCCCGCGTGGCGCGCATGCGCATGAGCTCTATGAGTCCCTGCTGGGTGCGGTGGCCACGCATATGTACGTCGGACAGGGTGCGGCGGGGAGCGGTCTCGACGACGAGGTTGGCAGCGCACTCGACGATGAGGAGGACGAGGACGACGAGGACGACGAGGACGACGAGGACGAGGACGAGGACGAGGACGAGGACGAGGACGAGGACGACGAGGACGAGGACGAGGACGTGCGCGAGGACGAGGCCGACGAGGACGACGAGGACGAGGACGGCGCTGAGGAGGAGGGTGCGAAAGCCGAGCCAGCGAGCCTAGTGGCGGCAGCGGCAGCACTGGCGAGTGGCGTGGAGCTGGACTGACTGAGCCCTGCAGCTCGAGGGCGCTCGCCACAGCGCCCTACCAAAGCTTTGTGAGCAGTGCCCTCGACGGCGCTCGCTCGATCTTATGTGTGAGAGAGCGGCTGTGCGTGTGACGCGAGGAGACGATAGAATAGTACGGCGATGGCCGATGCGATGGCCGGACTGAGGCGAGCATCTCCCGGCGCGACGGAGGCCCTGGGCCCGGGACCCCAACGGATAGCGGTCTCTCGGACACGGACCGGTCGAGCGGTACAAGTGACTTACAACGTGTATATGCAAACACCAAGGAGAAACATTCGGGCGCTGGGTTTCACTGCCGGGTGCGCAGCACACGCTTCCGTCGTCTTATCGTACGGTCTGCATGACGGTCTGCTCGTGGCACGTGGGGTATTTTGTGATTTTGTATTATCGGCCGGGCTATCGCCACGTGTTCTGGTCTTGAGGTTGAGCTTCAACCTCATGTTCAACCTTCACCACACGACATGCTCATGCACATGCTTCACCAATCCACCCCCGACCCCCGTTCATCCCCCGTTCATGCCCCCGTTACTGCTGTTGTAAACGCAGAAAACACTGACACCTCATTACTCATAAAGACAAAACAAAGCAAACACGCATCAAGGTATCATACTCATAGGTGATCAGGTGCGGCGACATGTACTGCGTACCACGGAAGTGAGGTATGCTGCGCCTGCGCCGTGACCCGCGCGAGGGACGATGCTGCCGCACAAGCTGGTGTGCCGTCAGCATGATGCGACGGAAGTCAGCACGAGGTATAGAGCCATCTGGGCACAGGGGGATCCTTTAGTCGAGAGCTGTCTCCCAGATGGGCTCATATGGTGTGCACGAGAGTCTAAGAAAGGGCCGACGTCAGGCCGCTCCTCGCCTCAGTCCATACCTTCGAGGCGAACTCCACGAGCTGCGGAAAGTAGGCTGCGGCGGCCTCCCGTTCGGCCGCATCTCGTCTGGCCGCTTCGCAGAGCAGATCGAGTTGGGCGCAGAGCCTCGCTCGCCCAGCGATCAGCAATGACGCGCGCGCGATAGCGCCCCGCTTGGCAAGTGTCTGGGCAAGGCTCGAGAGGGCGACAGCAGCAGCGTCTGCGCCGTCGACCACATCTGACCAGCTCAGCTGGCCGATGCGCGTGCGCGCGTGGGCGAAAGCGCCCGAGGTGGCGCCCCACGTGAGAGCGCCCCGCTTGGCAAGTGTCTGGGCAAGGCTCGAGAGGGCGACAGCAGCAGCGTCTGCGCCGTCGACCACATCTGACCAGCTCAGCTGGCCGATGCGCGTGCGCGCGTGGGCGAAAGCGCCCGAGGCGGCGCCCCACGTGTCGTCAAGCACGCGCAACGCCCATGCCCACGAGAGCGCTCCATCGGGTGGGAGGACCTCGGCACACGCCATCCAGAGCAGTGCGACACCGAGCCCGAGGAGCATGAGGGCACACGCGTCGCGCAGCACCCGGGAGGCGCTGGCTTGGGCGCTGACGCGCTGCTGTGGGTGCGATTCGGCAGCCGAGAGGCTCGTCACGTCGACGAGCTGTGAATGTGAAGAGAGGCTCGTCACGTCGACGACGCCGTCGAGATGCGACATCATGCTCCTCGGACTGGCTTCTTGCGCCGCCGCTGTCGCATACTTGTTTGCCATGGCGGTGGCCTTCGCCTCGGGAGCCGCCTCATCGGTCGTAGCCGCCTCGTCCACCGCCGACTCCGCCGCCTCAGCCTCTGCCGCCGCTGACGCCTTCTTGGCCACCTGCCAAGCTGCCTGAACTCGTAGCGCCTTCGCCATCGCCGCCGCTATCACTTCGAGCGCCATTGCCGCCCGCGCCTCCTCAGCCTCCTTGGCCGCTGCTGCCGCCACCGCCGCCGCCGCCGCAGCAGCAGCGGCAGCGGCATCCTCCGCTGCAGCCGCCTCAGCTGCCGCCGTCTTGGTGACTGCCTTGTCCACAGCTGACGCAGCGGCTTCCTCGGCATCGATGCCAAAGTGATCTCCAAGGAAGCTCTTCACCTTGGCCGCGATGATGGGCGAGGCGTCGCTGACCGCGCTCCTTACCTTGTCGAAGGCGCTCTCGATCGCCGGCGAGGCCTTCTCCCACCAGTCCTTGGCGTTGAGCGTCTCGTCCTTGGCGTTGAGCGTCTCGTCCTCGGCGTTGAGCGTCTCGTCCTCGGCGCCCACGTCCTCGTAGTCCTCCGTGCTCGAGCGCATGGAGGAAGCCTCTTGGAGGGAGGAAGCCTCGTACAGGGAAGAAGCTACCCACTCCGCCGCTTCCTTGTCCACCGCAGCCTTCTCGTGCGCCGAGTCGGCCTTCTCTGCAGCCGCCTGCGCATCCGCCACCGGCGCTGCCCACTCTGCCGCCTTCGCCTTCTCGACCTCCTGCGGAGCTGCCACTTTGGGATGCTGATCGAGCCGATAGGCACTCGCGTTGAGAGTCTCGTTCTTGGCGCCCACGTTTTCGTGCAGGGCCGCCTCTGCCAGTGGGCGGGGTGGCTCCCGGGAACACACGAAACCATCGTGAATCTCTGCCGCCGCCGCCTCCGCCGCCTCCGCCGCCTCCGTCGCCTCCGCCGCTGCCACCTTCTCGGCAGCCTGCAAAGCTGCCACTTGCTCAACTCTCAGAGCCTCCGCCACCGCCGCAGCCGCCCGCGCCCAAGCCGCCCGCGCCCGCGCCGCCTCCACCTCCTTGGCCACCGCCACAGCCACCGCTGCCGTTACGGCTGTTGCTGCCACGGCCGCCGAGGCCAGCGCCGCCTCCGCCTCCTTGCGTGCTGTCTCCGCGCGCTGGAATATCTCGTCCGCTGAAAACTCGTCGCCGAAGGCAGCCTCAGCCTCCACCTCTGCCGCGATCTCCGCCTCTGCCGCCACCCCAACTTTGCTCACCAGTAAGCTTGTCTCTGCCGCCTGCTGGATGAGGCGGAGCAGCTCCTGGCGCGTGGGGCTTTCCGACTGCGTCACGGCTTTCGTCACGGCCGACACCGTTTGCCCGGTCTGAGTTGTTAGCTTCATCGGTGTCGAAGGCGCCGCGGCGGAGCCCGATGGATGGGTGACCTCTGAACTGCCGCTTTCCATTGGGGGCTTGGACCACACAGTTCTAGTTGCCAAATTTGGCTTTCTTTGGGCGGCTTCCAGTTTTTGGGTACCCGGCTACATGTAAAGCTGCTCGATTTTGGAAAAGAAGGGTCTACACACCGATAAAGAAGTGCGTGTTCATGGCGGCTCTCGCGTCCGTACGGACCCAGGCGCGCAAACTCGAGAACGAGATCGACTCGAAGCTCGTGCAGCTCAGCCGCTTTGATGGGAGCGCGGCAGGCAGTGCCAGCTTCCCACAACTGCAGCGCGAGACGGCGGCGCTCATCCAGCAGCTCGGCGAGGTGAACGACATGATGAGCAGGGAGGCGTCGGGCGGGGGCGCAACGGGCGGTACAGCCACGGCGATGCACATGCTGCAGCGGCACCGCGAGATCTTGCACGACTTCCAGCAGGAGTTCAACAAGTGCAAGGCCTCGGTCAAGGCCTCGACCGAGCGCGACCAACTGCTCTCGTCGGTGAGGCAGGACATCCGCGAGCACCGCTGCAAGGAGGCGACGAACTCAGAGACCCAGCTGCGCGAGCGCAACGCCATCCAGGGTGCGGATCGAGGCGCCGAAGACGTGCTCAGTGTGGCGCACGCGACGCGCGAGGCGCTCGCAGCGCAGCGCAGTACGTTTGGCGGCATGAGCTCGAAGCTGACCCAGCTCTCGGCGATCGCGCCGCAGGTGGACGCGCTGCTCGGCCGAATCGGCCTGCGGAAGAAGCGCGATAAAATGATCCTCGCCGTCGTCGTCGGCCTGTGCTCCGGCCTGCTCTTCGTGAGCGCCTTTGGCTGAGAGAGCGCGCGAGGTCACGCGATACTACGTGTACGTCGTCGTCATCGCTGGCACGCTCGGTGCAGCGGTGGCGCGCGACTCAGCCCGCGGTGACCTCCTCTGGATGGAGAGCGAGCTGGAGAAAAGACTCCGTGAAACGATGCAACGTGTAGAAAATTCGGCTTCTGACAGTGGGTCCCCCAGACGCGCACGGAGAAAAATGATTGGGTCGGATACCGAGAAGAGAACACGGGGGCCGGCCGGGCCATGCAAGATGCATGACCCAGCATGACGGCCATGAGAACGGCGCGGCGCCCGCGGGTTGGCCCGGGAGTCCACCTCGAGACCTCGAACGCGCGACGGAGCCGAGACGGCAATCGGCATGCAAAAACGCGTGTAGCGTGCTGCTGCTGGGTTAGTCAAGTCTGAATCAAGTCAACCGATGAAGAACATACAGCTTCCGAGCATGCTTCCGAGCTCCGTCATCTGCCCGCCCACTCAAAACCACATATTGCGAAAAGGTCAGCTCAGAACGACACACGCACGTGTTATCGCCTCGTCGGCCAATAAATGTAACACACGAAGCACTGCCACGCAGCGGTCGCGCGCGCGCGGAGGCGCTGGACATGATAACCAGCGGGGGAGGATCCGAACCCCCGCCCAGACCCCCTCCAACGCTCCGAACCCCCCTCGCCCCTGCTACGCCTTCGGCAGGTTCGCAGGCGGCGTCACGCCCGCGGCTTCTTCCCCGGCAGATCGCCCTCGAACTTGTTCGGAATTCCATGTACGATCGTCGAATGTCCCTAATAAAGTGCTGGGATATTATGAGGCCTTTTTGGCGGCGAAACATAATTAAAATGGCCGTCTGGAAGAATCGTGTCGGAGTCGAATGGAAGCACCCAACGGCAAGGGCGTCTCGGACCGTCTTCCCGTGCCTGAGGCCGAGCCCGCGCCCGCGGCCGATCCCGTGGACCCATTGGCCGACCCTGAGGCCGAAGCCGCGGAGCCCGCGGCAGCGGGCGGGTCGGGCCTGACGGCGGACGAGGCATGCGCACAGGCTGTGGCGGAGGGCCTCACGCTGGTACCCGCCGAAAACGAGACGGGCTTCAAGGGCGTGCGGCGCGATTGGATTGCAACCAATCGCCCTGGGAGTTCCAAGCGGCGCGGGGCAGCCGGAAGCCGCTTCCGTGCGCGGTTCACCGCCGGGGGCAGCAGAGCGGAGGACCTGGGCGCATTCGACACTGCCGAGGAGGCTGCGCTCGTCTACGCTCGAAGGATAGGCAAGGATGCGTCGATGGCGCAGATGATGGCGCAACGGAGCCTAACGGCAGAAGAGGCGATCGCGCAGGCGGCCGCGGAGGGCCTGACGCTCGTGCTGGGCAGCTCTAAGACGGGCTACAAGGGGGTGTGCTTTGACCGGGACACGGCAAACGGCAAGAGGCGGTTCGTGGCGCACGCGCATGAGCATGGGCGGTCCAAGTTTCTAAAGCTGACGGACACGCCCGAGGAAGCAGCGCTCGTGTACGCGCGATACATCGGCAACACGGCCGCCCGGGCCGCTGCGGCCCCGCCTCGGCGGGGTATGACGTCGGACGAGGCGCTTGCGCAGGCGGCGACCGAAGGGCTCAGCCTGATCGTCGCCCAAAGCGTGACAGGCTACCGGAATGTGTTCGCGACGGCTGAGGGGCGCTTCACGGCGAAGCCCAAGGAGAGGGGCGTGTGGATCCACCTTGGCCGCTTCGACACCGCGCAGGAGGCCGCGCTGGTCTACGCACGGCACATGGCCAGCCAGGGGACTGTCAGCGCAACCTTACGTGGTGGAGCCGCGGTCAAGGCAGCACGGCATGCGCGCGCCACTGTGGCAGCCGCGGCGGAGGCGCTCGAGCCTGCCGCGATCGTGGGCCTCGGCCAGCTGTTCATGGGCCCACAGTCCTCGCACGACGCTGACGAGTGAGAGACACACACGTCGCGAGCGCACTAGTCGCCGATCGTCTGCCGCGGCGTGCGCAACCATTGCCACACAAGATTCGAAGTATGATCAATGCGATGTGTAAGCCTTTATTACAATGTTGGAGCCTCCTCTAATTAGTTTGTAAATCAGCTCATTACACACAAGGTCGCTCGTAATCTGGTAGAGAGTAGAAGTATCCCCCCGCCACATGCCCCCCGCCGGGCCCCGCGCGACGGGCGCCGCTCATGCCTGCAGTTCGGGTGCCGCAGAGCTCTCTTGTGCTGACGGCTCCGGAGCTTCCACCGTAGGCGCAACGGGCGGCTCCTGATGGACCAGCCTCCTGAACCAGTCCTGCACCCCAACCTCAAAGCGTCGGAACCCTTCCTCCGCGGTACCGTTGAGGGCCCTCGCGAAGGCAGAGGACTCGACGGGAGCGTCGGCGCCGGCGCCGGCTCCAGCTGTGAGGCGTCGCACCGCGGTGTACTTGGCGTTCAGCCCGGCTAGCCCGGAGCGGAAGGCACGCTCCTCAATGGCAACGGCCGTCTCCTCTTGTCTCGTGGCAGCAAGGCCGCGGTAGCGATCGATAGCGTACCCCAGCACCCGTGGCACGTCATCGTACCGCACGCCCCTGGCCACTTCGAGATAGCGCGCGCCGCCCACGCGGATGCAGCATCCGGCCGGCAGAGAGCGCAGACCGAACGCGACCAGCTCGGGCTGGGTGAACTCGAGCTTATTCGCCGCGAGCGCCGCCGCGAGCGCGTCGTTGGCGATCTCGGTCGGCGCGTGGCCCGCTTCGTCGTCTCCCATTCGCCGCCACGTGGCGCCATAGAGCGTCGTCGTGGGCTCGAGCGAGTTCGCCATCTGGAGTACCTCGATGCCGAGCACGCCGCTCAAGAGAAGTGCCAGCGGATAGCACAGCCACACGATGATGGAGAGCGCCAGCGGGCCGCCCATGGCGTCGGCCGTGCCCTCGCGCGGCTGCGCGTACACGAGGGCGAAGGCGCTCGCCCCAAAATGAAGCGGCAGCAGAAGCCACAGTGTAAAGCGCAGTCTTTCCATGAGGTCGTGCCTCAGGGCGGGCGGGGCACGCCACCAATAAGAGATCGCGTACTTATCGCACGCTAGGCTGAGCACGAGCGCTAGCACGGTGTACACGTACATCATGGGTTGCAGTGGCGCGTACAGGAGGCACAGAGCAAAGAGCTTGACGAGATCGGCAAAGAGGTCGCCGATAAACATGTCGGGCGGCGCCCAGAGCGCATTCAGGCGCAGCTGCGAGTGTGCGAAGCGTCCGCGCACGTATCGAATGTACCACGTGTACGGCTGCGTCACCTTGAGGAGCTCGTGGATGAGAGCGCCCGAGAGCAAGATGACCTGAGCTGTGTCGACGGGGCCACCCACCTCGTACCTGTGGGGAAGTGAGGGCGCCGTGGTGAGCGCTTGCATGCAGGGTCGCCGCGTGCACGCCTCCTCTCCCTTCCTCGTACCAGCCCTGCGTCGGCCCAAACGGGACGCAGCCCACGATCAGGGGCAGCGCCACCGTGTTCGCGAGGTACGCGAGGCTCAGCTTGGTGAAGAGCGATCGCTCGTGCAGCGTGCGCGAGAGATGGCGCTCGTGCTCAGTGGCCGCGTACACGTAGGTATAGATGACAAAGTTGGCGACGTTGATGCCGATGGCTGTGACAGCCGACAGGCCCAGCGAGAAGGCCCAGGCCCACCAGGAGTCATCATCGCGTCCGTAGCCGATCCATTCCGGACCGTTGTGCTTCAGAGTGGTCAGAACGGCACAGCATGCGGCGCTCATCAAGACAATCATCCCCGTGACCACGTATGTGAGACACGTGCGCCGAAAGCGCTCATCGTCGTCGATCTCGAGGTTCTGCCAGAGCACGTCTGTCGGCTCCGGCGCCGGCTCAACAAGGAGAGCTCGATCTGGATCTGACGCCTCGAGATCAGCAAACTCGCTCTCGCGAAACAGGTTGTTGAGGTGCTGGAACAAATCTCGAAAGGTATTTGAGACCCGCACGTGCTTTGCCCCCAGCAGCCGGCGTGGGCGCGCGCGCGTCTTTGCGCGCTTGATGGGCCCATCGTCGTCGTCCTCCGCCTCCTCCTTCTTCTGGATGAGGCCGCTCTCTGCTAGACGCGCTTCGAGGCGTGCGGCGAGGCGCGCTGCCGGCCCAGGTCGCACCAGAGCATAGTCAGGATCGAAGCGGCTGATGAGCTTGTTGCGATCGTCTTCCGACTGGAAGACTATGAATGCTTGGCCGGTCGTCTTGTGCTCGTCCTCGCGCCCCTTGCCGAGCTGCAGGCGCGCGGCCGCGAGCTTCTCACGTGTCGCCTCGAGCTTCATTTGATCCCGCTGCTCCTGCTCGGCCGTCCGTCCGCGGCGTGCTCCCAGCTCCTGGCATCTGACACGCAGCTCCGCAATGGACTGAAGCAGCTCGAACTCGCTCTTGCAACCGCATCCGATCTCGATGTGCGAGATCGCAACGTCGCCGATGCCAATCTTGCGCATGTCAGATCGGAGCGATCCCTCTTGATCGGCGGGCACCTGCCCGCGCATGAGCCCCTCGATGAGCACCGCGTAGTCGCCTGGGGTCCACGTGTGTCGGTTGTGATCGCGTACGATTCGCACCTGCAGCCGGCGCAGCCGCAGTAGGTAGAGCGTCAGGACGACCATCACTAGCACGCCCGACCAGAGCTCATATGACTGCTTCAAATAAGGACGAATGCAGTACTCGGCGGCGGAGCGCAGGTGGACGAACGGGTTGTCGTAAGTGAAGGTGGGCTGCAGCACGATTGACGTGTTGGCATACTCCTCGCACGCGCCCATCGCCGTCCAAAGGTAGAAGGGCTGCTCGGGCATCGTAGCACTCGTGCGCAGGGCCACGTCTGCGACGCCGCACATCAGACTTCCTGATCCAACTGCTGTAAAGCGGCAGTCGTGGCGATACTTGGTGCGCCGCAGGTTGTCGATCAAGTTCGGCAAAGTGAGCAGGAAACACAGCGTGAGCGCGACGATGCCCTCATGCTTCACGACGAGCAGCAGCCGCACGGCTACCGAGCAGCCATACTTGCCAAGATCGCGATGCATCGACCAGCTCAGGAACGGGAATCGGCGCACGTCCTCGAGGTGGCCCTCGTCGTCGATGATCTTCCATACGCACGAGTCGAGGAGCGCCGACTCGGCCGCTAACCGTTCGCGCTTGCGCCTATCGAGTGCTGCCTCATACGCGTCGGCGAGAGCGGAGGCAGCGGCGGAGGCGACGGCGGAGGCAGCAGAGGCAACAGCAGCGGCCGCCGTGGCGGCAGCGGTGGAGGAGGAGGAGTCATAGGGCACGTCGGGTGCGGGCGCGTTGGCTGTGGGAGCGGCGGTGGCGGGGGCAGTAGCCTCGGTCAAAGCAGTGTGTGGCACAGCCACGTTGAGGTTCTGGACTTCGGCGCTGCTCACTAGGTGCGCGCTGGGAAGGCCCCCCATCGTGGCGGGGCTCCCATCGGAGAAGAAGCGACTCACCGCGCTTGCAAACTGCTCCACCTTGCCTCCCCAGAAAGATGGACGCACATAAGTTCCACGGTTTTGGGCATGAACGCGAGCGGAAATAGGAAAGTCGTCAGTTTCGTCACCACCCCCCGCGTTCGACACCCCAAAGTGGGGAGCAGGGGGTGGCCATCAACCACGCCCCGTTTCACAGTGTGGCGGACGGCGGAGCACATTTGCGTAATCCTAACCAGCAGCAGGTACAGAACTCACTGAGTTTCAAACTCAGTTACAGAGTACCCCCAGTTTCACTCGCGCTCTTCTACCTGCCTTGTTGACGCTGCGCTGCCTTTCCGGACGTCGTCGTCCTTTTGCTCGTTGCGCTGGTGCTGGGCTCCTTCTTCGTGCCCGTCGGCTTCCTCGTCGCATCCGGGCCGGGCGAACCATCGCTCGCAGCACTGGCCCGAGCACTGGCCGGGGACTGAGCAGGTGGCGTCTCTACATGCGCCGCCCCGGGGCCTCTGTCTGCCCGGGGAGGGATCGGAACACGTAGGAGACGACGCCGCGTGGAGCGCCCGCGCTGAATGGCCTGAAGCTTGATGGCGGCGGCCGTGCACACCGCCTCCCGGCCCGTCTCCCGCCCCTCCTTGCCGCTGCCCATCGAGTCGGACGACATTCGCCGGTGCCGGCCGGCGCTGCCGAGGCGCGGCGAGAGCGAGAGCGGCCGGTCGGTGGGCTTTCCCAAGATAAAGTCCGAGAGGGGCAGCGAGGCGAAGCGCCCAGAGAGGGCTGCGTGACCGGCCCGAATCGCGCCGAGCTGCACGTAGGGGACGAGGCACAGCGGTGCAGGGGAGCCAAGCACATGGAGCCCATCCATCTTGACCCAAACTTCGCATGTGCACGGAGCGAACGCCGACCAGCGCAGCGAGTATGAGCCATCACCAAGGTCGATGCATCGGCCCTGCACGCTCGGCGCGAAGCGTATAGTGCCGTCGCCCTCGTCGGCGTCGGGGAGTCGCTTGGTGGTGCCCTCGACGACGCCACATGTGACATTTGCACCGCCTCGCACGCATAGATTGCCCATCTTGTCGCGGGAAGGCAGCACAAGAGTGCACCCCTTGAGAGGTTCGTACCTTTGCGGAGTCACTTTGAGGCTCACCGCGAGCGCCACGTCCTCCCAAGCCTCCGCCACCCCGAGCAACGGCAGGTGGGTGGGCGGCAGCTCCGTCGACAGAGGGTGCGGCATCCCAGGGAGCACCGTCAGTTGGAAAGGCGAGCCGGGCAGAGGGGTTGAGAGCAGGAGGGACTCGCGGTCATGGCGCAGAGCCACATGGAGCTCGTACCGGCCCGCGACCCCAACTGAGAAGGCGGCCTGATGCACGTCCACCAGACGCCCGTGGGAATGCAACCGACCGGGCGTGAGGCCGCCGTACGCGAAGCCAACGCCGCGCGGGTCGGCATCAAGCTCGTGAAGGTAGACGGGACGCGTCGGCTTGGCTCGACTTGCACGGGCCGCGTCGCCCCCAAAGTGGGGCGTCTGGCGCCAGCGCTCGGCCTCAAGATCTTCCTCGCGCGAGCGGGCGCGCTGCCGTTCGCGTGCCGAGTCGAGCGCGCCCCGGCGTGCCCAGTGGTCCATGTGCTGCTGCTTGATGGCCGCGGGCAGCCGCGCGACTCGCCGGTGTACGTACTGCACATCGCCCATCGCCAACGTCACCCAGCCGAACGCGGGCAGAGCCGGCACAGCCCGCGCCGATACGGCCCCACTCCGCGCCGTGTCGGCGCTCCCCGAGTGAACTGTGCGAGCAGAGCGGGCGGTGAGGACACTCGAAGTGCGTCCAGCGGAGCTCGCGCGCATGCGGCACGAGCGCTGAGACGCCGGGCTGGTGGTGGCGCCTTCCAACGGCCCCATCTGCAGCCGCAGCCGTGTGCTACGCCCGCGCTGCACCGCCTGCACGCGCGTCGCTGCGAGCGCCTCGCGGCTTGCGCTGTGCTCCTCCGCGGTGCCTCCTGCGGCACTCTGCTTCAGCGCGCGAGCCGGCGCGGCGGCGGCACCGGTGACGTCCTTCGAGGGGAGCTGCGTGTCGCGTGAGGCGGGCGTATCGGCCACTGAGAAGCGCGGGTGACCGGCCGGAGGGCTTGTTTGGCCGCGCTCCACCGCCTGGCTTTTCTGGCTGCCGCCGCGGTCTCCGCGTGTAGCTAAACGGGGCTCAATCGACGGCGAGGCGGGAGTGCGCTGAGGCGAGAGCGAGGCCGCCGTTCGATGAGTTCCGAGCGAGCGGTGCGTTGAGATCGGTGAGATCATCTCCATCATCTCCATCTGCATCTGCATGTAGCTCGCCGATGATCGCCGCTTCTGTTCGCTCTCCACGTTGGCCTTCCAGCGTCGATACGAGCGCGGCGAGATGATCAGCCGCACCGCCTCCGCTGCCTTTGCCTCGTACACCGCCTTCTCCGCACGCTCATGCTCTTCCTTGAGTCGCGCCGCCTCGCGCGCCTCGCGTTCCGCGCGCTCGGCGGCCTCTCTAGCCGCACGCTCCTTAGCGCGTGCCTCGGCCTCTGCCTCCTCCTTCAGGCGCACGGATTTCTCGTATTGCTCCTTGATCGCCGCCTCCATTTGCCTCGCCCTCATCGACTTGAACTTCTTTTCCACTTCACGCGCCTCGCGCTTCTCCTCGGACGCCCTCGACTCTCTCCTTGATTTTCCCTCGCCCTCCTTGCCGCCCTCCTTGCCACCCTCCTTGCCGCCCTCCTTGCCCCCCTCCTTACCCCCTCCTTCCTCCTCGAAGCCCTCCTTGCCACTCTCCTTGCTGCCGCCATCACGGCCACCATCCTTGTCGTCATCGCTCCGTTTGGCGCCCTTGCCTACCAACTTGCCGTCGGCTGCAGCCACGCTTCCTTCGCCCTTCGCACGCCCCGCACCCGTTGATGTCTCTTTCTTCGAGACCTCTCCATTGGATCCCTTGGATGGCCCGCGCTCGACGCCGCCGGACGCGCCCTTCCGATCGCTTGACGCGCCGTCCTTGGAGCCACTTGTTCCCTTTGCGGGCTCGGCGCTCGACTCGGCGCCGCCCTCGGGTGCCCATCCCAGCGCGCGGCTCGTTGGGCGCGTGGCGGACTTCTTCTGAGGCGAGCGTGTCGCCTTGTCTGCGTCAGTCCCCACGACAACGCCTGTGGGCGCTGCGGCGGACGACACGTCGAGTAGCACCACCTTCAACTCTCGGCTAGTCTCTCGGCTGCCCATCTGAAGTCGGGGCCTGGCGGCCGCGGGAGGTAAGGCGGCGGCTGGGGCAGCGGTTGGGGCGGCTGAAGCGGAGGGTGGTGGCCTGGCGAAAGCGTGTGAGTCATTTGAGGCTCGTGAGGCTCGTGAGGCTCGCGAGGGAGGTCTTGAGAGGCGCCCGCTCTCGCGACTGTCACGACTCTCACGGCGCTTGGAGCTGTCCTCGCGCCCTCGCCCTTCGCCGCCGCCTGCTACGGCCGCAGACGGTGGCTGGGAAGGTAACTCAAGCAGCTCCTCGAGTGCCTCCTCAACGGTTGGCGCGAGCTTCGCACGCTCAGCGCGACGGTACGATGGCGTCTGCGACCCTTGGCTGCGGGGGCTCGACGCTGGGTATGACCCTTGGCTCCGGTACGAGAACGCGCTAGGGCTGGCACGGTGAGGCGACTGCTCGTATCGCAGTGCGAGGCTCCGAACGCTGAACTGGCACGCCGCGTCGTTGCGGCCGCTCCGGTCGGTCGTCTGTGCGCTCGACATGGCGCTCGACATGGAACTTGGCAGCGGCGAGCCTTCTGGGCTGGCGCAGCTGAAGCGGTACGTGCTCGGGATCGAGAGGGGGGGGCTGGGGGGCGGGGGAGCTGGATGGCGTTTCGGTGGACTGGCCGAGCGACGCGAGGGTGTGGCATGCGAGGAGGCGGGAGGCGGCGAGGACGATGGGCGCATGCTCGTGGTGGTAGTGGTGGTGGTGTACGTGGAGGCGTAGCTGACGGTCGAGGAGCTGCGAGCGGTGCCATCACCCTTGGCGCGGCTCGGTGTAGCAGGTGTGGGCACGACGAGGGGCATGCCATACCCAAAGCCTGCTGGGTACTTGCGCTCCTGTGGGCTCCGAGGGCGCCGCGCACGAAAGTCGGTGCTGCGCTCTTCGTCAGTGATAGCCACCTGCCCACGCACGAGCACCATGCCCTTGCCGAGGTCGAATGGCATCGTCTTTAGAAGCTTGAGCTCGCGCCCAGGTGCCATCTGGCCGATGGGGAGGGAGTCGACGGCGGCGTCCTTTGTGATCACGAGTGCCGATGCGCCCACAAGCACCGTGTCGAAGTCGCCCAACGGCTTGACGATGCCACCCTCAACCAGGGTGCTGTGCCGCTCGCTCTCCGCGTGCCGCTCCTGCGCCAGGTTGAGGCTGGGTGGGCCGAGTGGGACGCCGTCGGCTGACAGGGCTACCGGTGCAAGGGCGGGCCTGAACTGGCTGAGTGCCGTCGTCGACGATGGGTCAAGCGCGGAAGTTGGCGAGGAGGCTGCCGTGGCCGAGCTAGCCTCGCCCTCCAAATGTCCTTCATCATGCTCGCTTGTGCTAGGCTCGTTCGTGCCAGGCGAGATCCTCTGCACGCACACATCGAGCTCAATCGCAGCCGTGACGCGGCCGAGCAGATCGCGAAAGCCCACCTCGAAGACATGGGTCTCGTGCGCTACTATGGTGTGGAGCGCCGCTCCACGAACAAAGCACCGGCTCGCATGGGGTAGTGGCGTGGCCACCATGCATGTGTATGGGCTGCCTGGCAGGTCCTCACCCAGTAACGACACTTGCACCTTGCACGCTCCGGAAATGGCGGTTGTGCGAAAGCGCACCGTGTACGAGCCGTCACCGTGATCGATGACCCTGCCGTTGAAACGCCTCCCCTGGCCTGCAGCGCGCACGACCACGACGAACTTGTCGCCGCCCGTCGGCTGGCGTATGCCGTCCGCCGCGCACGCCTCTATTGTGAAACTCGACTCTTGGCCCATGGCCGCGAAGAGCAACCCGTCGCCGTACAGGTGACACGCGCGCGCCACCGTGGGTCGATCGCCGATGGCCCAGTGGAGATTCTTGCGAAGTGCGAGGTCGGCTGCCTCTGCCTCGGCCGTCGCCTGGGCCGCGGCCGCCTTGGTCGCAGCCTCAACCGCCGCCTTCTCCTCGGCCTCCTGGCGCACCTGCCGCAGCCGCACCTCCTCATGTTCCAGCGCTGCCTCGGCGTCGCCCAACGCCCTCTGACTCGCGCGCACCTTGTTGGCCGCGTCTTCTTCCACCTTGTTGGCCGCCTCCTCGGCCGCATGTGCCTTGGCCTCGATCGCCTCCTTCTTCACCAGATTCTCGTTGGCCCGAAGGACACGTTCCTCACGTCCACTCGCCTCCCCATCGAGCATCTCGAGCGTCGCCGCCTCCAAGTCCGCCTTCGAGGACGCTGCAGCTGCAATGCTCAGGTCCGCCGCGCGCTCCCGCATCTCACGCTCGACGCTCGCATGCCTCTCAACGGCCTCCACCTCGGCTGCGACGGCCGCCGCTTCGAAGTTGCGCGCCTCATCTTCCTCCCTCTTCGCGATGAAGGCATCCTTCTCGCACTGCACCATGTTCGCCTTCGCCTTGGTCACCTCAAGATTGGAGACATTCAAGTCCTGCCGCGCCTTCTCCGCGCTAGCCTCCGCCTCGAGGGACGCTTCCGTAGCCACGCGCAACTCCTCAGCCAGCTTCGTCACTTCCTCCGCCCTGTCGAGCGCCCTCTGCGTACACGTTCGCTCGAGCTCCAGCAAGCGCTCGTAATCCTCCTCCGCCGCCGTCGCCGCGTCCGCCGCATTCCTCGCGGCCGCCTCCGCCTCCGCCGCCTCCGCCCTCAATTTTTCCGCCTCCGCCTCGGCCGCGAGCGCGCGCATTGTTGACTTTTGGCTCGTCAGTCCCGCGCGCTCGACAAACGCAGCGCCCGCGTTTGCACTCACCGTGGCGTGAAACACTTTCGCCGTCTTGTCAGCCTCGGAGCGCACGCCCTCAGCCGCGAGCGTCGCGGCCTCGGCGAGCTTGCGTGCGACGTCGGCGGCGTAGCGTAGCTCGCCTGCCATCAGAGGCAATCAGAGGTCATCAGAGGTCATCAGCGGTCATCAGAGGTCATCAGCGGTCATCAGAGGTCATCAGAGGTCATCAGAGGTCATCAGAGGTCATGTCGGCGGCGTAGCGTAGCTCGCCTGCCATCAGATTGCTCTGCTTGAGCGTCGCTGCCGCCTCCGACGCTTCTTTGGTCGCCCGCTCCTGCGAGCCGGCCGCCTCGGCTGCCACTTGCTCTGCATCTCGCGCGCGAGATTGGCATGTGACGAGCATGCGCGCGGATGACCTCGCCTCTTGCTCCATGCGATCCCTTTTGGCAGTAGCGACCTCAACCTCATCAATGGCCTTCGAGATCCGTGGGCGCGATGGGGCCACCAAACCCTCTGCTCGCAGGTTGGCGAGCTTCGCCTTCTCATGCGCACTCTTAGCGCGCGTCGCCGCCGCCTTCTTGGATGCCGCCGACTTGAACGCCGTCTCATTAGCCGTGGTGGCGAGGGCAGCCTCGGCGACGGCCTTGAACTTGACGGCCGCACACGCTGTCGCCTCCCTTCGAAGCTTCTCCGACATCGCCTGCCCGCCCGCCTCTTCGAAGATATCCTTGGCTTTCGCCTCTGCGATCGATGCGAGAGCCACGCTCCTGCGCGCCTCGTCCGCCTCCTTGGTCAGCCGGACGGAAATGTCGGCGCACGATATACGCTCACGCTCCGCCTCACTGAGGATGGCCTCATCGGCCGTCACCACATTGCGTGCCTCCGCGAGCCGCACGAGCGCCTGCTCCACCTCACGCTCCTGCACGCCGATGGCCAGAAAAGCCTGCTCGCGCGCCCGCACGCTCCACGCTATCCTTGCAATGGCAGCCTCTCGATTTCGGATGCATGCCGCATGCCGCTCCTTGTAGTCGGCCGTCGCGCCCCACGATGGGCACGGTGCTGCTTCCCAGTATGGAGTCGGCTTGACGACTGGACGCAGAATCGATGCACACATCGCCGACGGCAGTTGCGAGGGTCCCGCATTGCTTTCAGCGACTGCCGGATCCGCTGCATCTGCCACAGACGTTGGCAAAGCTGTTGCCGGCGGTGCTTTTGCCATGCCGCTGGGGCCCTCCATCTGGACGGCCTTTTCAAGTTCCACCGAGGAGACCTTTTAGGCTGCGGTCTCGATTTTTGGATTTCTTTTCACCAAAGTCACCAAAACGGGGAAATAAATGCATGTAAAACACGCTGTAGTACGGTAACTCACCAGTCAGTCAGTCAGTGTACTGAGTACTCGCTCGCACGGGCTACTCAATTTCGCTAGTGAGGTCGGTCTCTCCCAGCACACAGGGTACCACACCAATAGAACACATGCGTAAAAGGCGGAGAGAGAGAGAGAGAGAGACGGTGAGCTGATCAAGTTCGGGTCCGAGAGCGCCTATGGCTCGCACATCATTCTGTAGATCGTACTCAGAGCTCCGGCAGCATATGTAGAAAGGGCAACTACCCGACCCCTCGTCACTGCTTCGCAGCCTCGCGTGGCACGAGCGGCCCCCTCCAAAAATGGTGCAACATCGCGTTGACGAAGCGCACGCCGTTGAAGAGGAAGAAGGTGAGCCAGACACCTGGGAGCGAGTGGCCGGCCGGGGTGAGCATGAGCGTCGAGATGATTGCGGCAGTTGCCACGACTTGGCCCGCCGCGAGCTGACCAAATGAGCCGACGCCCACCATCAGCCCCTCTCCGACAAAGGTGAGACCGTTGATCAGCTGCAGAGCCGCCCCAATAATCGTCGGTACGCGCGCCGCGCGCTGCACCTCAGCCAGCGGAGTGAACGCGCCCAGCAGCGGCAGTGCCGCAAGTTGCGCAGCACCGAGTACGCCGCCGATCAGGAAGCTCCACGCGAGCAACCGATCGGCCGCCGCGCGCGCAGCCGCCACGCCGCCGCCCTGCGCAGCGGGTTTGTTGAGCTCCGCTGGGACGACGATGCTTGCGACGGTAGAGAGCGCAAAGAGGATCACGCCACCCAGCTGCCACAGCTGTATGGTGACCGCGTGCGCCGCAGCGGCAGTGCCTGTGCTGTCGAGGGCCTGCGTCGTTCTGGTAATGACGAAGAAGGCGGCGTTGAGCGCGAGCGCGCGCACTTGGACCGCGCCGCCGGCCTTTGCGAGAGTCGCGAGCGACGCGCGCGAGGGCGGCCGGAGCAGCGTGCCCCAGCGCACGAGGCCACGCGCGAGCAGCAGCCGAAGATACTCGGCGGCTGAGTACACCTGGGAGACAGTGGTGGCCACAGCGGCGCCCGCGACACCGAGCCCAAGCCCGCGGAGCACCAGACCGCCCGGGAGCGTCCCTAGCCGTTGGAACATGAGAATCGGGTCGAGAGCACAGTTGAGCGCGTTCGCGATCAGGCTCACTCGGAGCGGCGTGGCCGTGTCCATGACGCCGCGGAAGGAGGCGAAGCCGACGGTGGCCATGGCCTCGGCAACGAGGCCGGGCAGCCGGCCGCGCAGGTACGGGAGCGAGAAGGGCAACCCTGCCGCGCTGCCCGCCGCAAGCAGTACGCCATTCGGCCGCAACGCGATGGCGACCATCACGACGCTCGAGACGAGCACAGCCACGAAGATGGCCTCTCCAACGGCCGCCTGCACCTCGGCATTGTCCCCGGCGGCGCGCGCCTTGGCGACTCTAGGCACCGTGACTGTCGGGATCACAGATGTCGCCCACGCCGCCGTAGAGAAGACTTGATTTGCGGCTGCCTGACCGGCAATTGCAAGCGACTCGCCCAGCTTGCCGATGAAGAAGAGGTCGACTGAATTCGTGATGGGCAGGATCAGGAAGTTGAGGATGGCTGGAATGGCGAGCGTGCCGATGCGGCGGTCCAGCGCGTCACCGCACGGCAGCGCCGCGGCACGTCGGATGCTTCGTCGCTGGTCAGGGCTTCGCTGGTCAGACTCGGCGTCGGAGGCTGGCCGGTCAGTCTCGGCCAGGGCGCATAGCCGAGGCTGTGCACGGCTCACGCGCAAGATGCTCACGTGCGCCGCATATGGGGTTTGCAAGCACTGCACAGGCGCTGCACATGCGACGAGGCACAGGAGCGCGGCCGTCTGCATATTCACGAGCGATCTCCGAAGCGACGAGATCCACGGAGACCACGACCCTGACGTGGACGTCACGAACACCGCTACAGTTAACTATCGGGCATAAACGCGGAGAGGTCTGCCAACAATCGCGACTAAAAGTGGCGAGCTCCGCGTCTCCGAGGTTCGTCAAAAGTCAAAGGTCACAAGAGTCTCGTCAAGCTTCGCAGGGAGGGGTGCGCGAGCGACTTCCGAGCGATCGCGCGCGTCGTCGGCCGAGCAACCGATCGAATGTCAGCGTGTCTCGACATTGTGATCTGCGAGGAGATGCCCTTTACCCGCCTCGACAGACTCCGCTACATCGTGGAGCACCAGGAAAACATCGAGGCTCGAGAATACATGGAATGGATGCAAATGGAGCGCGATGCGATTGCGGTGGGCGTCGGACGCCAGATCACCCCCGACGCCAAGGTTGCAAAGGCGATCTGGCGCCCGAGGAAGGAAAAGTTTGACGCGGCATTTGGCTCTGTTTGCTCCCGGGAGACGAAGAGAGCCTCAAACGGCCGCGAGTGCCAAGTCTGCCGTCTGCCCTCCGCATTGTGGCGCAATGCGGATGCCTTGCTTTTGAACTCCTGTGGCCAGCCCATCAAGGTGCCTGGTACTTTCTGCTCGAAAGATTGCTTCGAGCACATCTGAGGGCTCATGCCCGCCGATGGCGCGAGACAGGAGCGAGAGGGCGCGACGACAGGAGCTTGGCTCGAGATAGGCATGAGGGTGAGCTACCGCGGATCGCGCGCGGGCTACTTTAATCGTGAACAAATGAACCATGGCGAGGCGTGCTAGGGAGCAGTGACGACTGCCGGAGAGGCAGTGAAGGGACCGGGTGAGGCCACCGGTGACGCAAGACGCGGGGAACACGGCCGGGCAGCCTTCCAGCACCGGGGTCATGGCAGATACAGGACCACATTGTCATTCGTGATTCGACCGTTTCGACGACATAGAGTAGCATTAACCATGACTTTTAAGAGTCTGATTAATGTTCTCGGACGGATGAGAGAGGGCAAACTTGCTACCCGAAGCTTGCTACTTGCTCGGATGTATGAGGAGATGCCGTCCGGTCTATTAGCGACTAGTGTCACCCAGTGAGACACGCTCACGGCGCACCTCGCTTACACGAGATCGACTTGAGGCGCAAGGAGACCTCGTCACTCACACCCGGTGGGTGCAGGACCTCTTGGCACTGGCCCGAGCCACCGTCAACCATAAGGAGGTCGAAGTACACGGGCGTGTCGGGAGGCACCGCGTACACAACGCCCGCCTTCCCCGTGCTCGTCACCAGACCTTGAGAGCCGTACGCGAGAGCGGCGGGAATGATGAGCCGCCTCCAGCCTTTCTCTTTCATGCCGAGCGCGCCCGCATCCGCACCGGCGGGAATACGGGCCGTCGGCGTGCCCAGCGTCCACTCGTACACGCGCGCATTGGAGAACGAGGAGTCGGCCGGCGGTCCTCGGCGAAAACCACCCGTCCACACCTGTGCACGGTTGAAGTGGCACAGTAAAGAAAGTATACAGTTCAAGAGGCACGGTTCAAGTCAAGTCCACACCTTGAAGTGGCAGAAGACCTTATCGCCAACTTTTGGCTGCGGCCCGACACCCTCTACAACGTCAATGACGCGCATGCCGTTTGAAAGCAGCGTGCCCTCCGCGGTTTTTGACCATTCATCCAACGCCACGAGCTCCTCTGCGCTGAACTTGCCCATGCCTCGGCCTCTATCTGGCCCGGTCACCACTGCGGCAGCGGCGGTCCCCAGGCCAGATAGTGGCCAGGCAGCTGCCTCTGCCGCAGTCGCCGGTAGAGCGGATGCTGCCAAACCAAGCGTAACCGCACGACGCGACGGACTAAGAGGCGAGACCAAGGCATCGGCGCTCGTCCAAAGGAGCGCGATTGGGAGCAGTGAGGTTCCGAGCGACATCGGTTCACGGGACAAAATGTTCAGAACTGTACATGTATCAAAAATCGTGCGCGCTCTCCCGCACGACCCCGGCAGTCCGTTTCAAACCTTGAGGGCTTTAAGTTTTCGATTACATATTGAGGTTAACGAAACCTCCTTCGGAAAAAATGGCTTCAAGGCATTCCATTGACCTCACCATCGAGGGCGCGGAGGAAATTGCACCCGCTCCCCCCGTCGAGGAGGAGAGTGCACCTGCTGCGAAGCGGCGCAGGAAAAGCGAGCTCGACGACCTCCTCGTCGGCCGTGAAGCAGAGCTGCACCAGCCTGAAGCAGAGCGCCGCAAGTCGAGCCGCTTGGACGGAGTCCGAAATTCCAATCGGCTGCAACAAAAAGCCCTCAACGGGTACAAGGCCGCACTCTCAGAGGCCGAGCAGATTCAGTCGCGCCTCTTCCGAAAGCTCGAGGCGGTCGAGGGGAAGCTCGACCGAACCGAGGAGGAGCTCAAGGAGTTGAAAAGGGCCTCCGGTAAGGCGAGCGCGGGCGTCATGAAGAAGGCTCCGTCGAGCAAGAAGCTGCTGAAAGAGCAGCTCGAGAAGCTGAAGGCTGAGAACAAGGAGCACCGCGCGGCGATTAAGCAGCACAAGGAGATGCTCCTCGCTCAGGGCCAGGCCAGCACGGTGGAGGCTGACGCAGGGGCGGAGGCAGTGCCGCCGCTTGACAAATCGAAGTGCAAGGGCAAGGCGGTGGAGGTGGCAGGATCTTCAAGCGCCTCTGCGGATGCATCAGAGGCAGAAGGCTCGGCGGCAGCGATGGTCGACGACCTCAAGAAGCAGCTCGCCGAAGTCGATGCTGCGGCAGCTGCCCGCATCAAAGCAGCCGAGGCGCGTGCGGCCGCTGCGGAGGCTGCAGCAGCCAAGGCTTCGAAGGCCGAGGCGGCGGCTTCCAAGGCCGAGGCGGCGGCCAAGGCGGCCGCGGCGAAGGCCTCAGAGGCTTCCAAAGCCGAGTTGGCGGCGGCGAAGAGGGACGCAGAGGAGGCGGAGAGTCGGGCCGCCGCCGCCGCCGCCGCCGCCGCTGCCGCCGCCGCCGCCGCCGCCGCCGCCGCCGCCGTCACGAGCACGTGCGACGCAACTAGCAGTTCGGCTCTCTCCCGGGCGGAGCTCGAGGCCCAGCTCAGCGCTGCTATGCAGGCGGAGAAGAGGGCCACGGCACGCGCGGAAGCCGCCGAGGAGGCTGCAGCGGTGCAGGCCGTGCAGCTCAAGGCAGCGCAGGAGGCGGCTGAGCAGGCGCAAGCACAGGCGACGGCAGCCGTGCATAAGGCGGAGTCCCGAGCTGAGGACGCAGAAGAGCGGGCCAAGATGAAAATCGTTGGCGCAGAGAAGGCTGCAGCCGTGGCCGCAGCAACGAACAAAGACCTATACGGCAGGTTGGCGGCGGCGGAGGCAACGGTCAAGCACGCGAATGAGAAGCTCTCAACTGCAGAGGCTAAGGTCAGGGCAGCTGAGGAGGTGGCATCAACTGCCACTGCAGCGGCGGCGTCCGCTGAGCAAAAGCTGAGTGCACGTGCGGGGGACGCGGATGTGAATACCAAGGCTGCCTACGAGGAGGCAGCAAAGGCCAAGGCGAAGGCCGCCTCTGCCGAGGAGGAGGCGGCAAAGGCCAAGGCCGCCGCCGCTGCTGCCGAGGAGACAGCAGCAAAGGCCAAGGCCGCCGCCGCCGCTGCTGAGCACAAGCTCACGTCCCAGGCGGGTGATGCAGAGGCCAAGCTGGCAGCGGCAGAGGCTAGGGCTCAGGATGCGGAGGCCAAGCTCAAGGCAGCGGAGAAGGCGGCAGCGGCAGCAACGGCCGCCGCTGCCACCGCCGAGAAGAAGCTCGCAGAGGCTCTGAGTGCTCCGTCGGAATCTCCTACCGCACCCGCGCCCGCGCCCGCGCTCTCCCCCATCCCCGCACCAGCACCCACACCCGCACCCGCGTCCGCGTCCGCACCCGCGCCCGCCCCCGCCCTCGCGTCGGCCCCAGCGGCTTTGCCTGCTCCCGCGCCCGCGCCCGCTGATGGTGCCAGCTCTAGTGGCGGCGCCCAGTCAGCTTTGGAGGCAAAGAACGCGGAGGCGATGCGCCGCTTTCTCGACCGCAAGAAGAAGATGGAGGAGCAGAGACAGAAGTGAGCGTCCGACGAGGCCACGGCATCACTCGACGGCGCCGGTTGCGGGAGCGTCGTGCAACATGGTAAGAACGGGGCGGCTATGATATGCGTGAGTATGCCTGAGAGTGTTGCATGCGGTTTGTCCCATCTCTGAGTATTTGCGTAGGAGGGACAATGGGCGCGGGTCTACGCAAAAAGGTATGCTAGTTCGCTGACATGCATGATGCAAGTTCTGGTCGAAACAGCAAACACATCTGGGGGTATCCCTCTCGCCACGTGTACGCTGCCGATAGGCGTGAGTTACTTACTTACTTACTTACTTAGCAAACACATCAAATTTAATTGAAGTGGGATTTGATGATTTGCGGCTAAACCCTAAAGCGGCAAGACGCCGACGGCAAACAACTTTTCTCAGCCGTCGGGCGGAACAAAATTCGCAAGAGGCGCGGCTTCTTCCGCTCCTAAGTGATCACAAATGCCAACCCTAGCGCGGCTCCTCCAGCTCGCCTGCCTAACGGCGATCCTCGCACCCGCACACACGCAGAACGCAACCGACCCGTTCGCGAACATCACCTGCGCTGTCAACATCTCCGAGCTCGACCTGTGCTCCCTACCGGAACCTGCCGAGGAGCAGTGCGGTGAGCTCTGCGCGACCCCCCCCGCTGCCGAGGAGCAGTGCAGTGAGCTCTGCGCGACACCCACCGCAATCGAGGATACGTGCGATGACCTCTGCACCCCCACGCCCCCGCCGCCGCCGGCGTGCAACCCCCACGACGGTCTGTGTGGGCCGCCCCCTCCGCCAGCGTGCATTGACATTCTGTGCGCGCTTGCCAACCCCCCGCCGGCACCAGTGGGCTGCGGCATCGACGGCATGTGCGGCCCGCTCCCTGACGAGGATCTCGTGGAGTGCACCGGCATTCTGTGTGCGAAGCCCTCACCCCCGCCGGCACCAGTAGGCTGCGGCATCGACGGCATGTGCGGCCCGCTCCCCGACGAGGATCTCGTGGAGTGCACCGACATTCTGTGTGCGAAGCCCTCACCCCCGCCGGCACCAGTGGGCTGCGGCATCGACGGCATGTGCGGCCCGCTCCCCGACGAGGATCTCGTGGAGTGCACCGGCATCCTCTGCACGCCGCCCTCGCCACCGCCGCTCACGTGCCTCATCGACGTCTTCGAGGCCCAATGTGGCTCACCGCCGCCCTTCGCCCCACCGCCCTCGACGCCTCCACCCCTTCCGCCCTTTCGGCCGTCGTCCACTTCGGCCGCCATCCAAACGATCATTACCTTCGCGGCGGTGGTGCCAGGAACGATCACCACCTTCGACCAGGAGGGCTACAAGGCTGCCCTCGCGCGCACGATGGTGAGCCAAGGCGTCACCGCCGCGATGATCCAGCTCAGGGTCGAGGCAGCGTCAGTGCGTGTGACAAGCCAGATCATCGACCCTCCAAACGCTGCTGCCGTCTTCAACAGACTTGCGGTGGTCACGGCAAGCGCTCAGGCCCTGTCCGTTGCCCTCGGCGGCATTCCCATCGCCAGCATTGCTCAAGCACCCGTCACCGTCAGGATCCAGGCGGCGCCCCCGGCGGCGCCACCCCCGGCGCCCCCTCCGCCACCCTCTTCCCCTCCGCCCTCGCCACCGCCTCCTTCGCCCCCGCCCTCGCCGCCGCCCTCTCCCCCTCCGCCCTCGCCACCGCCTCCTTCGCCCCCGCCCTCGCCGCCGCCCTCTCCCCCACCCTCGCCTCCACCCTCCCCGACTCCTTCGCGACCACCGCCAAGTCCGCCTCCACCTCCCCCCCCACCGCCTTCACCGCCGCCCTACCCT
>Ga0210240_100358_pt1 | contig 39961 bp, 22 predicted proteins | sample ChrtobMetP5a_4mM_FD_155463 | JGI IMG/M metagenome (GOLD analysis project Ga0210240, IMG submission 155463) | Chrysochromulina tobin associated microbial communities from unialgal haptophyte culture, Seattle, Washington, United States - P5a_4mM | ecosystem: Host-associated > Algae > Haptophytes >...
GCTCGCGCAAGCAAAAGTCCATCGCGTTGTCTTCCTGCGAGGCCGAGATCATCGCCCTCTCTGAGGCCGCCAAGGACGTGGTCTACCTGCGCAAGCTCGTTCGCGGCCTCGGTGAGCCCGAACCCGGGCCTTCAACGCTCGCCACCGACTCCCAGAGCGCGCGTGACGTCTCATACAATCCGGAACACCACGATCGCATGAAGCACGTGCAGCGGCGTCACTTCTTCATCCGCGACATGGTCGAATCCTTCGAGATCGAGGTGCCCTTCGTTCGCACAGCGGACAACATCGCCGATTTTTTCACAAAGCCGATGAAGTCCGCCAGCCAGTTCCATGCCTTCCGGAAAACTATCATGAACGAGCCGTGATGACCTACTCTATCCGCTTCGGTGATAGTCTGCCCTTCCGTGCCACCCACGTCGTTCAGAGGGGGGGCGTCCGAACGCGGCACTAGTGTGTGTAGAGTATCGCACGGCCCGATGTCGTTTCAGTAACGCACGGTAGGGACCGGTAGGGTTTTGTGGATTCAAGCAGGCACTCGACCTCTTCAGTCCAACGCCGTGCGCTCCGACCGCACGCGCATCGACGAGAACACACTACCTTCACGCTCCTCAGCTCACGGAAGGGATCAGCTCTTTGCGAGGAGGCCGGTCCCTTCGTCAGGCTCTCTGCGGCTACCGCTGCGCCACAAATTCCAGTATCGCAATGAACCGGTCATGGCCGTCAAGACAAACCACACGTACAGCACCACAAAGATGCGCGGCGCGGCGTTCGCGTCGAGGCTGGTCCTCGAGGTCGCCCCCGTGTCTGGAAATGACAGCCGCGCGGCCCACTCCTGGATGGGCGTGATCGTGATCAGAAAGAGCCCCTGAAGCCCATATACCAGCCCCGATACAACGCCAAACAGGTAGGGTGGCGCATGGATAAATGCAATTGAAAACGGCAGAGCGTTGGTGATGAGGTTGAAAAGAAAGGTGAGCATCACTTCACCAACGATCTGGGCGGCAAAGAGGGGCGTCGCAACGGAAATGAAGAAGAAGGTGGAAGCTATGTCGAGCAGAAACCAAAAGCCGCGACTGCCCATCCCCTCCGCCGCGGCGCCCCAAATGAGAAGGGCGACACACCCTCCAAAAGCAAAGATGAGTGAGGAGAGGTTGACGAGAAAGGAGGCATTCGACGAGCCAAAAAGCGCGAGGTATAGCTGGTACTGGTGCACTAGTATGGACGTTACCAGCATGTAGATCGCCAGGACATGCAGCGTGTCGAGGCTGAGCTCCGGTTTCTCGCAAAAGAGGCGGCACGCGACACGGAGGTCTTGCCAGTACTTAGAGAGGGAGCGCCAGAGGCAGCCTTCGTCTCCTGCGCCTTCTTTCCCGCCCGACCAGCTTCCACCCTCTTTGGTGTCTGGGATTCCAAGTCCATCACGCTCCGCCTTGAATTGGCTGAGCGAAGGCAGAATGGCTGAACAGACAGCGCCGCCGACCAAGGAGAGGACCGCCATTCCAAAAAAGAACTGCCACGAGGACACGTGGAACCTCATATTCAGCTGCGCCGCAAAAATACCGACCGCATCGCCGAGCGCAAAGGAGCATGACGCCACGGCAGCGACCATGTACGGATGTGATGGAATTTTGATGAAGTAGTACGCCGCGCCCCATGAATTGATATACGACATGATGATGCAGAAAATGTAGCTCGGATAGAGGAGGTCAACGAGGGAAGGCTGCTGGATTGCGGCGGCCATCCCGAAGAGCCCGGCCGACGCGCCAATGGCTCCGCTGACTGCCAGCACACGTGGCCCAAGATGGTCGTACATAATGCCCCCCAACAGGAGGCTTGCCGTTCCCACTGCGAGCGTGTTCGAGTTAAGAGAATCAAGCTTAGCGATAGCCTCCGATCGACTCATGTCTGCAAAGACCCCGTCGGCGAGCAGTATGGGCTCGAGCGTCTGCCATGCGATGATGGGCCCATTCGACACTGCGATTGCGATTGCCACTACTGCGCACTCGACCCAATGTCGAGAGACGGCCATGCAACGCGAGGACCCCTCGTGTGCGAATGTGTGATTCGAGCACCACAGCCCGACGGGAGAGTCGATACAAAACGTTACAAATATGGAAGGGAATTATTCTGATGTGTCGGTACCAACCCCAAAGCGTACAGTACTGTACTTGCGCGGAGACCTTTTCGCTACTCGCGATACCTTGTGGGGCGTGACTAAACTTTTTGCTTCACCACCCGAGCGCGCGGGGTTAGGGGGCGCGCGGGGGGGAGCCTCACAAATCGACGATGTCGAGCGTGTCCCTGAACCAACGCACAGGGAACGTGCGGATGCACTGCCACTGGTCCGCAATTGTAGCCCCGGTTGCAATGCTGATCCTCTGGTTTCTTGCTCTTGGTTTCCGGGCGCCACCGACAGCATTCCATGGCACTGGACGCCATAAGCCGATGCAAGTGATGATGGCGCGAGAGGCGCACAGGCTCTCTCGCTTCAAGGAAGAAGACTACCCATGTGACGATTCGGATGGGCCAGATCGCCATGCGTGCCAAGTCCGCTGTGGTCACGGGTCGTGCATGGAGCCTTACAGCCTCTGCTTGGTACATCTGGAATGCGGCGCGATTGTCGTGAATGAGGATATCACATTTGCAACTCTCAAACGCACCATGCCAAGGGATCCAAGTGGTGTCATGCTGCTACGAAGTTGCTCATCGCGGGAAGAATGGCGTGCATGGCTCAGTGCCGCGTCACTTGCCAGCGTCGCCGTCACAGAGAGTCCACCACGCCCCATCCGGCTGGCCATGAGCCGCGTAGTGGGGCACGACTTTGCCTGTCCGGATTCCGAAGGCACCGATCTAGAGGCTTGCCAACTGCAGTGCCATCCCGCATCCGACCCGTGCTGCGTTGTGGCATACCATCGGTGCCTCGCGCATGCGTCTTGTGATGTCATCGAGCTCAATGCTCCCGAGTGTACGTGGGCGACGCTTAAGGCGACGTCCAAGTCCGCAGCAGCAGCAGCAGCTGAAGGCGCAGCCAGTGGCTTGGGACTAACGCAGCTGATCAAGACGGAAGTGCAGTGGCAGCACGCCTTCCGAGCCGTGCAACTCGCTGCACACGAAGGCGTCGGTGCGGCGCGTGCCATGCAGTTGCACCCGGAATGGCGAGATGCCCCTGCGGCAGCTCAGGCTACCCGCCCACTCTCACTCGACTTGAGCCCGAGCGCAGACGCCGAGGGCGACGACTATAGCTGCGTGGCCGAGTCCGAGGGCAACGCGACTGATTCGTGCCAGGTTGCCTGCCTCGAGGCGGGGTGCATGGAGGGTTACAAGCTCTGCCAGAGACACGTGCAGTGCGTCGCAGTTCATCTCAACGCGGATCGCACTTGGGCGACGCTCAAGCGGGTAAGTATGAAGAGGAATCAAGCCGCACCCTCGCATGCTGCGTCGGTAGCGACGACGATCCGGACGATGGATGAATGGCTCAAGCTCGCTTGTAAACTCCCACACCACGACGAAGCCAGGCGGCAGCGCCGTCGAGGGCTGCTTTCGCGCCTCTTGTTGCGAAGTCAGCAGCGGGGAAGCTTGGTAGCTGAGGAGCCCAAAGAGCTCGTCGACGGCGCATGTCATGCATACATGCACTACTAGATTGTACTTATGACGTCGAACCGAGACGAACCTCTGTGGTGGCTGTGGCCGGTGCGACGCGAGGTGTGGCCGACGCGGGGTCAGACGCATCGCCTCGACGACCATGGCGTGGGCCCGCCACCGATCCGATTCTATACCCCGTCGAATTCGTCGTCGTATATCGACTAGACCGTATTACTGTCCCGCAACTCCCAATAGACCGAACGCTGCAACGCAAGTCGCAACGACCAACGTCACGCGCCGCGTAGTTTATATATAGTAAATGTAGTGACGGTAATGAACGGTAATGACTAATGTCGTGTCCGAGCGCGAGCGGGACAGGTGCAAAAACCGGGGTCATATGTATGCGCAACAAAACGTGCACGAAACTTTTTAACGGCTCACGCAGTCCGTAGTCAAAGAGGCTCGCCCTTGACGCAGTCACTTGCCTTTAAGATTCGTGTTAAATGTACGGACGCGATACCATCCTCGCGCATCGCGCTCGCACGCGCCCGGCCTCGCGATCCGTGGGGCATCTGCCGTGCTTGGTCGTTCCTTCGACTACCGTTGGTACCGCGGTACGGTATCGAATCGTGATGGGTATGAGGTCAACCGACGCAAGACATCGCCCCCTCAAAGATGAAAGATCGGTTCTCAGGCATTGGACTCGATGAAGATGAGCTCATCCACGCACATGCAGTCGTTGAGGCGCTTGGGGCCGACGATCGAGAGGAGCGTGCGACGCACCTCCTTATCATCCACACTACCCTTGCGCGCCCCCCGCAGGTACTGGTAGACAGGCTCGAAGACGTCGCCTAGCAACTGACGGCAGCGCTCCTTCAGAGCCGCGTGCCGCACGGCGCCAAAGGCGCCGCCGCCCGCAGGCCCGCCGCCTCCGCCTCCGCCTCCTCCTACGCCGCCGCCGTTGGCTGCGGCATAGCTGGTGCCGCTAGCTGCGGCGTAGCCGGTGCCCGAGAGCTCCTCCGGGACTTCGTCTGCGCTACCGCCCGCCGCATACGGCGCGACACGCGCTGTCGCGGGCGCATCGACCGCCGGCCCATTCCATTGCATCGCCGCGCGAGCGAGCTCTAGCAAGCGCTGCTGATGCGCCTCCGCGTGCGCCATCGAGCGAGCGGCCGCTTGCTGATTAGCTTGGCGAAGGGTTGCCTCACGCTCATCGCTCGCATCGTCATCGTCCTGAGCTCCGGTGGAACTTGAACGCTCTGCGAGCCGCTGCGGCGCGGGCTGCCGAGGTGGCGCGTATGGGCGTCCATTGGCGCCGTCCTGGGCACGTCCGTAGGCGGCCGCCGGCGCGTCGTCCTGAGCGTCCTCGAGGTCCTCCTCGAGGTCCTCCTCGAAGTCCTCGTCGTAGTCCTCGTCCGCATACCCGCCAGAGCGCAGCGTGCCGCCGCCGGCGCAGGCACCGCCGATCGCGTGCCCGCATCCGCCGGCGCCGCCGACGCCGTTGCCCGGAGGGCGGCCGCCGCCGCCGCCAATCGATTGCAAGCTCGACGTCACGTACGCAGCGCCCATCGCCCCCGGCCGTGCGGGAGGTGCCCGGAGGGTGCCCGCCAGTACCGGAGGGGGCCCGCCGGCGAGCGCGCCGCCTCTCGCCGGCGGTGCCGTTGGGTAATTGGTGGGGTAATTGGGCTGATACGATGAGGCGACGGGTGGCGCACCGCCGATGCCTCCGTACCCGTCGGAGCCCGCGCTGCCCGGCTGGCTGCTGCCGCCGGCACCCGGGCCGAAGACGGGGTGGAGCGAAGCGCTCGATGCAGCGCTCGATGCGCTCATCGTGCCGAGGGAGGTAGCGGAGGAAGCGGAGGCGGAGGATCGACGTGGCTCGAGGCCGAGTGCACTATATGTGGAGGCGTCCGAGGCGAGGTTTTGGTCCTTAAGGCGGCGGGCTAGCTGCTGGTTGGCCGCGCGGCCCGAGTGCGCCTCGATGACCTCGAGAGAGCGTCGATCAGCCTCGCGCTGCTTGCGCTGCTGCATCCGCTGCTTGGGGGTTAGGCCTGCGGCGTCGAGGGAAGGTTCGTCGGAGGGAAGGACCGCCGGCAGGTGGCCCATGCCGCCGCCCATGCCGCCGCCGCCCATGCCTCCGCCCATGCCTCCGCCCATGCCACTGATGCCGGCGGGGCTGCTGCCGATGGCCCCGCCGCCACCGCCGCCGCCGCTCGCCCCTCGCGCTTGCATTTGCCCAGCAGAGGGCATTCCCATCCCAGTGTCCATCGCAGCCGTCCTCGCCGTCGGCCCCGCCGCCGGCGGTGGCGGCGAGATACTGCCTGATGAGGGCGTGCTTGGGCCGGAGGGCGTGCTTGGCCCTCCACTGCCTGGTCGCCCGGCCGATCCACCACGCGGTAGGCCGTGGGACGAGCGCGAGACAGGGAGCAGGGAGGGCTTGGAGGCGGCGGCGGTGGGCGGCGTCGAGGGCATCATCCCCGGCGAGTACGCCGGCCGATTCCGCCCAGAGGCCGCGGGGATGGCGCCCTGCGGCCCTCCAATATGCGGCGAGGCGACTACTGGCGCGGCGAGCGGCGTGCCCGGGGGGCGCTCGTGACGGCGCTCCCGCGCAAACCGATCGAGCTCTGCCGAGGTTGGGCGCGATGGCGGGAACTGCGGCGAGGGGCTCGCGGCCAGCGACGACGCGCCCGATGGGCACCGTGGCTGGCCGCCGCTATAGGCGTTTGCGGCCATCGGCGGAGCGCCGATGCCTCTCGCGGGCGACGCGTCGCCGTGGGCGGCAGCCGGCGGTTGGAAGAGATTATCCATGCGCTGCCTGATGAAGGGCATTCCGAGGATGGATCGGAGTGACGGGCGCTGGCGTGGATCTTTGGCAAGCATCGCGACCACAAGGGCGCGCAGCGGCTCCGAATACACGTCGGGCAGCGGCGGCAGCTTCTCCTGCACGATCTTGTACACCAGCCCAAGCAAGTTGGACCCATTCCACGCCTGCTGCAGCGCGCACAGCTCATACAGGATGCAGCCGAGCGCCCACACGTCACTCTTGTAGTCGTACTTCTGGCCCTGACATACCTCGGGCGACATGTAGTAGGGCGTGCCGATGACCGTCGAGGCGGCCGCGCCCACCGTCCCGTCGAGCACCTTGGCGATCCCGAAGTCGCCTAACCTTACGTGCCCCGCCTTTGACAGGAAGATGTTCTGTGTCTTAAGGTCGCGGTGCAAGATCTTTCGGCTGTGCACGTAGTCGAGCGCGAGGAGGAGTTGGACGAACCAGTCAAGTATCTCGTGCTCCTCGAATTTGTGGTCCGTCTCCGACCGCTTCTTGATCAGCTTCGACAGGTCGCCTCCCTCGCAGTAGGCCATCACCACGCACAGCGAGTCCTCGTGCACAAAGTGCTCGTGGTAGCGCACGATGCAAATATGGTTGAGGCTCGAGAGGATACCCACCTCCTCCTCGGCCTGTCGCCGCTCCTCATCCGAGTGCGCCTCCATCTGGATCTGCTTGAGGCAGTACCACTTGCCGTTGCGCTTGTCCTTTGCGACGTGCACCGTGCCGTAGTTACCGCGGCCGATGCGCTTACCGAGCTCGTAGTGCTCCATGCCGCTGCGGCGGCTGCCACGCGGCTGCTCGGCGTCGGCCCGTGCGGGCCACGCCAGTGCGGCTTCTTCCCGCGCGATGAGCAAGAGGACGGGCTCAGACGCAGCGGGAGCAATGGGGTAAAATCGTAAAGCACACCGGCAAGTTCACACTGGCTCGCCGAGTGTTTGTGTGAATGTGAATGTTTTCATTTCTAACACACGCGATCACAGTGTGTTCGAGCGATGAAACTGCTCCCTCTGTGCTCTGTCACCAAGGACGCGCCTCAAAATCAGCCACGCGGTATCACGTGGCAGTGCACGTGCGGTACACTCTGCCCGGCCGTCCGCCCATCCTGCACGCCCAGCTCCACAACAATGTCTGCGGCATCTACCGCCGCCGCCACCGCCGCCGCGCGCTCGGCGGCCACGGCACGCGCCACGGTGCGCACCGCTCCAAAAAGGTCATCACGTTCCAAATGAGAGAGCTCGCAAAGGCGCGCCACGACGCGGCGCGGTGTGACGAGAACGTGGCCTGGCGCGAGTGGGCGCAGGTTGACAAACGCCTGGCTCAGCCGCGTCGTTGAGTCGAAGAAGACGTGCTCCGATGGGATCGTGAAGCGCCCGAATGCTCGCGGCACCGCCTCCACCTCGGCCGCCATGAGTGCGCGGTAGCTAGCTGCCTCGACGGTCATTGTCTCCGTCGTGCGATCGCGACGCTCGGCGTCGTCGGGGAGCGACCATGGCGGTGGGCCGCCGCTCGCCTCGGCGCCCGGCGGCATCCACGTTTGCATGGCGTCAAAGACGGCATCGTTGCGTGCGAAGTCGCCCAGTAGACGAGGCACCACGTGCAGGTGCGCGGGTGCGTCCGCCCACGCGGCGTGCGCGCCTTCACGCAGCAGCAGGTTGGACGCGTCCGCGCCCACGCTCAGCTCAGCCGACTGCTGCGCGAGCAACGCCGTGCGCCACAGGTCGAGCCATTCGTCATCGTCCAGCATGGCGGTGCGTCCCACGCCCGAGACTGGCATCACGATCGCGTGCCCGCGCACGATCGGCGCGATGTTTGTGAGCGCGACCGTGCGCCGCAGTGTGCACAACACGTTCGTCGCACCCACGAGCATCTGCGACCCGATCTTGAGGTCCTCGCCGAGGCGGTGCACAGGCATCTTTTCTGGGGTTTTCTGAACGCCATCGTGAATTCATGACAAGTCTAAGTACATGAAGACACACAACACGTAAGCAACACAGCGAACGTGAATTCACGTTCATTGCACGACCACCGGTCCCGTGGAGACAATGTGGAGAGACACCGCGTGGAGGGCGCAGATTTGCGGTGCGTTCACAGGACACGTGACAACTTGGCGCCGCACCCGTGAGAGCCACTTGCTGTGCACAGTGCAAACGCCTTGCTGAGAGCTCGGTGAGACGCCTCACTGCTCTTTTCTGCTCTTCCGACCCGGGCTCTAGTCCAATTGGGCTAGTCGTCGGGTTTACCAACCATCAACGCAAAATACATTGACTGACGTGTCAGATAACATGCCGATTGAGGTATGACATGACGCTCCACCACGGCACAAAAGCTCTTCTTGTGTTGGGCACATGCACATTCGGGTTGCGCACATGCACGCCGTATGGCTTTGGGCGGCAGCTCGTCGCTGTGGGCATCCTGAGGCGCCCTGAGGCACAGCGCCTTCCTCGTAAACGGGCTCGTCTGCTGTGTCATCGTATACCGCCTTCGCTCGACGCCTTCGCGGAGTGCACTCTTGGCACCGAGTGGAGAGCGGAGCGGGTCTTATTTGTATTCCACGTCCATGGGCTCGCTCGCCTCGCCGCCGACCAGTGTCTTGAGCTGCGCTTCAGAGGCGGCCTGGTACGAGCCCGGTCGCGGGGCTGCCACCTGCATGAGCGGCACAGTGCTGCTGACTGTGAGCAGCTTCTCAATCGCAGACGCAACCTTGCGGGTCGAGGTCGCATAAATGCGATGTGGATCTAAGAGCAGCTCGCAGAGGCGCTGGACCGTGAAGGGCGGGTTCGGAAAGTCTTGCAGCAGCGTCAGCAGCCGTTGGAGGAGGTCATCGTATGGCTCGTTCAGGTCCTTCCGATTTGCATAGTACTCGTTGAGAACCTGCTCCACCTTGCTTGCGACTGCAGCCTTAAGTTCTGGCCACGGTACCCTGCTGTTGCCCGACGTGCTGACATACTGAAGGATCTCCAGATCGCTCATCACCCTTGCGTTGCCCCGCGCCCGCTTTGCCGCGCACGCCTGCTTTATGACCTGCGGCGCCGATTATGCGCCGACCCTTTCGGCACGCGGCCGTTTGCGCTCGTTCTGAATGACGAGATCAATCAAAAGCTGAAAGTCGACTCTCCAAAAACTGGAGCTCGGAAACTCGAACACGTTTGATTGCAAACTGATTGCAAAACTTGACTCATCACGCCGACTTCACATGTCGCAATGCACCGTCTGCCTGGAGGCGCCTATGCGCTTGGCCGAGTTGCTCCCGTCGTGTGGGCATTCCTTTTGCCGTCAGTGCATCCTTCGCCTCCCGGACGTGTGCCCTTTGTGCCGTGTGCCCTTCAAGCCGGGCAGCGCGGTGCCCAACTGGAGCTTGCGAGAGTTGGAGAATGTTGCGAGAGACACCGAGGACGAGGATGAGGGCGATGATGAGGAGGAGCTTGAAGAGGAGCTGCCACCACCGCTGCCGCCTGCGCCCGTGCCGCCAGCTCCCGACGTGAGGCCGGTCGAGGCGGTGCCTGTGATGTCCACGAAAGATGCCCTGACGCTATGCCGCGCAAAAGTGGCAGAGGCCGCAACTGAGGCAGAATTGTCGCAATTTCGGAAGCAACACTGCGACTCCTTTGAGGAGACCGAGGAGAACAAGCTCGAGTATACAACACTCCATGAGCAGTATATGGCGCTCATCGACGCCGAGATCACCAACGCGCTCGTCGAGCGCCTAGGGCCGACCTTCTCGTTCGAGGCGTTCCTCGCGGCGCTGCCCGCATTCCTCGCTTGCCCCGGCGTGGCCTCCGGCGACGAGGCGACCGACAAGGGCGGCGATGACGAGTACGACCGGCCGGCCTCGCTGTCACATACGCTCGACGTGCTCCTACGCTTCACCTCGTTCGAGGCCTTCAAGGCCGACATGCTGGCGGCCAAGCGTGCCAAGCGCCTCGAGGCGGAGGCCGTCGCGGAGGGGATGGCCCTGTACTTCAGCGTACCTCAGCAGCGGTAAGGAAAAGTCTGCAGCAATCCACACCGTGCGAGTAGGTTGATTCACACCGCAGCGTCACGTTGCTCGATGCTCGTTGGCAATGCTCGTTGGCCCTCCTCAATGACCAATTTTTAAATCCTCTGATGCCAAATTTATAGATCCAGTCTCGAAGGCGGCCGAGGTACCGGTACTGTACGTGTCCGCACAGGCGACCAGTATTTATAACAGCCGATTCACACACCCTCCCGTCGGTCCCTGGGTGTGAGCCACACAAAACGGGCCACAAAAGAGCCCAAACGGACCGCGGGAGAGGCTAGCTGCCAAGCTGGCCTGTTTGACAATCAAATCCTGACTGCCGTGTCCCGCTGGCTGTTGCGGAATGGCTGTGGCCAGCTCGAACCTCGCCGACACCTTTTTGGCGGCCGGCGTGGCCGCGGCTGTCGAACTCACGCTTGTGCAGCCCCTCGACGTGATCAAGACGCGGCTGCACCTTGAATCGGCCGCTGCGCCGCGCTCAGACCGTTTTGGCGGCAGCACGCTGTCGGCGCTCAGGCACATTCACGCTGCGGAGGGCCTTCGTGGCCTATGGCGCGGCTTCGGCTCGGGCCTGGCGGTTGTGGTCCCACGTCGCGGACTCAAGTTTGCCTTCAACTCGATGTTCACGGACCTCTTCGAGCACATGCCGTCGCGTCGGCGCGCGCTGCTGTCGGGCGGCCTCGCAGGCGCCCTAGAGGCAGTGTTGGTCACGCCCGCCGAAGTGCTCAAGGTGATCATGCAGTCTGAGCGCACGCAGCGCGGCGCCACAACGACGAAGCTGGCGTCTGCGTGGCGCGCGGTGCACGCGGCGGGGGGGCTGAGCGCGTGGTATAGTGGACTGGGCGCGACGGTCGCCAAGCACTCGGTCCACTCGTGTGTCTATTTTGCGTCCTTTGCCGAGGTGAGGCGCGCATGTGCGCCGGCCGACGAGAGCACAAGTGCCGTCGTGAGCGTTGTCTTGAGCGCGGGCGCGGGCTTCGTGGCTGGCATCTGCGCGGGCGTGTGCAACAACCCGTTCGACGTGCTCAAATCGCGGCAGCAGGTGGCGGCCGCGGCAGCGCTGCGCGGACACGAGCTTGCGGTCGACTATGCGCGCGTGGAGCGTGGCGGGCTACCCTCGCTCGTGCGTGCCGAAGGGGTGTGCATCCTGTGGCGCGGCCTTGGCGCCAAGCTGCTGCGCCTCGGGCCAGGCTCCGCGATCATCTTCACAGTGTACGAGGCCGTTCTGAGGCGCTTGGCCCACGCGCGTAAGTAAGTAAGAATAGTAAGTAAGACCTTGCCAACTACAGGCCGGGCAGCGTACACGTGGCGAGGGGGACGCCCCCAGGGGCAATTAGAATTACCACGCGCGGTAAGAAGATCCGGTGTACTTTTCCTAAATTCACTTTAAATCATACTGGCTGACGAATTGGGTGGGTTCAAGCTCACCGCAGGTGTGGTTGTGTTCAGTTAGGTGTGAATGAGGGCTCCCGCAGGCGAGCCGACCTCTCGGTCCGGCCGAGCATGCTTGCATATACCGCCCATATTACCATATCGGGCATCGTGCTGATGAACGCTCACTGAGCGCTTCGAGAAAGCTTCGAGAATCCGCTCTCGCGTCTCGTGCGCTCTGTCGTGTTGTTGTTGTTGTGTCCTACCCTATGGACTTCGTCGCAGTTCCTGCAGGCACACTGCCCGTGGCCGCGCTGGCTCTCCGCGGCGCGGACCCGTCACTGTGCTTTGCGACGTCTGACTTTCAACACGACGCTGGATGTCGCAATCTGTTTGGTGCCTCTCGATCTAGGCTCTGCTCTTGCTCTCACTCGGAAGCTTGAGCAGCACAGGCCGCTCGCTGCTCGGCGCGCACTCCGCTGATCGCCCTCTCGGGTGTGACGCTCGCCGCCGCAGCTGCGTCGGCTACGCTCTCGATCGAAGCTGCTCTTGCTCTCTCTCGGAAGCTTGAGCGGCACAGGCCGCTCGCTGCTCGGCGCGTGCACCACTGATCGCCCTGTCGGGTGTGACGCTCGCCGCCGCTGCTCTGCGTCGGCTACGCTCTCGATCGTAGCTGCTCTTGCTCTCTCTCGGAAGCTTGGGCGGCACAGGCCGCTCGCTGCTCGGCGCGTGCACCGCTGATCGCCCAGTCGGGTGTGACGCTCGCCGCCGCAGCTGCGACGGCTACGCTCTCGATCGAGAAGTTGCTCTTGCTCTCTTTCGGAGGCTTGAGCGGCACAGGCCGCTCGCTGCTCGGCGCGTGCACCGCTGATCGCCCTGTCGGGTGTGACGCTCGCCGCCGCAGCAGCGTCGGCCACGCTCTCGATCGAAGCTGCTCTTGCTCTCTCTCGGAGGCTTGAGCGGCACAGGCCGCTCGCTGCTCGGCGCGTGCACCGCTGATCGCCCAGTCGGGTGTAACGCTCGCCGCCGCGGCTGCGTCGGCTGCGCTCTCGATCGTAGCTGCTGCTCCTGCCCTCAGAGGCTTGGGCGGCACAGTCCGCTCGCTGCTCGGCGCGTGCACCGCTGATCGCCCTGTCAGGTGTGACGCTCGCCGCCGCAGCAGCGTCGGCTGCGCTCTCGATCGAAGCTGCTCTTGCTCTCTTTCGGAGGCTTGAGCGGCACAGGCCGCTCGCTGCTCGGCGCGTGCACCGCTGATCGCCCAGTCGGGTGTGACGCTCGCCGCCGCGGCTGCGTCGGCTGCGCTCTCGATCGAAGCTGCTGCTCTCGCCCTCGGAGGCTTGGGCGGCACAGGCCGCTCGCTGCTCGGCGCGTGCACCGCTGATCGCCCAGTCGGGTGTGACGCTCGCCGCCGCAGCTGCGTCGACTACGCTCTCGATCAATGCTGCTCTTGCTCTCTCTCGGAAGCTTGAGCGGCACAGGCCGCTCGCTGCTCGGCGCGTGCACCGCTGATCGCCCTGTCGGGTGTGACGCTCGCCGCCGCGGCTGCGTCAGCTGCGCTCTCGATCGAAGCTGCTGCTCTCGCCCTCGGAGGCTTGAGCGGCACAGGCCGCTCGCTGCTCGGCGCAGGCCGCTCGCTGCTCGGCGCGTGCACCGCTGATCGCCCTGTCGGGTGTGACGCTCGCCGCCGCGGCTCTGCGTCGGCTACGCACTCGATCAATGCTGCTCTGGCTCTCTCTCGGAAGCTTGGGCGGCACAGTCCGCTCGCTGCTCGGCGCGTGCACCGCTGATCGCCCTGTCGGGTGTGACGCTAGCCGCCACGGCTGTGTCTTTATCGCTCTTGATCAATAATGCTCCTGCTCTCTTTCGGAAGCTTGAGCGGCACAGGCGGCTCGCTGCTCGGCGCGCACTCCGCTGATCGCCCTCTCGGGTGTGACGCTCGCCGCCGCGGTTTCGTCGGCTACGCTCTCGATCAATGCTGCTCCTGCTCTCTCTATCAGAAGCTTGGGCGGCACAGGCCGCTCGCTGCTCGGCGCGTGCACCGCTGATCGCCCAGTCGGGAGTGACGCTCGCCGCCGCAGCTGCGTCGGCTACGCTCTCGATCGAAGCTGCTCTTGCTCTCTTTCGGAGGCTTGAGCGGCACAGGCCGCTCGCTGCTCGGCGCGTGCACCGCTGATCGCCCTGTCGGGTGTGACGCTCGCCGCCGCAGCAGCGTCGGCTACGCTCTCGATCAATGCTGCTCTTGCTCTCTTTCGGAAGCTTGAGCGGCACAGTCCGCTCGCTGCTCGGCGCGTGCACCGCTGATCGCCCTGTCGGGTGTGACGCTCGCCGCCGCGGCTGCGTCGGCTACGCTCTCGATCGAAGTTGCTCTTGCTCTCTTTCGGAGGCTTGAGCGGCACAGGCCGCTCGCTGCTCGGCGCGTGCACCGCTGATCGCCCTGTCGGGTGTGACGCTCGCCGCCGCAGCTGCGTCGGCTACGCTCTCGATCAATGCTGCTCTTGCTCTCTCTCGGAAGCTTGAGCGGCACAGACCGCTCGCTGCTCGGAGCGTGCACCGCTGATCGCCCTGTCGGGTGTGACGCTCGCCGCCGCGGCTGCGTCAGCTGCGCTCTCGATCGAAGCTGCTGCTCTCGCCCTCGGAGGCTTGAGCGGCACAGGCCGCTCGCTGCTCGGCGCGTGCACCGCTGATTGCCCTGTCGGGTGTGACGCTCGCCGCCGCGGCTGCGTCGGCTGTGCTCTTGATCGAAGCTGCTTCTCTCTCGGAGGCCTGAGCGGCACAGGCCGCTCGCTGCTCGGCGCGTGCACCGCTGATCGCCCTGTCGGGTGTGACGCTCGCCGCCGCAGCTGCGTCGGCTACGCTCTCGATCGAAGCTGCTTTTGCTCTCTCTCAGAAGCTTGAGCGGCAGAGGCCGCTCGCTGCTCGGCGCGTGCACCGCTGATCGCCCTGTCCGGGTGACGCTCGCCGCCGCGGCTGCGTCGGCTACGCTCTCGATCGATGCTGCTCTTGCTCTCTCTCGGAAGCTTGAGCGGCACGGGCCGCTCGCTGCTCGGCGCGTGCACCGCTGATCGCCCTGTCGGGTGTGACGCTCGCCGCCGCGGCTCTGCGTCGGCTGCGCTCTCGATCAAAGCTGCTCTGGCTCTCTCTCAGAAGCTTGGGCGGCACAGGCCGCTCGCTGCTCGGCGCGTGCACCGCTGATCGCCCTGTCGGGTGTGACGCTCGCCGCCGCAGCAGCGTCGGCTACTCGGCTACGCTCTCGATCGAAGGTGCTCTTGCTGTCTCTCGGGAGCTTGAGCGGCAGAGGCCGCTCGCTGCTCGGCGCGTGCACCGCTGATCGCCCTGTCGGGTGTGACGCTCGCCGCCGCAGCTGCGTCGGCTACGCTCTCGATCGTAGCTGCTCTTGCTCTCCCTCGGAGGCTTGAGCGGCACAGGCCGCTCTCTGCTCGGCGCGTGCACCGCTGATCGCCCAGTCCGGTGTAACGCTCGCCGCCGCGGCTGCGTCGGCTGCGCTCTCGATCGTAGCTGCTGCTCTCGCCCTCGGAGGCTTGGGCGGCACAGTCCGCTCGCTGCTTGGCGCGTGCACCGCTGATCGCCCTGTCGGGTGTGACGCTCGCCACCGCAGCTGCGTCGGCTGCACTCTTGATCGTAGCTGCTCTTGCTCGCCCTCGGTGGCTTGAGCGGCAGAGGCCGCTCGCTGCTCGGCGCGTGCACCGCTGATCGCCCAGTCGGGTGTGACGCTCGCCGCCGCGGCTGCGTCGGCTGCGCTCTCGATCGTAGCTGCTGCTCTCTCTCTCCGAGGCTTGAGCGGCACAGGCCGCTCGCTGCTCGGCGCGTGCACCGCTGATCGCCCTGTCGGGTGTGACGCTCGCCGCCGCGGCTGCGTCGGCTGCGCTCTCGATCGTAGCTGCTGCTCTCTTTCGGAGGCCTGTGAGCGGCACAGGCCGCTCGCTGCTCGGCGCGTGCACCGCTGATCGCCCTGTCGGGTGTGACGCTCGCCGCCGCAGCTGCGTCGGCTACGCTCTCGATCGAAGCTGCTTTTGCTCTCTCTCAGAAGCTTGAGCGGCATAGGCTGCTCGCTGCTCGGCGCGTGCACCGCTGATCGCCCTGTCGGGTGTGACGCTCGCCGCCGCGGCTGCGTCGGCTACGCTCTCGATCGATGCTGCTTTTGCTCTCTCTCAGAAGCTTGAGCGGCAGAGGCTGCTTTCTGCTCGGCGCGTGCACCGCTGATCGCCCTGTCGGGTGTGACGCTCGCCGCCGCTGCTGCGTCGGCTACGCTCTTGGTCGATGCTGCTGCTCTCGCCCTCAGAAGCTTGAGCGGCACAGGCCGCTCGCTGCTCGGCGCGTGCACCGCTGATCGCCCTGTCGGGTGTGACGCTCGCCGCCGCAGCAGCGTCAGCTGCGTCGGCTACGCTCTCGATCGAAGCTGCTCTTGCTCTCTTTCGGAGGCTTGAGCGGCACAGGCCGCTCGCTGCTCGGCGCGCACTCCGCCGATCGCCCTGTCGGGTGTGACGCTCGCCGCCGCAGCTGCGTCGGCTACGCTCTCGATCGTAGCTGCTCTTGCTCTTCCTCGGAGGCTTGAGCGGCACAGGCCGCTCGCTGCTCGGCGCGTGCACCGCTGATCGCCCAGTCGGGTGTGACGCTCGCCGCCGCGGCTGCGTCGGCTACGCTCTCGATCGAAGCTGCTTTTGCTCTCTCTCAGAAGCTTGAGCGGCAGAGGCTCCTCGCTGCTCGGCGCGTGCACCGCTGATCGCCCTGTCGGGTGTGACGCTCGCCGCCGCGGCTGCGTCGGCTACGCTCTCGATCGATGCTGCTTTTGCTCTCTCTCAGAAGCTTGAGCGGCATAGGCTGCTCGCTGCTCGGCGCGTGCACCGCTGATCGCCCTGTCGGGTGTGACGCTCGCCGCCGCGGCTGCGTCGGCTACGCTCTCGATCGAAGCTGCTCTTGTTTTCTTTCGGAGGCTTGAGCGGCACAGGCCGCTCGCTGCTCGGCGCGTGCACCGCTGATCGCCCAGTCGGGTGTGACGCTCGCCGCCGCTGCTGCGTCGGCTACGCTCTCGATCGAAGCTGCTGCTCTCTCCCTCGGAGGCTTGGGCGGCACAGGCCGCTCGCTGCTGGCGCGTGCACCGCTGATCGCCCTGTCGGGTGTGACGCTCGCCGCCGCAGCTGCGTCGGCTACGCTCTCGATCGAAGCTGCTCTTGCTCTCTCTCGGAGGCTTGAGCGGCACAGGCCGCTCGCTGCTCGGCGCGTGCACCGCTGATCGCCCTGTCGGGTGTGACGCTCGCCGCCGCAGCTGCGTCGGCTACGCTTTCGATCGTAGCTGCTCTTGCTGCGTCGGCTACACTCACGATCGAAGCTGCTCTTGCTCTCTCTCTGAGGCTTGAGCGGCAGAGGCCGCTCGCTGCTCGGCGCGTGCACCGCTGATCGCCCAGTCGGGTGTGACGCTCGCCACCGCAGCTGCGCCGGCTGCGCTCTTGATCGTAGCTGCTCTTACTTTCTCTCGGAAGCTTGGGCGGCACAGGCCGCTCGCTGCTCGGCGCGTGCACCGCTGATCGCCCAGTCGGGTGTGACGCTCGCCGCCGCGGCTGCGTCGGCTGCGCTCTGGATCGAAGCTGCCCCAGCTCTCTCTCGGAGGCTTGAGCGGCGCAGGCCGCTCGCTGCTCGGCGCGTGCACCGCTGATCGCCCTGTCGGGTGTGACGCTCGCCGCCGCGGCTGCGTCGGCTGCGCTCTCGATCGAAGCTGCTCTTGCTCTCTTTCGGAGGCTTGAGCGGCACAGGCCGCTCGCTGCTCGGCGCGTGCACCGCTGATCGCCCTGTCGGGTGTGACGCTCGCCGCCGCAGCTGCGTCGGCTACGCTCTCGATCGAAGCTGCTGCTCTCGCCCTCAGAAGCTTGAGCGGCACAGGCCGCTCGCTGCTCGGCGCGTGCACCGCTGATCGCCCAGTCGGGTGTGACGCTCGCCGCCGCGGCTGAGTCGACTACGCTCTCGGTCAATGCTGCTCCTGCTCTCTTTCGGAAGCTTGAGCGGCACAGGCCCCTCGCTGCTCGGCGCGTGCACCGCTGATCGCCCTGTCGGGTGTGACGCTCGCCGCCGCGGCTGCGTCGGCTACGCTCTCGGTCGTAGCTGCGTCGGCTGCGCTCTTGATCGTAGCTGCTGCTCTCGCCCTCGGAGGCTTGGGCGGCACAGTCCGCTCGCTGCTCGGCGCGTGCACCGCTGATCGTCCTGTCGGGTGTGACGCTCGCCGCCGCAGCTGCGTCGGCTGCGCTCTCGATCGAAGCTGCTCTTGCTCTCTCTCGGAAGCTTGAGCGGCACAGGCCGCTCGCTGCTCGGCGCGTGTCACGCTGATCGCCCTGTGGGGTGTGATGCTCGCCGCCGCGGCTGCATCGGCTGCGCTCTCGATCGAAGCTGCTTCTCTCGCCCTCGGAGGCTTGAGCGGCACAGGCCGCTCGCTGCTCGGCGCGTGCACTGCTGATCGCCCTGTCGGGTGTGACGCTCGCCGCCGCAGCTGCGTCGGCTACGCTCTCGATCAATGCTGCTCTCGCCCTCGGAGGCTTGAGCGGCACAGGCCGCTCGCTGCTCGGCGCGGTGCCCTTGATCGAAGCTGCTGCTCTCGCCCTCGGAGGCTTGAGCGGCACAGGCCGCTCGCTGCTCGGCGCGTGCACTGGGCTACGCTCTCGATCGAAGCTGCTTTTGCTCTCTCTCAGAAGCTTGAGCGGCACAGGCCGCTCGCTGCTCGGCGCGTGCACCGCTGATCGCCCAGTCGGGTGTGACGCTCGCCGCCGCAGCTGCGTCGGCTGCGCTCTCGATCAATGCTGCTCTTGCTCTCTCTCGGAAGCTTGAGCGGCACAGGCCGCTCGCTGCTCGGCGCGTGCACCGCTGATCGCCCTGTCGGGTGTGACGCTCGCCGCCGCGGCTGCGTCGACTACACTCTCGGTCGAAGCTGCTCTTGCTCTCTTTCGGAAGCTTGAGCGGCGCAGGCCGCTCGCTACTCGGCGCGTGCACCACTGATCGCCCTGTCGGGTGTGACGCTCGCCGCCGCAGCTGCGTCGGCTACGCTCTCGATCGAAGCTGCTCTTGCTCTCTCTCGGAAGCTTGAGCGGCACAGGCCGCTCGCTGCTCGGCGCGTGCACCGCTGATCGCCCTGTCGGGTGTGACGCTCGCCGCCGCAGCTGCGTCGGCTACGCTCTCGATCGAAGCTGCTCTTGCTCTCTCTCGGAGGCTTGAGCGGCACAGGCCGCTCGCTGCTCGGCGCGTGCACCGCTGATCGCCCAGTCGGGTGTGACGCTCGCCGCCGCGGCTGCGTCGGCTACGCTCTCGATCGAAGGTGCTTTTGCTCTCTCTCGGAAGCTTGAGCGGCGCAGGCCGCTCGCTTCTCGGCACGTGCACCGCTGATCGCCCTGTCGGGTGTGACGCTCGCCGCCGCAGCTGCGTCGGCTGCGCTCTCGATTGAAGCTGCTCTTGCTCTCTTTCGGAGGCTTGAGCGGCACAGGCCGCTCGCTGCTCGGCGCGTGCACCGCTGATCGCCCTGTCGGGTGTGACGCTCGCCACCGCAGCTGCGTCGGCTACGCTCTCGATCGAAGCTGCTGCTCTCGCTCTCTGATCAGCGGTCAATGTCGTGCGACGTGCATCTAAAGCAAGGCGCGTGTCCTCACAGAGGCCAACGTGCGACTGCTCAGCATGCATGTCCTCTCTGAGGCTAATGCATGTATGTGGTCCCTGGGTACCCTGCTGTTCAAGGCTCTTCTTTGGCGCGAGTAGGCCTCACTTCTCTTCTGAAGTCGTCACTACCGCCACCCTCGAGCGAGCTCGCCACCCAGCAGCTCCTCGGTCTCTCACTGGCCGACGCCCGCCCTCGCGGCGTCCGCCTAAGTGGACATCCGCGCGTGCGAGCACCTCGTGCCTCCTGCCTGATCGATCCAGCGGGCAACCCGCGCGTCCCCTCGCCGGATCCGACAGCGCTGTCTATCACTCTATACAGAACAGAGTGCCAGGCGCAAACTCAACGGGCGCCACGTACAGCATGCGAGCAGTCACCTCTGCCCCTTGCGCGTGTCCGCCTAAGCGGACAACCCGGCGTCACCTCGCCGGATCCGACAGCGCTGTCTATCACTCTATACAGAACAGAGTGCCAGGCGCGACAAGTCTCAATGGCCACGTTCAGCATGCGAGCAGTCTCACAAGGCTGCACCGTGCGCGTGTGAGTAGCCCGCGCTGATTATCACTCGACACACAGAGTGCCAGGCGACGTATTCCGGCGGCCGGACTCTTCTGGTCGGCTGCCCCATATGAGCCCCTCCTGTAACCGGGCAACCGGGCCTCGGACGCCGTCTCGAGATATCAGGCACTGTGGAGAGTAGTGACTCGAGCCCTCGTGCTCGATCGTTCGCTCCGCAGTGACTCAGGGACTGGCCTCAGGGCAAAAGTTCCCCCGATGCGCCGCATCGCGGCGGCAACAACAACCGGTATGCGGTGCTCGTGTTCTTAACACCCTCTGTGCGCAGAGGCGCCGCTACCACTGACTCTGATACGATTGAATGGATTTTACATGCATGATGCCACACGGCCGCCACGTGAACTCACTGGCCACCCCATACCATATGCCCATCTTCGATGTGCCCTCGCGCTCGTCCGCTCACAGCACCTGAGAGGACTCGCTACTGCTCGGGGGAGACTTCCATGACCTATGGCCGCGCACGATGGCGCGGACGCTGACTACAATGGGGTTTCTGAGGCATTGGGGGGACGTCGTGTTCGTTAACACTATACATCCCAACCGAGCCCAACGAACTGTGAGGCTGAGCTCAAGCTCACCGCAGGTGTGGTTGTGTTCAGTTAGGTGTGAATGAGGGCTCCCGCAGGCGAGCCGACCTCTCGGTCCGGCCGAGCATGCATGCATATACCGCCCATATTACCATATCGGGCATCGTGCTGATGAACGCTCACTGAGCGCTTCGAGAAAGCTTCGAGAATCCGCTCTCGCGTCTCGTGCGCTCTGTCGTGTTGTTGTTGTTGTGTCCCACCCTCCCTTCCCTGGGGGTTTCTGAGGCATTGGGGGGACGTCGTGTTCGTTAACACTATACATCCCAACCGAGCCCAACGAACTGTGAGGCTGAGCGGGTTTCATGGATCATGCTTGATTCAACTTTCTACCGCGGATTGGCGACCGGCCGAGCGTGCGACGAGCGAGGTGTGGCGAAGGAGCAGGCGCGCGCAGCGACGACGACGAAGCGCAAGGGCATGGCGCCCAAAGCCCCCGGGCTGAAAACTGACCTGCCTAAGGCAAAGTCCGACGGTCCGACGCCGCGCGAGAGGCTTGAGAGCACACGTGAGAGCAAGGGAACGACGAAGAAGAAGGACGTCGCCGAGAAGGCGCCGCGCGCTGAGGGCGCCTTCCTCAAGGAGACCAAGGGCGACAGCGAAACCAGCAGCAAGGCGGCCAAGAGTAAATCGTCTGACGAGCCCAAGGCCGCCAAGGGCGATGACAAGCGTCCGAAGACTGCGCCGTCGGCGGCCACCTCAGTGTTTGCTGCAGCCGGTGTGGAGCCGAAAGCCGCGGCGGGCGTGGTGCCGCCGAAACTCGCCAGAGACGTCTCGGCGGAGATTACGTCGGCGGTCTACTCGATCGAGATGACGAACGCCGTGCAAGCGGCGGCCGGCGCCGCCATGGAAGAGGCCAATCGCATCGGCCTGAGCGGCGAGCAGGCGCTTCGCTTTTACAACGCGGTCCAGGCCGCGGCGATCGCGGTCCTCGACCCTTCGGGCGACTTGCTTCAAGGAGACGAGGACGAGCAGTCGTTCAAGAGCACGGTCGAGACGAAGCTCGCGATCGCCATTAAGAAGAACGCGGTGCGCGTCATGGACCTCTTCCGCGATTGGGATGAGAACAGCGATGGCGTCATCTCCAAGAAGGAGTTCCGGCGCGCTCTCAAGAACCTCAGCCTCGGGGGCACCTCGTCCGACCACGACGCGCTCTTCGACAAGTGGGATGTGGACGGTTCGGGCGCGCTCGATTACAATGAGCTCGACAAGGCGCTGCGCACCGGCCTCAAAGGACTCAAGGAAGAGGATCTCGCGAACGACAACTTCATCAAGATTACCCTCGGTCAGGGAAAGCGAGACGACATCGCGAAGGCGAAGGAGGAGAAGGAGAAGATGAAGGCGAAGCCGGTGGACAAGATCCTCTCGCCGCGCTCGCAGCAGCTCAAGGAGGCGGCCGATCGCGAGGCTGCCCAGAAGGCGGCCGAGGTGGCCGAGCGCATCGCGAAGGAGGAGGAGTCGGGCAACATCTGGACCGCGACCAAGTGGATCGCCTCGCGCGGCGTGGCGAAGCTCGTCGCTCAAGCGCTCAAGCTGCCCAACCAGCACCAGCCGGGCGAGCAGTCGCACTTTGCGTACGTCAAGTCGCTCAACCGTGCGCGCGTCGAGGAGCTCCTGAATGGCGCCAACTTGGGCGGCGCCATCGAATTCATCCTCGAGTCGATTGCGACGCTCGCGGGCCAGTCGACTGGCAACGCCGCGTCGCTCAACGACAAGTTTGCGACGACGGCCAAGTTCCAGATGACGTACGGCTCGCTCAGCCTCTTCTATGGCGGGCTCGAGTCGCTCCTAGGCCCCCCCAAGATGTACAAGGGCGCGCTCGTAGACAACGACGAGAAGACCCTCTTCAACGCGATGGCGGTGGAGCACACGTCGGAGAAGGATTCGCTCGAGATGTTCACAGCCTTCAACGGCGTCTCGACGTCGTCCGAGCTGGAGTGGCGATGCGTGGTGTGCCCCAAAAAGGGGGAGGAGTTCCCCGAGCGCCCCGGCTACGCTGAGAATAACAAGTTGTGGTGCCGCGTGCCCACCGCCCTCGAGGAGATGCTCAAGGCAATGGAGGAGAAGTGCAACGCGCTGCTGCGCAAGGACGGGCACTCCGAGCTCATCAAGGAGGAGCTCGTGGGTGGCCGACTGTACACGGGCCCGATGTACGTCAAGTACAACTTGGTGCTACGCTCCAAGTCCAAGGACCCCGCCATGGTGAAGCTCGCGCGCGACCTGACCAAGGGCAACGGCTACGTGACCACGATCCACGCCATCAACAGCTGCGTCATCAAGCTCTCGAAGCTGACCAAGGCGGGCAAGGTGTGGCGCGGCATCAAGGGCGCGACACTGCCCAAAGAGTTTTGGGTGGCCAACCAGATGGGCGTGCGTGGCGGCATCGAGTACGCCTTCTCATCCACCACTACCGACCGTGAGCAAGCGCTCGTGTACTCGGGCGGCGGCGACGACTCTGTCGCGTCGACGATCTTCGAGATGCAGATGGGCATGGTCGACCGCGGCGCCGATCTGACGTGGCTCTCGCAGTACCCGCACGAGCGCGAGGTGCTGCTGCCGCCCCTCACGGGTATCGAGGCGCTCGGCACCGATGTGCAGGGCTCGACCCTGCTAATACACTCGCGCCTCTCGCTCAACCTGGCCGCGCACACGCTCGACCAGGTGCTCTCGCGCCGGATCAAGATGATCCGTGACATTCTCGACGGCATCGAGCTCGAGATGCGCGATTCTTTGGGCGAGGAGAATGTGTACTTCGGCATCCGGCTGATGCGCAAGGCGATGAACTACGGTCCACTCTCAAACGACCCCGATTGGTTTAACGACGATGAGAACTTTGCGCTCGTGATGCAGCAGACCCTCTACTTGCAGCGAGGGATCAACGTTGAGTTGAAGCGCCTCAAGGAGGACAACCCGTTCCTGAGCATGAAAGGCTGGACGATGCGCGGCCCGTCCCGCATGCTGCTGCTCGCTGGTTGGGTCCTCAATCGCGTCGAAAGTGTGGGCGGCACGTCCGGCGGCGAGGCGGCCATGTGCATCGACCTTCGCGACGCTCAACTCGACGCGTCCGAAGCCGAGCAGCTCGCCAAGCTGCTCAGCCGCCAACCTCGCCTCACCTCCGTCGACGTGCGTAACAATGAGTCGATGGGCCTCAACGGGGCCGAGTATCTGGCAAAGTTCCTAGAGGGTGCGGCGTGTAAGAACGTCGCGTCGGTGCCACGCTCCCTTGCGGGCGTGACGCCGGCCAACTCGTCACTCGAGGTACCGCCCCCCGAGGCGTGCAAGGACGTCGAGCTGCGCCTGCTCTCGGCCGAGCTCATGACCCACGTCTTTTCGGAGGGCATCTCGGCCGGCATGGGTACATCCAAGAAGAAGGGCGTCATCCTGAACCGTCGCGGCGCCTCAGCCGCTGATGAGTGGAAGCCGCTGATCTGGGCCGCCAAGGAGAACCACCTGCCCATCGTCCGGATGCTCCTTGATCTGAAGGCCGATGTCAATGAGCGGCATCCGATCACGACCGCGCTCTCGGCGCAGACGGCACTGATGTACGCGGCCCAGAAGGGTCACGAGGAAATGACCAAGTACCTCCTCGATCGCGGGGCGGATAAGAAGCTGCGCGACAAGCACAACAACACCGCTCTCATGCTCGCCGAGAAGAAGCAGAATCGCGAGATCATTATCATGCTCGGAGGCGACCCCGATGCCCGCAGCCACCACCTCGAATAAGCGGTCACGATCAATGCGAGGAGAGGCCCAAAAGAGGTGCCGAACTCGGTGGAGGCCTTGGCGGCCAGCCCGAGGGTGACGCCGGCCTGAGTGTTGATGGCGCCCATCCGGTAGCGATGGGAGGCACCCCGTCGCCGAGCGCCGAGCGCACGCGAGGATGCCTACCCCGATGGCCGTCGCGATGGGAGGTGCCTACCCCGTCGCCGAGCGCACGCGAGGATGCCGGTGGCCGTCGCGCACCTACCGCCCAGCTGAGGATCCGCGTGCCGTGACGGGTCAGCCGGGCGTCGTGCCGGGCGTCGTGTGTGTGTGTGTCTGGGCATCCGTCCCACGGGAGTGCGTGTTGCGCCCCTATCCGTGTTGCTGTGAGGCGGGCGGACCTGCCGTGAGGCGCGCCCCCGCCCCCAAGCGCCGCCGCCAGCAGCGTCCCGGGAGACCGCCGCGCGAGGCGAGGGCGCGAGCCGGGCGCGCGGCGCCTCCAGCCACGAGATTCGCGTTGAGTGATCCCATTACGTGTACTGGGTGTATAGATCAGCCGAGGTGACGAAGAATCAGCGAGAGGCGAGGTGTCAGGTGAGCGCGAGACGAGAGAGGCACGGAGCGTAAGGAGAGATGGAGACCGATAAGATTAGCGATCTGATCTCTCCTCAATAAGGTTTAAGGAGCGATAGAGTCAACAGTCATGAGACCGCGTCACCGGTCGACCGCGTGACCTGTGAGCGGGACTGGTCCTGGTGCTCGGTCGCCCGCGGCCGCCCAGGCGGGTCGCATACTCGGCAGGAGTCGCCTTTAACGTTTCGTTTCGCCGCGATGGCCGATCGCCGATGCGGCCGCGGTTGACGGTTTGCGCCGTGGGGCGTCGCCGTCCGGCCGGTCGCGTCTCACGTTACTCGTTAGTCTCACGACGCTCGACCCCGGCGCATGGTGCAAGAATGCTTGATTTTACCCTGAGATACTGGCACAAATTCATGTAACACGACGGCACGTGTGCCGATACTCGAGACTCAAGTCTAAGGACGAGACTGAGGGCTCACTTGCCAGCGAAGGAGGGTGTGGGTGACGTGTTGTATTTCGCCGCGATGTCAGCCGGCACCTTGCTCCAGTCGTCCAGGTACGGACCGTGCGAGTAAGTTTGCACGCCGGGAAGCTTGCTGTAATCCTTTATGCCTGCTCGCGCGAGAGAGCGGCGAGGGTCGGGCACGAGGCAGCGGGGAGGAGGGACAGCAGCATGGCATCGGTGCAAGAGCGCTTGCGCACTGGTATCTTTGGCGAGGGCATCGACAGCGGACGCGGGCAGGTAGGTCACGTTGCGGCAGCCAACGGGCATGATGGCCAGAAGGCCATCGATCATCGTCGCCGATTCGGTCTCCTTCTCCATGAAGCTTTTTTTCTGCGAAACGGCACCGAGCAGAGAGGATGAGCATTTGGATGAGAGAGAGGCCCCTCCTTTCGGCGAGCGTTGAGGGTACTGCACGCACCATGGACCCGGATGGAATGGAGCGCCACGAGCCGAAATCACCATTCTGCTGCCCTTGTTTGATGTTCTTGTGCCATTGCTCCGACATGGCGCGCAGCTGCCTGGCCACCTAGGTCAGGGCGACTTCACCGCGAGGCCATGACTAAGTTTCTCCAAGTTTCGCGTCCTCGCAAGCGCTTCGTTTCCTCCCACAAACACTTACCGAACGCCGATACCGAGCCACGGGCTCTGTAATGCGCTCAAATGTACACAGTTCCGAGGGACTTTCGAGCCAGTGATTCATCACATTCATTCCCAGCACACCACCGTCGAGATGTCTGACCTCCGAAGTCCGAAGTCGGAAGTGTCTGAAGCTCATCCAAAGAAGCCGTCAAGCTTCCGCAGCCGTCTACAAGTCCTCCGAAACCTGCCATCCCCTAACCAACGTCATGAGCATGGCCCCATGCGCGCATAGCCGCCCGCGGCCTTGAGAAACTGGGCGCGGCCAATGCTCCCTTCTTCCATGCGTCCTTGCCGACAGATGTGTGCGGTCGTTCGTCGCGGTGGGCGGGCACTTACTTGCGCTGCGGGCCATTGCCGTTGCCGCTCACCTCCGCATTGTACTCCTCGACGGTCTCGCCGTAGAGCTCGAGGGCCTTCTGCTCGAGCCACGCGGCGATCGTGCCCGAGCCCATGCCGTATCCGAAGGGGAGCGGGCGCAAGTCGTCCGTCTGAATGGCCGGTGGCTCGCCGAAGGCCGGCGGGAACGAGATCCGGCCGTTGTTCTCCTTCTTCTCCTGGTCCATGTGCTCCTGGATCCAACGAGCCTCCGTGCCCGAGCCGTGGCCGTAGCCGCCGGGGAAGGCACGGTAGTCCATGGTGCCGATCATGGGGGGGGAGCCCCACTGCTTCGGGTACTTGGACACCTGGTTACCGCGCCAGATGCCGTGGCCGCCCTCACCGAGCATCTGGAGCTGACGAACGACCTTTGCATCCGCCACGTGCGCGAGGAGCGCGTAGCGGGGCGTGCGCCACGCTTGGTCCAGCACCTCGATGTAGTGGTCCTGCCCATCCGACACCGCGACGACGAGCGAGTACTTGACCCCCGCCTGCGGCCGACACGGGAGACGGACGGGGGGCGATGAGCGCGAGGGGAAGTGATGCGAGGAGGAAGGGGGAGGAGAAGAACAGGTGCCAAGGAGCGAGGGGGCGAAAGGGGGCCACGGGTGCCAAGGAGTGAGGGCGGCGAAAGGGGGGAGGGTGTCCGTGGGGGGGGAGGGTATCCATGGGGGTCCAATCCGGTGGCGGTGGAAGCTCAGCGTACCACGATCTGCTGGGTGCCCCGGCGGACGCTGAGAATCATCAGGAAGGCATTCTCCCCGTTGGTCTGCTTCTCACGAACGACGAACTCCATGCCCGCCCTCGCGGCCGCAACCACCTCGGGATCGGTGACGTTGACAGGGGTACCAGCACCGGAGGTGAGCTTGCGGCGGTTGCCCTCGCTCTCGACGGCGTACTCCGAGTTGTACTCCTCGACGGTCTCGCCGTAGAGCTCGAGGGCCTTCTGCTCGAGCCACGTGGCGATCGTGCCCGAGCCGAAGCCGTCTGCGCGAGTACGAATGTGCGAAAAGGTGAGCGACTCGAGGAGGGGTCAAGGATTCTACGCTCAGGGGAGGGCTCGGGCGCTCACAGCCGAAGGGGAGCGGGCGGAAGTCGCGCGTCTGCATGGCCGGTGGCTCGCCGAAGGCCGGCGGGAACGAGATCCGGCCGTTGTTCTCCTTCTTCTCCTGGCCCATGTGCTCCTGGATCCAACGAGCCTCCGTGCCCGAGCCGTGGCCGTAGCCGCCGGGGAAGGCACGGTAGTCCATGGTGCCGAACATGGGGGGGGAGCCCCACTGCTTCGGGTACTTGGACTCCGCCGGGGGGATCGCGGAGACGACCGCAATGGTCGCGGCGAGGAGCGAGATCACCTTCATCCAAGCTGAGGAGAGAGACCTGAAGCTGCAAAGTCGGTCCGTCCCGTCTATAGTCTCAAACTTCCCGTCCGTTGATGATTTGCGCAATTGACGGTCGGAAATTGACTAGGCGCCCCTAGCGAGAAGGCGTTGAGACCTTATGTCTTCCACAAGGGCGGGAAGCTTTATCCTTGTTCTGGACGGCGCGAGTCGCTTTGCGTGCTTACCGATAACGCCCGCAGCCGTGACCGTGCGGTTCCAACTTGCCACATGGCGCGCTCCCTGCTCGTCGTGTCCGTCGCCGTGCTCGTCGGCGCGAGCGGCTCGGTCTCCTGGTTTGAGGGCTTCTCGGTCGCCGAGAGCAGCCGAGGTGCTGGCGCGCCGAGCTTGCGAGTGTCCTTGATGGAGGTCGTGGCTGCCGCGCCGACGTGCCACGTCGCAACGTGCCTGGACGGCTTCGTCTTGGATTCCGGGACCTGCAGCTGCGCCGCCGCCGCCGCCCCTCTCCATGCGCGAAGGCTTTTTACGTCGGACGATGGCTTCGCTCCCAGCGGCGGGCTCATGGTCCTCTTCTCGGTGATCTTGATCGCGATCATCTTCACGGCTGTCGGCTTGTTGTTCATGTTCGTCAACATGATCGAGTCATGACATGGGAGAGGGTGCTCACACACATATTGTGCAACCGCATGTACAAACACGCTCTCACGCGGCACGGCATTCTGCGCGTCGCGCGCAGGCGCCCTGCACATATTACGCCAACGAAAAGTGTGTGTCGCTGCCGCAGTGGGCAGTGGGAGTGGCGGACTCATGTGTGCGACAGTGAAATCTGAAAAGTGCGACTGCAGCGCGGCGTGTACCCGGGTTGTGCAGTGGTTGAGTCACTCGAGAGTTGCAATCTATCTAGGAAAGATTGCTTTTCCTAGTTGGTGACCGGACCGGACCATAATACCACCGACATGTACCACAAACGCGAAACGGTACGCTCGCGAGCCGGGAAATATGACCCTCGAGCGGGTAACACGCGCACGTGGCACCCAAGGCCCTGACGAACATAATAACCTTGAAAGAGATGGGCTTGTACTACGGTACGGAACAGTCTTCAGTGGTGCACACTAACTAGACCCCCCCTTATTATCTAGTTTTTCTAGTTTCTTATTGCAATCTATCTACCTGGCTTCCATACCGCTGCGCCGGGCACGCCAGGCCTGCGTTGCCATTGAAAGTGAGCGGAGCACAATGCGAAGCCACCCGACGGACATCATTCCACAGAAGAGGCGACGCTCCCACTCGACGGCCGCCGCGCGCAGCGCCTGGAGCACTGTGTACGTGTGCATGAGCGACGCGCGCATGCGGTGATGATGGCGGTCGAGCGCCCACCTCGCCTCGTCGCCATCGTCCTGCTCGTCGCCATCGTCCTGCTCGTCGTCGGCGGCAGCCAGGCTGCCGTCAGCGTGGGTGCGATCAGCGCCGCTGGCGTCGGCGCCGACCGCTTTGCGCTGCCTGAGGCGGGACACCGTCTTGTCCCCATTGCTATGAACACCCTTGCTGTTCACAGCGAGCACCTTTCCGCTCGTCGTCGCCGTGTAGACCGTTGGCTGCTGCGCCTCCAAATGAGCCTTCCGGATGGACTCGGAGCGCTGCTTCAGCCTCGCCCAACGGGCCGACTCCTCCCAATGCACGCCGTCCACGCCCGCGCGCTCGATGTCGAGCAGCGGCAACGGCCAGAGCCACGGGTTGCTTCCAAAGACTTGCCTCCAGTTGGAGCCGAAGCCGACGTCGTAGCGCGCGTCGTTCGGCGCGAGGGAGGTGCGATTGAAGAGCACGAGCACCAGCTGGTGGAGGGTCATGCCGCCGAGTAGCAGGGCGGCGAGGGCATTGAGGGGTATGGTGAAGAGCACCGCCCAAAGATAGCCTATGCTCCCAACAAGCGTTACGCCCCGTCCCTCGTCGGTGGAAGCGGCGGCGAGGAAGAGGAGTTGGGCCCACTCGTAGATGGAATGAAGCATGGCGAGCAAGGGCGCCCAAAACCATGCAAGCGTCGCCACCGCCGTCTCCAGCCGCGTCTGCGCGCCCGCGAGTGCCACCTCCAACGGAATCGGCGGGGGGCGCTCGCGGGAGAGGAAAGCGCCCGCGAGCGTCGGCAGCCCGCCGCGCATCGGCGCGCCGCAGGTGAACTCATAGGCCGAGTGGGCGGCGCCGACGGCACAGAAGAGGGCCGAGTATCCCACGAACAAGAGGAAGAGCTTGCGGTTGCCGAAGCCAATTGGCGTGCCGAGCCAGTAGCAGTAATGGTCGAGGCCAAGGATGACCTTACCCGCGTTGCGCGAGTAGCCCGCACGCGGAGGCACAAGGCGACCGCTGCGCGGGCACACAGTGGCCGGCTCATGTCCTTCCCTAGCGAGCTGCTCCCAGCCGGCTGGCACGCTGCCCGGGTCGCTGAGCTGCAGCTTCGCAAAGCACCATAGCTGCACCGCCCACAGCGCGTAGCAGGCGGCGCGAGAGGTGGAGTTCCACGGCACTGGCCGCCATGATGTGTTGTGCACGGCATAGTTGATCGCTTCAACGGCCCAAATGAGGATGAGCTCGGGCGTGTGCAGCGAGAGGCGGATGAGACGTTGCCCAGGCATGATCGCGCACGTGTGAACACACACCAGTAGTCATGTAAGCGCGCCCCCCCGGGGACGCGCCTGCATGAGCGCCGCTGTACTGTGTGGTCCTGTTTTAAATTCACACACACACACACCCAGTCATGCCGCTTGACCCCAACGGTTAAGCGGCCGTGAACCAACGTGTGAAGAGACAGGGACAGTCGGCGGAGCCAGGGGGAAAGGGTATGCTGGGAGATGTTCCCGGCCGCTAGGGATATTGGGCATACCCAATTGGGCATACCATGGGGATACATGTACATATCGGGGGGTCAGTGGTTAGTCAGTGGGCGGGTTTCCTATACGTTTTGGGGGTAGTTTCCTATACGATACGTATCCTGATGTATCCAGCATGTATCTTGCATGTATCATGAGGCATCTAATAACCGAAAGGTCATAAGCGCAAGGTTGCATGAGCTGGCCCAGAGCAGCAACGAATCAGATTATAAGAGTCTCTATAAGCTAGGTTAAATTATACCTTTTAGCGGCCCGGCCTACGCGCAATTACCAAGTTGCTTAAGCGTTAAGGCATGTGCACATATGTACTAATCGAATACGAAATATACCGCGAATACTATCTGGAGACCATGATTCTGTTCAGACTTTTCACTGAGAGTGACGCACATCGTGACGCACAGGCCACTGCAGCATGCAGCACACTTGGAATTGCGACGCGCGCTCGGGGCGCTCGTGACGGCGCTCGCTCAGATCGTCCAGCGCACAGCGGCGCGCTGGGGAGGCTCCTCGGCGGGCGAGGGCGAGGGCGAGGGCGAGGGCGAAGCGATGAGCCTCGCCTCGTCGGGGTAGAACGACTCCTCCACCGCGGTGGGCGTGGGTGTGGCCTCGGGCTCGGAAGCCTTCGGCAGCATGGTGCACTCGGCCATTTGGCCATCGCCGCCGCCGCAGACGGAATCCGTGCCGGTGCCATAGATGAGACCGCGCCAACTCATGCCCTCTGAAGACTCCACCCCATCCACGTACAGCTTGATCCACGCTGCTGTGAACAGGGCCAGCTCTGGTCGATAATCCGTCGTGGGCTCATGGTGGTTGGCGCCGCGAACGTTGATGAGGCCCTTGCGTGAAACTGAGGCGGCGCTGAAGAACTTCTCGGCCATCGCGGGCGGCGCGGTCGCGTCCGCCGTGCCTGTGCACGCGAGGAACGGTACCTCGCTGATCGACGGATAGGTATGCGTGTACGCGTGGTGCATCACGGCCGCCTTGATGCCGTACTCGGTCCTGGCGGTGGCGTCGGCGGCGGCGAGGAGGGCGGCTTGACCACCCATGGAGTGGCCGGCGACCGCGACGCCCGCTGTGTTATTGATGGGCAGCGATGCCGCCGCCGGGCTGCGCGCCCACTCAATCACTTTGAACGACTCTTTGTAGTAATTCCCAAAGCATGGGGGGTCGTCGGGGAGCGTCTTGCAGTCGTGAAAGCAGCCCTCCTGGCACGAGTTGGTCGCGGCAATCACGTAGCCCCAGCTCGCGAGGTCGCTGAACAGCTTCGGGTACGACGCCTCGCCGTGGTCGCTAAGCCCGTGCGTGTACGAGATGAGCGGAAACTGCTTGCCCGCGGCGGCGGCCCCCGTCGGGAAGGTGACGTCCACGACCTGATTGGACGCGTCGAGAGTTTTCACGGTGAAGTGCCGTGTGGTCGACGAGTACGGGCCCGTCGGGACGGTCGCGGCGGACAAGCCGAGCAGGTGCAGCATGTCGAGGGAGGGCCCTACCTGCGTTTGTATCGAGCTAGAGCCAGCCGACCTTCGCAAGATGCCGCGGCCAGGTCGGAGTCGCCGAAAACCTGGACTCGCAAACTAAGAGCCCCGCAGGTCAAAAAAGAATTCAACCCCGCGGGGCGAACCAACCTCGAGTCATTGAGGCAACGGGTGCTTCGGCAACTTTTCTCGGAAACATTTCCGAAACGGTCAAACGCTTGCCGGACCAATGCGACAATGCTCGCTCGAGGGGAAGCCATCCAGCTCCCGGCTCGGGATCAAGCATTCGCCGCTTACGTGGATCATGCTCCTCGGTGTCCTCATCAGTCTCTCGATGATCTTCCTGCTCGGCTCGTCGGACGGCCTGGAGCTCGTGCGCAGCCCTGCTGAGAGCGGGTTGGTGCTCATCGCAGGTTATCATCCCATGCATGTCTTTGTCATCGTCGCGGCACTGACCTCAGCGTTGGTCATTATTGTGGCGGGCTGGCTGTCCATCATGGACGCCCGGCGAGCACGCGTCTATCAGACGCTGCACGAGGAGCTGGAGGCTGGCAAGGATCCTGTCCAGATTGTCGAGAGTCTGCTTGATCGCGAGCGGCGCAAGTGGGAGAAGACCACAGGCCTCCCAAAGCACGTCGAGTTCAACGCGCCGGAGCAGGAGCAGAATGAGGATGAGGTGGCGGCGCTAAAGCAGCCGCCAGAGCAGCAGCAGCAGCAGCAGCAGAAGCAGAAGCAGCAGCAACAGAAGCAGCAGCGCCGGCCACAATCATTGCCCGGTGCAATGCCGAGCCTGAGCGCGCGCTCGACCGCTGCTCCCGCCGCGGCGCCTGCGGCGGAGGCAGCGGCAGGGCCGGTCCGAGACAGTGTGCTCGAGCTCGAGCGTCGCAAGTGGGGCGCAGCTACAGACGCTGAATTTGCTGACGTTGCTGACGTCTACCCGGCGGCGGCGGGATTGCCACTCCCCGCGCAGGAAGACCCAGGCAATCTGCTTCAGCGCGAGCGGCTCAAGTGGATGGAGGCGGGAACGCCCGCGCTGGCAGAAACGGGAGCGCCGGCGTCCGCGACCACTGGTGGCGACGGCAGCGGCGTCGACGGCGGCAGCGGCGGTGGCGACGGCAGCGGCGGCGACGGCGGCAGCGGCGGCGACGGCGGCAGCGGCGGCGACGGCGGCAGCGGCGGCGACGGCGGCAGCGGCGGCGACGGCGGCAGCGGCGGCGACGGCCCAACGCCCGCCAAAAGCGTCGTACTGGGCATTCCAACGCAGGGGGGTACGCCCAGTACGGTGCCCAGGCCGTCGCCCAGTACGGCGCGTCCTTCCTCTGCGCGCCCCTCGGGCCCGCGGACCGGGTGCAGCAGCGCTCGATCCATCGTGAGCGCCGGCGGCAGCTGGGCAAGCAATTGCTCGGCGGGCTCGACCTCAGCGCGCTGGTCCGCGCTGTGCACGCCAGCGCCGGGATCGTACGATGAGGGCGTCTCTCGCGACGATCTCGCGGTCAAGGGTAAGCGCTGGTTCTCGTCGACCGCCAGCGTCGGCAACAACCAGTTCGGATCGACCTCGAATCGCGAGGACGGCATCCTCAACGAGTCCATCAAGAACACGGGCGATCCGGGTGCGTATGACCCGAATAGCTTGAACAAGGAGGATGTCTTTACGCGCGCAAAGCGCACGCACAATGCCGAGGGGCGCAAGGGCAACGCGCAATTCAACCAGGTACGATTGCCATTGATTACATTGAGTAAATAGATTACCTCTGATTAACTCTGATTAACTCTGAGTACCCTCGCGCAATTCAAACAGCTCTGCCCCAAGGGCGATGGCATCGACTTTTGGGGCAAGTCACGCGCCGAGATGGGCGCGAAGGGCTACGACGCCGGCACGTATGATTACTCCCACCTGTATGGTTGCGCTCGGGGCGACACCAAGTTTGGGCCGGTGACCCCGGTGCACTCGCCGTTCATTTCGGCGCTGCCACTCGGCGGCCATGTGCGCTACAGTCGCAACCCGGGAGTGGGCGACTACAATGCAGAGCCTTCAGCGGGCTATGTGCGCCGCAAGTCCAATTACTCGAAGCGCGGCTCATCGGTGTTTGCGGATCAGATGAGGCAGCACCCACTCCATGAGGAGGGGAACCCCTCTCAGACGCCTGAGGATGTCGGGCCGGGCAAGTACAATGACTTCGTCGGGATGCGCGACCGCTCGCTCGCGCGTGCGAACCCGAAGCTGCCGCCATTCAACTCCTCCAGTCAACGCTCAGATCCCACCAATTGGGCCGCCTGACATGCGCACGTTACCCGCCGTCATCGCGCGGCTCTCATAATGACGGCTCTCATAACGGCTCTCACACACATAGGCATGCCCCACACACCCCGAGAGGCGATCGAATAGGATACAGATTTCTCGAACATGCATCCTCCGGCAGAGCGGGGCGGTGACCGGTAGCGGTCGCCCGGGGCGACTGTCGTGACCGTGTGTGTGGTCACTGGACTGCGGTCCCAGCGCCCCAGCGCTCCCAGCGCAGCGCGCACCGGCTCAGTCTTTTTATCTGCGACGGGTCTGGAGCGCGTCAAGCTGCACGCCATTCGATCTTCATTCGTTCAGGATTTTGCACCGTAAGACGAGTTAAAAAGCGCATCGTCGGCTGTACCGTACTTCGTACTAGTACCTCAGAAAGTAATACAGCCTTGCCACGCGAATGTACACAGTGTACGGTACACACGATACTCAATGCGTCTGTGTCTGTGTGCGCCCGAGCGGAGAGTGACGCCCGCCCATCTCGCAGCGCCTAGCCCGACACGATCACGAAGCAAGCTCCAGCACGCTTGTGTTCTTTCCTCCCGTTTCCTGGGTCTCTGCGCTGCCTTACTTGCTGCCTTTTCGCTCCGACTCCCGAAAGCGCGTCCTCATGTAAGTCCTCATGCTACCTGCGCGGCATCACCCTCAAGAGGCTGAACCTCTTCGACACGGTCAACCGCTCCCGCGCCTTCTCCGCCCCCTTCTTCTTCTTCTGCCGTCTCGTCGGCGGTGGCCGCAACGTCGCCCGCCACCATGTCCATGGCGCCCACAACCGCCATGGCCATGTCCGTGTTGCCCCCGCCAAAGCCAAACATGGTCTGCGCGATCGATACCGGGATCAAAAGGAGCGCGATGAACATGAGGTAGAGTGTCTCCATTGTTCCCCCTTCGCCCTTGAGGAACGTTTTCAACGGTGGGCAGACAAGATTGTCCCACCCCATTAAGATCATGGGAATGAACGCGCAATAAACCATGATGTCCGCCGCGCGCACGGCGAGCATCAGCGAGCCCTCGAGGTCAGAATCGGCCACCAAGCCAGCTACGAAGACGAGGAGACTCGCCAGGAACTCGCACCCGTAGACGGTAATGGCTTGTCCGGATTTCAGATAATCCGAGGCAGTGTTGGCAGCGCACCATAGGAGGCTCAAAAACTGCGTGCAGAGGAGAGCAATCATGAGCCCCATGCCACCATCCGAGGTCATCTTCCACGGATGGGCCTCGAGGAAGCCCGAGAATCCGCCCGCGAGGAGCTGCAGCCCCAACTGCACCGACAGGTAGTGGACGCCTCGACCGCCCTTGGCTTCGTCCACCCACATGGGCCCGCGCTCCAAGGCATCGCCCGGCCGTTCGTGAGTCTCACAGCAGTTGAGCCCCATGATCGAGATCTTCTTCTTTGAGTACTCGGCGTCAATGATGTGTTCTCTGTCACCTGAACCGTAGCCGAAAAGGTACATGATGCGCGTCGGCCAAAAGAAGGCGAATTCGAGGGCACGCTCCGTGCGCGCGGGCTCCTGCTTGTCCTCATCGGGCACGCCGAACTCGCCCTTGACGCGATGGCGCGCCTTGAAACCGACCTTCATCATCAAGCCAAACAGGGGATCGTCGCAGTCCTTGGGCGTCTCTGGCGGATCTGCGTCAGTCCAGATCATGGACATGTGCAGCCGCCGCAACTTCTCGAGCCGCCAGACCTGATGTACGTACCAGAGCATGGTGAAGATGAAGACAACCCAAGCGAGGATGTAGTGCCATTGCTCCTCTTCACTGAAGGCATACTCGACACCAATCTGTGCGCCAATGACAGCGGTCGAGACGTTGATGAGGGCCGCCGCGAAGGTGACGCCGAGAATGTTTTGCACGTTGGGCACTCGGAGCATCGCCGGCAACCTTCGGAATTTAGGGGGCTTGGGCGGCGGCTTGGGCTTCGACGATGCGGCCGGCGGTAATGCCGTCGGCGCCGACTTTGCAGCCGCGCGAGCAGCTGCGCGCTCTCGTAGGAGTGATTGTCTTCCGAGAGGAGCCTTTGTCGGTGGTGGCATGAACACGATGGGAGCAGCCTTCCCCATCGTCGACAGCGATGGTATGGGCACGTTGGGAGGAGCCTCCACCACCGCTGCTGCTTCCCATACATGCCGCTTCGGGGCAGGCATACGCGACGAGATAAAATACGTCGTCGTTACTTCGGTGATGGTTCGGACGGTGGTGGTCGTCGAAATGGCCTCCTGTGGAGGCAAAGAAATTGGAGTAGACGAAAGACTCCACACCTTGTCACCTTCTGGCATGCCCGTTGGCAACGGAGACGGCACGGGCTCAGGGCGCAACGGAGGCGAGGGAGGTGGCGAGACCGCATATGACTCCACCCTCGTTAGATCGGACAGCGGCTTGGCATTGGGAGCGACGCGAGCTGGTCTGAATATGATGACGGCGCGGTCAGCACGGCCGAGGTGGCCGAAGAGCGAGAGGCGCTGGAAGGGGATACGAGACGAGATGAATGTCGTCGTCGTCATCGGCGGCGATGCGGGCGGCAATGCCGGCGGCGTTCGTGTCGTCGTGGGAGGAGCTTTGGCGTTGGCGTGAAGAACCTCTGTGTGCTCTGGATCCTCTGCGCTCGCCGTCGTCCACGGGAGGAGTCCCGGTGTGGGCATAGGCGACGACGAGAAGGCGATGACAGCTGTGGAGATACCAATCTCGGCTTGCTCCATCCTCGTTTGATCGGGCAGCGGCTCGGCGCTGGGGGCAACGCGAGAGCGTCTGGGTAGGGTGACGGTGCGGCCCGCACGGCCGAGATGGCGGAAAAGCATAAGGCGCTGGAAGAGGGTGCTGCTGCCCTGGTAGCTTTTGAGGAAGTCTACAAACTCCTCGAACTTCATCTGACCGCTCAAATCCAAGTCTGCGGCGCTCACCATCTCATTGACCTGTGATCTCGTAAGGCCCAGCTTGAGCATCTTGACCATTCGGGTGACTTCCTTCGTCGAAACGAACCCGCTTCCGTCCTGATCAAACTGGTCGAAGATTCTGCGCGACTTGGCCATGAGCAGCGCCTTCCTCTCCTGCGGCGTTGCCGCCGCCTCCTCCGCCGCATCCTGCACCCGCTGAGCTGCGTGGTAGGCATAGTACTTGCGGTTGGCATACATGTACCACCAGAGGAGGATCGCGTAATGGATGGCCGTGATGAAACAAAAGATAGCTCCCACAGAGATGACAGTATCAACCAATGCGGCTCCGAGCATCAGGCTGACGTTCTCTTGCTCTTCCCCTTCTTCATCCTCATAAGTGACCGTCTCCGAGGCGATGTCAGGCGCGCTCGTCACCAGGAGATTGAGGAACTCGCTCGTCGCGTTCGCGTCCGCGAAGACGGAGGCGCTCAAGGACTCCTCGACGGCGGCACTCATGGACGAACCCGTGGTGACGATGGTGATTTCGACCCAAGCGGCCCCGATGGCGCCCTCGGAGGAGTCGGCGTCGCTGGCGAGCGCTTCAGAAAGCGCCCTGCTCACGAGCTGTTCCCGTGTGGACGCGGCATAGGCATATGCAACCGTAGTGACCGCGCTGGGGTCCACGCCCGACTCGGCGGCGACCAAGATCGAGATGTCGGCCAGCCGGGCATTCGTGAAGGCCACGATCGGCTCCGAAGCGCCGAACCCGATCACTACATGGTACGTCGGCGGTGGCGGCGGTGGCGCACGTCGACGCCTGCTGAAGCCCAACCGACCCGTCGTGAAGCCGCCGCCGCCGCCATCGTCACCATCAGGATTAGGCGGCCCTAGCTTCGTGTAGTATGCGAGCCGCTGTGCCCCTCGCATTGCATTGCCCGCTCCGGACGGGCCGCCGCCTCCGGCGGCGGACGCGGCGGCGGACGCGCCAACGGACGCCCCCACAGCGGACTGGATTGTGCCGGCGGACGCGGCCATGAGCGCACCGAGGGCTGCCATGCCTGGGTTTGTGAGATTGACAAAGTCCTCGAGGCGCAAGCCGCCGAGGGCCGCATTGGGTCGCGGTGGGGGAGGGGCGGGTGCCGGGATGACCTGCCGCTGAGTACCTTTGAGCCATGCATTGTCACATTGCGTGAGCGTCTGGCCGGCGGCGTTGGTGATGGCGTTCTGGTGGGTGCCGGTGCCATTGGCCGCGGACATGGCCAGCATCGCGAGCAGCGCTGCGAACCGACCCTGGTCTGTGGTGGTGACCACCGAGGTGACTTGAACGAACGTGACACTCGCTGCGGATTGGCCCGACCCAACCTCGCCATTCACATCGGCGATGCATTGCCAGCTCAGCCGCCGCCTAGGCGCAGACCATAGCAGATCATGGCTGTCTGCGCTCTCCGTCGACCACGGCAGACCACGGAGGCTGTGCTGCCCTTCGAGCACCGTAGCCTCCACAGTGGTGCCGCCCTTTGCCGAGGTGCCGACCTCCGCCGTCGTCACGGGCTCGAAAAAGGAAGGCACGAGATTCGGATGGCGGTTCGCATGGTACGAGGGGATGCGCCGGTTGACAGCAAGCAGTAAATGAAGCAGGCTTCTCGAGAGACTGTCGAGGCTCGGGAGCTCGATGCGGCTACCAAATTTCATGCTCGGGAGTTGGTCGAGGCCCAGACGGCGGCCTGCAGGCATTGTGGCGTTTGTGGTGGTGGCAGGCGAGGCCGCCAGGACGGCCGGCGGAGGGGACGAGGGGCCAGGCGGGGTGGGAGGTGAGGGCGGCGGCGACGAGGGCGGAGGCGCGGTAGGCGAAGGCGGCGGCGGCGAAGGGGGCGAAGGCATCACTTGGAACGTTCCCTCGTCGAGCTCCTGGGCGAGAAGGCCCACGGCGACGCGAATGCGCTCCTGTGCTTGTGCCATCGCAACGCTGTCGAAGGTCACGCCATCGGGTGCTGCAAACTCTTGCAAGATCGTGGCGACAAAGACCTGCGCGGCTCCAGGTGGTGCGGGAGAAGGCGGCGGTGGCGCGGGCGACGGTGGCGGTTCTGGGGGAGGGGGAGAAGGAGGTGTTGACGGAGGGGGGCACGGAGGCGGCGGGTTGGGCGGCGGGTTGGGCGGCGGCGGGTCTGGCGGTGGGCTTGGTGGTGGCGCAGGTGGCGGCGGAGAGGGATGTGGCGGGCTGAAGCCCGCTCGCGGCAGCGGCGGCAGCGGTGGGGGCGGCGCCGAGGGCGGCGGATACATAAAAAGTATCGTTGGCGGCGTGACGATCGATGTGACAGTCGCAACGTACGAGGCGGTGGTGAGGAAGCCGCTTGCCAGCGCCGGGGTGATCAGCCGTGGCACGAGGGCATTCCACGCCGCCAGCGCGGCCACTTGCGAGCTGATACCGATTGTGAAGGTGAGCTGGACAGAGCCGCTGCCGATTTGGAGCGAGCGCAGGCGGCCGCTGCCGGTGGGTGGCCCGAATGGCAATACGACAGTGCCGAGAGGTGCGTTGGCGCCGGCGGCGACGACGGAGCGCAACGCCACGCGGACGGCAGGCGTGAAGTCGGCGGTGCTTCCTACGACAACGACGGTAAACATGACGGCCCCGACGGACGGGGGCAAGGGCGGCGGCGAGGGCGAAGGCGGCGGCGGCGAGGGCGAGGGCGGCGGAGGCGAGGGCGGCGGCGGC
>Ga0210240_100365_pt1 | contig 39551 bp, 22 predicted proteins | sample ChrtobMetP5a_4mM_FD_155463 | JGI IMG/M metagenome (GOLD analysis project Ga0210240, IMG submission 155463) | Chrysochromulina tobin associated microbial communities from unialgal haptophyte culture, Seattle, Washington, United States - P5a_4mM | ecosystem: Host-associated > Algae > Haptophytes >...
TTCTTTTGTGCCTCAGCAGCGCGATGCGCGTCGAGCGCCTTGATTGTTTCTGCTGACACGACCTTGCTCATGGCCGACGTAGGCTGCTTGAGGCCGGCCTCGGCGAGCTGCACCGCCCGGTTGCCGCAGCGCCGCAGGACTCTGATGTCCGCGGCCGAACGATGGGTGCTCGCCTGGCTCATCAGGAGCGCGATCGTCGCCTGGGGGCAGTCTGGCGTCACTGGCATGAGCCCGAGCACCTCGCGGGCTCGTTTGTCACGCATCTTCATCGCAGGGACCTTGGCAGGCAAGAGCGTGCTCGTGAGGTCGGTCACGGATTCGTTGCGAGCGAGCGCGAGCCATCGGCGGCCGAGCACCTCGAGATGCACCGCGGGCGAAGGGCTGTGCTTCAGCAGCACATCGACCACTTGCTGCACGATGGCTTTGGTGTCCACATCGATGGGACTTGGCGACGGCTCGCACGCCATCGGTACGGGCGGCTGATTCGGAAGGGCACCGAGCGCATTGGCGAAGGATTCGAAGTCGGTGTGCTGGGTGGCGAGCATCGCGACGAGGAGCAGGCGGACGGAGCTGCAGCGCATGCAAAATGCGTGCGATTGCGCCAACGAAATGACGTGCGAGACCCGGAAGGAAGTGCGCAGCTCAGAGTAGACGAATGGTGTTTCCTTTTTTATCGAGTAACAACGCCGACACTCTGGAATTTGGTCACATACTAGCTAGCAGCTGTAAAAAACACATCATCTCTCTCACGTACATCTGGAGCGCCCCCAAATCGTCAATGCTCCGTCGAATTGTTCTTTGTTCACTCTTCATTCTGGCGCTGGGCCCAGACGTATTTTCACATGGCCTCCGGGGTTGAAACGGCGGCTTGCGTGCGCGCACACCAGACGGGCATCCGTGTCATGTTAAACCGGCGGCGGAGAACAAGGATCTCGAATGACCAACACGTGTACCCAATTTGAGTCGCCTAATGAGATTTTGATCTCCCCTTATTGCGTTCGTCGGGGCAAAAATCGACGACCTTGACAATTGCCACCGATGCCTCGCGTCGCAGCCGCTCTCGTGTGCTGCTGCTCGGCGGCGTCAGCGGCGTACGTGGGCGGTGTGACGTCAATCGCGTCGCGTCGTGCCTCGTCGCCGACCATGGTCATTGGCGAGCAAGCCACGTCCTTTGGGCCGGCGGCGGTCCTACGGAAGCTCAAGGCCGACTTGCCGCAGATCCCATGGCTTGCTGAGGGCGATGGGTCGCCGCAAAACAAGGTCGACATGCCCGAGCACGTGCGCGCCATCCTCGCTCAGGAGCACGCACCTAAGCGCGTAGCTGAGAGCCCCGAGCGCACGGCGCGCATCCGCAACCGCTTCGAGCAGGCCGCGGAGGACGCAAGGGCCCTGCGCGGCATGCTCGTCGGCAAGGAGGACGCAACCGCGTGGTGGCGCACGAACCCGAACACGCCAGCTGGCGGGCGGAAGGTCACGCCGGAGCAGCCACTGACCGTGCTCGTTACCGGGGGCGGCCTCGCCGGCCTAGTGACCGCCGCGGCGTGCCACGCCAAGGGCATGAAAGTCGCCCTTTTCGAGCAGGCGTCGTCGTACGCACCGTACGGCGGGCCGATCCAAATCCAGTCGAATGCGCTGCGTGCGATCCAGCGCATCAGCCCGGACGTGTACAAGGAGCTCGTGGCGGCGGGCACCGTCACTGCCGACCGCGTCTCCGGGCTCAAGATTGGGTACCGCAAGGGCAACAAGCTCGCCGGGCTCTACGACCGAGGCGACTGGTTGGTGCGCTTCGACACGATCGGGCCGGCACTCGAGGCGGGCTTGCCCGCGACGGTCGTCGTCGACCGACCCGTCATCCAGCAGATCCTTGTCAAGCACGGCTTCCCCGAGGGCACCGTACGCATCAAAAGCCGCATCGAGTCGTATGAGGACCTCGGCGACGGACGCGGCGTGGTCGCTACCCTTTCGGACGGCACGAAAGCGTATGCGGACGTGCTCATAGGCGCCGATGGCGTGTGGAGCCAGATCCGTAAGTGCCTGCACGGGCTCGGCGAGGGTGCTGGCGGATTCGCAGCCTCGGGTGCGGCGGGCGGCGCGCTCAACGATGCCGAGGCCCGCAAGCTCGCACGGGATACGGTGCGGATCGCGGCGCAGGCTGACCGGCGATACTCGGGCTTCACGTGCTATGCGGCACTCGCGAAGCATCGCGCGTCCAACATCGAGGACGTCTCGTACCAGATCCTCCTTGGCGAGAAAAAGTATTTCGTATCGACCGACGGCGGCGGCGAGCGCCAGCAGTGGTTCGCACTCTTACGAGAGCCGGCGGGAGGAGTCGATCCAGAGCCAACGCCCGAGGACCCGACGCCGAAGCTGACGCGGCTGCGGAAGGAGTTTGCGGACGCGGGAGCGGGCGACCCCGACGGCAACGTGTGGGACTCCTTTGCGCTCGAGCTGATCAATGCGAGCACCGAGGATGACATCAAGCGACGTGACCTGTATGATGGCGCGCCGCTGCTTGCCACCCTTGACCCCCAGAGGCTACTCTCTCCGTGGGCCAAAGGGCCCGTGGCGCTCTGCGGCGACGCGGCGCACCCGATGATGCCCAACCTGGGCCAGGGCGGCTGCCAGTCCACCGAGGATGGTTACCGACTCGGGGAGGAGCTCGGCAAGGTGACGCACACGCGCGAGGTGGCGGGCGCACTGAGCCGTTACTCGCGCGTGCGTGTCATCCGCACGGCCATCGTGCAGGGCTTCGCGCAGCTCGGCTCCGACCTGCTCGTCGACTTCGACCTCATGATGACCATCCCAATCCTCGGCCCATTCTTCCTGACCGCCACGCAGCTCTCGATGCCGTGGATCCTGCGCTTCCTCTACACCCCCGAGTTCTGAGGGGACTGAAAGCAAAGCGCGCCATGGCGTGTGCTGCGTTGCGGTTTCACACCTGAACCTGAACATCACACCCATTAGAAATTGAGAGAAGTTCAATCGGTTAGACGCCGGGGCAGTTCGTGGCTTTCGACAACGTGAGCGACACTATCGACTATGTGACATGCGAGCGGCCCGCGGCCGCGAGCGCAAACACGAGATATTCGGTCACGAACTGATCGCGTGAACAAAGATAATTTCGGTCCAATGTAGAACGTCTTAATGCCCTACTGGCGGACGCATGTGAAGACGCATGGGGGGCGGACGGCACACTTTCCTCGAAAATCCGCCACAGTAGGTGCGAAACATTTGCCACGCAGCGGTCGCGTCGGCCCCAACATGGTCGGCCCCGTCGCGAGGAGGCGAGGTGGACAAACACACACCGGCGGATCTCGACTGACAAGCACACCGACGATCCGGGATCAGCCCCCACACCCCCAACCAACTATACATCGAAGCGGACCCCCTGCCGACTTCGTTCACGTTGCGAAAGGGTCAGTTGAATCGACACACAAGGTACCGACCAGCCACTACCACACGAAACACTGCGACGTTGCGAAAAGGTCAGTTGTACCGACGAGCGCGGCGCGCGGCCAGCCGTAACCACACGAAACATGACGAAACATGCAGACGAAACACAGCTTCGCGAAAAGTAAAAAACATTGCGATGGCCACCCGTGCTCTCATTTTGCTCCTCGGCATAAGTATCTTTCTCGCCACCATTGTGAGCATCGAGTTCAGAACTCGAAAACACGTGCTGCTGGCGGCATTTGCAGCTGAAGACGATGCCAAGGGAGATACCGACGGTCGGCAGCTAGGTGGACGGAGGCGGCGCAAGCGCACCATTGCGGATGCACGAGAGTTGCACAACCGCACTGACGCTCAGCTGCCGCTGGTGGAAACATCTCTGCGCTTTGCATCGACGTCACTAAGCTCGTTCGTGGACAGTACTAGTCGCCCTAGCTCCGGCATTGCTCTCGACGAGCTGTGCCACGCCCATGAGCACACTGGTTACTCTGGTGACGGAGCAGCAGTGTGGGGCTTGGGCTTCAAAGTGCGTGACGCAGGCGAGTGCTGCGCGGCATGCAGGGCGCACCAGGCTACGTGCGGTGTGCAAGGTGGGCGCGGCAAGAGCTGGTGGAGCGCGCGCCCTGAGTTGCATTGTGGGTCGCCGGAGCAGGCGTGCACTATCTGGACCTTCTGTCCTGAGGAGCGTTGCTTCGCCTTCGACATCCACAAGCATGGCTTTGGTGAGTGCTGGCTCAAGTTCCAAAACGGCATCCCACCGACGCCGCGCACGGCCCCATGGCGGCTGAAAAATCCGCACTTTCGAGGGACGACGTACCCAGAGATTATGCGCCACGCACCACGCAAGACCTGGCCGTGGCCCGTTGACGAAAAGATTTGGCAAGGGCCGATGCCCAAGGACGTCCCGTGGATCAGCGGCGCCCTTGCCGAAGCAGGGGTCGAGATCCTGAGTGCAGCGCCCAGCGACCGATGGAAGGAGCGTTGGTGCAAGAAGCACGGTCCTTGCCCGGGCGAGGAGTTTGACATTTGAAGTTGCAAGAGACACTGCTGTACCGTTACCGTATAGCCGCAGCTCGGACTGTAGAGCGTCGCTTCTTCTACGATCTTCTTGGCACAGCGTGTGTAATGTCACCGGACACAATCATAGCCACAATCTAAGAACTACACACCTACCGTAACATGGTAGTACGTACGAGTTCTGAGGTCGCCAGACCGCGCCACAGACCGCGCGGCATGACGGCACACCAGCGAGCGCAACAGGTTCAAACCTCAGGCGAGGTCGCAGCGCGGAGCGCGGGCACAATCGGCATCGCATTGCTCTCTGCTGCTCAGTTTGGAGCATGGGCGTGGAGGCACTTAATTTGACTTAATGGTGCGCTGGCCACTGCTCCGTCGAGGAATGTTACCACACTGGCTTTTTCACAGCCAAAGGTAAGAAACTCGACACCTGGAAGACCACCGGACCGCCGGCGTACATATGACAGAGGTAGAAATTAGCTCACACCCCTCTCACATAGTCGCGACGAAACTCATCATCCGACAGTAATTCTCGTCCAACGACTCATCGGCGATATCGGCCATGATCTCCTTGAGCTCGGCCTCCGTAAGCCCAAAGTAGCTCGGATTCTGGGCGAGCTGCGACGCCACGTCGTCCGTCGCATATGCCTGCGCACGCAGCTGCTCAGCATAGAAGGCCTTGAAGTACGAGGACGTCGCGCTCGCGTTGCGCAGGATCGCTGATGGGCTCAAAGCGGGCTCGGCGCCGACGAGACCTGCACTTGAGAAGTCGTTGATCAGCATGCCGCCGTCGGAGTGGCTCAATGAGTCGCTCAGTCCCGGGGCTGGCACCAACGGATCTGCCGTCGATGGCGCGCCAGCGCCGTCGATTGGGGCGCCGCCGTCTGTCTGCACGTCTACCTTGGCGAGGGGCTGGAGCGGAGTGTGGAGACGCGAGGACGTGGCCGGCAGTGACGAGGATCGGATGATGCAGGATGGCGAGACCGGCAAGCTCGCATGCAAGCTCGCATGGAAGCTCGGCAAGCTCGCATTCAAGCCCTGTGGCGCATCAGCGGGCGGCGCTGCGAGGGTCGCGATCCACACGGATCCGAGCGCAGCGCGTGCGCTCAGCCGGCGAGCAGGGGGGAGGGCGAGCAGGCCGGCGACGAGCTCAGAGGCGGCTCGGCCCCGCTCAGCGGGCACTGGCTCGTATTGGCATCGCGTGATGTTGCGCACGAGCATGCGTATATCGTCGCCATCGAAGGGGAGGCGAGACGTGAGGAAGGCGTACAGGATGACCCCGCAGCTCCACATGTCACTCTTGCTCGCATCGAAGCCATCGAGTGGTCCGATGCCGACGAGCTCGGGGGCGGCGTACAGGGGCGTGCCGCAGCACGTGGTGCTCAGCACCCCGATCGGATTCAGATCGCTGAGCCCGAAGTCAGTGATCTTGAGGGTCCAGCCCTCCCACGATGGGCGCTCGGCGGCCGCGTCGGTGCTCGACGCGGGGGCAGCGGCGGGCGGCGCCCCCGCACCGCCGCTCGCGCCGCCGCCCGCCCCAGCGCTCGGGGCGCACTCGCACAGCATCAGGTTCTCGAGCTTGAGGTCGCGATGGCCGATTCCGAGCGAGTGGCAGAAGGCGACGCCCTCGAGCAGCTGCGCGAAGAAGTAGCGTGCCTCGGAGGTGCGCAGATCCTGGCACTCGTTGATGTACCGGAGCATGTCACCCCCTGTACAGAACTCCATCACCAGCAGAAACTCTTTGGGCGTCGTCACCCACGTGTAAAGACGCACGATGTTGTCGTGGCGCAGCAAATTGTGGTGCTTGATTTCGCGCTGCAGCAGCTCCTCCTCGCTTGCAGCCGCCGAGGGCCGCGTCTTTCGCTTGATGATTTTCACCGCCACCTGGTGGCCGGTCGAACGATTTGTGGCAAGCTTCACAGTTGCAAAGCTTCCCTTGCCGAGCACGCGCGACCAGAAGCCCACATAGTAGTCGCTGCCGAGCTGAACATCGCGTTCATCATCGCCGTACACGATGTCCTCGTCAAGAAAGACGACCTCGACGTCGTCCTTGGAGCGTCCTACCACGCCGCAGTGCCAACGAGCAAGCTGAGCAGAGGCGGCTCGAGACGCGGGCATACTGACCGTCTGACCCATCTGGACCTGGTCGCGTCCCTGTGGTCGCTTGCTTTCAGAATCCTTCAGGAATCTCTCCAAAATAAAAGCATGCCTATCGGTGGTCTCAATTCACAGCGGGCGATCTCGCGTTAGAAGGCCCTCACTCGACCGACTCCACGATAACTCCACGATGAGAAAAAACCTCTCAAAATCCTCCCTCAAGGCACAACCAAAAGGTGGATCTACAGCAATTTGCTATTTGGTCATTGAATTTGGTTCGATGACTTTTGGGAGGGGGAGTGTCCGGAGTGAGAGAGTTGAGTAGCTAGAGCGCGATCGTCGACTGAGTGTTTCTGAAAGCGAGAACTTATTCGACGCACACGGGGACACACATCTCGACCATATGACGATATACACGACAAACATGTATGGAACGTACGGCGCATGTTCATTACATGCTCCACGATGCTGATGCTCGGTTCCTCTCAGCGAGTACTCCAGCTATTACGTTATCAGGATGCGCAGTTACTGCTGTCTGTCAGGGAGGTATGTGCAGTCACGAATCCATAGTCACGGATCCGCACGGGGGCTCGTCGCGTAGGTGCCGACGGCGCCGCCCGCGGTTTTCAGTCCGCGTCACCCCGCACCGTTTCACGGCACCGGCCCACCCGGCACGGCGCGCATGACGGCGCGATCGGCGGCGCGAGATCGGGGCGGCGGGGCAATCAGCATCACGCTCGGCAGACGGCACATTCAACCGATGCAACCGGCATCGCATGACGTATGACCAGCGACATCAGTCCACACGGTGCACGAATCATCACATGCGACCCTTCCCCTACCAGGCTCGCGGGTTCATCATGTTTTGGTACTTGGCCTTCAGAGGCGCGCGCCGCTGGGAGCCTCACCGCGCAGCATGACACAAACACGCAGCACAAGGATGCGCATCACAGAAGCCAGGTCCACCGGCATGGCCGATGGCGTTAGCGCTCTTGTGATGCGATGAGAGGCCTTGGCTTCTCAAACCCGCAGCTCCTAGTGAGCCCCTCGCGACCTTGGGCTCGGATTGTTAGCCGTCGCAGGCCGTGCGACCAAAGGTTGCATCGGGAACAGAGCCTCATCGCCTTCAGTCGTCGAGTACTGCCCATGACCGCCACGTTGGATCCCTGGGCTCGTCGAGGGCCGCTGTTCAATGTAATTGAATGGGCCCGCCCCCTTTTCGATGACAGGATGCAGTGGTGTGCCCTGCCCTGGGTGGCCGGCGACTGTGACGGGCCGGTCGCCTGCTGGGTACAGAGGCGGCGGATCGAAGATGGTTGCCCTCGTGCTGTCATTCCACTCGCGTCGGGCCGTAGCTGGGCGCGTTGGCGGTGCGCTCGCTGCAGGTCCCACGGGCTCAGCTTGGTCACGTGGGGATCGGATGACGCGGCCGAGAAGAGGTCCACCGCGATCGACACGGGTGACCATTGCGGTGGGTCTCGAGTGCAGTGGCGAAAATGGAGAGATGAAGCCAGTCGCCTTGCGCGTATCCCACCCAGGGCCGCGAATGGCAGAACCTCCGCGCCAGTCAGGCTCGCGCATCAGCGCGTGCAAGAAGTTGTAGAATGGGTCTTCCTTCTTGTTGCTCTTTGTGGTCTGCGAAGCCGGTCGGGCGGAAAGAGCGCGCCGGCGGTGTGGTGGCGGCTGCTTCGGCTCTGGTGGCGGGGCCGGCGGCTTTGGCGGTTTGACATCGTGAATAGTCCCCTTCACGAGGTTGCCCGCCTTCTGTCCAATGCAGGTCTTTACAATCCAGTAGGCGGCATAACGCTGCTCGTTGAGGCAGTCGTTCGCGTGGTCAAGCTCAGGCTCGACGTGCCACTCAAGTTTGAAGCCTGCGCGCTTGAGCGAATCGAAGCTCTCTCGAACAAGATGTAGAGGATGCACTCGGTCCTCGTCGGCAGCGAACACAAAGACAGGCGTCTCATTGACCTCAAACACCGCTTTCGTAAGGCCGAGGGGCAAAAAGTTGGTGCGCATGCAGACAAGCGCCCCAAGTGGAGCGCGGAAATTCATCGCAGCATGGAGCGCCACGGAGCCGCCCATGTGGGTGCCACCGAGCACCACGCGGCCGCAGTCACCACCCAGAATCGAGGCCTCGCGCTCGATGATGTGATGTATCCTTGCCGTTTGAGCAGCGAGCTGGTCCATGTCCACGGTATTGCCGTCGACGTCGCCAGTGTCGCGAAGTGTGGTCGGATTGTACCATGCACGGGCCTTATACTCATCGCCATTTGGTGAAATCAGCGGGCGCTCCGGCGCACGCGGGAAGATGAATTTAAAGCCGGCGGCATAGTTCAGGAAGCGCCGGTAGAGCCGCGAGTACATCTCGGCGGACCCATACATCGAATGAAGCAGCACCACCGTGTGTGTGTGCGTACCCGAAGCCAGCACGACCAGCTCGCCACCTTCGCCATCCATCAATTCTTCAGGGGGGAGCAGAGGCTTCGGCGGAGGTCCCAACCTTCCCGCCTTCGCCAATCGCTCCCTCTTCTCCTCACGCTTCTTTACGATAGCTTTTTGGAGCAGGGTGTGCAGGGCCTTCTTGAACTCGTAAAACTCGATAGCGCCGCCCCTGTCCTCGTCGAGGTCGTCGAAGAGGTCATCCATGTCTTTCTTTGGGACATCGTAACCAAGCCCAGCAACCGCCTGACGGAATTCCTTCTTGTCGACAACGCCGTCCCCGTCGATGTCCCACTCGCGGAAGAGGTCGACAAGCTTCACCGAGTGCTCGGCAAGAATGTTGACAAGCTGATCCTTGATCGGCCCTTTGTGAGGGTCGAGCTTTACCATTGGCGGCAATGCCGCTACTTTGGCGGCTTCAAAGTTCTTATTCATGTTCCTTGCAGTCAGAGCAGTGCTGCTCCGGCGGTCTGCTACCCGCTTGAGGTTCCGCTTTGCAGCCTCGGCGCCGGCGCCGCCCTTACGAAGCACCCTATTGAGCTCCTTGTATTCAAGAAAACCAGATCCATCTTCATCAAGCTCATCGAAGACCGTTCCGGCCTCCTTCACGGTGATGTCGTCAAAGCCCAAGCACTTGATGGCACGCACGAACTCCTTCTTATCAATCGATCCAGACTTATCTTCATCCCACTTGCGGAACAGATCGCACACGCGGTCTGACGAGCGCGAAAGTGCGTCGCGCAACGACCACGCCACGTACTCGGCCAAGTTGATCTTGCCACTGCCATCAGTATCAAGGGCTTCAAAGCGCTTTTTGAGCTCCTTCATGGTGAACTCGCCCTCCTCGCGATCGCGAACAAACTGACAGAACTCATCGAAGTCAAGCATATTGTCGCCATCGAGGTCTGCAGCTTCGCGGTCCATGGCATTTTGGCGCATGCCGGTCACAAATTCCTCTTCGCCTGTTCCAACTTTGTCAGTCGAATCCACTGAAGATGTTGATAATGCTGATGCTGGGCGCACCTTCAGCTCGTCGTTTTTTCTGCGACGAACCTGCCCCTGCTTCTTCGAGTGGGTGCTGAGCGACGCCTTCAGCTCGTGGTACTCGATCATGCCACCGCCATCCACATCGAGCGTCGCGAAGACCGCGTCGATTGCCTTGTTGGGCGCGTCATACCCGAGCGCCGCCACTGCCTGGCGAAACTCCTTCTTGTCGATTGCTCCGTTGCCATCAGTATCCCAGTCACGGAAGAGATCGATGAGCTTGATCGAGTGCTCTTGCATGATTCTGCTCAACTGCTCAACGAGTTTGAGCTCCGAGCTAGCGTCAAGCTTTACCATCGGGGGCAACGCGCTGACCCGCGCGCCTTGGTAGTTCTTATTGATGTTCTTAGCCGAGAGAAAGGAGCCGCGGCCGTGATCAGCCATCGAGCCACGCTTCAGCCGGCGCTTGACCGCCTCAGCGCCTGCACCCTTGCGCAGCATCATGTTCAGCTCCTTGTACTCGAGCTTGCCGGAGCCGTCGTCGTCGAGTGTGTCAAATACTGCATAAGCAACGGCATTATCCACGTCAAAGCCGAGAGCCCGTAGGGCCCGTGCGAACTCCTTTTTGTCGATCGAGCCGGATTTGTCCTCGTCCCATTTGCGAAAAAGATCGCACACGCGATCAGCCGAGCGAGCAAGCGACTCTCGCAGCGCGAACATGATGTACTCGGCCATGTCGACCTTGCCACTGCCGTCCTGGTCAAGCTTGTCAAAGCGGATCTTGAGCTCCTCGTCTGTAAACTCGCCCTCCTCGCGATCGCGAATGAAAACCTTGAACTCCTCGAAGTCGAGCATGCCGTCGTTGTCGGCATCCGCCACGTCACGGTCGATGACAGCCTGGCGCATGCCAGTCTCGAAGTCCTCCTCTCCCGCACCAGCGACGTCGCACTCTGCCGCCTCCGTCGCAGGCGCACCAGCAGCGGCCGCATCGGTAGGCACACCAACAGCAGCAGCTGCTGCAGGCGCGCCAGCAGGTGCAGCGGCCTTCGGCGGCAAGACAAGCTTCCCTTTCTTCTTCGAATGTGTGCTGAGCGCCTCCTTCAGCTCGTTGTACTCGATCATTCCACTGCCACTAGTGTTGATCACTTGGAAAACCTCGTCAACGTAGCTGCGAGGTGCATCGTACCCGAGCGCTGCGACAGCCTGGCGAAACTCCTTCTCGTCGATTGCTCCGTTGCCGTCGGCATCCCATTCACGGAAGAGATCGATGAGCTTCACATGATTCTCCTCCAGAATCCGTTTTATCTGCTCAACAATGTTCTCATCCGAGTCGGCATCCAGCTTTACCATCGGAGGCAGAACGGCCACACGAGCACCCAGATAGTTCCGGTTCGTGACTTTAGCGGTGAGCTTCGCTCCGCGGCTGCGATCCACCATGGTGCCGCGCTTCAGCCTCGCTTTCACAGCCTCAGCACCCTCGCCCTTGCGCAGCATTGTATTGAGCTCCTTGTACTCAAGAGAGCCAGACTTGTCTTCATCGAGCGCATCGAACACCTTACCTGCGTCCTCGTCCGACACGACGAAGCCCAGAGCACGGATCGCACGCGTGAACTCCCGCTTGTCAATCGTGCCGGATTTGTCCTCGTCCCAAGCCCGGAATAGATCGCAGACACGCTGCGACGAGCGGGAGAGCGAATCGCGCAACGAGAACTGCAGGTACTCGCTCATGTCGACTTTGCCGCTGCCATCCTCGTCGAGCTTGTCGAAGCGGATCTTGAGCTCCTCGTTTGTGAACTCACCTTCCTCGCGGGCACGCACAAACACCTTGAACTCTTCGAAGTCGAGCATGCCGTCGTTGTCTGCATCTGCGGCGTCGCGCTCGGCTGCATTCTGGCGCATGCCAGTCTCGAAGTCCTCCTCTCCCGCACCAGCAACGTCGCCCTCTGCCGCCTCCGTCTCAGGCGCACCAGCAGCGGCCGCATCGGTAGGCGCACCAGCAGCAGCTGCTGCTGCTGGCGCACCAGCACGTGCAGCGTTGTCCGCATCTGCGGCGTCGCGCTCGGCTGCATTCTGGCGCATGCCAGTCTCGAAGTCCTCCTCTCCCGCACCAGCAACGTCGCCCTCTGCCGCCTCCGTCTCAGGCGTACCAGCAGCGGCCGCATCGGTAGGCGCACCAGCAGCAGCTGCTGCTGCTGGCGCACCAGCACGTGCAGCGTTGTCCGCATCTGCGGCGTCGCGCTCGGCTGCATTCTGGCGCATGCCAGTCTCGAAGTCCTCCTCTCCCGCACCAGCAACGTCGCCCTCTGCCGCCTCCGTCTCAGGCGTACCAGCAGCGGCCGCATCGGTAGGCGCACCAGCAGCAGCAGCTGCTGCTGGCGCACCAGCACGTGCAGCGTTGTCCGCATCTGCGGCGTCGCGCTCGGCTGCATTCTGGCGCATGCCGGTCTCGAAGTCCTCCTCTCCCGCACCAGCAACGTCGCCCTCTGCCGCCTCCGTCTCAGGCGTACCAGCAGCGGCCGCATCGGTAGGCGCACCAGCAGCAGCAGCTGCTGCTGGCGCACCAGCACGTGCAGCGTTGTCTGTATCTGCGTCGTTGCGTTCTGCTGCACGCATGCCAGTCTCAAAGGCCTCCTCTCCCGCACCAGCAACGTCGCCCTCTGCCGGGTTCTCGCTATCCGACGGATCCATTCTTCCCAATCCTCGGGCTTGTTCTTTCGGCTGTGGAGGCGGCGGCGGCGGCGGTCTACGGTTGAACAGCTCGCACGCGTGAGAGCGGCGTCACGCGTTGTTGAACAATTTTTTGATTGCGGATCTCATCGAGTGGCGCTTTTGCCGTTTTGCGCCTGCCCACGAATGCGCCGGTTAAGTCAAGTTAAGCCGTCGGCTGAGACCTGAGAGGTATCGGTATTTCTCACGCATCTTTGATGGCAACCATCGCAACAGCTTACTCGTGCACAATGGCTTATGCCCATGCGCATCGACCCACTGTGCTGCACTGCTGCACGGCGTCTCATCAGTGGGATGCATATACAGCATCCCAGACTGTGCTGCCTACAGCTGAGAGGTGCCCCATCGCTCAGGTTCCACTCAACTCTCCCATTTGCGTCGCCCTCCCCGATCGCCGTCTCACCGACGCGTGCTACCCACCGCGTCCGGGCGCCCCCCCGCCGCCCGGGCCCCAATCTGGCTGGCTGTGTCCTCCTCGCTGGCCCTGTCCTCCTCGTTGATCCGCATGCCACCTCGGTTCTGAAAACGGATGAGGAGGTTGAAGGCCAGCGACCTCCTGGAGCCGCTGGTTCTCTGTCTAAATTCTTTTGAAAGTCTAAATTGCTCTATTCTCAATTCTCTGAGTCCCCCTTCTAGAGTCCCCCAAGGAGTCCCCCTATCACCTACCTATCACCGCGTGCAGGGAGTTGAAGATCGCGACGCGGGTGGCCACGATCGAGGCCCGCATCATCATGCTGTTGATCAAGACCTCCTGGTGGGACTTGTTGGTCAAGGTTCCGAGATTAGTTCCGAGATCCTGTTCCCCTGGATGGCTGGATGCGTACATGTAGCGCGCGCACTCGGGAGAGCGAGAGGCTTGTCGTTCTTGGACGTCATCGAGCGCGCCTTCGATCATCCTGTCGGGTGCGAGAGCGAGCACCGAGTGCACCGATGCGACAGGCGCGCCTTCCTCGAAAGCACGAAAGGTTTTGTCGCATTTTTCGCAGGTTTTTTCTGAGCCATAAGGCCACGATGCGCCATGCAAAATCGTGGTTGTTTTACTATTTTTCATGTCGTTATAAGGGGCCTTAGGCCGTAACCCTACACCTGTAGTTTGGGAATTGAATGGGAGGGGCTCGGCGCACTTTTTTGACCTAGGGGGACCTTCCCACTACTCAGGTAATTACCCCATAGGCTTTGAACACTGTGGGGCGCACTTTTTTGACCTAGGGGGACCTTCCCACTACTCAGGTAATTACCCCATAGGCTTTGAACACTGTGGGGCGCACTTTTTTGACCTAGGGGGACCTTCCCACTACTCAGGTAATTACCCCATAGGCTTTGAACACTGTGGGGCGCACTTTTTTGACCTAGGGGGACCTTCCCACTACTCAGGTAATTACCCCATAGGCTTTGAACACTGTGGGGCGCACTTTTTTGACCTAGGGGGACCTTCCCACTGCTACTCAGGTACGGTAATTACCCCATAGGCTTTGAACACTGTGGGGGTGGGGTTTCTTTAGGGTTTTGTGAAAGCGGCAGCCGGCACCGATCTATATGACATCGATCTACAGGTCGTCTAGGTGGCTCCACCGGGGACCCCGCACACGACGGCCAGCTCTGGGTTCCGCGCAGCTGGCACGTAGCAGCAGGAAAAATTGGCGAGCTTCGAGCCTTCGACCTTCTCGCGTGTTCATCGCGTGTCCTCTGATCCCGACTGAGGTGAGCTGATGTCGACCCCGCGGACGAACTGATCGCGACCAGAGTACCAGAGTGCCAGAGTGCCCCTACCGAGCAGTGTTGCTATTGCTGATTGCTGCGCTCGGTATTGCTGCGCTCGGTGAGCTGCTGCTTGAGTGCGTTAATCTTGTCCGACTTGGCCCGCGTCGCACGCCGAAGTTCCTCGTTCTCGAACTCGAGGCGCTCGATTTGTTGCATGTACCGCTGCTGCTCGAGCTGTAGCCGTCCCTCGGCAGAGGTGACGGCGCGCCGGCACTCACTCTCCGCCACGCCAGAGAACGCCATATCGGGCACTTGCATGCCCTCGAGGGCGAGCGCGAGGGCGCCAAGCTGCTCGTGCAGCCTCTCGGCGACGCACGCCCCTTCGGCCTGCCACGTGTCGGCACGCTTCATGGCCTCTGCTGCAGCCGCCGCAGCCTCTGCAGCGGCCACTTCAGCGGCGGCGGCGCGCTTCTCGCTCGACACGACGCTCGGAGAAGGGGGGAGCGGCGTCGAGGAAGCCGATGGCGAGGGCGAGGGCGGGCACGCACGAGCGGCCTTGGCTTCGACGATGGCGCGCTCCGCCTGCCGACGCCACTCACGGGCCTCCTCGGCAAACTTGCGCCCCTCCGCCTCGGCCGCTGCCACACGGACGTCGGCTGCCTCGGCACACGCCTTGGCCTGTGCTGCTGAGTCCGCCGCCGCCGATCGTGCCTCGGTCAGGGCAGCCTCGAGTGATGAAACCTTGGCCTCCCAGCTGGCGACCTCAGATTGCAATCTGGCCTCCCAGCTGGCGACCATCGCAATCGAATCCGTCGATCGCGCGCCAGTGGGCTCGGCTTCCGCCGCCGCCCCCACCGGTGCCGCCACGGCTTTCATGTCAGCGCTCACTGGCTCGGCATCCGCCGCGCCGGCCGCGCCGGCCGGGGCGTCCGGCCCTCCAACCTCCCCTCCACCCTCCATCTGCCTGCGCAGCTTGCCGATGGTCACGGTGAGCTCATCGCACCGTGCGCTCCAGCCCCGTCGGACCGCCTCGAGCTCCTTAGCGTGTCGCGCCTGGGCTTGCCGGAGGGCCTCTCGCGTCGCGGCGAGCTCCGAGCGAGCTCCTTCCGCCAGAGGTGTGTCCCGTGCTGCACGGCGCTCCGACTCGGCAGCTGCGCCGTCCCGGGCGCTTGCTCTGCCGGGCGAGCCGAAGCCGCCGTACTGAGCGCCGTACTGAGCGCCTACGCCGAATGAGAGGCCGAGTGGCAAGGGCGGAGACAGCGGAGATTGAGGCGAGATTGACGAGGGCGCGCGCTCGGTGCCGAGAGGCACGCTCGCAGGGCCTCGCGCAGTACTGAGCACCTCTCCCCGCGTACCGCTGCCGCCAGCGCCGCCGCTGCCGCCAGCGCTGCAGCCGGAAGCGCCGCTGGCGCTGGCGCTGGCGCTGGCGCTGGGCCCATGGGCATGCCTTGAGTTGCCTCCGGTCTCCAATGGCAGAGGCCGAGGCGGAGGCGAGCGCAGCCCCGGCGAGCACAGGCTCACCCGGGCAGCCGAGGGCGGGGAGGCAGCCGACAAGGCGGCGGCGGAGGGCGGTGCCCACGACAACGCTCCGCCGCCAGTGGCCGTTGGCTGGGTGGAGGTGGTGGAGGTGGTGGAGGTGGTGGAGGTGGCTGGAGCCCCGGGAGAGGCTCGTGGGCGGGTGCTGGAGAGCCGTGCCGAGTTGACTCCACGCCACGGCTCGTGGGTGCTGCTCGCGCTGAGTGGCACTCCACCGCCGCCGCTGCCGCCGGCACCACCGCTTCCGCTGGTGCTGCCGCCGCTGGTGCTGCCGCCGCTGGTGCTGCCGCCGCTGGTGCTCGTTGTAGCGGCGAGGCGCGGCGAGCAGATACGTGCCTCCGTGTGCATGCCATTGGCAGGCGCCAGCACCGGCGTCCGCCCCGTGGCAGCGGCCTGGATCGAAGAGCTCGAGGGCGGCGGCGGCGGTGGCACAGGCGGCTGTGCGATGTTCTCGTCAGCATACTCATCGCCATCATCGCCCCAACGCCGTCGCGGCGCTGAGGATGCCTGTGCCGGCCGAGCCGCCGGCGCAGGCGAAGGCCCGAGGCTTGGCATGCGAACGGCATCACGTCCCAGCGTTACGACCTCTTCCTCGTCGTGGGGCGCTGTCGCAGCGCCGCTGCGCGGCGTGAAACGGCGCGTGAGCTGGCCGATGAGAGATGTGAGCGCCTCCTTGCGTGCCGTCAGCTCGGTCGACACGCCGGACAGGAGTTCCTTGACGGGAGTAAAGGGCTCGGCAGCGCTGCCGTCACTGTCGGAAGAGCGAGGCTTGAAGAGTCGGTCTGATGTGTCGAAGGAGTACTCTTTGCGAGTCAGGGTGTTCAGGAACATGCCGTCCCTCGGGTTGAATTCGTAGCCGTCGCCGTTGATGAAGCGTCCAAGTGATGCCTCCCAATGGAAACCCTCTAGTGGAATGGCCGGGTCGACGGGCGGTGGAGCCAGCAAGCGAGTGCTCAGGCGTGGGCTCGCGACAGGTGGACGTCTCGTCGCCATGGTACACGTTTTCACACCAATAAAACGACGAGAAGTCTCGTATTCATAGTCACGAAGGTCACACTCGAACCGGCGTCTTCCGTCCCGAGTTCACATATGTTCACAGGGCGCCCCCGCCGCGCAGGACCCCGTTCACCGACAATGCGCTAAGAGAGGACGGGCGGCCTTTCGGACGGACGCGGTGCGGCGCCGAGCTGCCACGTGCCAACCTGCAGGAATGGGACGCGGACGCGCCGAGGCAATGTCTGCAATCGCTTTAACGGACTGTGAGTCTGGAGGAACGCATGCCAACAAGATGTATGAGGCCGTGCTGCGTGCTCTGCCTCCTCGTGTGTCGGCCGAGGCTTGCAAGCCCATTCCTGAAGCGCCGCAGGGTCCTGAACGATGCTATCGGAGTGGGTTCCGAGCATGCGCTTGCAAGGCCTGTCTTGAGCAGGCACGGCATCCATCAACATTTCGTGAATTTCTTGAAGGGGCCCGCAAAACTCGGAGGATCACCGCCGACGACGTGGACGAAGCCGGACTCACGCCAGGTTTCACGCCTGGACTCGCTCCCAGACCACCAAGTACTGGCACGGCACCACGACCTGCATCTGCACGTGCCGCTCGACAAACAGCAGACGCCGCCGCCGAGCCACCATCGACACGACCTTGGAGCGCGCGTCAGCCGCTGCTGCGACCAGCTTTCGTGCAACAGGCTTTGCGCACAGCTCCTCGGCACTGGCTCACCGCGGGCGCTCGAGGTTGGACGCCGTCGAGAGGCTCGCCCGCATTTCAGTTTGAGACGGTACTAGTGGAAGCTGATGACGAGCCCGCCGCTCATCTTACAGCACGATCGCCCAAGCATGCTGAGTTGGGGCGATCAGGCAATGTGCACGCGCTCGGCATGACGACCGCCTCCACCGCAAACACCGCCACCTCTGGTGCTGCAAACAGTGCAATCGTCCCACGCCACCGGCCGCCGCCAATTTCTGCAGCAGCCATCTCGCGCGCGTGTACACGACCTCGGCTTGACTCCTCGGCACCAGCTTCTCCCGGCATCTCGCCGCACCTAAACTCGCAGCCGTCTCACCGCCGTGCCCCAATCCTTGGCACGTCCTCTCTCAAAGCGTCAGCTTTGGTGACCGCTGAAACCGCGTCTACTGTCGCGGCGCCGGCGGCTCCTGCTCAGGCCGTCAGCACCCTCGGCGACGCGCCGGCGGTAACGAAGCATATGGCGGAGCTAGGGATCTCGCTGACCCTCGAGCGGGAGATCCCGATCTCGCTGACCCTCGAGCGGCGGCGCGAGCTGGCCGAGCGCGTCTCCAAGTTCGAGAAGCGCCATCGCGACTTCAAGTTCTCAGCGCACCGTGCGCTCAAGGGGATTCAGCGCGACCCCACCTCGAGCGCGTCGGGACGCGCCTTTGAGCACGCACTAGTCTGCGTGCAGCGCAATCGGCTCTTCGTGCCCGAGGCCGCAGCGGCACCAGTGGCATCGCGCACGTCGTGTCCGCGCGACAACGACAACAGTAATGGCAATGACAATCGCGGGCGAAGTGGGAGCGGATTAAGCAAGGGCAATGACAACGACAATCGCGGTCGCGGTGGGAGCGGATCGAGCAGTACGTATCGTATTGCCGAGTCGATATGGCGCGGTCGCGAGAAATGGTCCGACTCGAAGGATTTCTGGGACACGGATCGCTGCCTCGAGCGAGCGGTGCAGACCGACTGGCGCGAGTGTATCGAGACGAGCAATCTGACCCAGTTCCTGCTCAAGCATGACGCCGCGATGAAGACCAAAGACCAGAGCAGCGTGCCTCGTTCCAAGCTCGACGCGTTCCTCAAGGAGATGGAGTCCGTTTTCGTAGTGAATGCGCGCTTCTTCCTGTCGACTTTCGACCACTATGCGACGCAGAGCCCGTCCGACGACCTCTTCCATATCACGAACCTGGGCTACTCGGCGTTCCTTGAGGAGTGTGAGCTCGTGGTCAGCGGGTCAGGCACCGCCGACATGGGCAACTATGACCTCATCTTCGTCGTCGCCAACACAGCAGTGAAGGAGGGGCCGTTGGTGAATGCGCTCGGCATCTACCAGGCGCCCGAGAAGAAGACGACGACGAAGCGCAAGAGGTTTGAACACAACTCTAAGCTCGGCTTAACGCGTGCCGAGTACATGCAATGCCTGTGCCGGGTCGCGGTCGCGCGCTACGTGCTCACGGGCAGGGCGAAGCTGACTGACGTGTCCGACGCTCTCGTGAAGCTGTTCGAGACGATGAAGGCCAAGTGTGATCCCGCGACGCGCCAGGACTCGAACGAATTTCGCGATAAGTATTGCTACACGCAGGCGACAGACTCCGCGCTCCGGATGTATGAGCCGGCGCTGCGAATGCTCTACGAACGCTACGCCAAGGGAGACGGCGATTTGGGTAAGAAGCAAGCGGAGTCGAACAAGCTCCTCTCCGTCGTCGAGTGGGTGCAGCTGGCGCGCGACCTTGCAATCATCGACGACGACCTGTCGATCGATGACGCGCGGCTCATCTTTCTATGGAGTCGCATGTGCGTCATTGACGAGAACGCGCTCAAGAGTCGCGAAAAAGTCGAGAATCTCTCCTTTTGGGACTTCCTTGAGGCGATCGTGCGCGCTGCGCTTTGCAAGGCACTGCCCACGGATGATCAGCTCGAGGCATCTGGGCAGGCGGACGCCTTTGAGTTCCTTATGCACCTCAGGGAAACGAGCCGCGAGAAGTATGAGAACTTTGTGAAGCGCGAAGACGGCGAATGGTGGGACACGGCGCGCCAGCCCACAGAGAACGCGGTGGGCCATCTGCTCAACCTGATGGTGCGAACATTGAATCACCGTCTAGGCCGACTCGAGGCGCAGATCCCTCCGAAGAGCAAGATCCGCGTCAAGCACACGCCCGTGCGCGTGCAAGGCGGCAAGGGCTCCGGCCTGGAGATGTCTGCCCTCACCCAGCTTTCGGAGGCGCTCGAGAATCAGCGCATGGTCACCCAGGCAGCGAGCGCCATCATCCAGTCGGGCTCGCGAGTGTGGCTCGCGAAAGCACGCCTGCGCCTGCAAAGTGGCAACGCCACGATGATCCAGGCAATCGTGCGCGCGAACCGCATGCGCAAGCGCATGAAGGCCGTACATGCGGCCGTTCGGCGCATTCAACGCCAATACCGGGGCTGCCGCACCCGGCTCGTGATTTACGACGCCCTCACGCAGGCCCGCGCTTACTTCATGCTGGTGAGCAGCAGGAAGAGAATGAGGCCGCACTTTGCGCGATCCAAAGCGAGCAGTACCTCCTCGCTGCCGAGCACGGTTGACGCTCCGCTGCCCAGCTTTGCGCCCACGTTTGCGCCGCTCGCTATTAAGCGCTCCTATGACATCGCACTGCCGATTGCGGAGAGGCTGCTTCAAGTGAGGTGTGTGCAGCAGGTCGAGGGTTGGAATGCATTGAGGCTAGCTGTGCGCTGGTCGTTGCCGTGCCCGCCCATATTCTGAACTCTCTACTCTGTAGATTTGTTCCGACCCGGCCTCAGAGCTCTGGGGAAACAAATCTACACGATAGATAGCACGATCTGACAGGCGCATTCACCACCATTCAGGACCCGATTGCTTTATTCGTATCTAGCATTATACAGCAAGGGCCACCCACTCGACTTTAACTCGACTTCAACCCCTTCGGGCTTTAGAGCGATCCCGCCCCCCGCCCCTACACTACCCGTACGAACAGCAACTTCTTGTGACCACGTGATTCCGGACTCGTCTCGTCGCCGATCCGCAATCCAGCTCTGGAGCCTAGGCGAGACATTGGCATAGGTTCCTCCGGCCCCATTCACTATTCACCTTCAAGGCAATCTCATGGCATGGAAGCTTACAATTATGCTCTTGCATCTTGTCCCATGTAGAAGCCACCAGGGTGAGAAGCCCGGTAGAACGTCATTGTCTGCTGGCCATGGCATGTAAAACTTAGCATCGTTTTCATGCATCTCGTCTACATGCTCCATGTTCACGTTCTCACCACCCTCCCGAGAAGCCCGGTTGAATGTCACCTGGCATGATGACTGCCGCACCCTTGACGACCTTCGCCTTCTCCGCTTGCTCCCTCTCGGCCTGCGCCTTCTCCGCTGCCAAGCGTTTCAGGTCGGGTACGGCAACCGCCTCAAAGAGCGCCTCCACCTGCGTCGAAAGAGTGCCCTTGTTGGGTAAGCCCACCATAGCGTTCGCCTGCTGGACGACTTCCTTCACCGGAAGCGTGTCTGAAATGCTGAGCTGCGCCCTGATGTAGTCAAGCTTGAGACGTCTTTCTGCTACTGCTGCCTCGGCCGCTGCCGCTTTCTCGGCTGCTCCCGCTGCCTCGGCCGCTGCCGCTGCCTCGGCCGCTGCCGCTGCCTCGGCTGCTGCCGCTGCCTTGGCAGCAAGCCGCTCGACCTCCGCTTGCTCCGCCGTCTTGCGCTTTGCCTCGTCGGGTGCCGACCCATCGGCTGCTGACAATGGCGACGCCTCCTCCTCGTCGGTTAATTTTCTCGCCTCCTCCTTGACGGCTTTTGCTTGCTGCCTTTCCTGTTTGGCTTTCTCCTTCGCCATATCGGCCTTTGCTTGCTCCTTGACAGCCTTGGCTTGCTTATCAGCCTTATCAGCCTTATCAGCCTTTGCTTGCTCCTTAGCAGTTTTGGCTTGCTTATCAGCTTTATCAGCCTTGGCTTGATCCGCAGCGATGCGCTTCGCTTCAGCCGCCGCCGCTGCCTCGGCAGCGATGCGCTCCGCCTCCGCCGCTATGGCAGCGATGCGCTTCGCCTCAGCCGCTGCCGCAGCGATAAGCTCAGCCTCAGCCGCCGACGATGCCTCGGCAGCGATGCGCTCCGCCTCAGCCGCCGCCGCTGCCTCGGCCGCGATGCGCTCCACCTCAGCCGCAGCAGCTGTCTTTGCTGCTTCGGCTGCAACAGTCGCAGCCTTGGTCGCTGCTTGCTGCGTGGCCTCGGCTTTGATCTTCTCGCGGCGAGCGATCGTAGCAGCGCCTTCGCGCTTCAGGAGCATCACCTTCCTCTTCTGCTCCTCGGCTTCGATCTTCTCGCGGCGAGCGATCGTAGCAGCGCCTTCGCGCTTCAGGAGCATCACCTTCCTCTTCTGCTCCTCGGCTTCGATCTTCTCGCGGCGAGCGATCGTAGCAGCGCCTTCGCGCTTCAGGAGCATCACCTTCCTCTTCTGCGCGAGCGAAGCTGCCATTTGGTTGCGCCGCTCGACAACAGCCATACCCGCGGCCATCGAGTCCCCCTCGTCGGCAACGGCCGAGGTTTCCTCGTCCTCGTTCTCCAACTCGGGCAGCACGCACTCGTCATCATCATTGCACTCGAGGCCGGGCGGAGGCGCCATGAATGAAAACGTTTCCTCTTTTTCTTTGGCCGGCACCGCCGCTGGTAGGATGACGGAGTCGATGATGTGGATGACGCCGTTGGTGCACTCGATGTCGGTCGTCGTGACCTTGGCGCCGTCGACCATGACGCCGTCCTTGCCGACCTTGATGGTGACCTCGGCGCCGTTGACGGTGGGCACCTTCGCGCCATCCATGGTGACCACAGTGCTGGCCATCACCTTGCCAGGCACAACGTGGTACGTGAGGATGGCGGCGAGCTTGGCCTTGTTCTCGGGCTTGAGGAGGTCCTCGATGGTGCCCGCGGGCAGCTTGGCAAAGGCGGCGTCCGTCGGCGCGAACACGGTGAAGGGCCCCACACTCTTCATGGTGTCGACGAGGCCGGCAGCACCAAGCGCTGCGGCGAGGGTCTTGAAAGCACCAGCGCCGCCCGCAGTGTCGACGATGTCGGCCATCTTGGGAGCTGCGGGCGCGGGTGCAGGCGCAGGGGCCATCGGCGGCGGCATTGAATCCATCGAGATTGACTTCGAGATTGAATCCGAGATTGAATCCACCGAGGGCCGCGCCACTCGTTCAGACTCCTCCGCTGCCGCCGTGCGTTGGGGCTCCTCCTCGGTGGCCGCCTTAGCCTGCTCGGTGAACTTCTCCGCAAGCTGCTTCGCCGTTTCCATGCCCGCCACGGCCAATCCCTTGGAGACAGCGAGGATCTCCGTGGCAATGCGCTGCGCAGTCTCCTGCGTCTCGGGCGTCCACAGCTCCTCAAGCTTGGCCGTCGCGTCCTCGTAAGCCAGCTGCGCTGCTGCCAAGGCATACCGTGGAACCGCAAACTTGAGCTTCTCCACGCGGTCCAGCTCAGTGATCCGGGCCGGCAGGGGAGCCTCCGCCAGTCGTGCATCAATGACCGCCGTCGTCTTTTCAGCTACCTTGGCCACAGTTAGCAGCAGCTTACCGAGCAAGGCAGACGTCTCCAATGTGGCCAAGGGCGCTGGCGAGGGCAGGGGAGTTGGCGGTGCAGGAGGCAACTGTGAATTGTCCACTTCAGCCTCGAGAGAGCGTGGCTCTGCCTTCTTTGCCGCTGCCATCTCTGCGGTCTTGGCGGTGCTCTCTTCGCGGCGTGCAATCGCATCAGCGCCTTCGCGCTTTAGGAGCATCGCCTTTCTCTTCTGCGCGAGCGCAGCGGCCATTTGATTGCGCCGCTCGACCACAGCCAGACCCTCATCGAACCAGGATTCAACAGTCGGCGACTCAGGCTCATTCAAGAGCCGGAGGCCAGCGTCGTACCATGATTTCACCTGACTTGTTTCAGCCATGCGGACCAATGGGAATGGGGAGCGCATTGCCGAGTAAACCTCGGGATGGCTGCGGAGCGCCAGCGGTGCGGCGGCTCGTGACGCAAGCATGTTGAGTGGATCTTCGTCCCCTCGCGATGTGCATCTTCCGGAGATTGCTCGATGACGGGTTGTGCCAAGGGCGTGTTTGAGTGTGAGCGTCTGTCAAGCCGGATCGCTCGAAATTTCAAACACTTCGCTTTGCCGATTCACAAAAGACGAGCACTTCGAGCACAAGTTGAGCACCCCCACCAGGGCGACTGGGCATACACTTGTTTGCTGCTCTGAAGCTGTGCGCGCCCCAGGCGGCCGCCTCGCACCGGATGCCACCATCACCGAACCAGCGTGCGAAGCCTGCGGGGGCTGCTCCGTTTGACCTTGTCCTTCGCGCCTCCAAGGACAATGATGTGGACACCATGACGGCACTGCTCGAAGAGGGCATGGACCCGTCCGCTACCAACAAGATCGGGCAGACAGGACTCCACGTCGCTGCCATTTGGGGCAACATAGAGGTGGCGGAAGTGCTGATTCGTTACAGTGCCGACGTGAACGCGCAGAATCAGTTTGGCATCACTCCGCTGCACATGGCCTCGCAGAGCTCCAAGCACGCCGTTGCCAAGCTGCTCATTGAGTGTGGGGCAGATCCGAGCATCAAAGCTGGCAACGGCATGAGAGCGCACGAGGTGGCGAAGGATCAGAAGATGCGCGAGCTGTGCGGTGCGCCGTCGCTCAAGGCGCACGCGGCCGTCATTGCGGACGACGTCGAGCTGCTGCGGGAGCTGCTCGCGAATGGCATTGAGCTCAGCGAGCAGGACGCCGAGGGCGAGACGCCGCTCCATCTCGCCGTCAAGGCCGCGCTGGGCGAGAGCATCGGTGACGATCCACTCGTCGAGGAGGAGGAGGCGCCGGCGGCCAATTCTGCTTGTCTCGAAATGATCCTCGGCGAGGCCAGCAAGAACAAATCCGCCATTAGCTCCACAGCCACCGACGACGCGATGAGCTTCGCGGTGCTCGCTGCTAAGCAGGCGATCTCTTCCCTCACGTCGGCGCAGAGCCTACACAACGCGCAGGGCCTGATGCCCATCCACATTGCCGCCGAGGCCGGCAGCCTCGCCGTATGCGAGAAGCTCTTGACCCATGGCGCACCGGTGAACGCGATCAGCCTCCGGACGGACGGCCAGCATTCAGGACAGTGGGGCAAGAAAGTGGACGGCAAGATCGAGAAGCTCGACAACACCGACCAGACCGCGCTGCACTTGGCCGTGATCCGCATGGTCGAGCAAGCCGAGGAGGCTGGCGAGGATGCGCCGCCCGGTGACCCGAGCCTCGTGCGGCTGCTGCTCGAGCACAAGGCGAGCCCGAACTTGCCCAACATCGAGTGCGCCACGCCGCTGCACTTGGCGCTCATGGGTGGTCTGAACGAGGTCGTCGAGCTGCTGGTACTGGCCAAGGCGGATCTGAGCCTTGGCTGCAAGGCCTTCGGCAAGGACAACACGGCGCTCCATCAGGCGACCCTGCTGCGTAATGTGCACACGATCAAGCTGCTCACGAAATACGGCGCGGCCGTGGATGCCGTGGGCCGCGACGGATGGACACCCTTGGGGCTTGCTGTGCGCTCGAACGCCGTGGACGCGGCGAAGGCGCTCCTCGAGGCGAAGGCCGATGTGCATAAAGCAGCCTCGGGCAATGGCAAGACGCCTCTAGAGATCGCATCCATCAACAAGAAGCCGGAGATCACCAAGTTGCTCGAGGCGGCCGCCGGTGTCGAGGTGCACTGACCGCATGCTGGTTGGTGCCGCTGGCGTGAGCGGTGCCAGTTTGGCATGGTGGCGAGGCGCGAGGGCGTAGGTACTCACGATGCCGAAGACGATTTGTGCGAGACCGCGCCGCGGTGGAGATACGATAGATCTCGGGAGTTGCTTGGAGGTTGCGGGTGGCCGGGACGGAGTGTGATGACGTAGACGCAAAATAATGTTGTTCACAGCAGTGTGATCGTTCACAGCTCAATCCATCCGAAGACGTCAGAATGGAGGAGACGAGCGTCAACACCGGATTGGAGAGGTGCCCCGAAATCGTCCGCATAAAGCGCAAGCGCGATGAGCCCGCGCTGAGTGGCTTTCTCCTCGGCGCCAAGCGGCGGCCTGCGTCCATCTCAAACCTCTCGGTAGATACCCAGCTTGAAGTTGCTGTCACGCGGTACCGCCTTGTTGGCACCAAAGTCCTGACAGGTGGGCTATTTGTACCAACCGCCTTGTCGGCACCGCCGCCGCAGCAGCCCGCCGCTGACAGTGCCGAAGCGCGTGCTCGGGCCCATCAGCAGAGCGCACGCGCCTTGCAGTCAGAGGCGCGATACCGTACAGTCTCCTTGCGCCGCTCAAGCAGCATTGACGGTGGAGTGCAGCAGCACGTGCTCGAGCTGCAGCGCGTGCCGCCCGTGCACAAGTGCGCGAGTGTGCCGTCACTGACTCGCATTGACGCATCTGCCACGCCGACCACGCCTCCCCCGCGACCAAAGTTGGTCCCTTTTGGCCCGCCACTACCTCCACAGCCGCAGTACGCGGTAAGCAGCGGCTGGCGTGCCCCCTCCACCTCCTCTGAACCCCACGGCGATATCTGGGCGGACGCGGCAGTAGCTGCCGCGCTGGGCGAGGATGCGCGCGCGGACGCGGCCGCGGCTGCCGCGCTTGGCGAGGATGGCGCAACGCAATCGACCGACGTTGAGCCGTCGTCAAGCGTGGCAGACGTGGGCGACTACGTGTACGACGAGTACAGCCTGGCTGCTCCCGAGGAGGCGTCGAGCGGCACCAACGGGTTGTGGGGCGAGCTCTGGTGGGAGGAGCTCGACGCGGACGCCGTGCGCGAGCTAGAGGAGGCCGACGACGCTGAGGGCTCCGACTCGGGGGATGAGGTGGATTATCCCGATGAGGAGGACTCGGACGACGACGAGGAGGAGGCCTGGCGTCCAGGAGGCAGGGAGTACTTCTGATGACCTTCATGCCCCGCTGTGCGCGGCGATCTGCTTGGCGGTGGCACACTGTGTCTCCGGGCGAGGCGGGCGTAGCGTTGCGGTACTGGAGGTCCCGCCCCGCCCACCGTCGACCGTGCGCCGTCCGCTCGGGCACGACCGGACCGACGCGGAAGTGAGAAGCAGGATCTCCCGGGGATCGTCGGGCTCAGTCGATGTATCCGGTTAGATCAAGTATCCAGCGCATGTCATGGGTTAGAAAAGCGTGTTCTCACAGCCGACTAGGCAAAACCTTATCAAGATCATGCGAGAGCCTGTGGAAGTACAGAGGACTAAGTTGGACTATACAGTATGGATCCTCTTCGCCCGCCGAGGCGCAGCGGAGAGAAAGACGAACGACGACGGCTCGACTGCCTCCCACGCGAAAAATAGGGAGACGCCTGGGTTACGCAGGGAGCAGCGCCGATGATGCCCTGTCCGCCGCCCTCAATGTACAGGCGCGCAGCCCTGGTAGTGCTATGCGGGCCGATCGGGCTCAGGGCTGGACGACTGCACTCTGCGCAACCCTCTCAGCAGCGCGCTCAGCAGCCGCCGCGTAGCGCAAGCACAAGGTGCAGCACGGTGCCACCCTCGATGTTGAAATCGCTTGCCTTCTTATCATCGGCCATCTGCTTGCCACCAAAGATGAGGCGCTGCTGTGGTGGAGGGATGCCCTCCTTCTCCTCCACGCGCTCCTTGATGCGTGAGATGGTATCCTCAGACTCGATGTCGATCTCGATCTCCTTGCCGGTGAGCGTCTTCACCTTGATCTGAGCAGACGCGCACGCCAAACACGGTCAGGTTAGCACGCTCGATCGCACACTGGCCGGCTGGCTGTGCGAGGCCAGCGCTGCGGCGCCACGCAAGCTGCAGGTGGCACAAAGTTGGATTGCGAGACAGGCCGCACGGCCGCAGCCGCTGCTCACTGCTGTACGAGCAGCCAGAGCCAGATCGGCGTCGCAAACTGGCAGGCAGCACAGAGGCCGCCACAGCTCTCGTGTTTACTTGCATGGCGCCTCTTCGGCCGGCCTTCGTGATGAGTATCTTCATTCGCGCTCGTCTAAACCCTGCCTTGTACATCGTGTAATCCACTATTCATCACAGTGCCACAAGGTACAAGTCTGTCTGTCACAAATTACTCGATTGAGTTCAGGCGCCACGTTGAGCGGCGTTGTTGGGGCTGCTTTTGCCTTCCTAACCGCGTCCGGGCCTCGCGCCGCTGCGAAGTGCGAGATGTCCAAGAAGAAGGACGAGGAGGAAGATATCGCCAAGCTCATCGAAGACCCAGCGCAGTTTGCCAAGATTAGCGGCAATGACTACGAGAAGGACATGCTCCACGTCGTCGAGATCTTTTGCACATGGTGCGGTCCCTCGGACGCTGTCAAATCGACGTATAAGAGGCTAGCTGTCGAGCTGAAGGGCCGGAAGGTCAAATTCTACAAGGTTCGCCCGCTCCAGCAGTCGGCACCTTGGGACGCGACAGCTCTGCCAATCGTGCAGGCACCCTGCCATCAGTTTTGGACGCAGAGCGCATGCCACCGAGCACTGGCGCATGTAGCGCACAACACCCTGACCCACTCGTGTGTATGCGTCCGCCCCTCGTGCAGATGGATGCAAAGCTCGTTCCCGGGTTTGAGAAGCAGGCGCTCACTTCGAAGCCATTCTTTGCGATCTACAAGGATGGCGAGATCATCGAGCAGGTCGAGGGCATCAACACGCCGCTGCTTGAGAAGTTCATCGGGGACACAATTCCTGAGGGCATCCTCGAGATTGAAGAAGAGCCTGCAGAGGGGGATGAGGATGACTGAAGCCGAACCAAAAGCCATTTAGTGTAAGCATCCCAGTCTGGTCATCTATGCAGCGCTCAGCGGAGAGCGTCGAGCATGGTGCAACGACCAACGTTAGAGAGACGCTTGACCGGGCTGGGGTCCGTTGAGCAATGTAAAAACTCTTCTCACCTTTTCTTAACAAGACCGGTTACACAGTTTAACCTTCACGACCCTCTTCTTCGGTAAATGATCGTGCGTACGCGCGGGCTACAAATATCAAATGTCACCAGGATCATGGATGATGTCATTTTCATCGAACCTCATTCTGTAACAGTTCCCTTCTGAGACATGCGTCGAGGTTTCCGTCCTTGGAGGAGGCGCCCTGGGTCAGCCCAGGCATCGCAGGCACGCGCGTCGACGGCAGAAGTGCCGCCGCTGCAACATCTTTGCGCCGCCGCTGCATCTCGGCCAGCTCACGAGTGAGGCGTTCGTTTTCGCCACGCAGCCGATCCATCTCCTTGAGAGTCTGGTTCTCCATTCGCAGTCGCTGGTGCTCCTCTCGCAGTTGCTGATTCTCGTTGCGTACACGATTGAGCTCCTCGGAACTGGATGATTGCCCGACGGTGCCAACTACTGGCTCTGACACCCACTCACGCACCCACTCTCGCCCGGGCACTCCAAACGCTGGGTGTGTTACGCGGTTCAGTTCTCTGCCTGGAGCGCCAAACTGGTGATGCGGGGCACGGAGATACTCACGACCGTCTTTGTTGAACACGGACGACGATGCCGCCATACTGCACTTCACGGTCGACCGTTGACGAGAGGTGTCAAGTCAAGTCAAGTCAAGTCAAACAGTAGAGATGCCACGGTGTGAATTATGTGAGGATTTCAAAAAACACTCCACGTGCTCACAAATTGTTCCTGCATGCAGAACCCGCCCGCCACGCTCCGTCGCACGTTGATTGGACCACTATTGGTTCATGGTCCACATCCAACGCGCTCTCGAGCAGTCGAGCTGGCGTGCGAGGCGCGTCAGTGCGATTTGACCCTCGACCTCACTAGCCACAGGCGATGAATGGGCACGACGCCGTCGCGGGACGGGATGCGCGAATCGACGTGCGAATTCCTGCCCACCCCAGCTTCGGCGCTGTGCGGGTTACAGTTGCGCACAGTTTCCCCAGCCTGGCACAGCTATCCGCTTGCCGAGTGCACCGCACGCACGCGCTATCACAGTGCGTGCCCATCTCCAATCCAGCCACGGGATCTGCGTCGCTTACGGCCGCCTTCGAAAGCATCCCAGAGCTTGCTGCGGGGCAGCGTTATCGCTTGCAGTATCCGGTCATGGACTCGCGAATGCGGGTCACAAAAACGAACTCGTCTCACGCTCTCAACGTCGGAGGCATGCAGACGTGGCTGCAGCGTCGTCGACCAAAGCACTGGCGCCGCCCAGCACAGTGCATCGTGATGACCGTGCGCGACCCTGCCGAACGCTTTGAGTCCGCCTTCCGCGACACACGACAGCTACATGAGGCACGAGCGACTGGTGATGTCAATCCCCTCGACGCGGCGCAACCGCACAAAGGTCACGGCGACGCTGCTCGTGCAGCACATGAGGCAAGCCTTGAGAGAGGAGGAGAGCGGACGAGCACCGCAGGCGACCGCCAACGGGCCAGCGAGGTTGTATGCATCGAGCGCTGCACAGCCCGATTGGCACAACCGTCTGACCAATTACCCCGGACCGACGAATGGTAGCCTGTTCCTCATCTCTCAGCTCTGGTACCTGCAGGGGCTCAACTGCACCGAGACGGAGCTACACCTCGTGTGCACCGAGCGCTTCGAGAGCGATTGGCGGCGCTTCCTCGCGGCCTTCGGCGTCGCGTCGCCGGCTGTGGCCGCGCACCAGCACAAGCGGCATGACGTCAAGCCGCACACGCGCGCTCATCGCGCCGCGCGCAACTCGGTCCTGAGCGCAAGCGACCGGGCCTTTGTGCGCGACGTGCTCTACCCGTGGGATTGGGAGCTCTACCGATGGGCCTGCAGGGGAGGACATCAAAGCCAATTGCCGTAGTCTCGAGGTCTGTTGTCTCGAGGAGTCGAGATATCTGGTATCGTACTGGTATCGGGTTAGCCCCCGCCGCGGGGCTGTTTTGCTTAGAGGGTCAATGTAGTACGCATCAGCGAGATCGGATCAAAGCGATGGGCCTGCAGGGGAGGACATCAAAGCCAATTGCCGTAGTCTCGAGGTCTGTTGTCTCGTAGGTACGAGGAGTCGAGATATATCTGGTATCGTACTGGTATCGGGTTAGCCCCCGCCGCGGGGCTGTTTTGCTTAGAGGGTCAATGTAGTACGCATCAGCGAGATCGGATCAAACCAGATCGTGTTGAGTACGCAAGTCTTCGACACAGTTAACTTCGACCCGTCATTGCGACTTCGTCTTCGGACGTTCGACGCGAGACATGACGCGAGACCACTGAGACTGACCAGCTCGCAGCTGCGCGAGACCGGACTGGACGGAAGTCGGAACGATGTTCGCAACTTCCAACTTGCATGTTCGGATGATGTTGGTTATTCGCCGGTTCCCGTCCGATGTTACTTGGCGTGTCGCGGTACAACGCGCGACAGATACATCAGTGCAACTAACGCCATACGCAGCGCACGGCATTGCGGGCAACCCGGAACTGCGTCGGTGGGACAAGCCGAGCCGGCCCGGCCGGTGCCCACAAGAGCCAGGTCCGAGGTCCCCGTCATGTCCCCAGACCCAACCGAGGTCCGAGCCCGTAGCGATCCCGCATACCCCACGCCACGCAGTCCACCCCAATCCTGAATGCTACACGAGCTGAAGTACAAGCCCGGGACTTGCCGTCTCGCCCAGCACGAGCCCGACACGCACGTGTGTCGTGGCTCGTGCTCGCGCACGAGCACGGCAGCACGTAAAGTAGCACCGACCAGGACCAACGCGACAAGACAGTCACTACGCTTACCGGCGTTGCTGCTTGGGCGGTGGCGGCTGTGCATCATCGTCCTCCTCGCCCTCGTCCTCCTCGCCCTCGTCCTCCTCGCCCTCGTCCTCCTCGCCCTCGTCCTCCTCGCCCTCGTCCTCCTCTCCTTCCTCATCCTCACCATCGTTGTCCAGCCCCACCTCTACGAGCAACCGCAGCGCCGCCCGCCGCGTGGCTGCCAGCGCCGCACGTTCGCCCTGGACCAGCGCCCGTGCCGCTGCCAGCCGCCTTATGTGCGCCGTGCCGCGTGCCTCACTCTCGTCACTCGTTGTGCCAAGCCCCCTCATCGCTGAGGTCTCGTCCTGATAGCGTGCCTCTGCCGTGCTGATGGCGGCCACCGTCGCCTCGACAACGATGGCAGCGAGCAGCGGCTCGTCCTCGAGTACGGAGCTATCGAGCAGTGGTACACGAGGCGCGCCCATGCCGGTCTGGCCGCTTTCGACTTCGTTCCTACCGCCGCCGCCTTCGCCAACGTTCACACCGTCCGCGTCAACGCCAAGCAGCTCTGCAAAGTCCTCGTAGGGCATCATCAAAAGGAGCATCGTCGTGAGCAACGCATCGGGCAACGGCTCGACGATGCTCACAGCCAGCCGGCCACCGTACGGAGCGAGCAAGCGCGCACACGCAGCCTCTTTGGCAAACCATCCCTCGAGAGGAACCCATGGAAGCGACCGGCCAGTGCCGCCGCCGCCGCCGCTGCTGCCTCCGCTGGGACCGGGTAGCGAGCGTGTCACCGCCTCGGCGGTGGCCTTGGCCGCACGCAACAAGGCCTCGAGGGTGAGGAGCGCTGTGGTGGGCAACGCCGCCTCGCCGTCCGACGAGACGAAACCATACGTGAGCAGCAGCTGACTGTCGGAGAAGTCATCATAAGTGTGCACCACCTCCTCGCCTGCAGCGAGGTCGCGCTCTGCCCTCATCGAGAAGACCAGCGGCGAGTTGCCGCCACGGGTGATGCCGCCGCTGCTCTCGCTGCTAGGGGCGCTGCGGCTGGCGGCTGAGCCCTCCGTTCGCTCGACACTACGCTCGACGACGAGGGAAGTAGCCTGGCCAGCACGCGAGTGGTTGAGCATGTCGATGGCTGGGAGCATGTAGGGCCCTGCGGCGCCACCGGTAGCCGCCGCGTCGAAGAAGCCGCGCGTGCGCACGGCCGCACACGCACGCAGGAAGGCACCCAGGGATGGGTCTGGCCATAGAGCTGGATGCGCCTCGACGAGCGGCCGAATCTCCTTCGTCCAGAGAATCTCCGCGGCGCCAACGAGCGAGCCACTCGCATCGCGCAGCCCACTCAGCTCGTCGTGCACACTCGTACCTCGCAGTGCCTCCAGCTCGTCTGTCGTCCAGTGCTCGAGCGTGTCATACTCGCAAGGCAACATGCGCAGGTAGGGTGCCCAAGAGGAGCCGTCGCCAAGCGCGAGCTCACGCATCAAGTAGAGCGCCGTGCGAAGCACCGGCGAAACTGTGCGCGCCGCTTTGGGCATCCAACCGCACTCGGCGTCTTCGTTCTCGCATGCGCAGATGACAGCATCGCGTGGAAGACGGAGCAGCAGCTCACCACGCCGAATCGGCCCAACGGTGAAGACGCCGCGCTCACGCTCACCCGATGAGCGGCCGAAGAGCTCGAGATCATCGTGCACGAAGCCACCGCGCGAGCAGAGGTAGCTGGCGAGGGTGGTGGACTCGGTGCTCGCCATGACTTCAAGCAAGCAGGCAGGAATCCAGGGGCCCTCGGCTTCGAGGGCCCGCGCGGCCTCGTCTCTCTTGTGTGAACTAAAAGCGACCGTGTGAACTAAAAGCGACCGGGCGGGGCTAAGCTTTAAGTGGCCCGGCCCGGCGGCTGATCGAGTATGGCTGTGATAATAGGGGGTCCCACACGGATCCCCGAGCTAGTGGTAACCGCATCCGTATGCTTGTACGCCGGTCCGGTGTCTCTGGGTGTCGAATTATAACCATTGGCTGTGAACTTGGGGGAAATTATTAAGACGTCAGCTCAAGCTGACAACCGGCCCAATGTGAGCCTCTGTTGGCGGCAGCGGAGGCCCACTGGCCGCCGCCTCATCGTCCTCATCGTCGTCCTCGTCCTCGGCATCGTCGTCCTCGGCGTCCACATCATGCTCCTCATCGTCGTCGTCGTCGTCGTCGTCGTCGTCATTGCTGCCCGCCGTCTCCGCGGCCGCCTCTGCAGCATAAATGCGCTCCATTCGGGCTCGCCAGTCGCCAATACCCCGAGCCGCGTTCCACTCCTCTGCTCCTCCAGTCCCCGCTCCTCTGTTGTCCGCTCCTCCGCCTGGCGAGCGAGGCCACGGTGTGAGCAGCAGGGTGAGCCACGTAAAAATCCGCACAGTGCGTGATGGAGCTCCACGAGGCTCGGCATCGGAATCGCCAGCGAGACAAGTGCTTGGCGGAAGCGTGCCAGGTGGAGAAGCGCGGCAAGTCGGACAGGTCTTTTTCTCGTCTTGCCACGCTTGCACGCAGGCCGCGTGAAAAAAGTGAGGGCACCGTGGACTGCCGCGTAGCCTATCGGCGCCCTGAGCGAGCGGTTCGAGGCATACGGCACACATCTCTTCAGAAGCCCTTGTCGACATGCCACACCTGATTGCATCTGTGAAACATACCGTACGACGCGCATTCGTCACTCCAAAGCGACCACTTTTCCATTCAAACATTGCGGGCGATCACGAAGGCCTGTGCATCCTTTGCCATGTCCCATGCTGAATCCCGGCACCCCACCCCAATGCCCAATGCGCAATGGTTCACTCCCCAGCACAAGCCAATTATTTGCACAAGCGTGACTGTGTAGGTCCAAATCATGGTCCAAATCCAAAAAGGGATGCGCAGCGGTGTTTGCGAAGCGCTCGAAGCGTTCGTGGCTCTATTGAAAGCCACCGAGTCGGCGCTTGAGCAACTTATAGTAGAACGTATACAAGAGAGGACTGAAAGAGGACTAAAAGCGTTAGGTGCGGTGTGCCTTCAGCCTTCAACCTGCGGCGGCATGAACGGCGGGGCGGACCGGATACGCGTAACACGTAATTTTGATGGCGAAAATTGTGGTGGTCAGACTCAGGTCGCACGCGGTCGTTGGGGTGGTGTATTTGGCTTTGGGGTTGCTCGCGGTCGCACGTGCGGTTTTGACGTGGTATTTCGGTGGTATCTCGCGAAGTAACTCACTTGAGCTGCAGTCCAGCGCGCACGGGCAACTTGAGTTGCACTCGGCCTCTGGTGCTCCAGCGACATTTCGTGCCTCAATTTCAAGCCTCCCGCCTCGAAATCGCGCGAACGGAACACGCCTTTTTGGAGCACCACCACACTTGGGTAAAAGTGCATCCCCACAATCGTCTTCGAGAGCGCATCGGTGGGTGCCATCAGGCGCATGCCCATGGACGGACTCTTGAGCGATCTGCCTGACGCGGGGTCGGTCCAATTATATGCATGATCGGCATGCATCTGGTCCACGTAACGCTTGGCCTGCTCGATGAAGGTGGCGGGGTTGCCTGGCCCCTCTTTGAACTCGCCATTGATCCAATAGTTCGTGTGGAGGTCTTCCACCACGTACAAGCCGCCATGCGGACCCCATGCGGGCCTCGGCCCAAGTTGGCCGGAGGGCGGCTGGAGTCGGATGACTGGAAAGAGGTGCACCAGAGCAGCCATGATGTCGGCCGAATGGTGCGAGGCGTCATCGACCACAATGTCCAGGGGCGCGAGTTTTCGGGCGAGGTCCTCCATGAACTCGGAGTCAGAGGTTGCGCCTAGGTGGATTGTAATCTTGCGCTTTGGGTCATTCAAGCGCATGCACGCAGGGTTGATGTCGACACCGTGCAATTCGAGAGACTCGCCAAAGTACGACTTCCACATCTCGAGCGATCCTCCGCTCTGCACGCCCAGCTCAAGCATGCGAAGGGGCTTGCCGGAGGCACGCAACGGGGCGAAATGCGTCTCATAAATGTGAAAGTAGTGGCTGGCCTTGTGAATCATGCGATCGTAGGCTTTCCTCGTCGCTACGAAATGCTCAAAGTCATTGGCGAATCCGTGGCCGCCGTGCATAATAGGCGCTCGAGCATACGCGCTCGAGTGCATAGGAGCGCTCATCACCACAGGCGAGAACCATGAACGCAAGAAGTGTGATGATACCTATTTTACCGGTAAAAAGACACCGGTAGGTACCGGTAACCGACCGTATAGGTTCAAAAACACCGGGGGGAGCCGAGGACACACGTCCGGGCACGCGGTCACGGGAAAACACGCCAGGCGCCCAGGCCCAGGGGGACACGACACACGGAATCAGCAGCAATCACACAAACGAACCTTATCAGAACCGAGAACCGACTCACCGACACAATAGGATGTGACCGGTATCGGTACCGGTACCGTGCTCGGTGTGAATGGTGTATTTACAGTGGAGGTTCCGCGTGGGGTATCTTGGACAACTAGGGTATTGACTTTGGAGCGCGCACGATCACGCGACCGATTACCCTGAACTAGGCGCACATCACAGTAAGCGCGCGGGGGTGGTCCTGTTTTAAATTCACACACACCCGGCGTGCGCCGACTCGCCTGTCTCGTGTGGCGGCGTTTAGCGGCGCGAGTCACAAGATGGATCCACAAGTTGATCTGCAGACTCTCCTGCAAGCTCGGCAGGGGTACCTTTGGAAGCTCGGTGGCGGCCAGGAAACGGGATCCAAGTGGAACCGCAGATGGTTTGTGTTACGCGATAACGTGCTCATGTATTTCCAGGCGCCCCGTGACTTTCTTGGCTTTCGCGACAAGCCCAACGGTGTGGTGCTCCTCGACGAAGCGAACGTTCGGCTTCGTGATGAGAAGACGGCGCGCCCATTCACGTTCGTATTGTCACATGCTGGAGGCGAGAGCGTGGTGCTAGCTGCCGAGAGCGAGAAAGAGATGCATGAGTGGATGCAGGCCGTTCGGACCTCGCGGATGTGCGTCTCCGACCATGCGGCTGCAGGCATGTCCGAGGAGACGCGTCGCGACTCCGCCGAATCAGACCTGGAAAATGCCCGGGCCAAGCGGTCGGACCCGGAGAAAGAGCTCGCGCAGATCGAGAAGGAGCTTGAGGAAGTGCAGTCCGAGCATCGGCAGCTGGAGGCGGAGAAGGACTCGGCCGAGAAGCAGCTCAAGGAGCTCATGGCACGCTTTAAGCTGCGCAAGGCGCTGCTGCACTGGCGGCACCGCAAACTGACGCTCTCGTTCCGATCCCTCGTGACCATGGTGTTCCGCACGCGCGTCGAGGAGGCGAAACGTCTGAAGGAGGGCTCGGAGCGGCGCATCTTCATGATGGATGCTGAGATGCAGAAGGCTGTGGTCGATCGGCAGAAGGCGGAGGCTGCGAAGCGCAAGTCGGATGAGATGCTCACCAAGGAGCTCACCCTCAAAAAAGACGGCGAGATGGAGCTTCGGGATGCACAGCGGCAGCTCGCGGCCGACCAGGAGCGAGCCGAGGCGGCCGCGCGGCGTGTGGCGGCTTTGCAGGCGCAGGGCGCCGTCGCCTCGCTGGGCGTGCGCGAGAAGGACGACGTGCTCAGGCTGATGGAAGAGATGCACGCGTTGTCGGCGCAGACCGACCAGCTGACACTGAGTCTGAAGCGCCGCGTTGGGGGCTCGAAAGACCCATGAGGCATCGACAAGGCATCAGCATGATTCTCTGTGGACCCCCTTCCGTTCCCGCGAACCCTTCGCCGCCCTCGTCTGCGTCGCCTATGATGGTCTCTGGACCAAGCCCGTTTTGGCGAGGGGTTTCGGCCGGAGACAAGGCTCTGCAAGCACTCCATGGATCTATCCTAATATGGATCTATCCCGCTCTTCCCCCGATCTCCCCCGCTCTCCCCCCACTCTCCCCCGCCTCCGGCTCGCATCTAATATGGTCCCATTTTACCGAGCTGGTCACGGCTCTTTCGCCCTGGCAAGGGGTCCTCACTTATGTGGCATGCGTGGGGAATTTCCCTATTCCCAAGGCGCCGCGTATGATGCTGTTACAGTCAACGAAGGCATGACGCATGAGTCGTGAGCGCGTGTGGTCTGGTGTGTGTTTGGCCGTCTCGTTGTGCCATCGGCTTCGCACACATGGTAAGGTCTACTGCTGCCCATGTGCTGTGAGAGTAAACTCTGGTGAACGGAGTTACCACAGCTCTCATCGGGACATCGCGATAACTTTTAGTCGTGAGCGCGCGAGATCGAGGTGTGAATTCACAGAAATTTACGCCGGCTACGGCGTACGTCGACGTGGGAATTCACAGATGTTCACCCCAAACAATGGCAGGAGCTTCGGAGAACGCGCGAGAGATAGAATTTCTTGGTTTCGTGTCGCGTCTGTCGTGTTAACGTTCACACAAGCAGAATTTGCGAGCACATATGCCGCAGTCGTGGAACTGGCCCGCGGTGCGCACGACCGTGCGCGTGCTCTTACGGCAGCCGTCGCTCGCCGTGCCGCACGTCGAGGTCGCCGACATTCGTCAGCTTGATTTTCGCCGGCTGCGGGCGGCCGGCTGCGAAGCTGTCATATTTGACAAGGACAACACGCTGACTGTGCCGTACTCTGACGCAATTGAGCCGATGCTCGTGGCCGCACTCCGCGAGTGCCGCGAGGCCTTCGAAGGAAGGGTCGCCGTGCTGAGCAATTCTGCGGGCACGCCTGACGACCCTGGCCATGCGACCGCCAACCGCCTCGAGCGCTCGCTCGGTGTACCTGTGCTGCGTCGGCCAGAGAAGAAGCCGCGAGGCTTCGAGAGCGTTCGTGCGCACTTTGGGAACGTCGACCCGGCGCGCCTGGTCATGGTCGGCGACCGATACTTTACCGATGTTACGTTTGGAAACCTGCACGGCATGCTGTGCGTGCGGACGGCCCAACTGACCAGCGCGGGCGACAACCCGGTCGCACGTGTAATGCACATGTTTGAGGTGTGGCTCGTGGCGCTCTACCGTTGGCTGCGCGTACGGCCACCGCCACATCGGCTGCTGCCAATCGCGTCTGAATTCGTCCGCATCAAAGCGCCAGTCATTCGAGGACGTGGCGACTAGGATGATGACTGGCTGTCGAGGTGTCGAGGCCGTGTCGCATGTCGGTGATGCGGTGCGCTGGTGTCTCGAATCCTCGTTTTTCTTTAGATTTTTCCTTCTTCGGAACGCAACGGTAAAGGTTCAGGTGTGAAACCGCAACGCGACACATCCTAGACGCATTCCGCGTGGTCTGCACACGTCGAACGCGCGCGTGTTCTGTTCGTGCGCGTCCAGTCGTTGGATGACCATGCGGAAATCATCGCGTGCGAAACGAAATACACGCGGCACGAGGACCAGGACGGAGAGAAAACACGATGAAGTCAGACCGCGTACGTCGGGCACGACGCAATAATGCGCCCCCTTTGGTTGTGGAAGAGAATATGAAAACACTACGAGCCGTGGCTCGCGGTCCGTTCGATTTTGCGAGCCGAGCCCATCTCATGTATAACTCACTTGCTCGCCCCATATACCTCACTTGCTCGCCCCATTGAGCTGCCACAACTTGGCATTCAAGACGGTGGCGAATGTGAGCCACGCAATGTAGGGCAACAGCAAGAGGGCGGGCAGCGCAGCATTCGCGGCCTTCCGGAACTCGAGGGCCGTCCAGCATGCAGTCCCGAGGAGGCCGCATGAGACAAAAAAGCCGGCGCGTATGCGGTGCAGGCCGAAGAAGACGGGAGCCCAGCCAAGGTTCAAAGTTGCGTTGATGACGTAGGCGAGGAAAGGCTTCGGAAGCGCACGTGGGTTGCTACCAAGTACCAGTGCGCACGAGAGGCCGATCAACGCGTAGAGCGTGCTCCACACAGGCGCAAACAGCTTATCTGGGGGACTCCACGTTGGCTTGGCAAGATTCTTGTACCACGGGTTGAGGTTCTTGACCACGAAGACTGCAGGCAATGCTCCAGCGGCGACAGTTCCGCCGATCCACGGCACCGCAATAGCCGGCGCGAGCATTTTGGGATAGTCAGTCGACTTTATCGTCCACGTCTGGCCATTTTTGGCAGAACGGAGCACACTTGGTTGGGCGGGCAGCAGCGCCGCCGACGCCGTCAGCCCGACCATGAAGAGCTTCATCCTCAGTGCAGCGCCAAGTGTAGCACCGCTCAATACAGTGAGTCTCCGCGACATTGCGACGGGGGGGGAGGGG
>Ga0210240_100367_pt1 | contig 39456 bp, 31 predicted proteins | sample ChrtobMetP5a_4mM_FD_155463 | JGI IMG/M metagenome (GOLD analysis project Ga0210240, IMG submission 155463) | Chrysochromulina tobin associated microbial communities from unialgal haptophyte culture, Seattle, Washington, United States - P5a_4mM | ecosystem: Host-associated > Algae > Haptophytes >...
GGCAGGCTTCCTAACTTTTTGAGATCTGCTCAAAAATATAACTTCCCAGAGCGAATTTTAACTGAATACCCTACTTAGGGTGCAGAAATGGCCCTTCCCGAAGGGTCCAGCTCTGGGAAGTTAAAAGACCAGAAGCACCTCCCTGAGAAAAGGCTATAGCCAAGTCTTGGGCCCCATCCGCGATCACCATGGCTTATGATTTTCAAGTGACGGTTTTTCGTCCATTTTCGCTCACTTTACCGCTCAGGCGGCCCGTCGCAGCGCACGAACCTCGTAGGCCACGCCCGCTAGCCGTCGGTCGCGCAGAACGGCCCGTGGGTGAAGAATCTGAGTGTCTCCACACACACGGTCCGTGACACCTACGCGCGGCGGAACGGTCTACGCACTAAGACTTAACGGCCCCCCCCGCCGTCCGCTTACGCCTTACCGCTGTACACGCGCCCTCCACCGTACGCGCGGCTACTCCAACCGAACGCCCGGCCCTATATTACTATATTATTTTTATAACATAGTTACCGTATCTAACGAGATAGGAGCGACGGGCAGCGCCGGCGCGTCGTCGATACTCGAAATACTGATATCGGTTATCGCTGAAAACGTAATCGCGTTAACTATAGATACTTTCCACGCACCGCGGCGGGACCGCGGAGAGAGGAGAGGGCCGCCCTCGACGTGACGAAACGACGGCAGCTCGGAGCTCGGCTCGCGAAGGACGGAGCGGGAGAGAACAGAGGAGGACCCTCGAGTTCACGGGAGTGCTTCGGAGTGCAGCGAGGAGAGCCGGAGAGCCGGCGCACCGTCGAACTCACGACAGAGGTTCGAAAAGCAGAGGTACGGTTCGCATGGCGCGGGCATCTCCGTCTCGTCTGAACAGCCATCAGCGAGCTCCGGGGCTCTCAAGTTCGTCTGCGGCCTCTTGAATGCCTCGAAGCACATCTTCAATGGTTGAAGCCGCAGGATCGATGGAGGTGGCGGTGCCGATCGCACTTGGTGCGTTCGGGGGGCACCTGCTCACGTGTAATTCGCAGCCTGTGGCGGAGGCCGTGCAAGTTGCATCGCCTGAGAGCGCAAGCGCTCTCAAGGGTCCAGTGTGGCCAAAGAGAGAGAAGGTCCAACCGACTGCGATGCGCTTCCGCTCGAGATCCAGAACGTGAAGATCGCCTTCTTGGTTTGCAGTCAATGCGCAGCTTCCTCCCGTAACGAGAAGGGCTGTATGCACAGCGCTGCCCGCCACGAATGTGTGGAGGCACTCGAGCTGCCGCGTGCCGTCCGCCGAGCCGGTTCCTGCGTCGACTGCCGTCGAGGCCAGGATTTGTGAGACGCCCAGACCACACCACTGTCGCAACCACGAGCGTTTGCTACCAGAGGTACGCATCATCAATATGGGAGTGCGCCAGACCGAGACCGCCCCAGCACCCTCGTTGCTGCACGTGACCAGCTGCCGACGATCCAGGTTCAGTGAGATCGAGGATGGGGGGCTCACATCCTCCTCAAGCATGGTAATCAGGCTTCCGTTGCGAGAGCTAAATAGCCGGATGCAGCGATCGGTGGAAGCGACGTAAAGCTGCTGCTGTGCGCACGCTACAGCTGTCACTTGGCCGCGGTTCCGATCCGGCTCCAGCCGCGTAAGGTCGTCGCTGAGTGCGCCTGAGGTAAGGTCGACCTTGGCAAAGTACACGTCGCTCCCTCCAACGCTGTAGTAGACGTTCACCATGCTGCGCGGTGACTCGGACGTTGATGCCAAGGCCTCCGCGGCCATGGTTATCGGCGTGCCATACCGCACTGTGATACCGCTGCGCACCACCCTCGGCGCTGTGGTGCCATTTAGGTCAATGACGGCCAACGTTGCGTTTCGGCATGCCACGATCAGGTGGTGCTGGCTTGGGATCATGCACGCAACGTTGGCCGATATGGGCACCTTAAAGATGCGCAGCGGCCTCGCCAGCCGCGCCGTAAACGCTTCGGTGCTCTCCGTTCCCTCAGACTCGTCAACCGCAGCTGGCTGGCCAGCCATGACGCCGGTTTACATGGACAATCGCGGCATTCATGGCAATCACCGAAATTTGGAACAGCACGTGTACCGGGACACGCCTCTCAGGTACAGGATACTTCATCACGACACACCAAGCTCCTCCTCCTCACAGGTTAGGATACATCATCTCGTCACGTGAAGTCCATTTCGCACACACATGACACAGAGCAGTACGAGCAGCCATGCTGCCGCCGCCGCACTTGTCGAGTGCTTGCGTGGCGAGCTGTCTCCAGAGCGCGAGCGCGAGGCGATGGATGCGTTCCTCCTCGAAAATGCTCAGAGGTACGACTTCAGCGATATACCAGCGCAAGAGGACTTCGTGGATATATTCAGGCTCCTGATTAAGCAGCGCTTCCTGCCCGATACGAATCGCCAGCAGCCGCGCGACTGTCAGCTGCGTGTGCTTCAGTGCATGCGCGTGCTCATGCGAGATCCGGCCCACCGCATGCTCTTTTCGGAGCTTGGAGGTGCACAAGTGCTCGTGCGCCTCTTTGTGGAGCTCTCGGAAGAGCATTCGTCGCAGCCGCACACTGACTTCGCCTCTGGGATGCTCGTTGAGACACTCTCAATCATGAAGCGCTTCGCTCCCCTCGAGGAATTGGCACCGCTGTCGAGGGCCGCAGCAGGAGCGTCGACTTCCGCAGCGGAGCCCACCGATGGCATGCGGTTGCAGCGTGCACTCGTCGCTCTGCTGTCGACGCGCGAGGTGCTCGTGCTGCAGTGCGTGCTCGTCGCCATGCACCAGTTTGTGCAACTCGAATCACACCTTCAGGCGTTCGGCCAGCTGGGTTGCGCGGAGATGCTCCTCCGCATCCTCACCGACTATGAGCCCACATTCAAGGCGCACGCTGCCGAGCTGATCGAGCTGCTCCTGAGTGAGCGCACGTTTCTGTTGGACGTGGTGCTTCACGATGGGACGGCCGCCATCCTTTCCGCGCTCCCTTCGGACGATCCCAACGTGCAGCTGCCGCTGCTGCGTACGCTCGAGCGGATGATAGGCCACGGCGAGTGTGGAAAGGAGATCCGGCAGATCGGCGGCATCAACGTGCTGATGAATGTGCTGTCTGCGCCATATCTCGCGCCGCGCGTCGCCATCGCCATCTGCTCCGTGCTCACTGCGATCGCGCTCGATGACGAGGGAGCACTACAGATCCGCAAAGCAAATGGCGTCTACCAGCTAGGGCAGCTGCTCCTGCAGTGTGCTCCGCCTGAAGCTGCCAACATCGGGGCACCTACCACGGCTGGTAGTGGGAGGGCTGCTGCTGTCAGTTGTGCCAGTGCCGATGCGCGCATCAGTCCCAGCACCGCCGCTGCCGCGCCGGCAGCAGATGCAGCGGACGTTTCACGGATCGCTGAGGGTGGCGAACCGTCTCCGGAGTTGCTTGCCGCACACGCCTTTCGCGCGCTACGCATCCTTTTCTCCACGGAACGCAACCGCAAGATCTTCCAAAGGCTCTTCCCCCCCGTCCTCTTCGCGGCTTTCATTGATCTCGGCCACTACGTCAACTCGCTGGCATGCTACGCGCCCCTTGCGCAACAGCTCTTCCGGCTCACGGCTGAGATGCGCGTGCGCATGCAGGAGGCTCTCGCAGACATCAATGTGATCAAAGGCCCGGCGTCGCACAAGGTCAAGGACTATGCCGTGCAGGAGCTCCTGGGCCGAGGCGCCTTTGGAAGCGTGTATCAGGTGAAAAAAGATACAGGCGAGACACTCTTCGCCATGAAAGAGTTGCCGCTGGACGCGGTTGCCGAGATGCAGCCTCAGCAGCCATCTGGCGCGCAGCAGCCTGTGAGCTACCTAAAGCGCGAGGTCAAGATCCTTTCGACGCTGCAGCACCCAAACATCATCCGGTACTTCGAGTCCTTTCAGCAGGGAAAGTCGCTCTACATCGTGATGGAGCTCGTCGAAGGTGCCACGCTTCTTGATCATCTTAACAGCCTCGCCGAGAAAGGGCAGACGATGCCCGAGGCGCGCATCTGGTCCATCTTTACGCAAATGTGCCTCGCCCTCCGCTACATCCACAAGGAGAAGCATGTGGTCCACCGCGACTTGACGCCATCCAACGTAATGATCACAGCCGAGGGGGTCGTCAAGCTTGCCGACTTCGGCCTCGCCAAGCAGCGCATGGGCACCAACTCAGTCATGGACTCGGTCGTCGGAACCGTGCTCTACCAGTGCCCCGAGATCATCCAGCACGAGACTTACGGTGAGAAGGCCGATATCTGGTCGCTTGGCTGCATCCTGTACCAAACTGCAATGCTGCGCCCGCCGTTTGAGGGCAGTAATCCACTCGTTGTTGCCACGAACATCGTCGAGGGCAATTACAAGCCCATAAGCGGTCCGTTTGAGCCACTCCTCGTCGATGTGGTCTCCAAGTTGCTCAGCGTCGACCCACAGGTGCGCCCAGACATAGACGCGGTCTCATCGCTCATCTCGCCAGTACTGATGGCCGAGCTTGCGCGCGTGAGCCGCGCCGAGCATCAGCTGCGCGCAGAGGTGCATATAGAGCGCGACTTCCGCCAGAGGCACGAGCGTGAGGCTTCGCGCAACAAAGAGGCTGTCCATCGGCTGCTCGCGCGCCATCACCTTGGCTCTGGCCAGCCGCGTGGCGCTAGTCATGGCCCCGGTCATGGAGGCGGCCCCAGCGGTGGGGTGTCGCATCGTGAGCCGGGCGAGCCGTCGCTATTGAGACGCAGTGGACAGACGCGCTCACCGATGCTCTCTATCTCTCCGAGCCGCATCCGCGAGATACACGACCCGTGCTCGCGACTGCTCAACCAGCTGCACAAAATTCTCTTCATTTGCGAGCTGCCGCCCTCGATGGAGGGCGCGCTTTCGGCGGAGCGCCTGGCCATCGAAAAGTACAAGCGCGAGCTCTTCTCGCACCGCAACCACCATCGCGGTCGCAACCTGAAGGTCGAGCTGCACAAGGTGGTGAGCGGCTCGCAGGAGACCATCGACCTCGCCTTTCGATCGTCCGCGGCGGACGTGCAGCGCATCAGCTACGAGGCGATGCAGCAGTACATCGAACAGGTGCTCGAAGTGACGGGGTACTACGCGCTGGGCGCCACGAGTGAGGAGACGCTTGGCAGCGAGCCAGCGCCTCCCAAGATGCAGCGTGCCATCTCGCTGCCTGGCTCCTTACCAGAGCCAGCACGACTCGTCCCGATGCCCGATCGGGGGGGAGCTAGCGCTGGTTCAGCTCCAGCGCCTGACCCAGCGCCCGTATACCCGCCGGGGCGCCTCCGCACAACCCCCGGCCCTGTCAAATCGCTCATGCGGGCGCCGAACACACCTGCCGGCGCGACCTTGCCACCTGTTATTCGCGCAGGCGGCGCCAATCTGCCACCCGTACCGCCCCCATCTACAACATAACCCAATCGGGTCGAGCAATCGGGATCCGGCGCGCGCAGCTGGCGCGCGTGGAACCGCGAGCCGGCCGTGGCTTAGGCCGTGGCCCGCGTGCGAGACGCCGGACCGCCGCCAGGACCGCGAGCAGGAACCCTGTCTTGTCGCGGCGACCGTGGGCGTGCGCTCTCGTCCCCGGCGCACCGCAAGCGCAACGCGCCGCCGCTCTGACCGCCGCTCCGGCGTGCGGCCCGCCCGTCGGCCCTCCCGCCTCCGTCGCGGCCCGCGCCGGCCGCGCGGGACGTAGGGAAATTAGTAACCGAGCGAACACTTCCGTACGGAATAGCGAAATTAGTAACCACGCGGTAGACCGCGCGCGTTGGCGCAACGCGCGCCGTCTCCATCGCGGTTTAACCGATCACGCCGCCCGGGACGCGGGCAATTGGACGCGGGAGGCCGGCGCGGCATCCGGACCGGCGCCACATACACCATCTTTAACGGGTTCCCTCTCACACGTTGTACACGTATACCGCTCGCCGTGATTCGATCGTACTTTTGGATGGTCGCGTTGCCGTTGCTTGGCTACACATACTAGCCGCGGGGGGGGCAGCCCGCACCACACGGTAGTCCACGCTCGGCGCTTTCCTTGCGCCCCGACGGAATCGGGCCACACGGTCGCACGCGGTGAGCCATGAACGTCCAGCAGGTCCCCGCCCCGCCACGCCGCGCCGACGCTTGCCCACGTTCGCTCAACCGCCACGCCGTCGGGGCCGCGCTTTTAGTCGCGCGCCGCAACATCGTCGTCACGTTCAGCGAGCGCCGTCAGATGCGCCTCTATCTCGTCGTTGGACAGTTTAGTGAATTTAAGCGCGTCGTTCCGCACCACGCACGCCTCCACGTCGCTGGCTTTGAGGTCCGAACCCAGGACAGTCTGCAGGCACGCCAGCGCGAGCTGCACGGTGTCATCGTACGACAGGGCCGGGTTTGGGTCCGTCTTGTAGCGCTTCTCCAAAAAGTTGTTGGCCTCCTGCTCCTTTTGGCCGGCGGAGGTAGCCTTGTAGCCAACGTAGTACCCAGCGGGATCGCATCGGTACAGCTGCGGAATTTTGTTCTCGCCCTCGACGTCAATACCGACGATGATCATGGCTGCGGATGCACACGCAGGCAGGGGCAGGATGAGCCAGGCAGGCTGGGATTCCCGCCGTGTTTCTCTTCAAGGATCTGGACACGGCACGCAGCGTCCGAGCGCAACTCGGGCGTCGCGTTCGCGCACGTACCGATGCCGAGCGGGCGCATGCTGGCGTGCTGCGTGTAGACCTGTGCCAGGTCTGCAGCACGCTTTGCCAAGTAGCCAACAGGGATATCGTACCCGTTGTTGAACTTAAACTCCGCCGCTTCGCTGCGCAGCCGCTGCACCTTGGAGCGGGCATCGGCAACCATACCGGTCATCACAAGCCCGATGTTCTCCGTGATGTGGTACATGTTGGTGACCGATTCGGGGTCATGCAGCTTGTCAGGCACCTTACGCTGCGTCAGTACGACTGCAGAGTCGGCGCCGCGTACGCCCACAGAGGTGAGGCCACTCGTCTTGATAGCCTGCACGCAGCCACACCGACCGGTCATCGTGAGATGTGGCGTGTGCGGGGAGGCGGCCCATCGCGGAGCACGCACCTTGAAGGCGTACTCGACTTGGTAGAGCCGACCCTCTGGCGAGAAGATGGTGATGTGTCGATCATAGCCAGCGGAGCTACCGCGTGACATGGCTGCAGCTGGTCTGGATGTACCTGCCAGACGGGCAGAGCACGGTACGGCACGGTCACGATGCAGCTGGACGAGAGAGGCTAGCGCGCTGTGGGGCGCTGCTGCGCGGCGGCGACGCTTGCGAAGGACGCCTGCTTGCCGCCGTGGGTTCGCGTTCACAGGAAGATGTCAGTGAAGAGGCACGGCAACCTTGACACAAATCCAACAGAGATGCAGAGTGACTGTGCGGTTGTGCGGTAATGTGCGGTGATATGGTCGTGTGATGAACGTCTGTGAAATGGTGTGATGGGTCTGATTTTGGCCGTCTCTGGCGTACCCCGCATAGTGTGCGGTGATATGGTCGTGTGATGAACGTCTGTGAAATGGTGTGTGCAGATGAGTCTGAAAGGGTTTTGTAATTGTGGCCGTCTCTGACGTACCCCCCGCCACTTGAAACGCTCATCCAACGCGAGCCGTGAGGCTGCGCCTGCGTCGATCGTGACAGGGCGGCATAGGAGTCGTCCTCGACGGTGGTAGATCGGACTTCTTTACAAAGTGCGAGTGGAGAACATACTATAGAAATGATCCTATCAAGTATGATCTTACTGATTTCGTAACCACATCGAGAAAACATATATAGATCAATTTGGGATCCTCGCAGGCGGCGCGTTGTGGAAGTCTCTGCGACTCTGCGAAGAACTCAGCGAAGACCTCCATCGAGATGAGTGACGCGAATGCGGAGCTGCGCGAACAGGTACGCGCTATAGGGCCAGGGACTGTTACCACTCGCAATTGCGCTTAACGAGGACTCATCGCTTCCGCCCGTCAGGCCCGAATGCAATGGAAGGCTGTGTTCGGAAACGAAATCGTGCCTGAGTTCAGGTAGGCCGAAGATTGGACGAAGTGGGTGGTGAAACGGAGGCTCGAAGCGGAGGCCGAAGCGGAGGCCGAAGCGGAGGCCGAATTCAAACTGAGCATAGCAAAGCGTTCCGCCTCTGAGGTCAGCTTGTTCTGTGCATCATCATTTCGCAAGCATAGTTCTGCTGGCTGGCTGGCCGATGCCGCTGATTCCTTCGATATCAGCGCCACTCGGACGAGAGCGGCGCATCAGGCTGCGCCCGTCGCAGCGTCATTGACGCCCCGCAGCCCCCCCGCACAGATAGAGGCCCCAGAACCTGCAATGCCTCCACACGGCGACGCTCCGGCGCGTTCGGCCCTGAACCCTCACAAGGTCCAAGCAAGCGACGAAGTGCCCATCTAAGTGCCCGAGGTTTTGTGAGCATCACCGCCAATGGGACGGCACGGTTTGCGGCGAGCGGCTGGTCGAATCGCGGCAGCGGCCACGGGTCGACCGATGTGCGCAGGCGCGTGACGGCGAGCCACTGACGGTAGCCACTGCGGACGGTAGCCACTGACGGTAGCCACGTTTCGCCTACACGGTCGGACTTCGGTCGGACACTGTGTTACTACAAGCCGACGAACTCCCTTCGAGAAGTAAGATTCATGAATTTTAATTCAAACGATGCCGATGGGGAACGCCCTCAGCTATAAGAGTTTAGAAGGCCGCGGGCGACCCCGGATATCGGAACAGCGACGCAGTGTCGAAAACCGCCCCCTAAAGCTAAACACCGAGTCCCACCGGTCTCCCGGCGGAGGCGCGGAGCATCCGGAACATGCCGGGTCCGTCGACGGGCGGAGGGAATGTGCGCGTCGGCGTGCCATCGGTAGCGCATGCGTGCCGTCTGCCGAAGCAACGCGGAATGCCCGGCTTTTCGTAGGCTTGCAGGCCTCTTCGGACTTACTTGGGACTTCTCGCCCCAACGGTCGAGAGCGCGGGTACCCGACGCTCCCGAGACGCGTGAGAATGGCCGAAACACGGCAGGGGAGAGCGAAGACGAGCGCGCCGACCGCAGAGTCGTGAGTCGACCCACATGGCTACGGCACACGCGGCACATGCTCGTCAACCTGTCGACCGCCGAACTACCGCTATCCGGCTGTGTTTGTTGTCGCATCTCGGTCGAACATGCCATCTCGGCGCTGCCCTGTCGCCTCCGTCCGTCTGGTGGGTCCGCGCGACGTATCACGACCGTCTTGGCACTTCGACCGTTCACGGCCCATCAACGCGCCGAAGCTCCAGTCGTCCCATCGCCTGACTCGGCCAGCAGGAAGTCGGTCCAAAGGTCGGACAGCTTCGCATCCGGATGGGACGCCATCATCGTCCGGGGTACAAGTCCGAGCCTCTGGCGTTCGGTATGAGAACAGCCGAGCATCGAGGCGAGCACTGCGAGCACCTGGCCACTGTTCCCGCCCTCGACGTATTTGACGAGCACGGAGGCAACGAGCTGCTTGTCGATGACCGAGTCTTGCGAGCGCTCATCCTTTGCAGCACGCAGCAGTGCCTGCATGCTCGCCATCTGTTCATGCCGCAGCAAATTCGCCTCCCTCTCCTCCTCGAGCTTGCGGCGCACCTTGGGGAGCTCATCGCGTGCGAGCACCGCGCCGGCGTGCTCAGCCTCCATTTGATGCAGCTCGTCCGCGAGGAGCCGGCCACCAAGGCGCAGCTGCGTGAGCTCCTCGCTCGGTCCGGTCGACTGCAGCTGCAGGTGCTCGAGCACGATTTGCAAGTTCGAGAGCGCGGTCGACTGCTCGACGATGCGGCGCTCGGCTGTCGCAAGGGCCGATTCGGCACGCCCGGCGCGATTCTCGCTCGCCGCCGCCGCTGCCTCGGCGCTCTGCCTCCTCGCTTCCAAGTCAGCAGCCGCGGCCTCGAGTGTGCGCACATGGTCGGACAGTTGCCCCTCGCGTTGGGAACTTTCCTCTTCGTCATCGAGCAGGTGGAGCCGCAGCGCTTCTAGTTCGCCTCGCACCTTACGTAGCTCTTGCTGCGCACCATCCAGCTCGCTCACCGTCGCGGCAAGCGTGCGGGCCTGCGCCTTGCGATGCTCCTCTGCCGACTCACGTTCTGCCGCCACGTCCGCACGCTCCTTTGCAACCGTTTGCTGCAGCTCGTCAAGCTCGCGCCGAAGGTTGGCAGCATGCAGCTCGGCATCACGTACCTGGTGCGCCGCCTCGCGTGTGGCGCTCTCAAGATGCTCGCTTGCTGCGTCGACTCCGTGCTGCACCTGCGCCTTCAGAGCCGCACGCTCCTCGACGGCTCTCTGCGCGTCGGCAGCCGTGCGTGCGAGACACACGTCCTGCTCCGCTATGGCGTGCGTCATACAGCCGACGGCCACGCGCAGCTCTTTCACCTGCCGCATGCACGCGTCGCGGTCCAGTCGGGTGGCCTCCAAGCTCTCGTGTGCGCGTGCCACAGCCTGCGCCATCTGGAGCTCGTGCTCGGCGCGCTGCGTCGCCCGTGCCTCGTCTACGGACCGTGCCACCTCTCGCGCATGCTCGGCGCTTAGCGTTGCCCGGAGCATTCGTGTAGCCGTCGCTGCCGCCGTTGCCGCCGTTTCCGCCACGCTTGTGGACTCCTCTCGGCTCGAGCCTGCTGCGGCTCGCGCCTTCTGCTCCTGCTCCTGCTGCTGCAGACGCGACGCCTCTTGATCGGCTCGCCAGGCTTCTCTCAGGCCATTCACCTCCTGCTCGAGCTGCTCGCAGCGACGCTGCGCCTTGGCCCTCTCGCTGCGCATCTCTTCAACGTCGCCACGCCACCGAGCAGCCTCAGCGTCCACTGCCGCAGAAAGCGCCATCGCAGCCCCCTCCGTGGACGTCGCGTGTTCGCGGCGCAGCGCGCGCAGCTCTTCGCACTCGACCTCGAGCATGCGCCGGCGTGCCTGCTCGCCGTCCAGGTGCACCTCGAGCGAGAGGATCCTCTGCTCCAGGTGCTCCTCGCGTTCGACCGCTCCATGCACCCGCGCCTCTGCTTCAGCACGATGCTCCTCGGTCAGCTCGAGCCGCCTCGCCAGCTGATCCTGCAGCTGCCTAAGCTGCTCGTTGGCAAGTTCGCGGAGCTGTTCACGCTCGTCGATGAGCGCGGAAATCCTGCTATTGGCCTTCGCATCATCGGAAACGCCTGGATGTCGGTCAGTAGAGATCACCGCACGGCCTGTCTCGTCATATTGAACCTCCGCTGTCTCGAGCATATCACCTAGGTGGACCTGCGCCAGTGAATGCGCTTTGGCGGCGGCGCTCTTCACCTTCTCCGCCGCCGCCGACATAGCCGCAAGCCCGAAAGCATCTCCAAGTATCGACATTCCAAAGGAGACGTAAATGGAAAACAACTTTCATGCGTATCGATCCCTCACCAGTGACCAAGCCCATGACTTTTTTTCCAAAGGTTTTTTGACTCAACGGATTTTCGCGCGTTTGCGAAGAGCAATGTCCATGATGCGATTTCTGAAGCGCCCGCGTGACGAGGATCAACCGTCGACCTCAGCGACCGCGACCAACGACGGCGCGAGCAAAGTCGCGCGCCCCGAGCCGCCGCCGCAGTCCGAGGTTGTCACGGCTCTTCTCGGGCACCTTACAGAGCCCGGCTGGCTTGCTGCGCTGCGCCGAGAGTTTGGAAAGTCATACTTTGCAGAGCTGGCCAACAAGATTGCAGCGGAGCGCAAGACTAAGTCCATCTTCCCGCCAGAGCAGTACGCCCCTCTCGAGCACCGTGCGGTCAGCTTCCCATCACAACCCAGTTTCTTCCGATCGACTCGCGACCCTCGCAGACACGTCTTTTCTGCCTTCAACCTGACCCCACTCGATGCAGTACGTGTCGTGATTCTCGGTCAGGACCCATACCACGGCCGTGGCCAGGCACACGGTCTTGCGTTTTCGGTCAGCCGCGGCGTCGAGGTGCCACCAAGTCTCAAGAACATATACACGGAGCTTGAGCAGGACGTGAAGGACTTCCGGCGCCCTGCGCACGGCAACCTCGAGAGCTGGGCGCAGCGTGGCGTCATGATGGTGAACGCGACCCTTACTGTGCGTCAGGGCGAAGCCAACTCACACCAAGCGTATGGCTGGCAGACATTCACCGACGCCGTAATTCGCGTGCTGAATTCGAAAGAGACTCCAACTGTCTTCATCCTCTGGGGCGGTTTTGCTCAGAAAAAATGCACCATGATCAACCGCAGCCGGCACTGCGTCATCGAAACGGCGCATCCGTCGCCTCTCAGCGTAACCAAGTTCCGAGGCTGCCGGTGCTTCTCAGCAGCTAACGAATTCCTCGTCAAAATGGGACAGCAACCGATTGACTGGACTCTCGAGTGATGCTGAAGAGCCGTTGAGGGTTCGTTGGCAAGGGGCTTGGCAACCCGCTTGGGCGCTTGCCGGGTTAAGTATGTTCATCTGTTCGTTGTTGCAAGACGCGGACGGGCAACCAGTCACGAGCCACCTCCTGTTCTGACAAGAGGGTTCTGAGACACATCAACTGCTTCCAGTTTGCGGAATATTCATACATAATCATAGGGTTATTGCCGCCGCGCGTAATACAATACCACAAGTGTTTCAGAATTCACTTCTTTTTGCTTTTCACTTTCCGCACAAGGAAACGCTGAGCTAAGCTGATCACAAGCACAGGGTCTCCGCCAGCCCTTTGGCTGTCTCACGTGAGGCTGCACGCAATTGCTGAGACAGAACATGCCCGTGCTCCTTATCCGTGGGCACCTCGATAACGAACGGCCCAGCCCTGCGCCTGCTTTGCTCAAGGGCCTCGACGAACGCTGCGCGTGTCGGCGTTTCGCAGTATGGGAGCCCAAATGCCTTGCAGCAGTGTTCGAAGCTGTTCGTGTGAGGAGTGTCGAAGTAGGGACTGTACACATCCTTGTGTGAGGCGATCGGCAAGAAGCGAAAGATGCCGCCACCTCGGTTGTTGAGGATGACGATTGTGAGAGGCGTCTTGACTGTTTGAGCAGTAGCGAGCGCATTCAGGTCGTGCAGTGTCGCGAGGTCTCCAACTAGTAGCGTGCAGCGGCTCACACCACCAAGTGAGGTTCCCAGTGCCGTGTGCAGGATGCCATCAATGCCACTCGCCCCACGATTCGCAAGCACTGTCGGCGCCACAGCGCAATAGCCATCGAGGTGCCGGATCGGCAAAGAGTTAGAGGCAAACAGAACCTCGTCTTCGAGACCACAACGGACGAGAACCGAGCAAAGGTGTCGAGCGACCCACACCTCACTGATATCATGTTCGACCATGGAGTCACGCAAACAGGATTGCAGAGCAAGCTCGGCATTACGAGAGGCATCGACCAAGGCAAGAAGAGGGTTGCAAGGAAGTTCTCCTTCCTGGAACCCTGCTGCCAAGGCATTCAAAATTGACGACACGTTGCCTTGCAATCGATGCGTCACGCTGTGGCTTGGGTCCGCGCGATCGCCATGCTCGTCCACGACAATGTGCACATCACTTGCCGCTGCCACCATGGCCTGCAGCCGCTTGGAGACGAGACGGCCCCCAATCTGCAGGACGACATCTGCTGACACCGCTTTCGCCAGCGAGGGCTCTGCGGACAGGAGAAGGTCGCCGAGCGGGACGAGTGGCACCGTGAAGCTGTCTTCAGGACGTCGCAACCCGGAACAGATGTCCATCAATACAGGCCAACCGAGATGGCCAGCCAGCCTCTTGACCGCCTGCTTCTGCGCGTGTGTCTTCAGTGCACCTGCGACTATCAAGCCGCGCCGTGCACCGCGCAGAGCGTCGACGACGGGGAGAAGCTGTGCGTCTGGTGCCAGTTGCGGCAGGCTGCTGTAGGGAGACATGTAGTTCGTGAATGGCTGGCGCGAGCCGACCCATCTCAACATCCTGCTTGTGCCCAGCAGCTCGCGGGGCCAACTCTCTGGCGACGGGTCGAGCGGCTCACGTAGCATGACGTTCAGATGCACCGGTCCACCGGGTGGTCCAAAAGCTCGTGCCAAAGCGAAGCTGGCGTCAGAGAGCAACGCCTCGAGAGGCACCTGTGGCGTGGGGCACCCGAGGTCCTTGAACCATTTCAACCTACCAAGCATTCCAACCTGGGCGACTGCCTGGTTGGCTGCAGTGTCGCGAGCTTCCGGTGGCCTATCCGCAGTCAGCAGCAAGAGTGGCACATGATCTTCCCAAGCCTCTACCACCGATGGAAGAAGATTGGCGACCGCAGTTCCTGAACTGACGACGACAGCCGCACATCGACCGCTAGCACGCGCGAAACCTAAAGCCATGAACCCGGCACCACGTTCGTCATTCACGAGCGTGTGGGCGCACCCTGAGCGTGCGACGGCAATGGTAAGAGGCGCACAGCGCGAGCCTGGGCACATGAAAACATGGCCAAGACCCGATCGCAGCAGCTCCTCTATGAGTAGCACTCCATGAAGGATGTTCAGGTTCGGGAGCTGCAAGTAAGGTGTCGCGGGCGACGCGACCAACTGATCTGAGACAGGGAAGAGCGACAAGAAATTCTTCATCTTCATGTGCACCTCCTCCCATTCACTTACTGCGGTCGAGCCGCGCACGATTCCTGCGCCAGCGTAAATTGACGCTTCCCTGCCCCGAATGAGGGCGGAGCGGATCGCTACACAGAATTCGCATCCATCAGCTCCAAGGTACCCAAGCGGTCCCGAGTAGAAGCCACGATCGAATCTCTCGAGCTTTTGAATGGCATGTCGAGCCGCAGCACTTGGCGTGCCACATACAGCTGGAGTCGGATGCAGCAACGCAAGAGCCAAAGAAATTGGCAAGTGACGCTCTGTCTCTTCTGCTGAGCTCTTGAGCTGCGCCGAAAAAGGAACGCAAATGTGCTGCACATGGCGAAGCTGCAAAACGAATGGAGCGGAGTGCTGCAGCTGCGAACAAGCTGGCTCGAGTGCCTTAAGGAGAAAGTCGCGAACCGCAAAAACCTCGCGTAAATCTTTGTCGCAATGCAGAAGCTCGTGCGCAAGCCGTTGGTCAGCTTCGGCTGTCTCGCCACGCGGCCGGGTACCTGCTATGGCCTCTGTCGAGAGCTCTTCGCCCTCGATTTTGAAGAGCTTCTCGGGAGTGCAGCCCATAAAGGAGTCGTCGGCGCTCAGTTGGAGAAGAAAAAGGTAAGCGTGTCTAGGAGACCCAACGACGTCGTCGGTTGCTGGCTGACTGGTACCGTTGCCGTTGACTCCTGCTGCGTTGTCACGAGCAATCGCCGCGTCATCCGCCTCCAATAGCCTGAGCAGGAGATGCATCGGTTCGACGGCAGCGTTGAAGAGTACACGCACACGCTGGGCGAGGACGACTTTTGTCCATTCGCCGGCTTCGATGCCTTCTAGGACGGTGCGAACGCCTGCTTCCCAATCACTTGGGCCCAGGGATCCTTGATGGCCAACGAGCGTCGGCAGGCTCTGCTGTGTGGGCGGCAATGGCTCAGCGGATGGGCACAATTGCTGCAGCACATGAAGAGCATGACGAGCAGCATCCGCCCAGCTGCGCGGCGGCTCAGGGCTCTCGGACTTGGGTTCCCCGAAGCTTTCGTCGCTGTCACGGGAGCGCGCGGCTCCAGACGTTGGCGCCCAGCGCAGGTGACAAGCTGCCCAGCAGCGGCCGTTGGCGTCAGTCTGCAGCTCCCACAACGGCAGGACGAAGACGCTCTCGCCAAAGGATGCCCATTCGGCCTGCTGGCCGGCACCTGGATCGAACCGCATGCCTCCGTAGAAGCGCATGCGTCCGGGGGCACCACGCAACACGCGAAACGCGCCCGCAAGCAGCGCGTGAGGTGCGCTGCTGTCAGCGTGAGCCTCGGGAGCGCTGCTCTTGATTTGCAATCGATCCGCCGCTCCGATGCCCGCGACGCGCAGCGTCTTGTGTTGGTCGCTCATGTACACACGCGGATAGTAGCGCTGATGCACGAGCCAGTGGGCCACTTCGACCACTCCATCCACTTCGATCTCGATCCTTGTGAGCAGCGTCTCACTGCTGCCTTCATCATTGTCCACCAACGGCTCGGCGAGCGACGCGACCGCTGACGCGAGACGCTCGAAGGCGACGCGAACACTCGTCGGACCGGTGCCGCGAGGCAGCGTGATGAGGCGGCTCACATCGCCACCAGTCTTTTCCATCACGTGGGGCGCGTGATCGCCAATCGTCACGTGAGAATGTACGAGATCGAACGGCTACAGAACGTTTTCCTTCGTGGGGCGCACGGTGGGGCGGACTCATTTATTTTGCTTCTTCACTGACAGTGCTTTCTTCGCGCCTTCATCTTGGCGCCTCATCTCGCCGAGAAATCGCGCCTCGTCATGGCAACCACTAAAAGGTCGCAAGCGTGATCACGCCGACGTCATTGCCACCGCGCCGCCCCGCTCATATGGCCCCGAACCCGCGCTCACAGGATAATCGCAGAACGCGCTGCTTCGCAATTCGAGGACCACAACCGCGATATCTTTGGCGTGCAACCCGGAGAACTTCCGCACCAGTTCTCTAACCTGTACTTTGCCAGACTGAACGCGCTCCGGCCGCGTGTCGAAGCGGCGGCAAAGGCTAGGTGGGGTGCCACTGCGCTCGAGAACGTCGTCAAGGTCCTTGATGCCGTCCCTGACGCCACGACAGTGGCGATCGGCACACTCTACAGGGAAATGAAAGGTAAGCCTGACATCATGGAGGACTCTACGCGCGACGTGCTCGAGAAGCGACCGGCCGAGTCAGAGCGCATGTTCACCAAGTACTGCGGCGAGGACGACGTGTTACTGCTCGAGGACGACTCGGGCCGGCTGGCACTCAAGCTTCCCGAGGCACTGGCCGATACGATCTTTGTGACCGGCATGGTTGCGTGCGTGCGCGGCAAGCTGAGCGAGAAGGGCGAGCTCGTGGTGGACGACGTCTGCCTGCCGGGTCTCGGGCCTCAGCGCCCACTCGGCCCGCCCGCCGCCTCGGGAGAGCGCTTCGTTGCCCTAGTGTCGGGATTGCACATTGGGCACCGCACCCAAGACATGCTGCCCGTGCAGCTGCTCGCAGAGCACCTGACCGGGCAGCTTGGCTGCGATGAGGATCACCGGCTGCAGTCGAACATTGTGAGGCTGATCATCGCCGGCAATGCCTCGACCAACCCGGCCTTAGCGCTCGCCGACGCGTCGGGGGGCGAGTGGCAGCCGTCCGACGCGCTCAAGCGCATGGCGCCGACCGACCAGAAGGCGCTCGCGCAATCCGTGCGTACCCTCGACCAGTTCCTCACCGCGGTGAGTTCGGCGATCCCGGTCGATTTGATGCCTGGAAGCGACGACCCGTGCAACTTTCTGTTGCCACAGCAGCCCTTCCACACGAGCTTGCTGCCGCACTCGTCGCAGCTCGCCACGCTCAACCTGTGCACCAACCCGTACTGCTGCGACGTGGATGGCGTGCGCATCGTCGGATCGGCTGGGCAGCCCCTGGACGACATGCAGCGCTACGTGCCCTCGGATGACCGCCTCGCTACGCTTGTGCGTTCGCTCGAGTTCCAGCATCTCGCGCCAACGGCGCCCGACACGCTTGGCTGCTACCCGTTCGAGCGCCGCGACCCGTTTGTCATCAACGAGTGTCCGCATCTGTACTTTGCGGGCAACCAGCCGCGCTTCGAGAGCAAAGCGGTGATAGGTCCCGAGGGGCAGCGCGTGCGCGTCGTCCTCGTGCCCGACTTTGCCAAAGAGCACACGTGCGTGCTCGTAAGCCTCGACACGCTCGAGTGCACGCCCATCTCGTTCGCCGGCCTTGCTGGCGACTCCATGGTCATGTGAGTGGCCTACATAGGCGACAGCCGCGATGCTCCGGCCGGGCGGCCTGGATGAAAGTCGCTGCTCGTGCCGGGCAGTCTCGAGCAGCTGCGTTTGGAAAAGACTGAGTGCCAGTGCGCGCGAGAGGGCGAAACCGACGCCGTGTGTTGAGACCCGGAGGACGCTGGCCACGGACCCGCGCTTTGCTGCGCGCTCTTTATCCGCGTCAAACCTGTGTTAACCCCGGTCCACGCTCTGCGTATATATTATCCGTATCTGTTCTCTCTCTCACAATGTAGAGACGGGACGCTCACCTTCAATAGGACTCACGCATCTGAACGCGGCGCGGCCGCGAGAAAAAGTCGAAAGGTATATACTGTCGAATAGAAGCGGTGAAGGGTCCCGCACGCACGTGCCGGAGTCGAAAAGTTTGTCGGTTCGGTAACCGTCGGTTCTCGTTTCACGCAGGCGTGCAACACCTCAGAATGTTTCACGTGCCGTACCCACCCGGTGCGCCACCCGGACGGCGATCTCGGATCTGCCACCTGAGTCACGGACCCCCTGAGGAAATGGTGTTTTCATCGCTTATCGTTATCCCCTCGAACAACGTTCCCTACAACGTTGATACGTTGTGGCTCTGCCGCGGGGGGAGCGACGGCGGGGGAGGACCTCTCGACACTCGGGTCTCGTCGTCGTACGGCCCTTTAAAAGTATAGACAGTTGCACAAAGAAAAGCACAGTCGGAAATGACAGGAAACGCTGTGTGACGCAAACACTTCGAAGTTCTCAGACTCCTGCTGGCACCATTCGGTGATCGTGCCCGCGCAAGCAGCATGAACCGCGTGAAGGAAATAGAGCGGATTAATGCTAAGGATGTAGCGCTGCAGCTCGCCTCCGACACGGTTGGCAATTCCGGCAAATGGGACATCAATAAATCATGGCACGCGCAGTACAAGGATAGTGCATATGTTTACGTCGGCGGGCTGCCACCCGACCTGAGCGAGGGTGACGTCGTCGTGGTCTTCTCACAGTTTGGCGAGATCGTGGATGTGAACATGCCGCGCGACAAGGACACCGGCAAAACCCGCGGTTTCGCATTCATCGGCTACGAAGATCAGCGCAGCACGGCCCTCGCCGTGGACAACTTCAATGGAGCCAAGTTGCTTGGGCGAACGCTGCGCTGTGACCACTGCGCATCGTACCACGAGGAGCAAAAGAAGGATCCGGCGAAGCTGCCTGATCATGTGGCGCGCAAGCTGAGCGATGCGCAGATTGAAGAGAAGAAGCGCGGAATGGAGAGGCGGAATGCTGAGCTCGACGAGGCGTTGGCTGCCAAGGCCGAGCTCTTCGCCCAGGGCCGCGGCTTGGAGACGGAGGAGGAGCACGAGGAGCGCGTCCTTCGTGAGCAGTTTGGGCGCCGCAAGGAGGTCGAAGCGGCCGATAAGAGTGCCGGTCGCATTGCGGCGGTGCTCGCAAAGCGCAAGGGCGATGCGCAGCGAGAGATCGCAGAGGAGACGCGGCAGCAGCAGCAGCGAGAGGATCGCAAACGCCAACGAGACGAGGAGGCACGACAACGCTCGAGGCCAGAGCCGCCGCCGCAACCCCCGCCTGCTACGGCCGCCGACGGCGCATCGCTGCCGGCGGTCAGCTCCAGCCGTTGGGAGCGCTTCCTCACCGGCGGGGCCAAGAAGAAGAACAAGGCGGAACCGCCACGAGCCGAGCAAGGTAACACACGGAGCATGGTCGCACGGGGCGCCGCCGACGACGAGGCGTTCTCCAAGCACGGCGGCGAGGGAATCTCGGTGCAGGAAACAAACGCGTTGCGCTCCTCGCTTGGGTTGAAGCCGCTCCGGGGTGAGTGAGATTCCGCATCATCGGAACGGAATGTGGACAACGGTGTTGATTGCGTGCGCTATCCATACTTGTAACTTGAACTTCCTCAAACTTCCTCTGCGTGACGCTTACTTTTCCCGCGCCTTTTGCTCTCGACCCGATACGGCAGCAGTGGACAACATCATGTCAATGAGCTCCATGAACACGCTGCAGCTCCGTGGGCACACATACGAACTCTCGGTAGCCGTGACCGCTGATCAGCTTAGGCTCCAGCTCAGCGATGGCCGCGAGGAGAACGGCGAGGGGTGGACTGCTTCGTTCCCGGCCAAATGTAAAACTCAGAAGCTGCGACCCCTTCAGACGCCTAAATCGTGCAGCCCCGTCCTGACCGTGCTTGCCTCTATCCGCCCCGCACAGATATTGAAGAGATCACGCACAAGACGGGCCACTTTCGGCGCTTCCCTGCATTCATCCAAATGCTGCGCGACGCGCTGGTCGGACAAGAAGGTGGCAGTTGCGTGATTGACATCCTCACATATGCTGACCTGCAAGCACTCAAGAGCGGCCGGCAGCCGGCGTCCACTTGTGCCCGAGCTGGCCTGCCCCCTAGCGGGAATAACAAGCGCTATGTAATCCTGACGCAAACAGGCAACGAGCGGTGCGTGCTCTCTCCGACGCAGTGCAACACAACGAATGTTTTGCATGCACATCTACGTGTGTCTCACCTGGGCATGCGCTTGCACCATACGCAGGGTGCATTATCCACTGCCGATGGCACCGAGGGAGGCTGCTCCCGCAGCTGTTGTCCAGCCTCGAGGTGCCGTCTACGTAGCACAACCTGCGGTCATTACACAACCAGCGGCCATCACGCCCTCGCACCCCGACGACGCGCGATCAATCTCGGCGCGACCGCTGCTGCGCCAATACGACGACCTATTGCGCGAAAAGGCGAGTGACGCCGAACCCACGAGCGTATGCCCGCGTCCGCCGCAGGCGCTTTCGCCGGCTCGGTCACAGGTACTGTGGTGTCCCTCGCCCCGGACTGATCACACCTCCTTGTCGATCTTGCATGCTGTGCAGGATGAGGTGCAGGCCGCCTACGAGCGCTTGCAGCGCGACTCTTCGCGCGAGATTGCCAAGGTGCGACGGCGCAGTGAGGAGCTCGCGCAGCAGCTCGAAACGCAGGCGGAGCAGATGACCACACTGCAGTCGGAGCTCATGGCCCAAGGCGGCGAGGCGCGCGTGGTCGAGCGCCTTCGCGCCAAGTTGCAGCGCGTTGAACAGCAAAGTTCGGAAGAGGTGACGACGCTGCAGCGTGCGCTTGGGAAGTACAAGAAGGAGGTCATCCTGCTCAACTCCGAGCTCAGCCGCTCGAAGCGCGAGGAGGAGCGGCTGCGTCGCCACGTGCGTCAGCTGGAGGCCGAGCTAAAGGTTGTGCAGCGCCGCACGGCTGCCAGCAGCACCCGCGATGGCAGCCGGCAGGTCCCTCGGCCGAGCGGCACGGCGTCCGCGCCCGGCAGCCGTGCCGGCTCGCGTCCGCCATCGGCAAGCGCGTCGCGCGTACCTTTTGCGGCGCGCTCGACTGCCAATTCGCGCGCCTCATCCGTGGCGAGCTCTGCCACGTCGTCGCGGGCGGGCTCTGTGGAACGTGGCGCAGCCGGAAGCCGGTCGACGTCGCGCCCTGCGTCGCGGTCCGCATCAGTTGAAGGCAACAGCCGCTCCGCGTCGAACAGCGGATCGCGTGCTGGGTCAGCCGATCGCAGCCAATCGGCCTCACGAGCCTCCTCGCAAGACAGCAGTCGCCCCCCCTCGCGGGACTCTCGTAGCCGTGCTGGAGCGCCGCCCTCGATCGAGCGTGCTGCGCGCGAGGCGCTTCTCCAGACAACTACGCGCCGCACGGCCCTTCCACCTGGGACGGCAGCAGCTAGCCGTGGTCCTTCGGGAGGGCGTGCCGGCGCGCCACGGCCCGAGCGCGACACCGAGGAAGCACCGAACGCGACGCGCCGCCGTGGCCTTGCCCGCCGCGGGCGAGATGGAATTACCTCCGACGACAGAGGTTCGAGCTCTGAGGAGTGGGTCTCCTCCTCTGCGCGGCCGCGCACGGGGCGTCAGAACGACGCAGCAAAATATGATGATGCGCACAAGGAGAACCGCGGCCATAGCGACGACGCTGAGCGCCCGCGTGCTGTCAAGGCTGTGCCGTTCGAGGGCGAAAAGCGACCCATGCCGTCACTGCCGCAGCAGTACGATGCAACCGACGACATCCAGGACATTGACCGACGTCTCAACGCCTTGCAGCAGTTCCTCGAGGCTGCGAAAGCGCCGCGCTGAGCGCGGTAGAGGCGCAGCACTGATCCGCATCTTCCGGCTGGCACATTGTGAGCCCGGGAACCTCATGGGGATCTGCAACGTGAAGGGGCGTGGGCATGTGCATGGTTTGGCTGCGTTTCAGGCACTGCGCGTTTCCACGGGCTGGGTCGTGGTGCTCCGCTGTGCGGAGCACATGCGGTTGGGCCTGAATGAGCGACGAGGCAACTCCAGAGCTCTTCGGGCGCTCTGCGTGTTCCGACTTTCCTGTGTTTCGGAAGCGCGAAGTCGGGTGGGCTGGGGACTGGGTTGACTGGGCATCCGAATATCAAAGCGGGGTGGATGCGGGGTGTCGTGTCGGTTCGCCTTCCGCCGGGGCCCCCAGCCCCCATGAGTGTGTGTGTGAACAACTGTATGCGGCATAATAATAATATACTAACTTTTCCAGCACCGGAGCACGGTGCACGGGGAAGCAACGCACCCCACCCCTCCAACGCAATTAAAGACAAACTTTTCTACATTTAACAGCCCTCTTTCACACTCGTCTCTTTCTCTGCATATTTTTCGGTCGATGCTAGAGAGCATCGAGGATTGGGACGCTGCGTCTGATCGGAATGTTGGCATTGCCAAGCGCCCACGAGAGCGAGAATCCGCACCCGACGAGTTGCCAATTATAAGTGAGCCTTTGGCGCACGGCGATCGGTATTGGTGGCACGCCACAGAAAACGGTGCACGGCACCGAGAGTGGCTAGCTGTCAAACCTTTGCCGTCCTCTGCCGTGGCTGAGTCGTCGAAAAGCCTGCCCGAGCCATCGGGTCCGCTCGGTGATGAGTCGACTCATCATTGGGTGAGCGTTCATGATTCAGCTGGGCTTTGGGCATTGGCACAGCAAATTGGTGCGGCAGAATCGATGCCGGTCCACCCCGACGTGCAGCCGGCGCCCCCGGGCTCCCTTGACCTTCCAGCTCCAGTACTCACTTTCGCGGCACAAGACGAAAGGGCTGCTGCTCGCGAGGCAGCGGACCTCGATCGAGCACACATGCTCAATGAGTCTTTACTTCGTGCGTGCTGGCCGCCACGATGCCGCATCCCTTCTGGACGTGCATTGACGTCTTCTGCAGACACGATTTCAGGTTGGGCTAAGCTGAAGGCGACTCTCTCACGCCGCCTGGTTGTGGTTTGCGGGGCATCGTTTGCTTCGATGAGCGAGCATCCGACTGTAGTTGAGCACATGTCCCTGCTCGTGCTGGTCACAGCTTTGTCAGATGAGGCGTGCGCGGCGCGTTGCGGGTGTGACAGCCTTGCTGATTTATGGGACGCCATGGTGGAGGGATGTCCGCTCATATTCCTGGAGGCCCCCTGCTCGACGCGGCGCGCGCGCAAGCAGCTGCTCTACAAGCTTTCAAAGCAATGCGTGGCGGTTGAGTACGCGTGGGAGGCACTCATCGGGCCGATGGCCGATGCGCTCGAAAACGCGTCGATGCCCGCGCTTGAGGAAGGATGGGCTGCAGTCCTTCAGTAGTCCGCGACGCGACGTCGGATCCGCGTTGGCGGGATGACGGGGTCGCGTGACGCGTCGGATCTCGTCTCGGACGTCTCGTCGTGGCTCGTGCGGTGCCAGAGCCGAGTCACGTATCTCCCGTCCGTCGCGAGATGTGCATGTGGGCCCGTCGCCCGAGTCCACGAGTAGCACGACTTTCAAACGAGTGTGCTAGCACGCAAGCGGTCGTTAAACGGTCGCGTAGACGGTATATACAATATCGGCCCGGTCCTTGTCGCCCGTTGACCTCTTTGTACCGTACGGGGCCGTGGCGTGACTGTCTTCAGAGTCAGTGGCATACGGATTCTAAATCGAGTTCCGCGCGCGTCGAAGTGAGTTTCTCTCCCCGACCACGCACGGCACACCTCCGGTCTGCCTCCAGGAACCAGGTGCGATGTGCTCTCCAGGCCTCACACACGAGGCACGACCTTATGTATTATGTATGCGCCCCGTATGCGCCCGGGCCGCGTCCCGGACCGGTCCACCGGACTCTAGAAGAGAGCGGTACTCGTAGGCGATTCAGTCCAGCAAGCTGCGAGGTTGGTCATACCCGGTGAAGCTCGAGCGAGCGGCTTGAAAGCGGCCCACTATGCTATCCATGCGGACCATCGCGTTATCGAGCACACCGTCCATCTTATCGGCCACCTTATCGAGCACACCGTCCACCTTCTTGTCGACGACGCCAAGCACTTTAGTTACTTCTTTCTTAACGGTATCCTTGGACATTGGAATAATTGGAATGGGGATCGGGATGGATCCACGAGAGCCTCCAGGGCGTGCGCGAGCGCCACCGAAAATCAGTGGCTCGTCGCCGGGACCTGGCTCTGGCGTGCGCGTAGAAGGCGTGCCTCGCCCTTCTGCTGAAGCACGTAGCCGAGGCGTCGAATGATCCCCATTGAGCACTGCACGTAGCTGCTCCTCGAGTTGCTGTGCATTTTCTCTATCGGCCTTTGAGCGCGTGCGAAGTGCTTGCATCTGCTCCTTCCAAAGCTCCCCCTGCATCGCTGCGACGTTTCGTTCGTCTGCTAATTGCTGAGCGAGCTGCTCAGCCTTTGCCCTATAGGAGTTTGCGAGATGCTCAAGGTGCTCAGAACCACCCGAGTGTTGCAGCATTTGCGTCTGTCGAAGCTGCTCTGCCAGGGCGGCCTCACGCTGCTGAGCCTGAAGCAAATGCTGTCGTAGCTGGGCCGCTTCATCAGCCGCCACCCGCATGCTCGCCATGCTCGCCATGTTCGGCGCTGCGGGGCTATGGAAACCCGCCGGGCTCGCGAACATAGCCGAGCCTTGCATCGCAGCAGGCTGGGCTTGCAATCCCTGGCGCTGAACGACCTGTCGCTGCTCGTTCAATTCATGTCGCAAACGGGCGCACTCGTTCTCGAGCTCAGCTGTCCTGCGAACCGCCTCCAACTCTCGCCCAGACTGAGTGAGCGCCTGCGACTGGTGCGCAGTGCTGTGCGTGGAGGCAGCCTGCAGTTGGCGCGTCGCCTGGGAGGCGCGCTCCTCTGCCCGACGGAGCTGCTGCTGCGCCTCGGCTTCGCGCCGTGCAGCAGTGTCTCGCGCGCTCTTAGCCTGCTCTAGCTGCATTTGTAGTGCGGCTGCCTCGCTCCGAGCTGCAGCCGCTGCGTCGCGCGCCTCGTGCAGCCGTTGTTCAAGATCGGTGCCAGGCATCGCGCGGCGCAGCTCGTGCAGCTCCTCAACGCTCGCCTGTTTAGCACGCTGCTCACGTGCAAGCTGCTCGGCGAGCTCATGCTCGCGACTTGCACCTTTGTCGAGCTGCTCGCGCAGCGAGTGACGCTCTGCCTGCACTCTGTGAAGTTCCTCTTCCGAGGCATCCAAGGAGCCCTGGAGCGCTCGCATCTGACTGAGTAACCCCTCTTGCGCCGTCACCAATTCCTGTTTCGCCATCCGTATCGCGTCCGACCCGCTCACTGCTGCGTCAAGCTCGCGTCTCAGCAACCCAATCTCTGTCTCCAAGCCTTTGACCCGCTGCTCCGCTGATCTGCGAGCGTCCTCCGCTGCCATCGCAGCTGCCTCGGCCTGCGCCTTTAGCTCGGCCTTCCGCTGCTCGGCGTACGCCGCGGCCGCGGCCGCACGGCGGCCAGCTGCGCGCAGCGCTCCCATTCGTACTGCCGCACTCACCCTCGACCTTACGAGAAGTCCACGTGCGACTGGGCCGAGGTTGTTTTGCTCTTCACTGCCCTGGCTGATGGAGCCGCGCCGCAGCCCATCGAGGTGCTCGAGGTGCTGCTCAAGTGACTCGCGCATCGCTGTAATCTGCTCGTGTGCCTCCTGCTTCTGCTGAGCGAGCTCGGCGCGCAGCTTGCGGTGATGTTCCTGCTGGGCCGGCAGCCGCTGATCCACCAGGCTGCGCAGCTCATCGCGTTGATGCGCCAGGCCCTCGAGCGCGGCCATCTTAAGACGAACCTCCGACTGCAGATGCCGATAGCTGAGCTGCAGGATGTGGTGCTGTTCCGCCAGATCCTTGCCTTTACTCATCGGAGGCAGCTGCAGCGTCGACGCCTGAGAGCACTTATCGACGAGCTTGGTCAAGCGCTGGTCGAGCGCAGCCTCGCGCTGCTCGGCTTGCTCTAGCAGATCCTGTGCGCGCTTCGCCTCGGCGGACGCATCGCTTGCCTGCCGTTCGGCGTCCGAAGCGCGGAACAGAGCTTGCTGTAAAGCCTTCTGCGTCACGTCGAGCTGCTCGTTCGTCACCTTGAGCAAGATCTTCGTACCGGGCGTCTCATTCTCGCCCTTGGCTGCATCGACTATCTGCTCAAGATGAGCCGCCAGGTCGGCAGCGCGTGATTCTTCCGCGGCGCGGTGCTCGCGCGCGAGCTTCAGCTCGGCCTGGAGCTTCTCGAGCCTATTGAAGAGCTTTTTCTCCCTTGGCGCGGCCTCGGATTGCTGCGCTTCGAAGCCCTTGAGCTTTACCTTCGCGGCAGCAAGCTCGGCCTCGCGCACCTCCGCCTGGCGAGTGAGTGTCTCGACGTGCAGCCGCAGCACACGCACGCGCTTCTCGACGATGTCCTCCGAGTCCTCCTCCCCTCCCGTAAAGTAAGACAACATGCCGCGACCGACGGAAAGCGCGTGATCACAGGTTGTGGTGAGAGCAATAAACTCAAAAGCAGGTTACGCGTCAAGGTCGTCCAACTTTGCAGTGTCCTGGCCTAACGAGAAAGCCGAGCCTGTCCAGCGAGATTGCAAAGACAATCTCCTTCAGTATGAGTGGCGGCCTTGAAGGAAACGCGTCAGTGCTGAGTCCGGAAGAGGCGATCTTCGCCGCCTCGATGGTCAAGGCTGGGCAGGGCCATCTTTTCGAGAACTGGCCCGCGCCCGGGGAGAAGGATGCTGAGAAGAAGGCCTTGATCCAGCAAATCATGCAGGCCGATGCAAAATATGGAGGCGGCATCGTGCAGTACATAAAGAATGCTCGCAAGCTTCTCGCTGATTCAAAGGCTGGAGTCGACGCATTTGCCGGATTCAGCCCGAATATTCCAATGGGAGAGACGTTGACTGCACACACTGACGCATGGGCGGCCATGGAACAGGTGGGCCTGGACTCAGTGGCTGAGTGCAGTTTCATGCTCGTCGCGGGCGGCCTGGGCGAACGGCTTGGCTACAGCAACATCAAGGTGGGCCTGCCAACGGAGAGTTTCACCGGCCGCTGCTACCTCCAATACTACATCGAGCAAATCTTGGCGTACCAGGCGTACGCACGCGAGACACGAAGGGATGACTCCATCACTCTGCCGCTCGCCATGATGACCTCAGCGGACACCGATGCGCGTACCAAGGCTCTGCTTGCGGCACACAGCAACTTCGGAATGGCCGAGGGGCAGATAACTCTACTGATGCAAGGCAAGGTCCCTTCCATCGAAGACAACGACGGCCGCATCGCTTTAGACGAGACTGGGTTTCAAATCCAGACCAAGCCCCACGGCCACGGCGACGTGCACAGCCTCTTGCACATGAGTGGGACTGTCAAGAAATGGCGGAAGATGGGCAAGAAGTGGCTCTTCATCTTCCAAGACACCAACGCCTTCGCGCTCCAGTCTTGCTTGCTTGGCCTCGGGGCCTCCGTTAAGAATGGGTTTGACATGAACTCAGTCTGCGTGCCGCGGATCGCTGGCGAGGCGATCGGCGGCATCTGCTGTCTCAAGAGCCAGAACCCGGACGTCAAGGACCTGACGATCAACGTCGAGTACAACCAGATCGACTCGATGCTCCGTGCAACGGAGCAATTCAAGGACGGCGACGTGAACGACCCCGTCACTGGCTTCTCTGTATGGCCCGGGAGCATTAATGAGCTCGTCTTCAAACTTGAGTCCTACGACGGCGCTCTTGAGGAGTCCAAGGGTGCGGTACCTGAGTTCGTCAACCCCAAATACAAAGATAGCACCAAAACGGCGTTCAAGTCGCCCACACGATTGGAGTGCATGATGCAAGACTTCCCACGTCTGTATTCTAATGGTGCGTTGGTCGGATTCACCTCGCTCAACCGTACGTACGTTCGCCAGTACTCGCCCGTCAAGAACAACGTCAAGGACGCAAAGGCAAAGCAGGAAAGCGGGCTCGAGCCAGCGTGCGCGTCCGCAGGTGAGATGGACTTTTACAAATGGAACTGCGACATTCTCTCGTGTGGTGGCGCAGGCATGGCCATAGGAAAGCCCGTCCACGCCGAATTCCTGGGCATCAAGGTCTCTATTCCTCCGGCAGTTATCCTCTCGCCTTCGTTTGCGGTCGGCTGCAAGTCCAAGGTCAGCGGAGGCTCTTTGGCCCCCGGCTCGGTCCTCGTACTCGAGGGCGCAGGCATCACTCTCAAGAACGTACACGTGGATGGCTGCTTGATTGTTAAGGCGAAGCCTGGAGAGGAGATCACGCTAGAGAACCTGACGGTCAAGAATGCTGGCTGCAAATTCGTGGCGTTGACCCCAGAGGAGCTCGCGGCTGCACCCGAGCCCGTTAGCATCCGCGGCTTCCGAGTGGATCCAATCGAGATGAAGACATACACGGCGGCGGGAAAGTACACCGGTGAAGTCACCTGCGATCCTTCCCCGGTCCAGTGAGTCCGCAAACTTACGTGGGAAAGCCCGCCACGCTGCCGCAGGCAGTGGCGGTGTCGCTCCGCCGCACACAGCGCAAGGTGCGAAGCGGGAAAGAAAAAAGGCGTCGGCGGCGCAACGGCGGACGAGCGCGCGAGTGCGCACTGTTCAGTGCTCGTCGATGGTGTCGGGAAGTGGGCAGTGCGGCACGGTGGCAGTGGCATCTGGTTGATGGGTTCTATACCGCGGGGAGAGTATACCGCAGGGAGATGATACCGCCGTCCACGGGGCGTCTGGTTTTCGTTTTGTTTCGTGTAGTATGCCGCGGATCACGGCCGGTTGCCGCGGGGGGTGCGCGACCGTGCTGGGCCGGCGCGCGGCGGCGCGCGGTGGTCCCGAGCCGAGCGACGCGAGCGTCCCGACTCCGCGTCCCGGTTGGGCGACGGCCAGGCCGGGGCGCGCGTGAAACGTGTCTAGTAACAACCCCAAAGTTGCGTGTGCACCGCTTATTACACGCGCATGGAGAGACGGGCTGTTACGGCACCGCCCGGACCCGCCCGGCGACTACTCGACGTTTATGAAACCCCGGACCGGAGCAGCGCCCTGCCATCTGACTTCTGACACTCGCGCACAGACTCCGCGGCAATCCCTCATGCCCAGATTGACACACGATCGGATGCGTGGGTGCCCGATTCGCGAGTGTCTGGCCTCGAGTCCATCAGAAGGCATATTCGCCGCCGAAAACTCGCTGAGCTGGCCCTGTCATGTAGATGTGGTTGTCTGCCTCCGACCACTCGATGCGCAGATCTCCGCCGGGCAGAGTGACCGTGCACGTGCGTTCTGCCTTCCCGACGAGCACGGCAGCAACAGTGAGAGCGCACGCACCTGTGCCACATGCGAGGGTCGGGCCGGCACCGCGCTCCCAGACTTTCATCCGTAGGTGGGTAGGCGAAAGGACCTGCACGAACTCGGTGTTCGTCTTCTTCGGGAAGACTGGATGTTTTTCGAACAGGGGGCCGACCGCGGCGAGATCGAGAGTGTCGATGTCGTCCACGAAGACGATGGCGTGCGGGTTGCCCATGCCGACGCACGTAACCTTCCATTCTTTGCCTGCGACCGTAAGCGGCGCCTCAATGGCGCGACCAAGTGCATCGGTGGGCAGTGAGGTAGGAACATCTTTTGCGAGCAGGAAGGGCTCGCCCATGTCAACGCGCACCGTGCCGTCCGCTTGAAGCTCGGGCACGATCAACCCAGCACCTGTGGCGATCGCGCCGCGTGCGGCACGCGATGCGTCGATGTCGGAGACGAACTTTGCCATGCAGCGGATGCCGTTTCCGCACATCTCCGGCTCGGAGCCATCCGAGTTGTAGATACGCATGCGAGTCTGCGCCTCTGGTACGTCGGAGGGCAACACGAAGATGACGCCATCGGCGCCGACCCCGAAGTTGCGGTCGCACATTCGCGCCGCCTGCTCGGGCGTAAGCACGGGCTCGCCCTGTTCGCGGCAGTCGATCATCACAAAGTCGTTGCCCAGACCATGGTACTTGGCAAACGACACCTTTGACGCCATGGTCGGCGGCGCGCTGCTGCGGCTCGCAAATGTGCCTACGCCTCGCAGCGCGGTGCCGCTCGTCGCGGTACTGGTAACAGCGCTTGTTGAAGGAAGCATCGCGAGCGCGGCGGCGTAAAACAGCATGTTTAGGAGCCACGCACAGGTTGCTGCGTGTGAACCCGTTTTTTTCTCTCCTCTCAACGTCTCGTCGAACGTCTAATCGTCGGACGGTACTCTGAGCCATCACAGCTTCGCGCGGGTCACGAGGGCGACGCGGTTGGTGAGACTGCCGAGCCCGTCGATATGGACGACGACCTCGTCGCCGCCCTTGAGGAACATCGGCGGCTTGCGGAAAATGCCCACACCGCCGGGCGTGCCGCTGAAGATCATGTCGCCTGGTTTGAGCGTGACGAAGCGTGAGACGAAGGCGACGATGTCGGCTGGTTTGAAGATAAGCTCGCGGGTGTTGGATTTCTGCACTATCTCGCCGTTGAGCGTGGTGTGCACGCCGAGATTGCCGGCGTCTAAAAAAGGGGCGCCCTCATCACGCGTTACGATGGATGGGCCGATGGGGGCGAAGCCGTCGATGGTCTTACCCAGGAGCCACTGGCCGCCGTTCTTCTTCATCTGCCAGTCGCGCGCAGACACGTCGTGCGCAACAGACCAGCCGGCAATGTGGTCGAGGCCGCGCTCCTTGGGGATGTGTCGGCCCGTCCGGCCGATGATAATAGCGAGCTCAGCCTCAAAATCGAGCTCCTGCGTGAGCTCCTCGTCGAGAGGAAGTGGTTCGCCGTTGGAGACGATCGAGGAAGCGAATTTGCTGAAGATGACCGGCTCCTTTGGGATCGGAAAGTTTTGCTCCGTGCAGTGATCGTGATAGTTCATGCCGACACAGATGATCTGCACAGCATGCGTCAGGTCCACAGCGTGCGTCAGTCACAAGAGCAGGCGTTTGTGTTTCGGAAATCCGTGCGTCACACCTTCTCTGGATCGTAGATCGGAGCCCGCAGTGAGACCGCATCCAGAGGCACGCGCCAGCGCCCTGTCGCGACAGCCGCAGCGGCACGATCGAGGCTGCCACCAGTATCGGCCTCCTCCAAGAGCTGACGCATGCCACGGTGCAGAAGCTCGCCACCGTCGACCGCAAAGGCGGCTGTCAGGTTGACTACATGCGTGTGCGTGCCGACAGCGCCACCAAGGGGCACGAGGACGCCCACTTGCTGCGCATTGGGCGAGTTGGGACCAATGAACGAGACGAGGCGCATGAAGAGTTGAAGTCCTTTTCGTTCACAGCTCACACGAGTCACGCCACGAACTACACGTCTAGGGGGCACAGCAGCCCGCCACGCCGCGGTGGAATCCTTGGGTGGAATCTGACACGGAATGGAAGGCCCGGAGTTCTTCCCGAACTCATTTACGCATTTCTCGCTTCAAGCGCTGAAGCTCGTCCTCGACGGAGGGGAGCGATCGTTGGGCCGCTCGAGGGCTGCTTGGCGGCGGGCCGCGACGCAGTTCTTCGAGACGGGCGTTGATTCGGCTCTCGCGCGATTCAGCTTGGGTCAGCATGCGCCTTGCATTCGCGAGCCGTTCGCGGCGGCGGCTGAGGTCGCGCTCGAGGTCGCGCTCAATGGAGCGCTCCATGCTGCCGCGCGCGGCGCCACTTCGCACGAAGCTTTCCCTGTCGTCGATGGCGGCTTGCACCTCGGACGTTAGCCGCGCTATCCGCGTCTTTAAGGAGCTCTGCACGAAGCGCGCGCTCTCGAGCTCCTCCTTGAGCATGGCGACGTTCGTCGAGCGCAGCAGCGACTGCAACTCCGCGCCTTCAGCGAGCTGTAGCTCGTCAAGCAGCGAGAGCCAGTCGCCACCGCCGACAACCTGGCCGACGGCGGACGCGATGTCGCCGAGCAGAGCGCCGAAGCTGTCACCGAGTTCACCCGGTGTTGGGTTGGCCTCGCGCCAGCGGCGTTGCCGCTCCGCGGCGGCGGCAGCGGCGGCCGGGTTGGACGGCGAGCTGGAACCATAACTCGACGATCTCGGCGCGCTGCCTGCGCCGCTGTAGCCGCTGCTGCTGCCGCCCCGCCCCGTGCGATCATACTTGGCACGTGTCTCTACGTTGGAGAGCACAGAGTAGGCATCAGCGATCCTAGCAAACTTGGCCTGCGCGTCCGGTACGTCGGTCGCCACGTCGGGGTGATTCCGCAGCGCAAGCCTTCGGTACGCCTGTTTGATCTGGCTTGCGCTTGCATCGCGATTGACACCAAGGATGGCGTAAGGGTCGTCACCTGGCGCGAGCGCACTCAGTCCGGCGCAACGACGACAATGGCCGAGCGACAATGCGCTTGACCCCATGCCGATGACGCGTGCCAGTGGCACGGGCGATGGCAGGTGAGCCGCAGAGAGGGTTGAGCACAGCAAGAAAAGGCCGCAGACCATCCTTCCGAGATTCGCGATTCGACAAAATAGGTTTTCTCGAGGTCCATTAAAGGGGACCTAGGAATTATTCCTTCCAACGCTGTGCTCAGCGAAACGCTCTGCTCTTTGCGACGGCGATCCTGCAATTTCGCAAGGTCTCTGTCCGAGAGCACTTGCGCATCTTATCCGCGACGGGCGGCCGCTTTCGAGCTCCTCGACCGATGCACGCCCTCCCACTTCCGCCTCGATTTGTCCCATTCCTCTCCACCGCGCCCGACGCTGCGGCGAGCAGTTCCCGGGGACAGGCAATGCGCGCGCAGTTGCTGCCGGTGATCCTCTCCTCGGACAGGGCGCACGCAAATCTGCTCAAGCGGCTTGGAGCAGAGGCGGCCCAGCCCCTGGAGCGGACTCGCCGTCGGTCGCACCGCCGACCGACGATCACGCCAGCGACGGGCGCGCATCCATTTTTTTCTAAGCAGCTCGTCGTGCGCGGCATCCCAGTCAAGGCGCACGCTCGCTGTACTGACGCTGCACTCTTCATAGCAGCCGAGAGAATTGGCCGTATGCTCCGCAACCTGCCGCCGGACGTGCCAGCGCGCCTGCGGCGGCGCGGCGCTGCCATTCACATCGTTGGCAGTCGCCAGCAAGTGTCGAACTTGCCCGAGCACGCCCACCTGCGGGGTCGCCGGGGCGACTACGCGGACGAGGCGCGCAACGACCCACGCCGCACTGAGCGGCACGGCGTGTGGGCGGAGCGCAGTGACAACGCACGCGGATACAGATACCCGCTCCTTTCGGCGGATCAACTCACCGTCGACGAGCGTACACGTGGGTTGGGCGGTCTCATTTGCTCGTGCGGCGAGGAAAACCTGGTTGAGCACGACACGGATCCTCGTTACGCCGGTCGAGACGTGCTCACACACGAATTTGCACACACGCTGATGGACTATGGGCTTCCGCGCACCACGCGGGCGGCAATCGTCGAGGCCTTCGAGCGCTCCACGATTACGCGCGGCCTCTGGCGCCGCCCATGTGGCTCGAAGGCGTACGCCGCGACGTGCGCCGAGGAGTACTTTGCCGAATTGTCGATGTGGTTCTGGGGGTCACATGGAGAGTTCGTGTGCTCAACACAGAAACTGCCCCGGCCGGGGCCACACGGCCTCGCCGAGTATGATGCGCATGGCTTCGGCCTCGTGGGTAGCGTTTACGGCGGCTCACACCCATCCTTTTCTGTGAACGCCACAGAGACGGAGCCAGTCGTGCTGCGGCCCATCTTCATTAATCCCGTCTGCGAGGCGAGCCAGTTGCTTCCTACAATCGCCGAATGTGATCGTCATGATGATGGCGAAGTTGGCGTTCAAGAGATGGCTTGCACTCTTGAGATTGATAATCAGGCAGGATCGCACACAATCCAGCTGAGCTGGGTCACTCTCGATGGCACTCCAAAATCATATGGAGAAGTGGCAGCGGGCACGCGTTCCACGCGTTTCACTTACAGTGGGCACAAATGGATGGTCGAGGGTGACTCGATGCGAGCGTGCTACGTGGCAAGTCGGGACGCCCTTCAGGTGATCAAGTTTGCGGAGGACCTTAGGAGAGCGACCCCCAGCCCCTCCAGCCTCATTCCACAGCCTCACCCTGAGGTTCCACAGCCCCAACCCCAACCCGCCCAAGACCTCAGTAGCGGTAGTGTGGGCGCGGCGCGCGGCGCCTGACAGGACCGCAACAAGCAGAGTTTCAAGTCGGAGAGCAGTGGCACCCGGTCAAAAACTGAGCGCCGAGAGGCGGCCTCGCTCTGTTGCGGGTTGGGTTTGCCCGCGCCCCCCGCCCGGGCACGTCGCTCCCCACGCCACACCGCACGTAGGACGGTGAAGGACGAGCCTGAACGAGGCCCGTCGCGGGCCCGTGACGAGCCCGACCCCGTCGCGGGGGGTGTCGACTGCGCCGGGTCGGGTGCGCGTGGAGCGGGCTCTGACGCGAGCGGACGATTGCCGATTCGTCTCACGCGATCGTGAGACATAAAACGATGCTATAGGAAATAGGATGAAGATGCGCATACATAGATCCTCAGAGACGATCCCGAACAATGACAGTTCGATCCCCGGTCACCCCCAAATTTCGGCGTTCGGGTCACCGCGCTCGTCCGCATCTCCATTGTAACGTGCTGGCTCAGCGACATCAGCGCAATCGTCCTCTTCATCCACCTGTACCTGGCCCTCATCCTCGTGAGGCTGAGCCTTGGCATCGCCATCATTTTGTGGTGCTGAGGGGCTGGGGGTCGGCTCGGGCTTGGGCTTGGGCTTGGGCTTCGACTTGGGCTTCGGCGCGATCACGCTGGGCGGCGGTTGCGCGGCTCGCCTCTGTAAGTAGGCCGCCTCTTCATCAGCCATAGCCTCATACCTAGCACGATCAGCATGGCTTAGGAGCATCCATCGTTCACCTACCGCCTTCACAACTTCACGGATTGGCTCCTTCTGCTTCTTCAGAATCCCGCGCTGCGAGAACCCAAAGAGCATGAAGGCCGAAAGCGGCTTGGCGAGCGTCTCGTTGGCCTTCTTCTGCAGTTCAGCCATGCCTTCAGCAGTTTTCTCGCGCTTTGCCAGATCCATCTTCTTCTTGTCAACCGCCTTCTGCTTGCCCTTTGCACGGTCGATCGCGCCCTTGGGGCGCTTCGTACTGCCCTGCTTCTTGGACGCTTGCAGCACAGGCTCAGACGATGGCGACGTGGCGAGCGTCGTCGAAGCTGGATCCGCATCAGTCGAAGTTGGCTCCGCATCATCCGATGCGGATGGCGACGGGGCGAGCGTCGTCGAAGCGTGCACGGCATCGGCCATTCCTGTGAAGACACCGAAGTTTTCTTTTCGATTTTCCGCTCGTGCAAGATTTCCCGGCCCGCGACGGCCAACCGCGCCCTATATGTAATCAAGACCGAAGACGTCCGGCGCACTCGCGGGAGATATAACGGGAAACGTCGCCCGTGACAAATTGTGATCACCGCTCGGAATCTGCTTACAATAGTATCCTCCGACAATCAGGTCGACAGCACACGCCACGCGGCGCAAATGCCAACGGCGAAAGCGACACGTTACACACACTGCTGTCGGCGTCAACGTCTCTGCTCTTGTCCGCGGTCATACTCACTCACAGTACAAGGTATTACAGGCACTGTACATACTGGTGGCTAAATATGGTCTATGCGGCAGCACATTCTCGTCCGACGCGAAGAAGATGCGGATGAGCAGCTCATCCACACGGCCGTACTGCCCAGCGCAGCAGCTGGTAGCGGCTTCGTAGTTTGAGGCCTTTACGATCGCCCAGGATATGACCACACTGCTTCGCCGATGGCCGGTTTGGAATCGCTGGGAACCAGCGGATATGAGAATGCCTTGATGTCCGGCCGGTCGGCATCATTCGTCGCCTGCGGAAATGGATCTGGACCAATTACAGAGGGCGGAGCACGGGGTCGGCTCTCTCGGTGTAGCTGCGACTGCGTCGAGTAGATCTGGCTACCGACGACCAGGCGCTTGCCGTCCACGAGCACGCTGAACGCCGAGTCGAATGTGCCGGTGTCGGCCATAAAGACCCTGTAGGGGACTCAGAAATCGTCAAAAAAAAAAGTTAACGAGGAGGAACCTTGGAATCACCGCGCCCGCATCACTCCCCGCCACGACGAGGGCCACGTCACGAAAGCGTGTCCGAGAGCTTTCCGGTTCCGTCACATCGCGCGCTTCCCATGGCCGCGTGCGACTTCAGCGTGGCTCGTCCGCCGCTGGGAGTGCCACACCAGAGCCGCGCAGCTGCGCAGCCAGCACGCCGGTATCCCTTCGCCTTAGACGAATTTCAGCGCGTGGCTACGTCGTGTATCGATCACGGAGAGTCGGTGCTGGTGTGTGCCCACACGTCCGCTGGCAAAACTGTGTGTGCTGAGCATGCGATTGCTGCTGCGATACGTGATGGTCAGCGCGTGATCTACTCTTCACCAATCAAGGCGCTCTCCAACCAAAAGTATCGCGATCTCAAAGAAGCGTTCGGCGATGTGGGACTTGTAACGGGTGACACCACAATCGATGAGGAGTCGTCGTGCCTTGTTATGACCACCGAAGTATTGCGCGTGATGCTTTACCGAGGGGCGACGACAATGCGAGAGGTTAAATGGGTGATATTTGACGAGATGCACCTACTGGGAAGCCCAGATCGTGGCTGGGTGCTCGAGGAGTCCCTCATCTTGCTGCCACACTCCATTCGAGTGGTCCTGCTATCGGCGACAGTGCCAAACGCATTTGAAGTAGCAGAGTGGCTAGCAGCTCTGCACGGTCAGCCTATCAACGTGGTGCACACCATGCATCGCCCAGTACCGCTGCTTCACTACGTCTGCCCACTTGGCGGCGGGGGGCTGCACCTCGTGCAGGACGAGCAGGGCTGCTTTGACGAGGCTCAGTGGCAGAGCGCCGTGGGCGGACTCCCAAGGATCCGGAGCCGAGGGGCGGCATCGACCCCAATAGAGATGCCTGACCCGCATGCTGTCAGCGAGAAGAATCGCAGGCGCGCCGCTGAAGTCATTCGTGTCATAGGCCGCCTCGGCCCTCTGGGTATGCTGCCTGCAATCGTCTTCTGCTTCAGCCGAAAGGAGTGTGAACTCATTGCCGCGCAGATGGCACGCAATGCCGCCGCGACAGTCACCGCCGAGGCCACAGCGGGCGACGGAGGCGTGGTGCCTGGCAGCGGGCTGCGGCTCCTCAGCCCGCAGGAGATCGCCACAGTCGAGGAAGTCTTCGAGCGCGCAGTGAGCATGCTTGCTGACGAGGATCGTTCGCTAGCTCAGGTGACCTCGCTCCTGCCGCTGCTTCGGTCGGGCGTGGGCTTGCATCACTCCGGGCTGCTGCCACTTCTGCGCGAGGTCGTGGAGCTACTCTTCACGGAGGGGATGCTGCGTGTACTCATTGCCACGGAAACACTTGCTATGGGGCTCAACTTGCCCGCGCGCACCGTGGTGTTCGCGTCGACGCAGAAGTTCGATGGCACAACGTCGAGGCTCATCCAGCCGACAGAGTACACGCAGATGAGCGGGCGTGCGGGCCGGCGCGGGCAGGACTCGCAGGGCTATTCTGTGCTGCTTATGAGCCACCACCTTTCGGCAGACGAGGGCGAGGAGATGCTCTCCCGGCGCTTCAAAGAGCTCAATTCGCGCTTCTCGCTGCGCTTCTCGACGATGCTCAAGCTCATGCGCACCGAGGGCGTCAGCGCGCTTACAATCTTAGAACGCACATTTCGCACCTTCCAGCTCGCCCGTGAGCGGCGTCGGCGCGCCGCGCGGCGGCACACGGTCGCAGAGCAGCTGCGCATCTTACGTGCGGAAGCTGCAGCAGAGATCGAGTTGCATCACTCGGCGGACAGGTACTTGCTCCAACGAGCAGCGTTGCATCGCCTCGGAGAGCAGTTTGAGCGGCGCTTACGGAGTCACGCGAGGCCGTGGCTGCAGCCTGGTCGCCTGCTCTACCTTCACGAAAACCGCGACTGGGCGGTGCTGGTATCGGCACCAGGGACGGCAGGTGCGGCCGCGTCTGCGAGCAACCAGCCTGGCTCGAGCGAAGGTTCAAATGCGCCACCGCTTCCTGGCAGCTCGCAGCTGCATGTGCTGACCCGAACGACGACGCGAAAGCGGCCGAGGACGATGCCCATAGGCAAGCATGCGTTCTGTGATGGAGGCATCGCTGCTGAGGAAGTCACTGAGGCAGCAATCTGTGATGATGCCAAGCGGGAAATGGTGGTGGTGAGTGTCCCGCTCTCTGCAGTGCGACACTTCGCCGCTGTGCGCTTGTGGATGCCACGCGACCTGCAGGAGCCGGACGCACGTGCAAGTGTCGCCCTGGCCCTCGATGCGTCTCTCCAAGGATTTGATGGTTCCATGCCGCTCCTCGACCCGATCGAGCATATGGACGTTGCCGACCCCGTGCTGCTTCGGCTAGTCGACGACATCGAAGAGGCGGAGCACGCACTTCGCGCGCATCCTCTACATCGGAGCAGCCGCTTGCAAAGCGCGTACGATCGGTGCCGGAAAACACGGATGGTGCTGCTGGAGCTTGAGCAGCTCGACAAGGCGGCGGACGCGGATCCGCAACCGCGCATGCGATCGGCAGCACTGTGCGTCCTGGGCGAGTCGGAGGTCGCCCAGGATATTTGTGCGCAGACTGCTGACCCTCGCATCGCATGCATGCGTCGGATGCTCGAGCGCCTTGAGTACGTCAACAGCGATGATGTGCTGCTCCTCAAGGGACGTGCGGCGTGCTGCATTGAGGCGTCGGACGAGCTGCTCCTCGTGGAGGTCATCGTCGACGGCGTTCTCAATGAGCTCAGCACTGCAGAGACGGTTGCCGTCCTCGCATGTCTGCTGCCCGGCCAGAGGGTGGCGAAGTCGTCGCTTGGGACGTCGTACTCACTGCCCCTGCCGACGGCCGCTCTCGATCGAGCCATCGCGGCGATTAAGCAGACGAATGAGCGCCTCAAGCGCCTCGCGGCAGAATTTGCTCTCGAGCCGACAGTGGGCATGGATGAGCGCGACGACCTGAGCACTGAGCTGGTGGCTGCAGTGCTCGCATGGGCATCTGGGGCTTCATTTGAACAATGTTGGCTTTTGAGTCCAAGTACATACGAAGGAACGCTGGTGCGGCATCTGAAAGCGCTGGACGAGATGCTGCTCCAGCTAGCCGACGCGGCCAGCGCGCTGGGCAACCAGCCGCTTCGTGAGCGCTTCCTCGACGGTCGAGCTGCCGTGCACCGTGGCATCGCCTTCGCCAACTCGCTCTACCTGTCGTCATGAGTGTAGTATACATCCTTATTATAAAATGGAAATGTCGGGTGACGAAACCGTTTGTTTTCGTGGAGCGAAACAAACTGAGGGGTGGATACCCAGTCAGGGGGGGTGGTGAGAAAAACAAGTAGACACACCAAAAACACAGTACACAGTCTCCAGAGTTGGGAGAATGCAATGGTATATGCCCCACTACCCTACTGCCCTACTACATGTCATAC
>Ga0210240_100368_pt1 | contig 39437 bp, 20 predicted proteins | sample ChrtobMetP5a_4mM_FD_155463 | JGI IMG/M metagenome (GOLD analysis project Ga0210240, IMG submission 155463) | Chrysochromulina tobin associated microbial communities from unialgal haptophyte culture, Seattle, Washington, United States - P5a_4mM | ecosystem: Host-associated > Algae > Haptophytes >...
CCGCGGCCAGGCGGGCATTGCGAATAGCGAGGCGCACGAATTTGTCGTGCTGTGCCGGATCGCCGTACTGACTGGTACGGAATTCACAGAGTGTAGCGAACTCGGTGACGTCAACGTAGTCGTACACGATGGTGTCCGGTTGCTCGACAATGACCACGCCTGCGTGTGGGCAGGTTAGGCACCATAGAACCATGGCTGCTGCCCAAAAAGCGCGACAATCATCGATCTTTAGGTGCAAACAGCGATCATCGCCTCGAAGGTGCTGAAAGCAGTTCGGGAAGAAGTATGCTCGCTCCCAAAACTGCAGGCCCACAACGTCACGAACATCCCCAAGGTAGTGGGGGAAGCTATGGAGGGCGGGCCGTAGATCGCACGAGAGAGTACGAAATCCGCGCGCCTGGAGGGCCGTGGTAAGAGCACCGGAGAATTCGCAGGCCACAAGGACGGTAGGGGTGCTTACGGGATCGAGGATGAGATCTCGGACTTCTGCGAGGCTGAGTGGCGGATTCGGTGGAACTACGCGGCTGCGGTTTGGGGAGATTGAGGCGCTGCCTACGTTGCCGTCGGCGGTGATCACCGCTACTAGATGGCGTCCTATCCACATGCCGACCTCGAGGAGGGCAACTGGGATCGTCTGGTTGCAGGGCAGGATGACACCTAGATTACCGACGGTGCTGAGGTCATCGACGGTGTGAATGTAGATGGCCACTTGGAAACAGTCAGCGGCGACTTGCATGAAGGCGAGATCTGTCCAGGACGCTGGTTGGGCAATTGACTGACACCACTCTTCGACGGTGAGAGTGAGAGAGCCGGCGCCCGAGTCGTCGGCCAGGCATCGAAGGATGAGGCCTTCGAGGGTATACAGGCGCTTGTTGCGGTCGCGAAAGCGCGTGAGGCGAGAGCGGTGAGCCGGAACCATGGCATGCTCGATCACAGCATGGCGAAGTTGAGGCCCATCGACGGTAGCACGGCCGACGAGCCCGAGCAGGTACCCAAGAGTGTTGGGGCCACATTGGCCATGGCCGCCGCAGTCCACCACAAATTTCCCCTTTACGCTGACGGCCGTTGCGAGCGTTTTCAGCGGCGATGGGAGCTCACGTAGGTTTGTTGCGCCTAAGGGATTGCGGCGCGAGGTGGGCAGTTTGCGGAGGAGGTTGGCGAGATCGGGTGTTAAAGCCAGATCGTCAGCAACATCACCAGCGATGAGGCGAAAGTTTTGGAGCCTAGAGTGCATGCCGCCGCCAGGGGGCTCTACCTGGGGCGGCTGCTCAAAATGCTGCAGCTGGAGGAGTTCCCCCGCGGCCCGCTTGGCATCTGACTGGTCCGAAGCAGTAAGCAGGCGTTTTAGGGATGTGACCTCCCCCATTACGGCGTCGAGCGTGGTGCCGGAAGAGCCTGCAGCGGATGACGAGCCGGCGGTGAGGGCAAGGGTGGAGTCGGTAGCGTCTTCTTGGCCACGACCTCTACCCCGGCCTCGGCCTCTGCCACGGCCTTTACCTTTACCGCCGCCTTTGCCGCCGCCCTTGCCCGGAACCTTGTTGAGTCCGGCGACCTGCTCAGGGGTGGCCTGGGTCGCGAACAGCGCTGCCATAGCAGAGCGGTCGAAGTCAGGGACGGTGTGGCGAGCCGAAGAGGCATCCTCGTGGCCGGCCTTGCCCGCTTGGTTGCAGCGAGCCATGCGGTTGTGCGGCTTGCATGCCGAGAGTAGGAAAGGCCAGCATGGGGCATTCGCCCCTCTAGCCGCGACCTTGAGGTGTTGAGCCAGGCGCGGTACGTCCCAGCACATGGCACTGATGATGAGACAACCGTTCATCCACCGATACGACTGGGTAAGGGAGCCGGGGGCTAGACCAGCCTCATCCGCGCCTGTCTCGAGAGCATCGGTCCCGACCGTGAGCGAGTCCGAGGCGTCTCCAACCCGGGCCTTCGATTTCGCTTTCGCCTTCAAGTGGTCGACGTAGAAGGGGTCGTCCAGCTTGAGAGATTCCCAGAGAGCCGTGGGAGGTTTGCCTTCATGCGGCCTGAAGGCTCCCGCCATGTCGCCGCGGGCGTGGCGCTTGCGTACGATCTCTGTTTCCAGAGCTGATAAGCCCTCGATTGGGGCGCAATCCGCTGGGAGCAGGGGAACACGTAGGTTACGAGCAGACGGATCGGGGTCGCGGATAAGGGTGGTCAGCCGGTGCCGAATAGCGGTCAGAGCCGCCCGAAAAAGGTCGGCACAGGCATCGAGGTGCTCATACTGGTCGAGAAGCAGAGGGAGACCGGCCGCGAGCTTGAGCTTGGATATGTAGAAGTCCACGAACATTGGCCAAGAATAGCCTGGTTGCCCGACGGGCAACGCTTGAGGCAATCCAATGGCCACGAGGAGGACATTGACGAAGCTTTTGACGCGCTCGACATTGCTGAGCTGAACAAAATAGTTGACCTTTGAGATGGTTTCGCGCGCCGAACTGACGTTGACGCACGCCGTCCAGGTACCCGCGCCGTGGGGCTGCTCAAAAAGGTCCATCTGATCGACCTCGAAGCGGAGGAAGTGGGCGAGGAGTGAGTTGGAGTCCTCTCGTGCGATGGGCGTGGCAAACGAATATCTTGTCATATGCCCCGGTAGGACGGGCGCAGGTCCGGAAGTGATCATGCGCAACGTGCGGTTAAAGTAGTTGTATAGTTGCGGCCTGAGACTGTTGATCGCAACGCAGGTAGCATTCCGCGCACTCGCCGAGTCCGAACGCTTATGGTCTGGATGCAGCAGGATGCGAATGGCTAGCACGCACTCCCCAGGGGCGAGGATGGAGGCGATACCATCAAGCTGACCGGCCTCCGAGGTGAGGTCGAATCGTCCCAGTGCAGCCTCAACGTCCTTGAAGGATTGCTTGGAAAGCGCGATGCCGTCTGCATCAGTGCCCCCACCGGGGGCGCCGCCTCCCACGACGTTGTTGACCGCGCCAGCGCCAACTTGAGACATAACAGCGTTTTCAGCCAAGATGGCCGATGTCACGTCGTCCACGGTCGGGTTGGCTTGAGCGAGTACCGTGTTGATCGTGGGGAGGCGACTGGCTAGCTGGGTCTCCAGCCGGTCAAGCGTGTCAGCTAGCCGAGCATCGTGCAGTTGGGGAGGTAGCATGGCCTTTTGAAGAATGCGAAGAACGCCGGCAATCTGGCCTTCGCACGTCCCTAGGTCGATAATAGCGGCCGCCAGCGTGGGGTAGCGAGGGCGGATGAAATGAATCCGCTCCTCTTCCACTGCTGCCTTGTCGTCTTCCGATAGTCTGTACCGCAGCCCAGCTTGCAACTCCGCGAGAACAGACGCTTGATCCGCTGAGTGGGATCGGAAGGCAGGCGGTAGGATCGAGTTGATGAGCACTTGGCGGAGAGACGATGCAAGCACTGCGTCTCGAGCAGCGTTGGTGCCACGAATCTCTGCAGCCACGATCAAGGAAGGTGCTGTGGCAGAGAAGCGGAGAGGGTTTCGGCCGACGGGACCGAGAGCGCCGGACAGCAAAGTGATCGCAGCCCACGGAGCAGTACGAGCACGGGGGCCGGTAGTGATCTCTAGGCTGGGGATGGAGGCCGCGGCCAGAAAAGAGACTTCATCGAAGCGCGCTCGAGCCGCGGCGTGGGCGGCGCCCGCACCGGGCGCGGTGAGCGCTGGCGCAGGGTTCCAATCGGCTGCAGCGATAAGCAGCAAGTTCGGGTTCTGCACGGGGAGGCTGGCGATCACATCGTGAAGCTCGGCCGTGGTGAGGTAGTTCGCTCCGGGAGGAGCCAGGCCGGAGGCGCAGAGTTCAGAGAGCATTCGGCTCCAGTACGCGGCGTGAAGCCGTAGCGTAAAGGGGTTGATGGCACGAGCCGCAGTCTGATCAGCGGGTAAAGAAGAGACTTTGCAGCGAGTGCCAAACGCGTAAAGGAAAGCGTGGAAAGGCAAGGAAACGTGGGCGCCCGGCGGAGCGCCTGGCGCCGCCGCGACTGCCTGCCACTGCAGGAAAGAGCCCGTGGCAGCGACGAGCGGATGCCCTCCAGGTAAGCAGACGGGGTCCTCGTCCTGAAAGGCGTTGCCCGGAGCGGGCACCGGAAACATGAAGACCGGGACGAGTGGTGGTTGGGCCGCCATGAGCTTGGCGAGAGTGAAAGGTTGCGCGTAGAGGTTCCCTGTTTCACCAAAAACTGCACGCGCTACGCCACGTACGAGGGCGCGCGCAGGCTAGCTCTGGTCTCCGCATCGTGCGACGCGAACGGAGTTTCCGATCCGTCGGCGGATTTCCGCGCTGTGCGCGCATATCACTCCGGTCGTGCCCGTCCCCCCCCCTAGGGGTGGGCGCTCCCCACCGTATCCCCGGCTGGTGGTGGGAGCGCGCCCTGCATGCTCTGATTCCTAACTCGCCGCGGATACCTTCCCCCGGCCCAACCGCCCTTGATTGTTACCTCGCCCGGCGAGAAGACAAATCTGACGCAGAAGCAACCTTGCACGCAGGGTCGACCGCCCGGCCGGCGCCGGCCCCGCGGTCCCGTCCGGACTCCGGTCGGTCGCCGGTCGCGCCGCGGCGTCGCGCGTCGGCCGGGCCCCCCGGCCCCGCGTGCCCGTCGGTCGCGGCCCGCGAGGACGAGCGGCACCACCGGCACCGCACGCCGGCGGGCGCGCGTAGTAGCTAGTACACTCGCGGGCCGGTGTAGATGTCCCAAATTTAACACTAGCCTGCACTTGCACATATGCTGAAGGGGCCCTCGATAACCGCGGTGTGCAAGTATCTAGGTGTGGGCGGGCTCTTCGACCGTGTGTGCTCCGACAACGACACGGTGGCCGGCTGGGCCGCGGAGAAGGGCGCTGCTGCCCCACCTCGTCAGCGCGTGCCCTTGTGCGACTCATGGGCCCGGGAGGGCTGACCGGTACGTACTGATGCGCTTATCGCTCCTGATGGGAGGATTCTGGCGCCTCACCTCGACCGCGTGAGCGTCGTACTGGGCGTGAGTTTCGTACTGGGCGTGAGCATCGCCACTGCCGTCGCCCTCAAAACATTTGACGACGAAGTGGAAGCGCGTGTGCAGCATGCCCATCCCGAGCAAGAGCACGCCCTTGAGCACGACGATCGCGGCGAACGCGACGCGAGCCACCAGCTCCACCGCGTCCACATCGTCGCCGAGCTGCCACCCGTGCACGCCGGCGGCGCCGATCCGAGCGAGAGCGACCGCGTCCTGCGGCAGAGTGACGACCGTGAGCAGCACGTACGCCCAGAGCATCTGCGGCGCCTTGCTGCTCAGGTAGTTGAGCCCGAGGAGCGGCACGATCGCCGCATAGTCGAACGTGTCGAGCGCCACCACGAGGTAGAGCACCAGCTGGATGCTCAGCATCCAGTAGAGCCATTGCTTGTGGAAGCGTGCAGCGAGCGCCTCGGCAACGAGCATCTGTGCCGTCTGCGTGTCCCAGAGCGAAAAGGCGAGCGCGAGCAGCGTGACGCTGCCGAGCGACGCGTACAGCACGCACGCACGCAGCAGACCGTACGAGCGGTCATAGTACGCGGCGCCCATGCCTAGCGTCGCAGGCGCGTGCAACGAGTACTGGAACAGCCCCCACGTCGTCAGCGCCCAGAAGGCAAGCATGCACAGGAGCATCAGCGCGTTGTACGTGGCCGACGGCAGGCCGACAGCGCTGCCGTCGTCCGGCCCGGCGACGCACGGCAGCATGCCGCAGCAGTTGCGCAGCACCGTCAGCAGCGACAGGACCACCACCACGAAAGCAGGCACGAAGGCGTATGTGAGCGTCGTCTCGGTTTCTGCGCCGATGGCATCCAGGGTGCACCATACCGAGTCGAAACCCGTCTGCTTGCATAGCTGCGGCAGGCCGTACTTCTGCGAGCCGCGCTCGTTCTGCAGCCTCACGTCGGTGAGGCCGACGGTCGCCAGGTAGATCTCCCCGCCGAGGAGCACGTCGGCGGTGAGCCAATCGCCGCTGAGCCCCGTGTACGAGCTGCCGAGGATGGCAGCCACGAGAACGGCGCATCCGAGCAGCGTGAACATGAACAGCCATAAGCTCAAGCTCGCTCGCCGCGGCCGCAGCGGCTCGGCCGCGTTGAGCAGCATTTTGTGAACTCCCTTTTGGACCGCAGCCGTATTGAGCGCTGTCGTAGGCGCTCGAGGCGGACGGCTTCCGCTGAAAGCCCTCCCTCTTTCCAGCCTGCTCACGTTCACCGGCTCACGCTACTCAATATCTTTGAAAGGCTGACTGACTATTTGTCCTGAATGCGGAGTTCTAGATACTGGTGCTGTGGTGATGATCCGATGTGTGATGTGATGGCAGCCGGTCGAGGCTGGCCGCTCGGCTCATTCAAAACCGCCTCGCGGGGCCAACCATACCCCTCGAGATCACAATTGCGAATCCGATCTCGAAGTGCGGCTGGGCTTTACTTTTGGCGTCACGCAGATTTCGGCAGGAGTGCTGTCGTCCACGCCGCAAAGTCGGTGATACGCAGCGGCGCCCGGCTCGTCAGCAATGCGCATACGCATGAGGCATACGAGGACCGCCCAGCACGCGAGATCATACAAGAGCATCGCGAGCAGCTTCGCCCGCTCACTGTCAGGCTCGAGTGCCCACGAACACAGGGTAGGCAGCGCCCATGTGATGGCGACCATCATCACCTGCCCAAGAGTGGGAGTCCCACCGCGCCGATCCCCGACCCACACGGCCAGGAGCACGGCCAGGGCAGCAGCGGCCGCCGTCTCACTGAGCGTGTGGAAGCCAATCGCGGTCATGGCGGACAAGTAGACGAGCACACCAGCGAGTGCGACAAGCCAGGCGCGCACGAGCAGGTGCAGCGCTTCCCCGTCGACCAAGCATACTTGCCACATTGGAATGAGTTGGGCCGCGTAGACACAAAGATGACCCGACGGATCCCATCCCAGGAGCAAGTGGAGGTGGCGAACCAGACCAATCACAGCAAGGTACCACAGGAGCGTCCGTATGAACGTCAATGCGACACTCCTCGAAACACCGCGGTGCAGTAATGTGCTCGCGAGGATCGGAAGCCACGTTAACAGCGGGCCGCCGTCTCCGACGGCGGTGCTGAGCGAACGTGGCGATAGCATCTGCAGTGTTGCCGCTGTGAGGCATCCGGTCGCTAGCTCGAGGCACTGCCCAACGCTACCTTTGACGGTTGTGCATCCCGCTTGTGCAGAGGCACGATAGTCGTACGCCGTGTGGCCGCATCGAAACTCAAGCAGCCCACAGATGAGCACGAATGTCAGCCAAGCCAGACTCGCGTGGACGGTTTGCATGGACGTGTGCTTCACAGTAAGAAATTCACGTGAACGCTCATAACGACGCTTCAATGAGTTGCTTCATACTGTCAGTGCTCCTCGCCGCCCGTGCGACGGCATCCACGTCCGGTATGGGCGGCTCCGTGACCACTCCAAACGCCAACGCCGTGCGCGCCAGCTCGGCGTACGACTTGCCAGCGAGCGACTCGGCCAACGAGGTGCTGTACCCGAGCGCCTCGAGGTGGTCGAGGGCCACCAACTGGCCGAGGAGCAGGAAGGGCTTGAGGGGCGTCGGCCGGGGCGAGCCCGCGAAGCACGTACAGAAGAGCTCATAGACGGAGCGCTCTTGCGCCGCGAGCTGCAGGCAGTACGCGTCACTCTCATGCTGCAGCCCAGGGAGCTGCTTGAGCGCGGCAGCCTTCTCTGTGTCCGCGGCCGATGGCGTCACGCCTGACGACGCCCGAGACGACGCCCGATGGCCCTGGGCCGCCGCGTGCGCCAGGTCGAGCGCTCGAGACGACGCCCGATGGCCCTGGGCCGCCGCGTGCGTGCCCAGGTCGAGCGGCTTGTCGTACCAGTACGCCCAGTTTGCCTCAAACCCCCGCCGGCTCGGCTCGAAACGTGCGGTGGGCACCGCGTTGCGCATGTACGCGTGTAGCACCATGTCGGCGTACATCGAGCGGCGCACCGCGAGGGGACACGCCTTCGCAAAGAAGGTGCGAAGCTCGGCGAGCACGATGGCGTAGTTGAAGTACTCATCCCACGCCTCGCAGCTGGCCTTACGCTGCCCGTTGGCGTCGAGCTCAGGCGTGCGCACGACACGCCCTTGTGCCACGAGGGCGTCCACGTCAGCCGCCGAGGCGGCGCTCACGGCATCGCGAGGGCGGGCAGTCCATCCTGCCCTGAGCGCGCGCGCGTGCGGAAGCGCCGTCACGATGGCCGCGGCGTACGCCGCCGACCGATCGGGATGCAGCAGGTCGTCGTCGTCCGAAAAGGTGACCCAGGCGTCCTCGCCGAGCGCCTCGGCCGCTAGGCTCGTGAGCTCGGCCAAGTGCTCGAATTGTCTGAAATTTCGAGGTTGCTCGACGGCGTGCAAGCACGGGGGCGCTGCCTGCGTCAGCATCGTGCGCACCGCTGGCCGGAGGTCGTCCTCGGCCGACCAGCTGAGCCACGCTGCGCTCAAGTGACCGCCGCGCTGCTCAGCCACGCAGCCGAGGAGATTGCGCAGCCGAACAAGTCGCTCGTGGTCGCCAACATGGCTGGCGATGAGGAGTGCCAGGGGCGGTGGAGGCGAGGATGGGCCGCTTGCACCGATTTGGGGCGATGGACACAGCTGCTTGCCAGCGCACACGTGCACCATCAAGGTGCAGCAGGCGTGCATGCGCGCCTGCGCATGCTCAAACCCACGTGCCTCTTGCCGCTGCTTCTCGTGCAGCCTGAGGACATCCATCGGAGTCTGCGGTCCGTCGTCGGGCAGGCGCGGGCGCGGGAGCAGCTCGGGATGCATGACGATGTCGTAGTGCGATCGGTTGCGGTCGCAGCGTCGCTCGCGCCAGGAGAAGCGCGGGCCAGCGCGACGGCGCGTGTAGGCCGCCATCGGCGCGTGAAGGCCCATACTGGTGAAGGCCCATACTGGTGAAGGCCGCGATCGGCGCGTGAACGTTAGCATGATTCGTTAACAAGCCTCAGTTCAGTTCAGTTCAGTTTCTTCGCGGTCCCCCCACGCTCACTCCACCACCGTCTCGACGGACGGCTCCGCTCCCCTCGGTCAACACAAGTACTGAGTACTCGCTCGCTCGGGCTACTCAATTTCGCTAGTGAGGTCGGACTCTCCCAGCACACAGTGTGATCTCTGGTGCTCGCTGCCCCATTCTACCGGGCGGGATTGTGACAGGCAATCAGGTGGGGGGTGGGGGGAGGGGTGGGGGGTGGGGTTTTGTCAACCGTCATCATATCTCTGCCGTCGTTGTAACAAGCCTCGAACTTCCAAAAACCCAGTCGCTCCACTCCCACGCGTTTTCATACACCCACGCCGCTCGCAAGTTCCGCGCGTGCCGGTTTACGCGCTCGCAGCTTCACGCGGAGATGCACTCACACGTGGCCAGCCGGCAAGCGCCAATGCAGTCTGGGGCTCCGCCTCTAGATGCGATCTCGAGGGCTTGAGGAGCGATCTCGATGGCCGAGGCCAATTCAGTCAGGGGCTCGGCCGGCTCGGGTGAGCAGGCGGCGCGTCTCGTAGTGCAGCGCTGCCTCGGCGGCTTTGTCGCCCATCAGGCCGAAGCTATGCGAGCCGTGGATCCGCAGCGCCGTCAGAGGGACGCCGTCACGCCGCAGCAGCCGCACCAACTCATACCCCTCGTCACGGAATGGGTCGGCGAGCGCGACAGCGACGACCGCCGACGGAAGACCCTTGAACGAGCCCGCGAGCAGGTTAAAGCGGGGATCCGCCGAGTCTGCAGCACGTCGTGGCGAGTAACACTCCCACCAGAGCTGCATGATAGTCGTCGGCAGAGCCGCAAGGGTGCCATAGTCGCGAAAGCTCTGTGATGTCATCGACGGTGCCACCATCGGGACCGCCGCGACGACGCCGCGCACGTCGACGCCGTGCTCCACTGCTGTCCGGGCGCCCACGAGCGCCAAATTGGCGCCAGCGCTGAGGCCCCCCAGCACGATTCGAGTCGGGTCGATACGGAGCCGGGTCGCGTGCTGCGCCAGGTGCTGCACCGCGTACCACGCATCGTCCGGGGCGGCCGGGAAAGGGTGCTCCGGCGCGAGCCGGTACTCGACGCTCGCCAGCACCGCGCCGCTCCATGTCGCGGTGCGGCGCAGGCCGGGACCCCACATGGCCACGTCGGCCCCGGCTGCCTCCCCGACCACCATCCCGCCGCCGTGAAACATTATGAAGAGCGGTAGCACTTCGTCGTCACCTGCCTCGCGTGGGCGATACATTCGCACCTCAAGGTCACGCCCACCTTCCTGGTCGTGTGGCGGCCGGTGCACGAGCTCCATCTCGCACTCGCGCCACTTGCCGGCTTTCAGCTCACCCTGCACAGCAACAGAACTCATCGCGTTCATGGAGTTGGCAGCGGCGCGGATTTTCGAAGCGTCGCGGTGGGAGTGAAGCCGCGCCATGCGAGGCATGAAGCCGAGCATGTGGAACGCGCAGCACAGGGCGTTGTCAACCACGCTCAGGTCCCTGCACCACGACCACCCATGCAGCAACCAAGCGACGAACAAGCAACTAACACCGCCGACAGCGGGGAGCCACGCGACGTTTGCGCCGTCGGCGACGCTCGCAGCAAGGCGAGCGAGGACAACGGAACCGGCGGCGGCGAGAAAGGGCGTGAACGCGACACAGGGCCGCGGTGGCAGCGGCGGTGCGTCGACGTCGAGGTTGCGCTTGGCGCTCATCAACTCGAGAAGCGAGCAGCTGGCCGCCCTGTTCGACGAAACACAATTCCATAACAGGCAAGTACAGGAGAGAGTTTGGGTTACTGGCGCAAACGGACAAGTGCCGCTTTTGCCGTCGCTTTCGCCGCCGCTTTGATGGCTGACTTGTCGCCACGCAGCACCTGATCTCTCTTCGTGCTGCGCTGCTGGTGCTGCCGCTCGGCACGCGCATTGGCGCTGTGGGGATTGCTGTGGGCCTTGGCCTGCGAGCGTTTGTCGTCGGCGCCGTGTCCCACTGGGTCGTTGCCTGCCTCGGAGTCATCCGAATTCGGCAGCGGCATGCTCGGAGTCCAGAGCGCCAGGCGGGCGCCCACGGCGGTCATAGCCGCGAGCGCCGCAGCGCTGGCGGGCGCGTCCAGCTCGAAGACACGTGGCAGTGCGGACTCGTCCTCGGCCGTTAAACGTGCATGCATGAGCTGTGGGAAAAGGGGTGTAGCGCCGTGGTGAGCGCATGCATGCAGCCGCTGCGCGGGTCGAAGCGAGAGGCCTTGTCGCTCACCTCATGCACCGTCCGTCCCAAGTCACTCGCCAACGCGCCCGCGAACGCGTCCGCCTGCGACAGGTGCCAGGCGGCCGACAGGTAGTAGAGTGGAGCTGACCATTCGGCCGTTGCCGCCGCGGCTCCCGGAGCATCAAGCGCGCCGAGTGGAGCACCAAGCGCCGAGTTGAGCGCGCCGTCGTCCATCCCGACGCGCGCCGAGTTGAGCGCTGCACCGGCGCCGGCGGAGGCGGAGCTCGTGTGATATGGGTTGGGCGGTAGGCAGGCTACCGGCGGCTCCTGATGAAGGAGGCCATCAGTGTTCATCAGAGTTCATCAGAGGCAATCAGAGGCAAGTTGGGCGGTAGGCAGGCTACCGGCGGCTCGTCACGCACCGTATGGGCTCCTCCGCTCTTCTGACGCTGCGCCAGTCGAAGCATCAGCGGTGCGTACGCGCGGGCGGTGGCGTGTGTGCTGTTGGCAGAGAACACGCCGCCGCCGCCCCCGCCGCCGCCGCCGCCGCCGCCGCCGCCTCGGGCGCGAGAGCTGTGCCGCATGAGCGCGGCGAGGAGCGTTTGCTTCGCGCGGGCGCATGCACGGCTCAGCAGCGTGGCGGTGTGCTCCGCACTCGGACCGGCGCTCGGCACGGCGCTCGCGCCCTCGTGGGCGGCGGGTAGCGTCGGCGCGGATGCCCACGACGGCGCGGATGCCCACGACGGCGCGGATGCGAACATGGGCACCAGAAGGACACGCGTCGCGCCGGTATACGCGAGGAGCCTCACGATCGCTGCGGCCCAGCCGACGGGTGGGCTACCGGTCGGCCCACTCAGACGAATGGTGACGCCCAGGACGGCGCGGGGCAGCGCGCAGCCCAGGAGGCCGTCGCCTGGCCGCGTGGGCCATCCGAGCATACGAAGCTGCGCGCACGCGTAGCTCGCGGCAGGGCGGGTCGGCCGGAGGAGCGCCGTACTGAGCTTGCTCACCTGATGAGGGAGGCAATCAGAGGTCATCAGAGGTCATCGGAGGTCATCGGAGGAGCGCCGTACTGAGCTTGCTCACCAGCCACGCGTCCGTCATCTCGTTCAATCTGGGCGAGCGAAGGGCGAAGCCGAGGTCGAGGGGGATTGACGAGCTGTACACCGCCGGCGCGCTCGCCGCCGCCGCCGCGACCGCTGCAGGCGGCCCACACAGCGCCGTCAGCGGCGGTGGGCGCAAGAAGCAACTGAGTAGCCGCTCGGTCGACACGCCTCCCAGACCGCAACGGCCGGCGCGTACGTCGCCCACGAAGGCGCGGCCGGTAGAGAGGGCATGCGCGTACGCGCGCACGTAGCTCTGCACCTGTGAGGTCATCAGGGGCACTCAGTGGCACTCAGTGGCACTCAGTGGCGCTCAGTGGCACTCAGTGGCAATCAGAGGCGACCAGTGGCAATCAGAGGCAATCAGAGACCATCAGAGGCCATCAGAGGCCATCAGAGGCCATCAGAGGCAATCAGAGGTCATCAGAGGTCATCAGAGGCCATCAGAGGCCATCAGAGGCCATCAGAGGCAATCAGAGGTCATCAGAGGTCATCAGAGGCCATCTCACCTGCGCGCCCACGAGCGAAGCTCCCGCAGCCTGCCCCGGCACTGTCGCGATCGATGGCGCATGCCATCCGAGGGGCACCGCAGAGCCGTTGCAGTGCGAGGGAAGCAGCAGCTCCTGCATCGCGAGCGCCGCCTCGAGCGCCGCCGCGGAGGGCGGGCGTGTGGGAGCGCCGCGTGTGGAAGCGGAGCTAGCCGCGCCGAGAGCGCCCACGCACTTGATGTGCTCCGTGGTGGAGATGCACCTGCGGGCGCAATCAGTGGCAATCAGTGGCAATCAGTGGTCATCAGCGGATGTGCTCCACGCATCTTCGGGCGCAATCAGAGGTCATCAGTGGTCATCAGCGGTCATCAGCGGTCATAAGCGGTCATCAGGTCATCAGTGGCCATCAGCGGTCATCAGTGGCCATCAGCGGTCATCAGTGGCCCTCACCTGCCAAGAGGGCTGATGAAGAGCGAGCCGCTCATCACGAGAGTCACCAAGGTGAGCCCGAGAGAGCGATGGCACTGCCCACCAAGCAATGAGCCCATGAGCTCGGAAGCGCTCGCCACGGCGCCCGCGCACTTGCCCGCGCTGCCCGCGCTGGCCTCGTGGTCAGCCATCGGCGCCTGCTCGTAAGTTGACGCTCCTACGAGGCAGAGGGCGCAATCAGAGGCAATCGGATGCAATCAGGGGCAATCAGAGTCAATAGGGCAATCAGAGGCAATAGGGCAATCAGAGGCAATCAGAGGTCATCAGAGGTCATCGGAGGCCATCAGAGGTCATCAGAGGTCATCAGAGGTCATCAGAGGAAAATCAGAGGTCATTAGAGGCCATCAGAGGCCATCACCTATGAGGCAGATGGTAAGGAAGAAGATGCCTGCCGCAGAGGCATGCTGATCCCAGAGCAGCACGTTGATGAGGACGGTGGCCATCTTGTTGGCGACGCCGAGGACCGTGTAGCACGTCGCAGTCACGAGGGCGCGCGCGCGGAAGCCCAAGTAGGAGATGGCGACGCCGATGAGACAAGACAGGCCGAGCAGAGCGCACGCACCGAGTGACCACGTGGCTTCGTACGCTTTGAGTGGCTCGTGCGTGACGAGGCCGATGGTGAGCATGGGCGGGATGGAGATGGTGTTCGTGTAGAGCGTCGGTCCCCAACTGGACTTGAAGCCCAGCGACTCCCCGACAATGTGCTTGCCCCAGCACATCTCCACGCTGATGATGACAAAGTACGCCGTCGCCCACGAGTACGCGGCGAAGCCGTTGAGCTGGAACGACTTGTCGGTGAGCACATACCCGGCCACTCCGATGACCAGCGTGAGCAGCGCGAGGCATGAGCGTGCCGAGGGCAACGCACGGCCCATGAAGGCCCACTCGAGGTAGCACACGACGAGCGGGCAGCACGCACGGAAGATGATCACCGTCTCCACGTTGGAGTACTGCAAGGCGCGCATGTTGCAGTAGATGGTGGCGACAAACATCGCCACGTATATGCAGTACGGCTTCACCTTGCGCCATTCCCACGGCTCGAGCGGCACGTAGCCGAGTGCCATCAGTGCCATCGATGTGAGAGCAGCGGTCACAAATTGCGCAAGCGAGATGAAGGACGGAAGCGGCAGCACATGCAAGCAGACCTTATTGACGATGAGCAGCGACGACGACGCGATCGAAAACAGCAGCATGGCCGTGCAAGCTTCAGCCGAATAGCTCTCCCCAGCGGGCGCCATGTGGTTCGGTGGCTTCCGACCTGGAATCCTGGGCAAGAAGGAAGCTCGAAAAGGTCAGTTGAAATAGGTACCGGTATTCACACCTCCCAATACGGTAAGTGAAATTACACATCACCCGCGTCCTCTTCGTGCTCTTCCTCGCCCGAGACGTCTTCGATCAATCGTAGCCGGACGCTGCACACAGGCACCTGCACGGGTCCAGTTTGCTTACCGGTACGACGCTTTGGGAGCTTCGAGTGCGGCCCGAGAGCGCCGCCACGAGCGCCGACGATGGGCTCGGCTGCCTTGGCGAGCTTGAGGAGCACCCGCAGCTCCACCGCCACTCGAACGGCGGCGCCGCCCTCTCCACCCGCCGTGCTGGGCGCGGTGCCGGGCGCTGTGTTGGGCGCCGCGCGCTGCTCGCGCTGCTCGCGCCGCTCCCGGCGCTCGCGCTTGGACCGGCTGGGCTTGGGGGGGCCTCCCCCCGGACCCGCGTATGAGAGGCGCGGCTTCGAGTCGCCGGCCTCCTCCGCCACACAGCGCTTGCACTCGCAATGGAATCGGTAGTGCTGCTTCAGCAAGCGGCGCCGAGCCGCAAGGGGCTGGTGCACGTCGCAATACGCGATGGTGAGCTCTTCCCCGGGCTCGATCGGCACGTCGACGATGATCGCCATCCGGTGCACGCCCGTGCTCGCGTGGCAGTTGGGCGCGCACGAGTGATTGAAGAGCGAGGCCGCCATGTACACCCCATGGCCGATGAGATCGACGTTTCGCCCCATGGCCACGCGTGTCGCCCCCCCCTCACGATGGAAGACTCCAAAGACATTCGAGTCGATGCGCGAGATGAGCGCGTAGAGCTCATCGTCCGTGAGCGGCGCCGCACTGAAGTGATGATCCTGCTGCGTGATTGGGCTATTCATTGGGGGGATGCGCCTCCACGGGTACCAAGGCAACGGCTCAAGCACACCACGAAACGATGCCGCGGCCTTTGCCCAATCATGTGCTTCCTTGACGCTGTCAAAGGCCGGCGGATGATGCTGCAGCGCGTCGAAGCCGGAGATGGGGCACGCGGACGAGGCAGCGGCACCAGCAGCAGACAAAGGGTGCTCGCGGACAGGCGATGCGTGCTCGACGGCCAGCGCGTGCAGCAAAAGCCGTAGCACCGCCATGAGCTCCTTGCCCACCTTTTTGAGGCTCGAAAAGCGTGCGAGAGATGGACACACTGTCCCGTGCGCGGCCGAGTGCCGCTCGAGACATTCTGCATCGCAATAGAAGCACTCGCCGCAACGATCGCAGTGGATGCTGAGCCGCGACGCGCAGACTCCGAAGCAGTGCGCGCACACGCGCCGTTTCCACTCCTCTGTGGCCACGACGGCGAAGGCCGTACTCTCGCACGCCACGTGCCCAGGCAGCAGCGGCTCCGTGGCGCACATCCACCGCCATCGCGGCCATGCGCCGCTGTCAATGCACTTGATGCCCCTCCACACAACGGATGGCGACACGTCTGTGGTGGCGGTGGGTGTGCCTGCCGCTTCTGATACTGTCGGCGGTAAAGGCGCTGGCGGAGGCAGAGGCAGCAGAGGAGAGCACACTGGTAGTTCACTCTGCTCGGACATCACGTCGTCCGGCCGATCGACGATGCCGATCGGATGATGTTTTTCGAGGAGAAAACACACCGTTTCCGCAAATTCACACACAATTTCTCTCAAAGGTGGGTGCCGGCAGGGGCGGTGTGGCACCGCTCTCTCCGTTTTCTCCAAAACCGAATAACCAGTGACATGGGGGTACATTAGGAATTCTATGCCGCGAGGGGTGGAGGGGACTGACGCGGGGATTTTCACTGGCCGACCGTTGACGAACTTTGGCCGAAACGGTCGAGCTCAGTACGTTTCCCGCGTACTGGAGTGTCAGACTCGTCACTCAGTGTCAGACACGCGCAGTGCGCGAAAAAGTGCGGGAAGGGTTGCGTCAGTATCGTCATTACATAGGGAAAGCCATTTAAATTGCCCGTCAAATATAGAGAGAACTTTCGTCAAGCTTCTCAAAATGTAGAGCGGCGGCGGCAGTTGGCAGTTTTGACAGTTTGGCTCTCAGACCTCGTCCTTGTTGCGCTGCTCCGCACGGACGGCAGCACCGCCCTCTGCTTCGCCGTCCGATTGGCCGTCCGTCCACTCGAAGACGCCAGCATCCGCGAGCGCCCGCAGGTCGGCCTTGGCCTGCGCATGGCCCTGCTGCATCGCGAGCCACAGCCACTCGATGCCCTGCCGGCGGTCCATCTTGACGCCGTCGCCGTTGACGTATGCAACGCCGATCTCATACTGGGAGCTGGCGATGCCCGCGGCGGCGGCACGTGCGAACCAGCTTGCCGCCGCCTCTGCGCCGCCGGCCGCGTCGCCGTACTGGCACGCGATGCCCATCGTGTGCTCCGCGGGGCTGTGGCCCTGCTCCGCCGCCGCTTGCACCCAGCGCATGCCGCGCTCCTGGTCGCGCGGCACGCCCTCCGCGTTGCTGAGATAGAGGCGGCCTAGCCGATTCTGCGCCATCGCGTGGCCCTGCTCCGCGGCGGCCGACGACCACCGGACGGCCGCGCCGAGGTCGCGTGCGTAGCCGTGCTGCCCGAGCTGGTGCAGCTCACCGAGGGCATCCTGCGCATCGGCCGAGCCAGCCTCGGCCGGAGCGCGGTACCACGGCGCGACGTCGGCCTGGCACGAGTGGATTGTGTCGGTGATCCAGAAGACGGCGGAGTAGCGTGAGCCGTCAATCACGTCGACGCCATGGTTCAGGTCGTACTGGTGGAAGATCATGTCGCGGCTGCCCGTGCGGAAGTACTCGCGTGACTCGGCGCGCGGCGAGCGCTGTAGGTAGAGGCCGCCGTCGAAGTCGGTAGGGTTGAGGCTGGCGACAGCGGTGATGTAGGCCAGTCGGTCGTAGTGACTCGGCACGGCCATACGCTCCGACGCCTGATAACGGCGCAGCAGCACGTTGCACAAATAGCACGTTGTGCAATTGTACCTCTCCGCTGTGAAGGCAGCGACTCGCTGCTCAAGGCCTAACCGAAGCACTTCGGCAGCGCTGTGCAAATCTTTCGCTTCATGACGGATGTAGAATTCGTATGCTGGCAGCCCATCCGTAGAATCGAGCTTCTTCGGGTCCGGTCTGAATTCTTGTAGGGCCGTGACGAAGCTGCGCACGTCCGCCTCCTCCATGATGCCGCGTGCAACATGAGCGACACGACTCGACCCAGCGTCAGCGCGGTCCTCGTCCGACCAGCGGACGTAGTTCAAGTTTGCCAACGGCGGCCGCTGCTCTTCAAAGGACACCACGTGCTGGCTCAGCAGAAGAAGCATCCATGTCACGCGATTTTGAGGCAAGGCGGGTTTCGGATTCCAAAACGAGTAAAAGCGAGCTACAACGAGATCCGTACAGGATCACTGGAGGTCGGCCCGGCACGAGCACCAACCGTGGTTACGGTGCCTGCCGCCCGGAAACCTAAAGTTGCCATGCATGCAACGCCAGAAATAGGCCAATTTCCGTTGCAGCAGCTCCTGCAGCAGGTGATGGTGCGCTGGGCGGCCTCGCCAAACCAGCTACCGCCCTTTCTCTCGACAGAGCCATTCGCGTGGCGTGAGATCGAGCCGCTCGATGGCGAATGGCGTGAGATCGAGCACGAGCCGCTCGGTGGCTGGGGGCGCGGAGCGTCGGCGCCCGTGACTCCGAGGAAAAACTCTCCGAGGACTCCGGGAGGAGGAGTTGGCCGTGGCTCGCTGAGCAACCCGATCAGGCCGCGCGGGGCGGTATCTCCTCTCGTGTCGACCGCCACCCTGCGCACGTCGCTCTCGCCGATGCGCCGCGGGCGCTCCCCCGCCTCGCCCTCGCCGCTCGAGCCGAGCCCCCCACCAGGTCATCGGCCGCCGATGCTATTGCCTCCGTCCCCTCGCCCTTGGACAACGACGGCGTCGCCTACCGAGCTGTCGGGTGCATACGCGGACGTCGGTGCAGGCGAACGCCAGTCCCGCGGCTTGCCAAAGCCCGACTTCGACGGGGGCGTCATTTACGTCCCGCCCCACACGCCGCTCAACAAGATCCCGAGCCGCAAGAACGGGCTGCTCGCCCGCAACTCATCGTCGGGCAACGGGCTGGCTGCCCTGAATACGGAGGGTCGGGGGCTCGCCCGCATGCCATCGCCGGCACGCGGACTTGCCCGTGCGGTCTCGCCACCGCGGCTGCCGGCAGGCATCAACGTGCACGCGGCGCCGGCGGTCCGAGGCGAGAACGTGCAGCAGAAGGTACGCGAGCGCTTCGAGCGCCTCGAGCTCGAATGCGAGCTCCTCCAGAGCGATGTGAGTGAGGTCGAGGGGCGCCTGGTGGAGCTCGGGGAGGAGACGCGCTGCCTGCGCGAGGGCGAAGTCGTACCCATTGCCCTCCTCGAGCAGCTGATCACGCACGTCGAGGAGGACGTCATCCAGAAAGAGTCGGACTACGCGCGGTACCGCGACCAGATCGAGGACGTTCTGCGCGAGGAGGGCGAATGCCACGTGGCCATCCTCTGGAGGGAGATCGGGGTGGCGGAACAGACGGCCGCCGACCTGCGCGCGCGCCTCGAAGCGCTCGAGGCGCGCGATGCCGCAACCTCATCGGGCGTTGCCATCGCCGAGGAGCAAGCCACACTGATGGCCTCGGTCATCGATGACGTGCTCGGCGACCTCGATGCTGATGAGGTCGAGGAGGAGGAGGAGGTGAGCGGCGGCTCCAGCTCACGCCCATCATCCGCTACATCCGGTGCGGACGATCCGGAGAGTATCCCTGCGCCGCCGCCGGGCTGGAACCTCGAAAAATGGCTCTCGGGCTACTCGTTCGACAAGATCGTGAGCGACGCCATCCTCGCGCGGATCCGCGCCAAATTGCCCGCGGGCCAGAACACGGCGCGCTTTGAGCAGGCCTTCATGCTCAAGCTCAACCGAGCGGGCTCGCGCGACCTCCTCGTGGCGCTGCTGCAAGAGACGCCGGTGCTGTACCAGATCGCAGACATGATCGTGAAGGGCGCGTCGGGCTTGCAGTCGGAGATCGACGCCGCCGAGGAGGACAAGCGCGCTGCGGCGGCCGAGGCGCTTGTGAATGCGCCCGTCATCGACGCGGTGACCGCGGCCCGGCTCAAGAACGAAGATTTTCAGAAGGCGGGTGCGTTCACGCTGACGTACGCGACCGAGCCGGAGTTCTTTTTCCAGGGTGTCGGGCGTGTCACTGGCCCGCCAACCTCGCAGCTCGAGATGGGCACCTTCGAGGCGATGGAGGCCGAGCACTGCGACTTCGCCGACTCCCCTTTGCCGTTTGACCCGGGCAACTACGGCTACTCGACGACGGCTCCCGTCGAGTGGAACTTTGTCGTCGACCCCTTGATGAAGACGGAGCAAGCCAGCAATGTACTAGCGCGGGTGGCCGCCAAGCTGCAGGCCCTCGTCAACTCCACGAACAGCGCAGCCCCTACCCAAGTCCTTCACGGATGGTCGAATGCGCGCCAGGTGTTCAGCACACGAGGTTCCAGGGGCTTCCGAGACGCTTGGCCAGGCACCGAAGGCCGGGCCGTCAATCGCGTAGCCAGGCCACTCTCCTTTTTCGCGAAGAAACGCGCTGAGATCGACGCCAAGCTGATCAAGATCGGAGAGCAGGCCACTTCCGACGAGGAGCTCTTCGCGCTCCGGCTGTACACGGGGCCCATGTTCGTCAAGTACAACTCGACGCTCCGCGGCGCAAGGGCCAAGGGCACCGCCATTGAGTTCATGTACACGAGGTGGTGGGATCTGTGCCGTGGCAACACGTACTCGACCACGCTCCATGTCATCTCGGCGGCCATCGTCAAGCTGAGCAAGATTACGCAAGCATCCAAGGTGTACCGCGCGCCGGGCGGCGCGCTCCCCCCGTCGTTTTGGCACCGGAACGCGACCTCCGGCGTGCAAGGGGGGCTCGAGTGCGGCTTCATGTCGACGACCCTGAACAAGGAAGAGGCGATGAAGTACGCGCGCCGGGCCCCCGGCGCTGTCCTCTTCGAGATCGATCAAGGGTTCGTCGCTCGCGGCGCCTCGGTCAGCTGGCTCTCGCAGTACCCTGCCGAGGAGGAGATCCTGTTGCCGCCCTTCACCGCCCTCGAGGTCGCTAACATTCAGATCGAGGGCGCCGTCGTCGTCTGCCAGCTGCGCCCCAGCTTGAGCTCAGCCGTGGCCGCGTCTGGACTGCGCACCGGCGCGGACGACATCGTCGCGATGCAGAAGATGCGCGAGAACCTGCGTGAAAAGGCCGCCTTGGACAAGCTCGACACGCAGATGAAGATCGCGAGGGAGCAGCAACGGCTAAATGAGGAACGAGGCCGATGGCGCGCGGAGAGCGCCTACCAGGCGAAGGTGGCCAGTCTGCGCATGAACGCTCTCCGCCGACGCGAGGCGCAACTCGAAGAGAAGCTCGCGGAGTCGCAGCAGAAGGTGAAGGAACAGCGCTTTCAGATGGCGAAGGCGATGCACGACACCGAGGAGACGAGATTGCAGCTCGAGGCGCAGATGAACGCTGCCGTGGAAGCCCGCAAGCGCGCGTCCGAACAGTTGAGGAAGCAGCAAGAGAAGTTGGAGGAATCGAAGCGCGAGCTCAACTCAGCGCTCGAAGCCAAGGCTGCGCTCGGCAAAGGTAAAGCGAGCACCCTGTGGAATCTACTTCGAAAGGATATACGCGACAAGGCCAAGATGAACCGACGCAACTCAGAGATGTTCCACGGCCTGAAGCGCCAGTTGACAATGATGGCCCTTCCAGCAGAAGCATTGGAAGAGGTGCAAGAGGTTGTGGAGGAACCGGTCGAGGAGGTGGTGGTGAGGGCGAAGACCCCCTCTCCGGGCACGCGCTCGCCCAAAGATGTAGATCAGTTCCGGTACATCTTGAACCTGAATGCGGCCACGCTGCTGCCCAAGATGAAGGAGTGGGTCGGGCCGCGAGAGTCGTGGGGCCTCAGGGTACAATCCGACGTGACGTCCACGTTGAAGGCCTGCGAGCGGCTCGTCCAGTTCTCTGACCCTCGGCTGAAGGAGGATCGCAAGATGGCGCTCGAGCTCGGTGGGATCGATGTTCTTGCTGATGCCATGCGCAAGGCCGCGGTGAGCGGGGCCGAGGAGCCGCTTGTGATCGCGTATGCCTTTGAGGCCGTGAGGGCGATCATCTCGGGCACTAAGCAAAAGGAACTCGACAAGGTGATGCAGGGGCCCGCAGCAGACGCCATCCCGGGCGTGATTCAGGGGGCGAACGCCGTCCTCGATCTCATGCTCCTCAGTGTCGTGCGCTTGATCACCAAGGACAATTACGACAGGACGGCGTACGCGCTTCGCACAAACTGTCCGGTTGCGTGGCTCGACCCCGAGTCCAAGATCCCCATCGGAGAAGATGGAAAACTGGCGCCCATGAAGAAGAAATGAGGCGGCTGCCGCGCGTGGTGCGAGGAGGCGTGTGTGCGAGGGCTGGTGCGTGTGCGGCAGAGTGGAAAGTGGAATCATCACGTGGCGGCGTGTGGTGTGTGTGCTCAATAGCAAGTGTGTGGGTGGGCGAGCAGCAAGATAATTACATGATGTTCTGCGTATACTAACGTAATACACTTACGTAATACACTTACGTTAGGCGTTCGCTCCTAGAGTGTCCTGACTTTTCATCTTCTATCTCCTGTCCCACTCCTTAAAGTAGTAATACCTTCTGCTAATCATTCGCGTTTGATTTTCACGACATTTGTCATCATTGCGCAGTTTTCTCCGCTCGGTATCTTTACTCAAAGCGTCCGGCATTTATCTGACATCGATCCTCGCAAGCTCCGCCATATCGCGCCGAAGCACAGCCCCACCTCTTTGAGCGCGCGGCCCACGAGCAGCAGGCCGAGGACCACCGCGGCAATCAGACACACAACATCCATGGCGAGCTCATCAGCCAGCTCATCCGCCGCTCGCAGCTCACTTCCGTTCGGCTCCTGGGCAGGCGCCGTGACGGGCGCTGGCTCGATGCTTCCATAGGTCGGAGCCTCGCCGTACAGGGGAGCCGCGTCAATGACGTTGGCATCGCCGCCGTTGTGCGCCTCACCGACCCCTTCATGGCCGCCCGGCTCCCTCGCTTGAATCTCTTCTTGCGCTACCTCGGGCGCCACTGCCACCTCGGGCTTGTCAACATTCGCCTCTGATTCGTCAACATCAATGGGCTCTGACCGTTGCACCATCATCTGAGCAGACCTCGATACCACCGAACCTCGAGGCTTTCCTTCTTTGGCGACCCCGATCCCGAGCATTCCTTCTTTGGCGACCCCGATCCCGAGCAAGTCAGAGTCCGCATCCGCCGTGATCTCCTCAATCGGCTCTCGTTGCTCGGACAGTCGCAGCGACTCGTCCATGGCCGCGCGCATGCTCCGTGCCGAGCCAACCGCCATGCCCTGCGCTCTGAACGCGTCGTCTTGGGCATCTTTCGGCGTCGTCGTGAGCTCCTGTGGCTGCATGGCCGGTACAGCCCTGGCTTCCCCACTGGCCGCTGCCCCTCCGTGCTGACGCTCTTGCCGCCGCGGCTGATCCTGATGCTGCGGCGCGGTGCGCTTGCGCTCGACGCACCGTCGCTCCGCACAGCTCATCGGACAGAGAGGGCGGACAACGAGCGCATTGGCGACGCACTCGCCCGCATACGCCCACCCGGCACAGCGCACGTCGGCGTCGTCGCAGCCCTCCGGCGTGCCGATCGCGTCCGAGTCGCGAACCGCGTCGAGAAGCTCCTCGAGAGACGGGCGCGGGCACAGCGCATCCTCTGGCGACGTCAGGCCCGCGGCAATGCACGGTGGAACGGGCTGACGCCGCCGCTGGCTGCTCACTCGACGACGGCTGCGTCTCTGGGACTCCTCATGCTTCGTCAAGTGTTTTGGGGGCTCCTCATGCTTCGTCCCCACCGCCGCGGCGCCTCCCGCGCCGTCCTCCTCCTCCTCAAGGGTTGGCAACGCGATGTGATGGTACTCGCACAGCGCGGCGTTGAGTCGCACGCCCACCTCGGCGCATAGAAGGGCCGCGCCCAGTTCGGCGCGTTCGAGCTGCGCCATCACGAGCTCGCTTGGGAGTGGTGGTGGTGGCAGGTACTCGCCGCATGTATGGGGGTCAAAACCACCCTTGTGGCCGCCTGCAAACGAGAGCTTGTTGAAGCGCCATGGCGTAGGCAGTCGCGGCGAGACGATTCGACACCACATACCATAGTGCAGGAGCTTGGGCGGTGGAAGCGCGAGAGGCGGCGCCTGCCCCGCGTATGCCATCACCTCGGGTCGCTCCAAGTGGATCAGTCCGGCCTCAGCGGCAGCGAACGCATAGCCGAGCATGTCGGCGACAAACGGCGGCTGCCCACGCTTCGCGTACGCATCACCGGTCGGTAAGTCGACTGACACCGATCGTGGGTCGCCTGGCAGATGCCAGTACTTGCCCGGGTTGAGCCGAACGGCCTTGGTGAGCTGCAACCAGAGCGGCGCTAGCCGGCTCAGGTCGTCGCGGTGCAGGCACGCCCACCCTCCTATGGGCTGCACCAAGTGCGCATTCTTGATGAACGTGCGTGCGAGAGCACTAGTCGCGCCGGCGAGGTACTCGTAACGCGCCGACACTGCGACACCCGGGCGCACACCCAGGGCTTGGCAGTCGATGGGGCCGCGCAGGAGCATGTCCGCCTCGAGAAGCAGCACAAACTCCGAGGAGGAGGAGGAGGCAGATGAAGACGAGGCGTCCGACGCGATCCTTGCCCGGTGCTGCTCCTGGAGCCAATGCACGATGCCCGCCGGCTTATTGTACGGGGCATAGTCGTCGTTCACACCACTCACGCGCGAGTCGGCATAGTCGGGGTGCTCAAATGTACGCATGAAGGGCAGTGAGCCACTGCGCGAGCGAGCCTCCTCGTCGGCGCAAGTTGACATCAATCTCGTCAAGTGCATCTGTGCAGAGCGAGCAGAGTATGCCAGCCCGATGCTCTGCCAGTCAAAGTAGGGTGTGCAGCCGGTTGAGAATAAGGCGTGCGTGCCTCCTGATGCGGTCGGCATTCACGCTCGTTTGCAGCCTGTGCTCCGTGCGCTGAGGGACCGGCTGCCCAAGAGTTTCCTTCAGGGGAGACTCGAGACTGCAAAATGCTGCATGCATAGAAAAAGTACTTGTGCACAAGTCGCAACTATACAATCTCACAACCGCTTCATTGATTGTGCTGATACTCGAACGCCGCGCGACGATTCCTATACTGATTTCCACTCCGCCAGTCCGCCGACTCGCGACTGCGTCTGTCGCACTGTGTGAAGATGCTCAGGTTCGCGGTTCGCAGCCGGGTGTGCGCTCGTATCTGTGTGTGCGCGAGAACTGACTCCGTCAGACCGTGCGCTTCTCCGCCCCATAGTACCATATTACTGGCCGACGTGAAACCGACGGTAGGCCTCTGTCGCCAGCTCGATGACAGATGCTGCCAAAGGCAGATGTGCTTCACGCTGGGAGCGAGCTACGGCAACGGCGAATGGCCCATTATAAGTCAGAATCTCATAAAGGTATGTGGCCATAGACGGCATTAGGCCGCGCTTCGTGCGCATGCAATCAAAGACTTGCCCGACGCCGCCGGCCACGTGATTTTGCCGATCCGCTCGAGAGCTCGACTTTGCTGATCCCTTTCCCGCCTTCTTGTTGGACCCGATGAGACGAAGATTTGGTGGTTTGGTTCTTGAGTCGGCCATTTGACGAATGTTTCTGGCTCTTGTTGTGATGCACGAAGGCGGTTGAGGCCGGGCTAGCGCGCAGCTGAGTGAGGCTGTCCTCGTCGCCGCCAGCACCGAGGCCAGTCCGGCCAGAGAACCCCTGCCGACTTACCTGCCGACACTGCTCGCGCAATTGCCCGAGCTCTAACTCAAGGGCTTCCCGTTGGCTGATTAATCGCTTGTGCAGCTGCATCACCTCCTTCTGCGCCGCGCATAAGCGCAACCACGGTACTAGGGTGCCATAGAGGAGGCCGCCGCAGACTGTGAACAATAGAATTCCGAGGAGCACGAGGGCGAGCAACCGCCTCGGCGCGGCCGCAGCAGTACGCTCCTTGAGCACCACGGAGGCCACTTCCTGGGGCAGCACTTGAATTCTGAGTGTGGTCGCCGAGCGGATGAAGGTCGAGGCCGCATCGGCGGTCATGCTCGACTCGCCGCCAATCCCGTTGATGGAGTAGATGACGTCCCCTGGTTGGAGCAGGCCGGCGGCGGGCGATTCGGGAGAGATCTGTACCACCACAAGCTGCGGCGGGGGGACGTCTACAAAGTACGAGAGGAACCGGTCGAGGCACGAGCCGCTGTCGCTGGTCAGTCCGATGCCAAGCGGCGCACCAGCCTGCTTGGGAGGGATCTCGACGGTAACGGGTTCATGGTCGTCATCGTCCACAGCGGAAGCAGCAGTTCCTCCGTCCGTTTGTTCGTCAGACCCTTGAACTTTGTTGTACTCGTATTTCGTTCCAGCCACCATTCAGATCCACACGAGCTGCCTCGCCTTCGACGACTCGCGCGCGCGCGCCTCAAGCAAAACGTGGATGCGAATCGTCGCCCGGAACTGCAGCCCGGAACGCAGTTCAGGATGACGAAACTGATGCGTTGTGATGACACGGGAGCATGCATGTTCGATGTGTCAACTGGATCTGGATCATCATCATCTGGAGTCCAGACGATCCAATTCCAGAAGATTTGGATCGAAAACTGTTTCAAAGTGCTGAGTGGCCGCGAAATTTTAATGATTTGAAATCATCTCGGGTCGTGATCTGGGAGGTGCGGTGGTCGGCGTGCCGTCGACTTCAATGCAGCGCAGCATGGCAGCATCAAACATTCAAACTTCCCGGCCTGTCTCTCTCAATGTAAGTAGGTAAAATTTCACACATGTATACGTGGACCCACTTGTGCTCTGCTGTCGTGCATGCCGCAAAGCTCCAGATATTCGTTCGCCAGGCTCTCGATCCTCTGTAGCTTGGACTCGAGGGCGTCGAAACGGGCGGCACTGAGAGCGGCAATGTCGGTGGCTCCTCGTGTGAAGGCTGCCTCCTTCATCTCCTCGACGCGCAGCTCCATCCCCCGAGTCGCGCTCGCGGCCTCAACCTCCTTGATTCGCTTCTCTTCGGCATGCAGCTGCTTTCGGCGACGGGCTGATTTGGTCTTCGGCTCTGGGGAGCCGGGCGACACCTGATGAAGGAGGCCATCAGTGATCATCAGAGGCAATCAGAGGCAATCACGTGCACTGGGGAGCCGGGCCACACCAGATGAAGGAGGCCATCAGTGATCATCAGAGGCAATCAGGCCGCACCGGCGTATTCGCCTCCAAAGCCTCCATTTGCCGCCGAGCCTGGGCGTCAATCATGTCGGCAAGCTCCTTGGCGTAGACGGGACGGAAGCGGCCGCGGAACTGATTCCCTTGGGCGAACGCTCTGGTCTCCGCCTCACGCAAGAACGCGCGCCGAATCATCCACTTGATCTTTGAGACTCGGAAGTGCGCCTTGAACTCCGGGTGCTTGTCGATCTCGTGGAGCAATGCGGTGGACTCGATCGTCAAGACGGAAAGGTAGGTCACACAGAGCGCGGGCAGCTGGAGCTGCAAATGACGCGGCAACACGACGTCGTCCCCCCACACGTCGGAGAGGCCCTTCATCTTGCCTCCCCAAAAGGCCTTACCGCTTTGAATGATGTATAAGAATTCCGGCGGGCACAGCTCGCGAGGGGGGAAGATGAGCGCGTTCAGGCACATCCCCAGGTCGATGATGAGCCTGCCAGGCACGGCGTTCATGTCGCTGAGGTACCAGACCATGTGCACCCAGCGGGCGTGGATCGCCCAAACCACCTCGAGCTTCATCGAGGGCGAGAGTCTCGAGAGCAGCCTCTTGCGGACCTCGCTGTCGTTCACGGAGCGTTTCTCGAAGAGGTACTCGCGCAGCCGGAACTGCAACTCGGGTCGAATGTGATTCTTCGACATGAACGAGTTGAGGCTCGTGAGCTCCCCCTTGAAGATCTTCTCCTGCGGCGAAGCCTCCGCCGCCAAGTTGCAAAAGGTACCGATGAGGTAGCCCCATAACGCGCCCGATGTGAGCATGATGAAGCAGGCGACCAGCTGCTCAGTCACGTTAAACGGCTCCGCAAGAATGTCACCGTAGCCGACCGAGGTGATCGTCATCGCCGAAAAGTACAGGCAGTTCGAGTACATCGTAAAGGGCGCGACGCATTCGTAGCCGCCTTCGCATAGGCCCCCGATGCACTCTCCCTTGTCGCACACACGCCCGCTCGCGATCACACCTTGAGTATCAGGTGTGCTACTGCAGGCGTCGACCGCCGCTTCAACGGCGCTCCGGTTGTTATCCTCCCATGCCACGCAGTAGCCGTTTTGCCTCGGCCACGAGTGAAGTGGGTCAAAGGACGCCTCCAATCCCCAGATGCACGCAAACCAGTGCACGCCGACGATCTGTGCCAGGACAATCTTGACGAGGGCGAGCAGGGCATAGTTAATGGACCAGCTCATTTCCCACTTTCTGAAGATGCGCGAGCCGCGCGCGAGACGGACGAGCTTTGCCAGGCGCAGCACGCGGATTATACGCAGGGCGATCAAGCCATCGAGCCCCTCGCCCCCAACGATGTCGAAGAGGCTCGTGAGGATCGAGAAGAGGTCGATGTAGAACCATGAGCTGCGCACGTAGTGGAAAGCGATGGCCCCTGGATCGGTGATCCATGAGGCCCCTTTTATGAGATCGATGCGCAGGAACGCGGTTCGGAATTGCATCAACATATCCATGATGAAGATGATGTCAACGCAGCGATTGAGGAGGAATACAGTGTCGCTCCATCGCTCACTCGGGCTGAGTTGCGCAAGGAAAGCCACCTCAAAGGGTGTGACGGCTGCAGTGTATATCAGCGCAACCGAGGTGACGAGATCCCAGTACTGCGAACAAGTGGCCTTGCGCGGGTCCTGCGGCCAAAAAATCACGGTCGAAGGTGAGGCAGAGGCAGGCAGCCGAAGGCAGCATAGGGAGAGCGCTTACGATGACCCAAACATATCGCAGGGTCTGGCTCCATGACTTCGGCTTGGCCTTCGGTAAGAGCACAAGGCCGCTAGCCTGGATCGACATCGTCAGGGTGCTCTCCGCCCTAAACGCTAAGGATACGGCGTTGCGGATGGCCACCAAAAATCATGTCTAGACAAGTCAAGTCAAGTCAAGTCGAGTCGAGTCAAGTTGAGACAACGGGGTGTTTGACTCGTTGTTTGTTTTCCCCCTTTGTAATAATCAATTCTCAAAAGGGGGCGCGCCGATTCATACTTTTCGTGCACCTTTCTGCCTTCACACCGCGCTCCCAACGGCCTTGTTGACGTCGATCTTCGCGCTGCGAACGCTGGCGAAAGCGGCAAGATGGTGAAGAGCAACTTCGTCCGCGCCTCTGCAAGGTCTCTGCATGTAGCCAGCGACATCGCCGATCTCGAAGCCTCAATAGCAGTTCAGCGGCAGCATGGGATCAGCAAAGCGATGCCCAAATCCGTAATGCCATGCCACATCGGGCGAGCGGGCCAGACTCTGAGCCAGCGCAATGACGCCCGCCTTGTTGGTCGCCGTGCAAGCTTGAAGCTCGATGAAAGCGATGAAGAGCGAGTCGAGTGCTTTATCAAGGCATTTGCAGGCGGCCGATGCCTCGTCGTTGAGCCGGGAACTGGCCGGCAGGTCTGGTTCCCATCACCTGCAGTGCGAAGGGCAATGCTTCCCGAGGTCGACAGCCTGTGCGACTTGCTCGCTGGCATCCCACTTAGCAGCGCCGCCGCTTTATCAGCACAGCGCATGGACTTCACGGCGGCTAGCGGCGGCACTGGTTGCAGCCACTGGCCCTGCGGGGCAGGTCCTTCGTCGTCGACTGCAGCAGTACCGTTCTCAGTCACAGCCAGCGCTTCTGATCCGAGTACCGCTGATCTGCTTGCGCGGCCAACGACCATGGAGCTCGCCCTCGCTACCGGCAGCTATCCGCCACCGCCACGAGTGTCGCAGCCGGCATTGCAACCGAGGATGACTGACAACGCAGAGGACACAGAAGATCAAGGTCATAATGATCGATGATGCCATTCTTTTAGCAACAGGGCCACATGAACGCGGCCCGCGCGTGAGTTCTGAGTGATGGGTACTCCTGACCTACCGTACATTTGTGTCGCATGGCCATAGGCTTGAAGACATCGTGGTCGGTTGTAATCCCGGCGCGTTAAACGCGGGTAACTGTGGGCGCGGGCGGTTGCTCCATGCTCGCGACACGCGAGCCCGGAGCGCGACGCGACGGAACGTTTTCGGGTTTACGGCGATTCATCATCTGGATCGTTTGACTCGATCGCAATCCGGCAAAGCCTGAGAACAAGGCAGAAGCCGGAACGGCGAACGCGTCACCCTACGACACAGAACATGCGAACGACAGCGGAACAGGAGCGGCCGCCGCGGGGGCCGATGCGCGGCCGCAGGGCTACGCGGGCGGGACTGCACCGATGCACCGTACGGTACATGAATCAATCATGAATCAGAATTGCGGTGCGGTGGGGGAACGATTTGAAGGGGATGTCAGCGTGAGAGTATGGCACATGCGACATGGGAACCGTGGGGTCAGTACAATCATCACCTCATCCGAGCGATCAGGCATCACGATTAGGCATTAGCCCCGTCCCTCCCCCTCCGCTCATCTTATGACCGTTTGATTACTGAGATCAAGACTTAATCAAGACTCGCGAGGACCCGCTCTTTCGGTTATGGTCCGTCTTTGCCCTTGGGGGCTTTCGGCTTTCACAGCTCTTCTGGATCGATGGCCGGCAGCTCTTCCTCGAGTGCGGACGCGATCTTTTTCATCGTCCTGTCCAGCTTCGCTTGCTCTGCCGCGGAGAGCTCCTTGTCCGCGGCGAGCTTCGGCGTCACCGTGAAGGACACCTGGCGCTTGATGATGAACTCTGCGCGCTGGCGTGCGCGCTGGCGGCGGCGCTTGTCGAGCTCTTTCTTGTCGATCTTGCCGTCGTGGTTTGAGTCAAGCCGATCGAGGATGAGGCTTAGAAGCATTTCGAGCCATGGCGCAAGAGGCTGATCTGAGGTCTCCTCACGGTCAAAGGACATTTCGGTGCCGCGCTTCTCAATCAGCACGCCGCCCTCGTGCTTGCCAGCCGCGATCTCGTCGAAGAACTGCTTGGCGGTGCGCGAGCCATACTTGGCGAGGATCTCGGTCGTCGGCAGCGGGTGGCGAGTGCACACCCGGCCGAGCGCCTCACAAAAATCGATGTACGTGAGCCTCGTGAGCTTATGGCGCCGCTTCAGCTCGTCGGACACAAAGGTCTGCGACCAGACGAAGCAGAGGCGCTCGTCGAGCCGAGAGAGGTAGCCCATCCACATGCTCGCTCCTTCGTCGGGGCTGTCGCGCGTGTCGAGCAGCCCCGCGTCGAGGCAGAAGCCATGCCACTCGTCGAGCGACATCGTGGGCTCGGGGGTCTTCAAGTCTAATTGCAGCGGATCGCCTTCGATGGTCGCGTAGTACTCAAAAAAAGTACGGAGCACAGGCTCGAAGCGCTTGAGGACGTCCGCCACCGGCTTGGTGTAGAGCCGCTTGCGACGGAAGACCTCGGGGTCGTGTGTGGCGCCCTTGGGCAGGTTGGGCAGCAGGTCACGCTGCAGGAAAGTCTCGAGCGCATCGGACACATCGGGGATCGTGCCGTCACGCACGTACTTGGAGATCGAGATGCGCACGAGGCACTGCATGAACTCGAAGCGCAGCAACGCAGCGTCCGGGTTGAGGCGCTCGATTTCGCGGTCCTCGAGAGTCTTGGAGGCCGCCTCATAATTGGCCGAGGCAAAGATGCGTGTGAGCTCCTGAACGTTCAAGTAGGCGGAGTCGATGTCGACGACGCGCACGTCGCGCAGCAACTCGAAGAAGGTGGACAACCCCATCGCGTACCCATCGTGCGCGTCGCCCGTGGCGCAGTAGTACGTGTGGCACGCGTAGATGGCAGTCGCGTGCTGCGCGAGCACCTCGCGGATCTTGCCGATCTCGGCGTCCACGCCCGCGAGCCCGAGCCCCTCGTGGTCCTCCCGCGCGATCAATCTGCGGAAGCGATCGGTGTTGCAGCGGCTCCAATCGATCTGGAAGGCGCGGCTCCTGACTTGGCTCGTATTGTAAAACGAGTGCGCGTCGGAATGACTCCTGCGCGGCGCGAAGACGGAGCGGTCGAGTTCGAGAGAACCATCCTTGGCAGACTTGCTCGGCTCCTCGCCCGACTCGTCCTTTGGCACACAGTGGAAGAGGATGGGCTCGGATACAATCTCGCCAAACATGGGTGGGAACGTGCAGTCCTCGAGCAGCGACTTACGGGGCTGCGGGGGTGAGAGGACCGGCGATTGGGTGAGCTTGGGCACGTCTCGCTCCGTCAGCATCGGCGGCATCGGCGGCGCCGGCAGGGTCGTCGAGCTCTCACCACACTTGAGCTGCCCGAGCGACGTCGGCAGTTGACCGACCGGTTCTCGCTCGGGCACGCGGCAGTTGCGCGGGTGGCTCGTATGGTACAGCCGCAGCACCTTGCCCTCGGTACCCTCGAGAGGGTACGACGAGAAGTTGTCGTTGCCGATCCTCGAGCCTGCCACACCAATCCAGCTGAAGAGCTTCGCCTGCGGGCCCGAGCGCTCGGCGCGGCCCTCGGGGTTCCCGGAAAAGGAGAAGCGCGGTGTGTACTGCTCAGCCTCGGGCAGGATGACCTTGTAATCAGGGCGCGCCTCGTTCCCTTTTTGGAGGTACGCCTTCTCCCATGGCTCTAGCGTTGCAGCGAGCTCCGGCTTGATGGAAGGCACCCCCTTTTGAGTGATCTTGATCTCAACCACGGGCGGCCTCCACTGGTTGCCCACCCGGGCCGTCTCCTCCGCCTCCGCCTGCTTGGCCAGCGCAGCCGCCTTCGCTATTCCGAAAAGACCGCCCTGCACAGCCCCAAGCCCGGCCTGCACCGCCGCAGACGCCGCCAGCTCCGCCTTCTGGCGCACCGGCGCGGGACCCTCATATCGCTTGGGCTTCGTCTTCGCGCCGCCCACCGCACCCGCTGCCGTCGCGGGGCGCGCCGCCTCCGCCGCCGCCTTCTCGTCGGCATCCTTTGCAAATGACTGCCTCCGCTTCAGATCATCGAGGCGCGCGGCGCTCCCTGCTGCCTCTTTCTCGGCGTCCGAGAGCTCATCGCTGCCACCGCCCTTCCCCTTCTTCTTCCCCTTCTTCTCCTTCTTCTCCTTCTCGATCACAATCTCGCTCTCGAGCTCCTTCATCCTCGCTTCCAAGCGCTTCAGCTCCTCCTCCTCCCCGGCCGTGAGATGCCCTTCTGCGGCTGCGCCGAGGCCGAGGCGAAGAAGGCTGCCCATCGCGGGCTTTCGCAGGATCGGCATCGACGCGGAGAGGCCAAGGCCAGGCGCCGCCACGGGCGCCGCCACGAGCGCCGCCTCGGTCGCCGCGACGGATTGGCTGAGAGGCGCCGTGTCGGGCGCCGTGTCGGTCCCGGCACCGCCCTTGGCTGCTAAGATGTGCCCAAACCTTTTGGTCGTCGCCGGCGGCGGTGTCGCCGACGGCTTGAGTGGCAGTGCCGGCCCACTGCCCCCCTTGGAGACACCGCCAGGCGTGCCCCCGGCCTTGGCCCCCGCACCACCCGGCGTCTTAGGACGAGCGTCGTGATGGGCGCCACCCGGCGTCTTCAGGCGAGCGTCACCCGCCTGGCTAGCGCCGTGTTGGGCGCCAGGCGCGGGCGTGCCCGGCTTGCTGATCGGCGTGAGCGGGACCACGGGCCGCTTGGGCGCGCCAGGAGGCACTCCCATCGGAGGCTCGAGAGGCTTGCGCCAGACGTCGAGAAAGTTTCGGCGCATCAGCTCCTGCAGTCCGGCACTACTGGTGCTCGGGCGCAGCGCCTTGCCCGCCGCGCCCGCCGGCAGTGCGCCCTGCTCCTCCGGGGGCGGCGCCAGGAGCGAATAGTCGACCTTGGGCTTCAGGAGGCGACGGCGCGAGGCGGCACCGCCGCGCAGCTTGTCGGGTCCCTTGGCCTTCTCGAGCAGCTCGAAGAAGGTCTCGAACTCCTGACGCGAGACGGCGTCGGAGCCGTCCGAGTCCATGACCTTGAACAACTCATCGAAGGCGTTGATCTGCTCCTGCAGGTCGACGCCCGTGACCGAGTTCTTCGCCGTGCCGCTCAGCGGGAGGAGTGGGAGGAGCAGCTCACGCACCCGCTCGTCCTGACGAAACGCCCGAATCATCTCGAGGCGGGTGAGATCGCCGTCGTCGTTCGCATCCATCAGCGCGAACGCCGCACGTGCCAGCAGCACCTGCTGCGGCTCCTCCCCTGCATTGAGCTCGGCGAGGCCCTCGATGTCCTCGCCCTCGGCCGCCTGCTGCTCGGCCTTCTCAGTCTCCTCCATAGAAGCGATCCAGTCGAGGTAGCGCTGGCGAGCGTCGGGCGGCGCCGCCTTCTCAGCCGGCGCGACGGAGGCAGTGCTCGGCTTGCGTCCCAGGCCACCGCCCGGCGAACCGGGTGCTGACGGAGTCGCACCCTCTGGCACGGCGGCGGCGGGCGCAGGCGCGGCGGCGGAGAGCAGCGGCGGCTTGAGGAGCGGCTTGCTCGGCGCGTTCGCGAGACCGTCTATCCTAAGCGGCCCCCCAGACCACACCGCCGTCTTGAGCGAGAGCTCAGCCACGTACATAGGGTTACGGTTGGCCGGGTGGGTGGCGAGGTTGTAGAGCGTCTCTCCCGCCATCTCGCCCAGCGGCCGCAGCGCCCCTTCCCAGCCGAACTTTTCGCTCGTGTGCCGGATCTCGAGCAGCGAGCTCAGCCCATGCACTTGCACCGCCACCTGGGCGCAGCGGGCGCCCGAAAGATTGAGCACCGCATTGAGCGCATCGCGTAGCAGCTCGGGAGCGTGCCCCTCATAATGCGCTTGCGCTGCGCGCGCGTGCGCCGGCCGCTGATCGTGCTCCTCGAGCACGTCTTCACCAACGGCCGTCGTCATCGTAGGAGGAGGGGGCGCACCGCTCGGCACCAGTGAAGCGCCGGCTTCGGACGGCACGTCATACGGCGGCACGCTGAGCACGGTGAGGAGCGCGGCTGCCTCGGTCCGCAGCACGGCGCATACCTTCTCGGCCGTCTTTATCGACATGAGCTGCTGCTGGTTGCCGTACTGCGCCGAGCGCGCTATCCCTCGGCAACCGACCGCGCGCAGCTTGGGCGACGCGTCTGAGAGCAGATGGACCATCAGCACATCCAGCCCGCTGGCCGGCGCATGGCGGGGGCTGCTCTCAGCTGCCGGCTGCTTGGGCGACGCGTGTGCCTTGTACGCTGGGTGGGACGAGTCGAGATCCTCAGGATGATGAACGATGGTCTCTACCTGGTGGAGGGTGCACGCCGCCGTGATCCGGTCGGCGGTGGCGCCCATGTCGACTTCACCGCGAGCGAGCGTGTGCAGCGCTTGCGTCACACCAAACTGCGCGAGCTGCCCGATGAGGGCGGAGCCGCTGGTGAGCATGATCGAGATGGTGCCGAGTGAGGCCTTGCGCAGCTGCTCGTGAGCCGTCTGCTGCACCGCGCTGATCAGCGCGGCGGACGCGAGGCCCAGGGCCACCGTGGCGCTCGCCGGGCGCACGCATAGCTGCCAGAGTGCGATCGCGCACCACGTGGCCAGAGGCGCGTGCGCGCCCTCGAGCTTCGCCTCGCTCACCTGTGGGAACAAGAGGGGTGGGGGCGCCGTGGTGAGCACTTGCATGCGAGCCAATCGGAAGGGAAGCGCCCTCGAGCTTCGCCACGCTCACCGCGAGCGCGAACGCCCGGCTCAGCGCGTCGGTCACCCCGATCTCGAAGAGGAGATCGCAGAGCGCGTGGCTCAGCTGCCCCTTGGAGGGCCCTTGGTTCGCATGCAGCCAGAAGAGCGCCGCGAGGCTCATGCCTCCTGTGGGCGAGAGAGGCAACTCGGTGACCAGCCGCGACAGAAGCACGCGGCTCAGGGGTGTGAAGGTTGCCGTGCTGGAGGGGCCGACGCCGGACGTTGACGGTCGCTTCGTGGCGAGATGGGAGACGGGCCGAGAGACTGGTTGAGGAGGGGGCTGCGAGGCGGCGGCGGCGGCCGCTCGCGTGGCGTCGTCTGCGAGCGCCTCGTGCCCGTGCGCGACGAGAGTGAGGAGGGCGGCGGCCAGGTGGCCATGTAGCGCGCGCACGCTCCCGGTCAACTCGACGGTGCAAGGGAAGGGCTCCTCGGTGGAAGGAGTGCCTTCCTTTGCGCTGCTACCCTTGGCGCCACTGCCGCCCGTGACGGCGCTGCCGCCCGTGACGGCGCTGCCAGGCCTGGCCGCACTACCGGCAAGGGCTGAGGGCACCGCTTCCCGGCTCGCAGGCCGGCTATCGGGCTTCGGATGATAGTGCGCCTGCCGGTCAGCCTCCATGCGCACCACGCCCATCAACTCGATGATGCGCGCGATACCGTTGGCGCGGCGCAGGGCGAGGACCGCCACCTTGCTCAGCGCCACGAGCGACGCGCCATACACCTCGCACGCGCGCCAGCCTGCCGCGGGGTCCGTTGGCTTGACCCGCTCGACGGTGTTTCGTTTGAATTGGGCCAATTCGTCAATCGGCTTCGGAGGCGCGGGCTTGATCGCCGCCTCGAGGGAGCTGAGCAGGTCGATCGCCACCGTCTTGGCCGCATACAGCGACACGCCACGCAGCGCGCCGTGGATTTCGAGCTTCGTCGGCTCGTCGCCCGTTGGGTTGGCTTCGGCCGCCTTGACCTGCGAGCGCCGCTTTTGCGCGCCGGCGCCCGGTAAGGGGATCCCGGGTGACGACGGCGCGGGGATCTGCACGGGGGCGTCGTCCGGCTCGCCCGGCGGCATCAGGTGTGCCTCCGCACATGCCTCCACAAAGGCGCGGTATTCGAGCACACTCGGTGGCTCCACCACGCCCGGCGACGCCTCCACCGGCGCCTCGGCCGGCGCGGCCGCCGCTGCGGCCACGTCGCCGGCCTCGGCCTCGCCCTCTGGCGACGGCGCGGTCTCAGCAGCCGTAGGCGGCGGCGGAGGAGGTGGTGGAGGATAGATCGCCTCGAGCAACGCGAGGCCGTCGTGGCCCTGCTCACCAGTGGGGGCTTGCAGCGACGCGAGCATTCCAAGCGCCGTCGTGCGCAGCTTGGCGCCGTGCTTGGTCACCAGTTTCGTCAAGCATGCATTCATCTCGAGCACGGTCGAGGGCACGTCCGCAGGCGTCGGTGCGGCCCGTGAGGCGCCGGGCGCGGCGACCCCTACAGAGGACGCGCCGTCGGGCTTGTACCCTACCGGCAGCAGCACGTTCGTAGAGAGGAGACCCGCCCTCTTGGGCTTCTGTGTGTCGGCATCCCACTCGTCCGTGGCGTGGGCGTGGCAGCCTCGCTCCGGGGAGAGCTCCAGGAGCGCGCGCGTGAGCCACAGCCAGCCCGAGCTCAGGAGCAGCGGCGTGTGTCGGTGCAGATGGCCGAGCATGGACCAGATACAGCCGATGAGACTGCGCAGCAGCCGACAGCTAGCGTCCGCGCCACCGAAGCCCTCGGCCGGCGCACCCGTGCGCACGTAGCGCTGCACCGTGAGCAGCAGAGGGATCGAAGCGGCGCGCAGCGCGCCCACCAGCTTTGGCAGCCCCTCGAGAATGCGAAGGTCGCTCGCGCGCGCGGGATGCAGCCTTACGCGTGCGAGCGCAAAACACACCAGGTCAGCAGCTTGCTGGCGCGTGCTCGCGTCAGTGAGGCCACTCGTGCATGCCAGTCGCACGAGCTGCTCGAGGCCGCCCTCAAGCAGCGACTTGCACACGGGCGGCGACACCTCGGCCGCGCGCGTGAGCAGCGCCGCGCACGCGGCCTTGAGCGGCGCCGGGCTGTGCTCGGCATGTGCCTCGAGCACAGGCAGGAGGCGCAACGCGACGCTCGTGCGCTGGAAGGCGCGCTTGCCAGTCTCGCACGCGAGGAGGGCCAGGAGACCGCCCGCATGCCACACGCGTTGCTCGAGGATCGCGTACCCAGTGCATGCCACCGCGCGCGCCGCCTGCAGGTCGTTTGGGCTCGGCTCGCTCGGCTCAGCCGCCTCGTCCTCGTCGTCGAGCACCGCCTGGGGCGGCAGCAGCACCTTGTACGGCGCCGAGTGGGTGTTCGACCGGCGCAGCCGCCGCGAATTCCCGCCGGCACCCTCGGCGGCCGCCGCCGCGTCACGCGCCGCTTCGACGCAAAGCTCCGCCGAGCGCGGCTCAGGAAGGCTGTCGGGCAGCAGCGCCTGCAGGAGCGCTGGCACCAGGTCGCCCACGTTCATGCGCGCGAGCGTCGGCTCGTGCTCGGCGAGTCGCCAGATGGCCGCGGCCGCGATACTCTGCACGCGCAGCTCTGGCGAGCGCAACGCCGCCGCCGCCGCCTCGAAGAGCGAGTACGTCATGTACCGGTGGTTGAACGGTTGGCACGCGAGCTCCCACAGGCCATGAATCGCCTGGTACTTGAGCTCGACGTCGGAGGAGGCCAGCCCGCAGCGAATGCTCTCGATGGCCGCCTCCAGCACGTCCACACGCCGAGCCGTATCGGCCACTTTGTGCGCCTCGAAGGCCGCGAGCACCTCATCCGAGGTTCGCAGCGGCACGTTCTCGAGCAGGATCGTCATCTCCGTGCCAAAGAGTCGTGAGACCACGTCGCGCAACTGCGGGAGCGTCGGCGGATTCGTGCCCGCCATCGTGTGCTCGATCAAGCCTGCTTCCTTCGACTCGAAGCGGAGCGCGAGCGACATGGTCCTTGCCTTTGGCCGGGAAGAGCGGAGGGCACCCGCCTGCGAAGCCTCGCGACGCCCGAAACTGCAGCCCGAAACGGCAATTTCTTCGTAAAGGACCTTTCTGTCGCGGTACGATTGTACCATGAAAAACATGCTCCCCCCGTCAAGCATGCCTTGGTGCTTGGAAATACAACGTGCCGTCGTGAGCACGGTGACAAAGAATCATGATCCATCCCGTCAAGATCGTATCGTACGCGGTCAGCCGGCACGGCCGGTTATAATAATATCTCGTATGATTTGTATTCAGATCCATTCTTCTCGCGCGACAGCCGACATACAGCCGCGAGCCGGCACACTAACACCCTTCTACTGTGCTCGTGCACACGAGAGATCGAGAGATCGCGACGCGACACGAGAGTCAGAGAGCGCACACACACGCAACGGCACACGCACACGACGGCACGACGGCCCACGGTTTGGCACGGCACAGCGACACAGCCCCCAAGGTCCCCATCCCGCAGCAGCTCATCCACAGGCTCCAGACGCCCATCATGGCGCTGCAGAGGGGACCTAGGGAGCGGGAGAGGGGAATTCCCCACAGAGCTTACCGCCGGCCTACCCCTCGCCCCCCACCTCAGTCCGGTACGACATCACTGCATGGTTTCCTCGGCACTAAAGCCCTTGTGCTCGTGCTGCGACGCTTTCGCCAAAAGACGTTTCACATCTTCCAGCCCTGGCCGCCCATATTCATCCCGCCCATCTGGTTGGCGAGGTTGCCCATGCCGCCGCCCATGCCGCCACCCATGCCGCCGGGCATGCCGCCACCCATCTGGCCCGGCATGCCGCCCATGCCACCCATCTGGCCGGGCATGCCGCCGCCCATCTGGCCAGGCATGCCGCCGCCCATGCCGCCGCCCATCTGGCCTGGCATGCCTCCGCCCATGCCGCCTCCCATGCCACCCATCTGGCCGGGCATTCCGCCACCCATCTGGCCGGGCATTCCGCCGCCCATCTGGCCGGGCATTCCGCCACCCATCTGGCCTGGCATACCGCCGCCCATGCCGCCGCCCATGCCGCCGCCCATCTGGCCAGGCATGCCCGGGCGGGGCGGCATCCCACCCATCTGGCCGGGCATGCCGCCGCCCATGCCGCCGCCCATGCCGCCGCCCATGCCGCCGCCCATGCCGCCCATGCCGCCCATCTGGCCGGGCA
>Ga0210240_100385_pt1 | contig 38672 bp, 17 predicted proteins | sample ChrtobMetP5a_4mM_FD_155463 | JGI IMG/M metagenome (GOLD analysis project Ga0210240, IMG submission 155463) | Chrysochromulina tobin associated microbial communities from unialgal haptophyte culture, Seattle, Washington, United States - P5a_4mM | ecosystem: Host-associated > Algae > Haptophytes >...
CCCTGCCCAGCGGGTGCTCAGCCAACGGGTGGAGCGCTCTCCCACCGTACCCTCCGGCTGGCTACGGGAGCGAGCCTCGCCCGCTCTGATACCTCACTCGCCGGGGTTACCTTCACCCCAGCCCAACCGCCCTTCACTGTTAACTCGCTCCTCGGCGAGAAGACCCAATCTGAAGCAGAAGAAACCCCCAAAGCAACCGAAAACCCGGTTGGCAAAACCAAAAGTACGACGCGAAGTAGGTAGTCCGAGCACCGGCATGGCTAATGGCATGCGCAAGGGCCGCAAGGCATCGTCCACGGGACTCCGGTACTGTACGGGTATGCCCTATGGGCTGCTCAACTCAGCCCCATCCGTACATACGTTTTTGTCGTCACTGCTCTAACGTTTTTGTTGTACACCCTTTTTGTTTGTACGCTCTTGTAGCCTCCCGTTGTAGCCTCTCTTTTGTGGTACGCTCGTGTAGCCACCTGACCGTTGTAGCCTGTCTTTTGTTTGTACGCTCTTGTAGCCTGAAGCCTCTCTTTTGTTTGTACGCTCTTGTAGCCTGAAGCCTCCCTTGTAGCCTCTCCCCATCTGACGCTCCGCCTCATCGATGTTCGCCGCCACACGCTCCGCCTCCACCGCCTGAGCGACCCGCGTTCGTGGCGTCGGATGAGGCTGCGGAGCGATTGGGGCGGACGAGCATCACGCCCATGGTGTACAAGGTGCTCATCTGCGAGGACGACGAGATGCAGAGGAACATTCTCCAGGCGCACAAATCCATCCGCTCACTGTCATCCGAGCTTCCGCCTCCGCGTTCTCTCCGCTCCGAGCCTGAAGCTGCCGGCGGCAGCGGGCGTCGCCCGTGCACCGCCGAGTGGCGAGGCGACGGGAGCGCCCGCGCCCGCGCCTAAGGAGAAGCTGCCCGCGGCGGGTGTCGCGGCAGAGGCGGCAGCGGTAACGGCTAGCCGAGATTCGCGAGATTCCGGCGATCGAAGGCTCGAGCTGAAGCTGCTGGCGGGCGATTGCAAGCTTATCTTCGGGGAGGCGGTCGACGGCGCCGAGCTGCCTGGCCTGAAGCTACTCGCCGGCGATCTCGAACTGCTCAAGACGAAACTGCCTGCGTCGTCGCTAGATGTTGCCAACTTTGGCGACGGCTTTGGCGACCTTGGCGTGCAGTTAGGGCGAGTCGTCCCCATGCTCGGCAGCTTCTCTACTGGACGCCGTGCTCTAGGCCTCAGAATATGGGCGGATGTGGGTGCCGCACTGACGAACATGATGATTAACCTTTTCGGACTTTCCTCCTCAGGTTCAGGCGAACTCCCAGTCGGTGACAGCACATTTTGCATCGCCGCCAGCTCTGCACCACTGCTGCATCTGCTGCCGCAGGCGCCCGCAGCCAGCTGGCCCTTCAGCCGCTGGATCTCCTCCTGGAACTCGCGCAGAATGACGTCCTTACGTTCCTCTTTGATCTGGGCGGCGCCCGGTGAATGTGCAGCATTCTGAGATACGCCTTTTCCTTTTGCGCTGTAGGGCTGAGAAGCTATCGCTTCGTCCAGCGGTTTGAGGTCCAACGGTTTGAGGTTTTTCGAGCGAGCTCGTGGAAGGCCGAGGCGACATGAGACCTGTAGCGTAGCGGCCATATTTTCGAGACGCTGACGAAATTCCTCTCGCAACAGGAATTATTCTGATGTAGCATTCTAAAACAATATATTTAGCATTTCTTGCAGAGAATTGGTCAAACCCCTGAAGTGCGGTGGGGGAAGGTGGTATGTGCCTGGTTCGCCCCTCGGGGCGGTGCTCGGGACTCGACAACCGCCTTGACTTGACTTGACTTGACTTGACTTGACTTGACTTGACCTCGGAAAAGCGCTTGTGATTTGCCTTTCCCCGACGGGGACCCGCGAGGTCCGCGGCCGCAATCAACCAGACCGCGGCGGAAAGAAGCGACCCCGCGCGGTGCTCGTTGTGATTTGCCATCCCCTCCGACGGGGAACAAATGGCCCGCACTGGTCGCAAATATCAAACAGACCGCGGCGGAAAGCAACAACAAGGCACCAAGCAATACGCGGCCAGCGCACCGGAGGAGGAGAAACCGTTCGACGAACTCCTGGTGACCAAGGCGTACACGAAGGAGCAATCCAAGGCCAAGGCTGTCAAGTTTGGCGGCTTCGGGCTCGGGCTCGACATCGACCAGATAGACGCCCTGTCAATATGGAGTTCGGACGACGAGCTCGACAAAGCATCTGTGGACCTCAATGAGCCGCCCGCCCTCGCGGTAGGCCGGAGAGCGGCGCGGCGTGAGGGCTCCCTCGTGGGCCCACTGTCCCGGGCGGGCACTTGGTCGCAGGAGGCGAGCCTGACCGCCGACTTCCGCACACTGCCCCCCGAGACGACCGAGCTGCCGCGCGGCCTCGAGCTCGTTGGCGGCGGCGAGCCACGTTTTGAGAAGCAGGAGGATGGCACGGTGGCCCTCGCGCTCCCTGAGGCGGGGTACTTGAAGGCAGTGATCCCATGCACGCCGTGGCTCCTGGAGGAGGACGGTCGGCTGCACTCGTACACCATCTTCTTCGCCATCCGCGTCGGCGAGCCCCACGAAGACGACGAGGACGACGATCGGCGCAGGGAGCAGCTACAACCCATGCGCCTCTTCAGCGGTTCTCTACCGCCCTCTCAAGGCGAGAAAGTCGAGTACGTGCAGATCTACAAGAATGGAGGCGTCGGCGCGCTCGGCACGATGGGCAGCTCCGAGGCCTCGATCAAGCGCGGGCGCTGGGCGTGGATCACCATCACGCGCAAGAAGGGCTCGCTCAGGACGTACGTGGACGGCTCCCTGTGCGCCGACGTGACCTTAAAGGACCCGAAGCAGGTCACGTCGAGCAAGGAGGGCAAGCCGGGGCAGTCCGTTTCGAATCCCTTTGGCGGCGGGAAGAAAGGAGGAGGCGGCGGAGCCGAGAGCGGCGAGGGCGGCCAGGACGAGGGCATGCGGCGCAAGGAGCTCCTACTCAAGGAAGTGATGTGCATCGAGCCTCAGAATCTGGCTCTCTTCGCGAGGGATGAGGCGGCCGAGGGCACCGAGGAGCCCCGGTCGCTCGCGCTCAAGTACCTGCACATCACCAACGAGTGCCTCGACCTCGAGAAGATCCGCGCGAAGCTGCACGGGCTGCGCGCGCGCTCGGAGGCCGCCGAGATGAAGAAGGAGGTCGAGGCTGCGCGCTCGCAACAGCTCTCCCTGCAGGCCCTCTACCCGCGCCCACCACCTGCTTGGCTCCATCCGGCCTTTGGCGCCGAGTTTGGCGATTCATTCATCGGCGGCACGAGCCTCGAGGGGTCCGCGCTGCACGTGTCTCTCGACGTCTTCCTCCTGGTGCTCGGTAACCTGGTGGGTCGGGACGGCGTCGCCTCCGCACACGAGCTGCCCCATAAGAGCAAGCAGGCCCTGAACCGAGCGACGGCCCTTCTCAAGGATTGCCGCTCGCTCGCGTTCAAGCTGGCACACGCCATCTCGGGCAACGGGCAAGAGCGTCTCTTCTTGCAGGCAGCCATCGAGGACGTGCGCAAGCTCGAGCCGGGCGAGTCGAAGCTCTTCCCCGCCACTCTCGAGGCGGCGAAGGAGACTCGCGTCAACCTGCTCGTGTGCATCAGCCGAGCACTCTCCACAGAGGCGGGCGACACATGCACCTTCACTGTGCTCTCCGCCGACGTGGCTGGGCTCAACCATCACCGCGCACAGGCTCGCCCGCCCAAGATGCGCTTCCGCACGGCCCTCGAGCTACGCCGCGTGCCCATGTCGCGGGTGCTCGACGGAGCGTTCTGGTCGTTCCTGTACACGACGATGACGCTCCCTTGGAAGGAGCGAGCGCGCAAGAGTCCTCTCGCCCTCTTCTATGAAGTGCTCCTCTCGTTCGTGTGCAACAGCTCGCTCGGCGTGGCGATGGCTGCCTCGGAGGCGGAACGGCGCGCCGAGCTGCTCGCCACGGGCGCCGAGGTGGACGCTCAGGACGATGCGCCGTTTCGCACGGTGCGCCGCTCGAATAGCGGCCACTATGGCGTGGTGCGCCACGCCTTCGAGTACCTTCTCCGGCGCGACGGCATCGGCCGGCCGGAGTACAAGGAGATCTCGCTGCTCGTGCGGCTCCAGATGCTCAAGCTGGCGCAGCATGATCTGGGCTTCGTGTCGTCGGTTAGTGCTGCGCAACGTCGGATCCTCACCATCGCTTGCCGGCAGACGGCGTACAAGGCCGTCAAATTAGGCAAGCTCGAGGGCTCAAGCTTCACAGCGGCGCGCCTCACCAGCTTGCGCCATCACTGCCTTCTCATCCAGATGAAACTCGAGCAACTCAATGGCACGCGACCGGACGAAACGCCCCCGCCGCCGCCGCTCGTGCTGTGCGAGGCGGACCGCATGCTCTTGCGCCCGTCGATGAAGGCACTGCTTGGCGAGGTGCTGCTGGCCTCGCCTGTGGCCGCGGCTGGCACCACCACCACCTCCTCCATGCCAAGCGTGCCCTCCACCGGTGATTGCGGCCCCGACGGCTGCTCGATGCCCATGGCGGAAGCGGCGGCGGCGGCGGCGGCGACGGCGGCGGCGGCGGCGGCGGCGGCCCCTTTGGCTTCCGGTGGGGCGGGGGGTTGGCTCTCAACGGACGCAGCGCTTTCGGGCGCAGAGGTGATTGGGCTCTACTTCAGCGCCTCGTGGTGCCCTCCGTGCCGCAAGACGACGCCCGAGCTCGCCAAGGTGTACAAACGGCTGCATGCACAGGGCAAGAGGCTGCAGCTCGTCTTCGTCTCGAGTGATAAGGATGCGGCCTCCTTCGACGAGTACCGAGGCCACATGCCCTTCCCGGCGATGCCGTTTGAGGCGGGGCTGCAGCGTGCTCGCCTCAGCGAGCTTTTCCAGGTGCGCGGAATCCCGTCACTCGTGCTGATGACCTCCAAGGGGAATGTCATCTCGACAGAGGGCCTCGAGCTGCTCTTGCGCCATGAGCGGCGCTTCCCGTGGCGCGACACGAGCAAGCCGCCACCCGAGACGCCGCACCACCAGCCGCTGTACGAGCGGCTGCAACGGCCCGACGAAGTCGACCCGGGCTCGCCGTACGACCTACCCAAGTACAAACCGATCGACTTTCTGTCGCAGCCGCAAGCCGTCACGCCGTGCGCGGCCGATCCGGAGGCGCTTCGCTCGCGGGCCTTTGCCGAGTGCGTGGCAGTGCTCGTCGAGTGCGACGCGCTCTGCACGCTCTCGATGGTCCAGTCGCATTCCGTGCTCAACACGACGTTCCTGATCGCCGCGCTTGTGCAGCACACGTTCACGGCGCTGCTGCCCATGCCCTTGCCGGACGGCAAGGAGGCCGAACGCACCTGCGTGTGGCGCACCCCGATGCTGCACGCCCAGCAGCTCGAACTTCTTCTCCTGCTCCAACGGATTTGCGAGCACTTTGCGGCGGCGGCCTTCTCGCTCGATCACACCATGAGCTTCGATGCAGTTCGGATGGTCGTACCCGCGGCCATCGCATGCGTGGCCGACGTGGTCATGCGCCAGCTGGCCACCGACAAGCCCTCGCGCGTCTCGGTGCACCTGCGCGGTGACAAGCAAGGCTCGGCCAAGCGGCCTGGGGGCTTCACGTTCGGCACGGCGGCCCTCGTCGAGCAGCTCGTCACGATGCCCGTCCACACGGCCGAGCTCAACTGCACACGCACGAGGGTGCTCGACTACTTCGGGGCCCAGAAGGCGCTCGCCGCAATTTGGATGTGGGAGCGCAGCCAGGGGCTCGAGCTCGAGACGGCGAGATTCATCCAGCGCATCGCGCGCGACCTCGCGTGGCCCTCGGACGCGAAGCATACGGTGGACTACATGACCGACCCCAGCGCGCTCATGATGAAGAACTTCCCAGAGTTTCGGTGCTTCCGTGACGTGGTCTTCTACTGCAAATTCTTCCTCAATCCGGACAAGCTTGCCTTCCCGCCGCGGACGGAGTGGGTGCAGCGCTCAGCCGAGCTCCGGTTCATCTTCCAAAACGGTCGCTTCTTTATGATCGCCTTCCAGCAAAACCCACAGTCTCCGCCGCTCATCGCACAGCCGCTCGCGCGCGACGGCGCCGCGCCGCCCGAGCATCGATTCCCCGATCTCGGCGCACCAAGCTACTACACGCGCCCCGTGCAAGCGCATGGTGAGGACGACATCCTTCACATCATCGACCTGCCCGATTTTGGCGAGGACGCGACCGCCTCGTCCGGGCGCGCGCTCGGCCAGCACGATGCCGAGCTGCTGCTGAGCTACCTGACGGTGCCGTACCTTCGCATCCCGCTCATCGCCGCCTTTTTTGCGACCGACGACCGCATCCACGCGCTCGCGATGCTCAAGCTGCAGAAGCTGCTCGACGCGGCGCTCTTCCAGCCGGGCGCTCACCTCCCCCTCGAGTCGGCGGGGCTCGAACCTCGCGAGGTGCCCACCTCGGCGCCCAAGCTGCTCGGCACGGCGCACCACCTGCTGCTCAACGAGCTGTGCCGCTCGCCAAAGACGCTGTGCGAGTCGGTGCTCAGCCTTGGCCGACAGGCCGTCGATCTCGACACCGGGAGATTTGAGAACTCGACGACCCCCATCATCCTGTACGTGGTGCGCCTGTGCTCACGCGTGGACAACTTCGTCTCCTTTGTGCTCAGCTACGAGCGCGGCGAGCACGACTCGATCCGGGGCAAGCCATTCCGCGGGCTCGAGCTGGGGCCTGGCGTGGGCGCGTACCTAGACGAATTCCGCACTGAGCTCCACAAGCTCCTGTGGGGTGAGCTGCGCTCCATTCTGCTCCGCTGGTATCACAAGCTTGTGCGTCAGGATGCCGATCAGGAGGATGACGAGGTGGACGAGCGTGCACGCCGCATGTGCACATTGCACGCGCACTTGCTGCTCTCGCTGCGCAACTGCCGGCCGGAGGAGCTCACGCAGCCGCTGGTGCAGACGCTCGTGTGCGGGATGATCTTCCTCTCGACGCGCCATCAGTGGAACCATCGGCAGCTCGCCGACGAGTTCGGGAGCCAGGAAGGGGCCGCGAGCTACGACGACTGGCGCGTGCCCGAGACCGAGGTCTTCGAGTGCCTGCACGTGGTGCGCCGCAAGCTTGTGCAGTGGGTGCGCTACGACGGCGCCTCGCAACTCATGCTCGATGAGCTCATGGACGCTGTTGTGCGGGTCTCGGAGTCCGAGGGTTCGCTCATGCCCCGGGCGGACGAGGCCCGCATGCGATGGGCGCCCTTGAACGGCCAAGTCAACCGCGGCCGCTTCCAGCAGAACGGCTCGCGCACCGGTGGCGGCTCCGGGGCGGCGGCGGAGGGGGTGGAGCTGCCGACGGTCGCAGAGTGCGCGACCGAGATGCAAGTGGATGTGCAAGTGATGCAGCTCACTCTGACGGGCGCGCAGCCGCAGGCTCTGGACTCGAGCACGGCCAAGGACGTGGACGTGGTCACCGTCTTCGGCCTGGCCGCCATACAGGCGGTGCTCATGGAGCGCTCGTCACTCCGCTCCATCTATCGGCTCGTCGGCCGCTCGCACACCATCGCACGCTGGCTGCCGTGCAACAAGCTGCCCGTGCAGGACCTGTTCCGGCAGTATTACGTGGATGAGCTCTACCCGTCGGAGAAGGCCTGGCTACCTGCCATCCTCGAGCCCGTGCGGCTGCGGTACATGAACGGTCCTCAGCCGCCGCCGCTCCAAATCTTCCTGCAGGTGAGCTCTTGCATGCGCGAGTGATTGCACTCTGATTGCACTCTGATTGCACTCTGATTGCACTCCAAATCTTTCTGCAGGACCCGCCGCTGCCGCTGGACGCGACGTGCGCCTACCTTGTGGGCAAGATGCCCGACACGCCCGGCGTGTGGCGCGAGATCTTCGTCTATCGCGTGTGGAAGGTGGTCCACGTCTATCGCATCGAGGAGGTGGGCTCTCGCTTCTACCGCGTGCTCGAGTACACGTCGGACGCGCGCTACTGCTACCGCGAGATGCAGCCGCCCACCGGGGCGCGGGAGTACCCGTGGCCCGAGTGGGAGCGGCACGGTGCGGGCCACCCGTACGCTGGGCCGCCGCCCGCACCCTCGTGCGTCATCACGCGGGATGCCTCGATGGAGGCGAACCTGTCGCTCGGCATGGAGACCTTCATTCCAGACCGGCTCTTGCACGGCGTGCTGCCCGAGGCGCTCATGACGACGCTCATGTACGAGTATTGGCAAGATGAGGACTTCCACATACGCGGCTATCCCGTGCGCGACAATGCGGGCAAAGCCCTCAACGAGAATGCGGCCAACCACGTCATCTTCATTCAGCTGGCCAAGGGCGGCCACGTGGCGTTCCATGGTGATCGTTTCAATGCGGTGCGTGCCAAGGACGGTGCCCTCGCACCCACGCGCACGCTCGTGCTGCGCCTCAGGCGCACGCGGCTCGAGCGGCAGCGCCAGGCGGTGCGCAAAGGGCTGGGCGTGCTCGAGCTGTTCTGCGAGGCTCACGCTCTCCTCTCGCGCCCGTTTGAGGCGAACTTCGAAGTGGGCAAGGCGATGGCGGCGGTGCTGCGCCGACTGGGCGATGGGCATGGGTTTGGGGAGGGCGTTGAGGCGCGCCTCGCCGTCGATCTCGCTGAATTCGAGCGGCTGCTCCACTACGTCGACCTCGCCCCGTTTCGACGGTTGCGCCGGCGTCGGCGCGTGCCGGAGTTCGTGCTGACCAAGATCTTCCAGTCTATTAATGCTTACCTGGACGCCGAGAGCCTGGATGCGGAGGCGGCGGCCAGGAGGGCGGCCGAGCAGGCCGCCAAGCCGGCGCGGCCCACCGGCGCGACTTCGGAGTCGGAGCTCGCGGAGCAGGAGCTCGTGATGCTCGACCTACTGCATGCGCCCGAGGGCTCGTACCTGCACTCGCTCGCGCAGGTAATGACACGCGTTGAGACACTCTCAAACGTGCTCGCGTGGGCGAGCTTCGACGAGCGCGCCGAGCTGCGCGAGCCCGCAGCCATCACGCAGGCTGAAGTGCGTCTCGTCTCGCTGCCGCGGCTCAAGCTGACCTTCGAAGCGCGAGAGGTCAAGGGGTCCGTGCGGCTCTACTCGGTCGACCATGCCGACCTGTTCATCACCAACGAGCGCAACGAGACGGTCACTCTACTCACCGGCCTGCCGCATTCGCTGCTGCTCTCGGACTCGAATGGGAAGATCGACGTGCTCGTGCCAGTGTGGAAGCCCTACCGGCCCACCATCGCGTCGGAGCCTTTCTCGACTGAGCTCGTGCTCGACCGCTCCGACCTCGAGTGGTACGCGGCCCTCGACCAGCCGTACTACATCTACCCGGTGCACGTGTCGCTCTCGTTCTTGTACTCGACCACGCTCGCCTCGGCGCTCTACCTGCTGCTCCTCCGCTTCCTGTCCGCACAGTATGCACAGGTGGTGCAGCTCGTGGACACGGTCTCGTCCGACACGGCGCTCTCCAAGGAGCAGAACCAGACTCTCCAATTCATGGGCAGCCCCGACCACGCGCCCGACAAGCACCCGGACGCGCACGCGTGTCGACTCAAGATCTCACTCGTGATGCTCGACTCACCCATCACGCTGCCGTGGGACGTGTCCAACGAGATGGCCGGCTACGTCTCCAAGCTCGCACACGTGTCAAGCGAGTGCCGGCTCACCGAGGAAGAGGAGCTCATTATCCTCAAGAACTGCATCTGCGACCCCGCCGACGCTCGATTCGACAAGAAGCGCCATTCGGTCTTCAAGGTGCTGCTGTGCAAGAACCGACGCTCGGAGTTGCGCGCACGCCATGCGTGGCTGGCGAGCAGCATCCGGATCGGCGCGGTCCCCGAGTGCGACGTGGAGCTGCCGCCGCGGCCTGCCGAGGACGGGTGGATCTACCTGTGGAGCCCAACGGCTGTGCTCGCGGGTGAGAGCCAGCTCGAGGAGCTGCTGCAGACCCTGGCGATCGAGTTCAAGTCGACGGCCACGCTCTACAATGACGAGCTCAAGGGTCTGATTTCGTCGGCGAACGACCTGCCCCAGTCAGGGTCCACGCGCGTTGACCTCTCAGAGCGCGGCCTCTTCCTCACCCTCTACGGGCTCTTCAAGGGAACCATCGGCGTGCGCAATGGTGTGAGCTCGGATCCCTTTGGTGGGAGCTTCGCCACGCTGCTGCTCGGTGTGGTGAGCGCGGGGCTGGCCGAGGATTCGATCCTCGCCTCGATCCTGCTCACGATGGCGCGTGTGCCGACACTGGGACCGTTCATGCCAGAATGGGTCGACCTACGCCCGACTTCGCAGCGGCGCAGCGACCGTTTCTTTGGACTGCCTACTAACGATGAAGTCGAATCGTCGCTCGGCCGGCTGCTCAGCACGGCGCTGTCCGAGCTGCGCGCGCTCACCGGCACGCCGCGCGCTGTGCGTGAGGTCACGCGCAAGATGGTCAATCGGCGCTCCGAGGTGCTCACGAAGCAGCTCATGTACGGCGGCGCGAGCAGCTCCGTCGACACGGGCTGGGGTGGGTGGATGAGCGGAGGAGCCGTCGAGTACGGCGAAGGTGCGGGCGGCTACGGCGGCTACAGCAGCTACGGCGGCTACGGCGGCTTCAAGCCGCGTAAGATGGAGGATGTGGCCGAGGAGGCCGACAAGCAGATCGAGCTCGAAGTGGCGCAGCTTGCCCTGCTGCGAACGATCGTGCAGCGGGGCACAGCCAAGCCCGCGGAGTCTTTGGCCGTTGTGGACGAGCGGACAGCCGGCAATGCGCTTGAGGGATGCGAGCTCGAGGGCATCATGCTACACGACGAGCCGAAGACCATCCCGCGCATCAGCGACTTCAGCTGCGACAAGCGCACGCTGCATGATACCTCCACCCTCGAGATCGCCTCCCTCGGCGCCGAGAAGATGCGACACTTCTCGCAGCTGCCGCTCAAGACCATCGGTGTGGACGGCGGGTACGTCGTCGAGGTGCCGCGCATGTCCCTTGGGCTGCCGCCCGTAAGCGAGAGGATGTGCTTTGACGTGTCGGCGCATCCGGACGCGCGCTCCAAGGTGGCCGTCGACATGAAGAAACGCCTCGTCAAGGACGTCGAGATGTACGCCGAGCAGCACAACGTCAAGGGAGTCGAGTATCATTGCACCTTTGTCGACGCGCCCCTGATCGTTGATGACAGCGTCTCACGGCGCGCCGCGGAGGCGAAGCTGCACGACCTCATCAGTGCGCTCTCGGCGCAGCGCGACGAGGACGCGGCATACGTCAACCGCGCGCTGCCGCAGCTGCTGCACAAGGCGCATTCGTTACCGCCGAGGATGCCGGGCGCCACCGATGAAGAGGAGGATCGCGCACGCGAGCTCTTCATGCTCGGCCAGATGGCCGGCCAGAACATGCTCGCATCCCTTTCGTTCCTCTTCTGCACTCTCCTCTCGACTCGAGCCGAAGCCGACCTACAGGCAACCAACCCCTTCCTGAGCGCCGCCGACAAGGAAGCGCTGTCCGACTTCGTGGTGGCGGTCATCTTTCACGCGTCGCGAGTCGGCCAGATCAATCGGTCGCTCACCGAGGCGCGCGGCCTTCTCAAGCTGATGCAGCCAAAGGGCGGCGCCTTCCCTGATGAGCCGGCGAAGCGCGCGATGGCGGCCGCGGCGATCACGCTCAAGGCTCAGACGCTCGCCGAGCAGATCCTCACGAAGCGCTCGTACGTGCACGCGGACGAGGCCACGTACGACCCGCGCTTCCTCCTCTTCGAGTTCACGCACAACCTTGTGCTGCGCAAGGCGCAGATCGAGCTGATCATGGACTACGTCGACGCGGTGCGCAACGGCACGCCCCTAGTGAAGCAGATGATCATGGGCGGCGGCAAGACGACCGTGGTCGGTCCGATGTTGTCTCTCATCCTGGGCGACGGCAAGACGCTTGTGGTGCAGACGATGCCGCCCGCGCTCCTCGAGCAGACGAAGGCGACGCTGCGCGCCACCTTCTCGTCGATCGTACGCAAGCGTGTCTTCACGCTCTCCTTCGATCGCTCGTCCGAGATCTCTTGGGCGACGCTCGAGAAGCTGCAGGCTGCTACTAAGAACCGGGGCGTCGTCATGTGCACCGCCTCGACCATCAAGTCGCTCCAACTCAAACTACTCGAGAAGATGCACACGCTGCGCGATCCCAAGCGCAAGCAACACCCTTCGATGGAGCACGATGTGCGCGCGCTTGCGCAGACGCTCAAGATCTTCGACAAAGGCTGTTTGATCATGGACGAGGTGGACCTGCTGCTGCACCCACTGAAGGCGGAGCTCAACTTCCCGATCGGCGACAAGCACGCGCTCGACTTGTCGCCCGAGCGCTGGACGTGCGCCATCCACTGCCTAGACGCCGTCTTCTTCGTCGAGCGCAAGAAGATGGCGGTCCCCTTTCAGGCGTCGGGGCGTGCACACGCGATCCTTCAAGAGCTCTGCGAGATCATCGAGGACGGCTACGCCCAAAAGGCGCTGCAGTCGTCGCCCCACTTGACCCTGCTGAATGCCGAATGGTACCACTCGACGATGCGTCCGGTCATGGCGCGCTGGCAGATGCTCTGGCTCGAGGCCAACCACGTGGGCGGCCTGAGCTCTGACGAGATCGTCTCGTACCTCATGTCGGACGGCGAGCACCTCATCGGCCACTGTTGGAGTGCTGAGGTGGAGGAGGAGGCCGCCATGCGCGAAGCCGCGCTCAAGGCGCGCAGCGCGGCCCTCGCCGACGAGCCCTCGGACACGGAGGAAGCCGAGCAGCATCAGAGGGCCGCTGCAGCGCTGCAACGGCTGCACGTGCACGTCGAGCGGCTCACACGCACCTTTGCGGTCACCGCGCCCGATGGGAAAGCGGCGGGCGAGGCCGTGGACGTGTACTTTTACGGCAACTGCATCCCGTGCGTCGTGCCGCCGTCTCTTGGGCCTGATCGCGAGTTTGTGGTCACGTTGCCATCGGTGCCAAGGCCTTTTGGGGAGACTGCGCTGGCCGGCGCGGTCGAGGCTGTGGCGGAGGAGGCACCGAGCAAAGGCATTGGCGGCTTCGGCAAGGATGGCATGGGCGGCGGTGTCGGCGAGGGCGGCGGCGCAGACGACAATGACGAGGTCGGCCGTGGCGACGGTGGTGGCGGCGGCATGGAGGAGACGCAGAAGGCGCTGCGCAAAGGAGAGGCTCCAAACGGCGACATGCGGATCAACGCACGGCCAAAGCTCTCTCTGAAGAACATGCAACTGCTGAACATTGCGGCCGAGTGGCTGCGCGTCTTCCTGCCCCACTGCCTGCAGAAGATTCACCGCGTGACCTTCGGCTTGCTCTCGCCGGAGGACTACAAGCGGCTGGCCAAGATCGAGCCGCACATGCCGCGCTCGCGCATCAAGCTCGCCATCCCGTTCCTCGGCAAGGACGTGCCGTCCAACGCCTCCGAGTTTGCGCATCCGGACATCATCATCGGCCTCTCGGTGCTCGCCTATCGATACTACGGCCTGCGCAAGGACGATTTCGAGCAAGACGTCATGCGCCACCTGCGCATGCACTTCGAGAAGGAGGTGGGACCGTACCGTCTGCGAAAGTCGAGCTTGCTCTACGAGGGATGGGTGGAGCAAGCCGGTGGCCTCATGAAGGGCACCTCCGCTGCGACCGCCGCGACCGCCGAGGCCGACACGAGCGGGGACCCCGACGCGGACAAGAGCGTGGTTGCCCCACTCTGGCTGCTCAAGGAATCGAACGACGAGCAGCTGCAGAAGCTCTTCGACTTGCTGTTCAAGGTTCCCGCCGTGATCCATTGGTATCTAGAGGAGATCGTCTTCCCACGCTTCATGGAGCATCAGATCATCAAGCTCTCCGCCTCAGGACAGGAACTCGGCGGCGCGATGCTGTTCACGCACCACCGCATCGGATTCAGCGGCACGCCGTCCGACCTGCTGCCTCTCGACCTCGGCCGCTGCGGCTACGAAGTCGGCAGCGACGGTAAGATGCTCCACGTGCTGACGGACGAGAAGTACATGTCCGTCGAGTTCCAGCCGCCGGGCTGGTCGGTGGGCACACTGCTCGACCGCATTGCCAACGCCGAGCCGCGCTTCCACGCGCTCATCGACACGGGCGCCCTGATCACCGGGCTGACTAACAAGGAGGTCGCACGCGAGCTGCTCGATCGTGGGCTATCCAAGTGGTGCGAGGGCGTCGTCTTCCTCGACGAGAACGACGAGAAGGTGATCATGGTGAAGGCGACCGGCCGCGTGCTCAAGCTTGCACAGTGCGGCATTGGCTTGGAGCAGCGGTTTGCATTCTACGACCAGATCCATACCACGGGCATGGACATCACCCACATGCTCTCCGCCAGAGCCGCCCTTACGCTCGGCAAGGATATGGTCTTCCGTGACCTCGCGCAGGTGAGGGCCTCTGCTGACCATTGATTGCGTCTGATGGTCACTGATGGCCACTGATTGCGACTGATTGCGTCCCTCATCATGGTCTTCCGTGACGTCGCGCAGGGAGCCTTTCGGATGCGCGGCATCGCCAAGGGGCAGACGGTCACGATGCTGGTCATCCCCGAGGTCGAGGAGCTTATGAAGCGACAGCTCAAGAAGGCGAGGATCGTGCGCAATGAGCGCGGACCGCAGTCCGAGATGCTCTCCGATGTGGCCGCGTGGCTCGTGATCAACTCGATGCGCACCGAGCGCGTCCAGTTCGACCAGCTGTGCGCACAGAACCTTGCGAATCTGTGGCGCGAGAACGCGTGGAAGACACTGCTGCGCGGCCACGAGCACTTCAAGGTGCGCCCCGAGCTCACGCGCGGCTTCGCACGCGAGCTGCTTGGGGACACCTTCGAGAAGGTCACCATGTCGTCCGCCGTCTCGTCGAAGCGCGCGCTCGATGGGAAGGTGGTCGGCTTGTACTTTGAGGCGGCGGATAAGTACATGGACGAGGACGACTCGATGCGTTCGAAGCGCAGCATGCTGCTTGAGGCCATGAAGTACGTGCACAAGGCGCTTGGCGTCGTCAATAAAGACGGAGACTTCGACGCGGGCGAGGTCGAGTTTGTGTACCTGACCGCGGCGAGCTCCGTGTCCGACTTCCACGAGCGCTTCAGCCAGATGCCGTGGCTCGCGCTCCCCTTCACCGCCGACCTGCGGCGCGAGCAGCTGCGCTCGCTCTTCGACGCGACCGATGAAGCAGACAAGGTGGTGCTCATCGGCGTCGAGGGCGACACGATCACGCGCAACGGTGCCGCGCTGCTCGGGCTCGCGTACACGCTGCAGGCGGCAGAGAATCAGGCCAAGCGCGGCAGCGACAACTACATGGTAAAGCATATGCAAGACTCACTTGCGAGCCTGCGCAAGCGCCTCGAGAGTGATCGCAACATGCTGCTGCCGCACGGGAATGCGGTGGACGCAACGGCCAAGGCTCTTGATGAAGGCTTCGCGAGGGCGGCTGATGGCGACGCCAAGGCGCCCAGAACGGCGCTCGTCCTCAAGGAGATGCTCGACTTCGTCAAGGAGCCCGAGCTCCCAGGCGAGCTCAAGGCGCGGCTCGAGGCAGCCAAGCTTCGCTACGAGGAGGCCAAGGCCGCGCTCATCCAGGTGCCCGTCGAAGACTTCGACGAGCTGCGCAAGACCACCATGCCATCGGAAGCAGTCACGCGGGCCGTGCGTGTCATCTGCGCCATCTTCGACATTCGGCCCGACTTTGCGATGGCACAACAGCGGCTGATGCGCGTAAGCCCGGAGGCGCTGCGCCGGCGGCTGCTCAGCGTCGAGCCCCGGCCCGATGCGCTGCCGAGCAATGCTACGATGCAGATTCATCGGTACGCTGACAGTGAAGACTGCGGAGAGGCCGATGAGCCGCTCGCAGCCGCGCTGCGCGGCTGGCTCATCGCGCTGCTGAACCTGGTCATTGCCAACGACGAGGCCTCGAGCGCGATGGAGATCAGCTCATGCACGAAGGCCATGCGCGAGATCTGCCGCTGCTTGTGCGACCTCGTCGGCCTCGACTCGATCGACGATACGGGTGTACTGCGCTCGGCGCTCCTCATGGTCGCCACCTTTTCTGACGCGGGCGGCTCACTAAAGTCCTTCGAGCTCGAGGTGGGCGCCCCTCAAGGTTTGCCAGATGAGCTCGCCAAGCAACCCGTGAAGATCGTCTATGACAAGGTGCGCGGCGGCGTGCCACGCGCAGAGGAAGTCGGCGAAGAGGAGCCTCCTCATCGTCAGCTCAAGGTGGGCGTCGGCCACACCGTGACGCTCGAGGACGTCAACACAGCGAATGGTGACGACGGTATTTGCAGCTGGGCGATGGTACTGACGCGCGGCGCGGACGTGGTCGTGCTTGAGTGCACTTGGAACGATCAGGGCTGGGGCAACCGCAAGGGCATGCTGTACGCGCGCTACGAGATGCTCTCAACGAGCGGCTCGAAGATGATGGGCAATTGGAAGGAAATTGCCCCTGAGCCGGCGCCGCATTCTTCCGTTCCGCTCAGGGCGATGATACCGTTGGCGGGACCCCGGCTACCCGATGGGAAGCTCGAGCTCGGTTACCGGGTGGGCGGTGGCGGCGGCCATAGCCTGACGTTGCGTCACGCAGAGGTGCGGCTGCAAGGGACGCTCGAGCCTGTCTCTGCTGCGCCGCCCAGGTTGCTCAAGAGCACGCGGGTCACGCTGCCGTACGGCACGACCATCCTGTCAGTCGACGGCGTAGGCCTCGAGGGCGATGACGCGGCACGCGTGGAGAGGGCCGTCCGAATTCTGAATGAGGAGGAGAGGCTGGCAAAGATGATCCAGGAGGGCAAGAAGACGGTATTGCGGCTTCAGGCGGGCGACGGCGGTAAGTTGGCCGCGGCCGCCGAGCAGGATGCTGGCGACGACGACGACGAGGACGATGACGAGGAGTTCGAGCACGTGAGTAAGCTGCAGCAGCGCATCGACCGGTACGAGTCGATTCTGAACGAGAATGAGCGCACGCTCGAGCTGGGTGTCAAGAATGCCAAGCACCAAGAGCAGAATGTCGAGCAACAGGCGTCGCGCGTGAGCGGCTCCTTCTCCGGCGCCGATAAGACGCTTCAGAGCGTCGCCGACGGCAAGCTCGCGCTCCACCACCCCCCCAACGTCAAAGAGGCGCACATGGTGCCCACCCTCGTCACTCTCTTCCTGATGGCGAACAAGCCGGGCTTGCTCGAGAAGATGGAGAAGGAGCGTGAAAACCCTTTCGAGCTGGCAGCTACGAACTTTGCCGACATGATCCAGCTGCTCACCCGCTCGCCCCTCGACCTGATCAAGAAGGGCATGTCGAACGACAAGTTCCTCGAGCAGTGGGGCAAGGCTGGGAGTCTCCTCCAGGACGTGAGCAAGGAGGCGATGCAAGAGGCGGCCACAAATGACGAGCACAACGCGATCGTCGAGGTGATGGTCCGGCTGCACGACTACCTTCTCATACTCACGAACTTGATGCAGATGGTGCACCAGCACTCAGAGAGCCGCAAGGCCATTGCCCAGCTCAAGGAAGCGATCGCCGGCGCGCAGGCGGAGCTCGACGCTGTCCTGAGCACCTCGAGCGGCGCGGCCAAGCAGGCCGCGCAGGCACGCCGGCTGCGCAAGGCCTTGATCGACGACGGTATGAGAATCTCGCTTCCGCAGGTGCAGTGGCTCATTGAGCGCGTCAACGGCGACGAGAAGAGGGCAGTCGAGATCGTCCAGTGCCTGCCCGCGGCTAAGCGAGCTCACAGTCTGCTCAGCGGCCAGCTGCGCTTCGGTGACTTTGACCGGAGCGTGATCACTCCAGCGGCCGTACGTGCAGTTCGGGACGCCCAAAAGGGCGTCGACATGAAGCAGCTCGTCAAGGAGTTGGAGGCCAAGGAGGCGAAGAGCGTGCTCAGCGGACCCACGCCGAGCTGCCAATCGTGCGGCAAGCGGATGCAAAGCTTGACCATGGTGCCGCCTGGTTATGGCAGCAGTGCCCAGTGCGACGACTGCGGCCAGACGTGTGTGCACCACGGCGAAATGGCCAACGACTTTTCGCACTTTTTCCACTGCTCGGGCTGCCGCTACGATCTGTGCCCCGGATGCTCCGAAAGCTACATCGACGAGGACGAGGACGGGGACGAGGACGAGGGCAAGTCGGCGGTGGCGGCGCCCGCAGTCGACGGAAGCTCCGGCGAGGACCTCTCGAGCATGACCATGACTGAAGAGAGCCTGCTTCGCTGGATCCTCAAGATGTGCACGTGGTTTGAGCAGAAGCGCAAGTCGGCGCCGCTCGAGCATCGGATTGAGATGACGAAGCAGCAGCTGCACGACTACGAGCGCGATGCGCGGCGCACGATGCGCGAGGAGCAGGAGCGTGTGCGCCGCATGATGAAGGAGCGTGGCATCCCGGCAGAGCTCTTCCCCGAGGGTGAGCCGTTCAAGCTCTTTCCTTGGGCTGAGGCGCTCGGGCCGCGCTCGGATTGCGAGGAGGTGCTGCGGCGTGCCATCGCGCTGCGCGATGAGGAGCTGCTCACGCGCGAGCTGCGAGGGCGTGCGGTCGAGGTGGGTCTCGACCGGCACAACTCGCGCGTCTACTTCGAGGCCGCTGAGCTGCTCGAGCTCCTGCGCGCCGAGGGTGTGAACACGAAGCGCTCACGCGCGTCGAGCTACCACGAGTCGTGCAGCAGCGGCAGCGGCAGCGGCATCGTCCCGCTGAGCCGACGACCGTCGATCGAGGAAGGCGAAGCTATGGCGCGGCTGAGCGCCGCGCTGAGCGCCTTCGTAGAGGGCGTCGATACGACCGTCTCGACGGAGACCCCACTGCCTCGACCCTACGTGGACGTGCTCGAAGAGCGCGCTCGGGAGTGGGAGCACCTGCTGCAGCCCAAGGACCACGAGGAGCGAGCACGCATCCTCGAGATGGTCAGTGACGTGGTGGGCGTGACGGACCTCGAGACCGAGGCCGAGAAAGAAAAGGAGAATGAAAAGGAGGTCGAGGTGTGTGCGCCCTCGCCTCGCATACGCATGAGGACGCCCAGTGGCTGTTCTTCTCGCCCCCCTTGCCCCCTCCCCTCTCACCCCCCTCACCCCCTCACCCCCTCACCCCCGTAACACCTCACCCCCTCACCCCCTACACACCTCACCCCCTCACCCCCGACCCTCTCAGGTAGAGAAGGACAAGGAGATCCTCATCGAGAAGTTTGTGGACCGCGCGTACCTGCGTGAGGGCGAGGAGCCGACTTCATGGGCCTTCTCGACCCTCGCCGAGCGGCGCGAGCCAGGGGGTGAGGACGAGGCCAAGCTGCCGCCGCCGACGGCCTCGGCCGTGGGCGAGGCACTCAAAAACGACCTGCTGACGCTCGCTCCCTTCCGCGACGGCTCCTTTTACCGCGCGTCGCAGTACCGGCTCACGCAGCGCTCACCGTTGCCCTTCCCCGATTACCTGTGCGTCACGCGTAACCACCATAACCTCGACTGGGTGGGCGAGCGTCGACTCAAGAACGCGGTCATGCTGCTGGAGTGGGTCCCCTCCGTCTCCGCTCTCGAGCCGCTCTCGAGTAAGGCAGGCGCCCTCTCGGAGGTGCAAGAGCGCCGGTTGCGCAACGCACTCTCGCTACTCGACAACGGCGGCGCTGGCCGGCTCAGCCGCAAGGAGCTGCGCGAGGTGCTGCGCTCCGCCGAGGACCTCCAGCTCTCCGACGCCGAGATCGACGCCCTGCTCGGCGAGCACGGGGCCTCAACACCCCCCCTCCCACGTCGAAGCTCGCCTGGCGATGCCCCGCCCGTCGTCTCGAGCACGGTGAGCGCCGCGGTGAGTGCTCTCTCCTTCGACGAGCTGCGCGAGGTGCTCATCTCGGGCCGGTACCGCCAGATCGAGTCAGGTCGCTTCTTCGTGCTGCTCAGCCTGCAAGAGGCCGAGACCATCCGATGCATCTTGCACCTCAAGACGGGACAGCCGCTCTTCCCCGGCGGCCCCGACGTGGCGCTCTCGCTGCGCTGCATCCCGGCGGGCAATCGTCTCTTCGATTCGAGCTTCAACTACAAGCCACACACGTCCTACCAGGGCGCGGTCGCGCACAACTGCTTCCGCTTCATCGACAGCGTGATGCACTACGCGCCGTCGGAGCTCAACGTGCTGCTGCGCTCGCTGCCCGTGCCCCCCATCGAGCGGCGCCTCTTCTTCAGCAACGTGGTGCAGTGCCGGCGCCGCCTGGCCAAGAACTGGCGCGAGACGCCCCTCTCCAAGATCTTCACCCTCGAGGACGAGTGGTCGATGCTCAAGCAGCGCGCACAGGCGGTGCGCGTCCGCGAGGCCATCAAGACTCGCATCGGCACGCTCCACGACGCCTTCATCAAGTTCGACTACGACCAGAACGGACTGCTCAGCCCGGGCGAGATCTACGGCGCACTCGAGTACCTGAACGTGCCCGACCTCACGCCCAACGACGTCCTCTTCTTCGTGCGCTCCATCTCCACCAAGGGACACCTCACGTACGCGAACTTCATGGAGCTGCTCGCGCCGGGCGCCGAAGCGGATGACGAGGCCACCGCCGCCGAGGCAGGGGGGTCGTTGGCGGCGCCGCCTCCGCTCGGCCGGCAGCTCAGTCGCGTGCCGCCCAAGGGCGAAAAGGAGCTCGAGGAGATGCTCAAGGTGGCGAGCAGCGAGGAGACGGCCCTCGAGCTGACGATCAAGGAGACGCTCGCACGCCAGATCGCGGAGGCGCAGAAGGCCCTTGATGACATGCTGGTGGGCTCCGACTTTGCCTGGATGCAGCAGTGCCGCAAGCGCACGCACAACCCATACCGCTCGCGCACGTGCTGCTACTTTGACTTTACGCGTGGGGTGACGGGTACTCGGGAAGGCGCGCCCCTCTCGATCCAGGCGGTGGGCGCTTGGACGGCGGTGCGCCAGGGCGACGCGCGCGTGCCGTGCTTTCGATGCACGGCGGGCTACATGGTGCTGCGGATCCCCTTTGTCAAGAACGGACCGGCCGGCGCGACCAAACTCAACCAGTACGCGCTCACGATCCACTTCAAGATCGCGTCCGTTGGGCTCGACGGCTACAAGAAGCGCGGGCTGCTCACCACGGGTGGCTGGGACCAATTTGCCAAGTTTGAGCCCAAATCGGACGTGGCGCAGGTGCAGTACAATGAGCAGGGTCAGGTGGGCGCCTTCGAGTCGTTTGCGGACGGCGACGCACCGACCCTCAGCCCGAACCGGTGGCACGCGGTGACCATATCCGTCGACACGGTCGCGAACACGATCACCACGTACATCGATGGCGAGATGGCGACGGTCATCAAGAATGACCGCGCGAGCAAGGACGGCCAGCTCGGTCTGATGCGCCAACTCGCGCTCTTCTACCGGCGCGATGAGTCGTGGCGCACCGAAGGCCACCCAACGGTCTACCTGCGCAGCGCCACGTTGCACACGAGCACGCTCGAGGCCGAGCAGGTGAAAAGCGAGCACGCGATGCTTCACACCCTCCTCATCGAGGATGCTTGTACGGCGGTGCCCAGCTACATGCAAGCACCGCTCCGCGCCGTGTCGGGCACCTTTGAGTCGACGCGCGCGCTTCGCCGCGAGCTGCACCGGCAGCTGCGCGAGGCGACCGACACGGCGCTTGCCCTCTGGACGGCACTCCAGCCGCCCGTGAGTGAGAATGACGTGGCGGTGCTCATGGGCGGGCTGCTGCCACACACGCTCGCCGTGTGCGCGCGCTGGAGGCTGCGCGACGAGTCCACGGGCGAGCTTGCCCCCGTGGACGAGAGCGTGCCTCCGCACGGCGAGACCCTGCTCCACGCGTGCGCGTTTGCGGGCGCGAGCTGCGCGATTGCCAATGAGCTGCTTGAGCAGCTGCTGCACGCGGGCGCGTTTGCGAACAGGCGTGGGGAGCTCTCGGGCTGCACTGCGCTCCACGCGGCCGCGAGCGGCGGCAGCACTGCCGCGTGCCGGCTGTTGCTCGGCGCGGGCTGCAAACCCGAGGTGCTCAGCTCGGGACGGCGCTCGGCGCTCTGGATTGCGTGCCATCAGGGTCTGGGCGACGTGGCGCAGCTGCTCGTGCGCGAAGGGGGCGTCGACCCGTATGCAGCGTCGGGGGGGGGCGAAGCGCCCATGGCGGTGCTACGCCGCGTGGGCGGTGAGGCGGCCAATGCTCTGCACGCCAAGCTCGACAAGCTTGCGATGGCCACGACCGGGATGCTGGCCGCTCCGGCGGTGAGCGAGAGGGAGGGTGCCAGCGCCGCTAGCGCCGCCTCCGCCGCCTCCGCCGCCTCCGCCGCCGCTTCCACTGGCGACAGGAGCAGTGACGAGGGGGATGAGGACGACGAGGGGGATGAGGACGGAGATCTTGGTTTGGAGGTCGACAAGGAAGAGGAGGTGAACCTGCTGGAGGACGACACCAAGATCTGTCGCAAGCTGCACGTGCACCCGCTTGTGGCCGAAGCGCGGTCGTTGATGTGCAACGTGCATGGCAGCGAATGCCGCCAATGTCCCACAGTGCGCAGCTGCAACTCGTGCTGCTTCTATGTGTGCCAGGGCTGCTGGGACGAGGCCAAGAAGAAGGTCGAGGAGGCCGAGACGGCCAAAGAGAAGGCCCGCCGCGGCCTCGACGGCGAAAAGGTCGGCGAGGGAGAGGACGTTGCTGATTTGCTGCATGCCCTCGGCAGGGTGGATGAGCTCGACGACGGCGCGCTGAGCGGCGAGGATGACGGCGGCGACGGCGACGACGGCGCAGACCGCGACGAGGACGAGCAGATGCTCAGTCAGAAGGTGGAGGCGGCCAAGCAGCAGCAGCTCGAGCAGATGAAGAAGGATCTATACGGCGGCCACGGCGGCGGCAGCGACCGTTTGTTCATGAGTAATGAGGACGAGGAAGAGGAGTGAACAGTCATATTGTGATGTCTTTTGAGTGACAACGTACTATCTCCGACCCGATGCGCCATGGAGGCGCCTGTGTGTGACTGTGATCTGCATGTGTGATCGTCTGCCACCCATGCTGCCACCACGCGACCGGACGCAGCGCGAGACCACGACTCCGCGAGTCGATACAAGGCGCAATGTCGCGCCGGGCCTGGGGCGCGGTAGGCGCCGCGCGAGCTGTCGGAATCGAGTCGTGTGACCGGACCTGAGAGTCGGTTCTGCGGAGTTATGCTTTTCAATGTACTTGTAGTTAGATCGAGCTGTGACCTTTTCGCCGCCGAGCCAGACCCGACCGGGCGTCGGCGGCGTCGCTACCATTACAGCTTTGAGCTTTTTAGAGCTTTCAAGCCGTCGCAACCGTATACACCTTCCGAGCTTCGGATCGTCTGTCAGATGTGTGATGACGTCTTGACATGTGGGAGGCTCCGGTTGGGCCTCCACCCTTGTCGGTGCAGCCGACGCGGGCCGCGGCGCCGGCGCGCGGCGGTTCCCTCTTGGGTTCATGCTTGGGTTGCAGGAGAGCTACGTCGTGCTCTCCAATTGGCAGCGGCACGCACGGATGTGCGCCTGGGCGGACCGCCATGGCCTGCCTCACCTGCTTTTCAAGCAAGCTTCAATGAGCAGATCAAGCACATCATCAGGAAACTTCATGCTGAATTTGTTCAGCCACAGCAGCAGCAAGACGAATCGCTGTATGGAATGATTGAACATCCAATGATCTTTGCGAGACCAATTGACCAGATCCCAGACTTTGATCGTCTTGTCCCATGAGCCAGACACAATCTTGGTCCCGTCCGGGGAAAACGCCACCGACGCGACAAAGTGGCTGTGCGCGTTCGTCTTCTCGCTCAGCATCTCCAGCTTGCCTGCCAGACAAGCCGACAAGCGATAGTTTTGGCCGAGGAGGGGCGATATTCAGCTCGCGGCGCACCCAAATCCCAGACTTTGATCGTCTTGTCGCCCGATCCGGACACAATCTTGGTCCCGTCCGGGGAAAATGCCACCGAAATGATGAAGCCTCCGTGCGCGTTTGTCTTCTCGCTCAACAGCCCCAGCGCATCTGCCAGACAAGCCAACAGGCGTCAGTTTTGGCCGAGGAGGGGCAATTTGAGGGCTCCGGGGCACCCGAATCCCAGACTTTGATCGTCTTGTCGCGCGATCCCGACACAATCTTGGTCCCGTCCGGGGAGAACGCCACCGACGGGATGTAGTGGCTATGTGCGTTCGTCTTCTCGCTCAGCAGCCCCAGCGCGCCTGCCGGACAAACCAACAAGCATCAGTTTTGGCCAAGGAGGGGCGATTTGAGGCTCTCAGCGCACCCGAATCCCAGACTTTTATCGTCCCGTCGTACGATCCAGACACAATCTTGGTCCCGTCCGGGGAGAACGCCACCGACATGACGTAGCTGCTGTGCGCGTTCGTCTTCTCGCTGAGCAGCTCCAGTTTGCCTGGCAGACAAGCCAGCAGGCATCAATTTTGGCCAAGGAGGGGCGATTTTGTGCTGGCGGCGCACCTGATGAATCCCAGACTTTGATCGTCCCATCAGTTGATCCCGACACAATCTTGGTCCCGTCCGGGGAAAACGCAACCGACAAGATCCGGTCGCTCTGCGCGTTTGTCTTCTCGCTCAGCAGCTCCAGCCCACCGGCGACAAGCCAGCAGGCATCAGTTTTGGCCAAGGAGGGGCGATTTTGAGCTGGTGGCGCACCCGAATCCCAGACTTTGATCGTCCCGTCGCGCGATCCCGAGAAAATCTTGGTCCCGTCCGGGGAGAACGCCACCGACATGACGTAGTCGCTGTGGGCGTGCGTCTTCTCGCTCATCAGCTCCAGCTGGCCTGATTGATAAGCCAACAGGCATCAGTTTTGGCCAGGAGGGGCGATTTTGAGCTCGCGGCGCACCTGATGAATCCCAGACTTTGATCGTCCTGTCGTTCGATCCCGACACAATCTTGGTCCCGTCCGGGGAAAACGCCACAGACCTGATGTAATTGCTGTGGGCGTTCGTCTTCTCCGCTACACAGTTGATGAGCGTCGCCATCATCCTGCGAACAAGAGACTTATGTGTATTCGGCAGCATGGAGGTATGGGACCACGAGCGGCAGCAAGCTCGAAGGTAAGCTTGAAGGGTCTCGACGCAGGCATGCAACAGCCCAAAGCGTGCCGGAAGTATGAGGGGGATCGCATGCGGTGTGTGGCTCCGAAGCTCATCGCGAACGGAGAGTCGCATGCCCTCCGCTCGAGAGAGGCAGCCCACAGCTCGGGGCCTCAGGATTGGGCAGTCACGTGGCAGTGAAAAGCACGCGGGGGTGGAGAGGAGGGAGGCGTACTGGTCGGCGGCTGCGCGCGACTGCGGAAAGGCACGCGGAACAAATCACAGTCATGAGAGACAAAGGGAGACGCACGAGTGCTCCCGGAATGCCAGCAGGGCACCATGGAGGAAAGCACCTGAGCGGACTCGATGGATTCCGTGTGCGAGGGCGGTGCGGTGTGCGCGTGCAGCGACCGACGCACACGTTGAGCACGGCGAGCGACGGAGCGCTAAGATAGGGCGTGAGCGTGCACGCGCTCGCTCTTTGCGCTTTTGCGTGGGTGAAATGTGAGTGTGAAATGTACCCATTGGGATACAACATTTAATGAGAGAAGAGGCTCTCCTCTCCAGAGGCTCTCTGCCCCCGAACGCGCGCCTCCGTGGGCACCTCGCCCGACTCGCGCCGTGCTCTCCAATCGGCAGCGGCACGCACGGAGGTGCGCCTGGGCGGACCGCCAATCGAACCGCCAAGGGCACGCGTGCGAGGGCGGAGGGGGGATTTGCCTTCAGTCACACGTCAGTCTGCCCACGTAGCATCAACAAAACGCAGAGAGAGTTCACAGCAGTGTAACCGCCGCGAAAGTCCAGGGATTCGTCCAGGCCGCGTCCAGGGCGTCAGAAAGAAAAAGTGCGCAATTTTGCGGATCGCGTGGCACGCTGTGCGCTGCATGGGGTCCATACTAACCACGGAGGCCGATGCGAGAGCGCTCCTGATCCAGCCCGACGACCTCGTGAGCCGCTTGGGCTCTGAACGGCTCGTGGTCATCGAGGTGGTATCTCCCGAGGACGAGGAAAAGGCGCCTGCGCGTATTCCCGGCTCGCAGCGCGTGTGGCGACCGGACTATCAACTACCCACGAGCAGCGTGCAGATACTTGACGGGCTTGCGCCGACCCCTGAGGCCTTTGGCGACTTTGCTCAGAGGCTGGGCGTTCATGAGGACAGCGACGTAGTCATCCTCAGTCGGAGGTATGACGAGACGCGCCTGTGGTGGCTCTTCATTGCCTTTGGCAAGCGGTCCGTCTACGTTCTCGACGGCGGCTACGACGGCTACATGGCAGGAGCGATGCGGCCGACGACACCGGCTGCACCACCGCCACGCCCTCGCGGCACGTGGCAGCCGACGCCGCAACTCGACGCCACACTTCTTGCCACTCGCGCAGACGTGCTTCGGCTGCGTGGCAACCAAGAGGCGCGCTTATGGGACGTGCGCTTACCAGACGAGTACGATGGGACGCTCACGATGAAGGGCGCGGCAAGGCCTGGGCGAGTGCCTTGGGCAACCGCGCGCGTCGACTGGCACTGCTTCCGGCGGCGCGACGGCACGTGGTGCTCGCCCGACGAGATCCGTGCAGCGGCGAAGGAATTGCTCAACGCGGCGCCTGACGATGATGCGGCGTGTGTGCACACCTTTTACTGCCAGAGCGGCGTGCGCACCACACAATTGATCTTTGGGCTCGTCTTGGCGGGATGGCCGATTCGCAGCCTCAAGAATTACGACGGCTCGTGGGTCGAGTGGAGCCACCTGGCAAACGAGGATGAGATCGCGATTTCGTAGCATGTGTTTAGCTCACAATACGGTTACAGACGGTAGAGTGTTCAATCGTCCGTGTGACAAGGTGACATGATCCCGTCCGGATGTCGACGGTCCCCCCCGACGACGGGGTGCACGAGATCCCACACGTCGACACGCGAACACGATCCTCGATCGTCCAATTCGGCGTTGCGATCGTCAGACGTCACGCGCGGCGTATAGAGGATCCGATCGCGATGGGCCTTACACGTTCACACAATAAATTTTCCGAACTGTTACCCGCATCGACGTAGAACGAAACGTAGAACTACTTCTATCCTTCGGTCCGTTACCGACGGTTTGGGTAACAACAACAGACATGGCACATGCGGACACTGGGACACATCCAAGATCCATCGACTGGGGGCACTCGCGCACCTCAAAACGTGCCGGCCACCCGCTAGGTCACCTTTCCGCGCGCCGCCCGCAGGCTGCAGCATTCCAAGCCCCAGCCCCACCCGCACCATGACCTGCACGCCGCGGTTTCGTGAGCGGCCGCTTCCAGAACCCATTCTTCATATTCTCGCGCCGCACACTGCCAATCTTGACGATGGTTTCAAATTCAGAGCGCAGAGAGGGCTCGTACGACACGTGCGTGATCAGGTCATCGAGGCTCATGCCGCCCTCGTCGCTCGCCGCCTCGATAATTCTGGCGATGCAGGCGTCATCCGCGGCCACCAGCTCGCGATTCACGCTGGCCATGGTAGAGAGGTTGCGCAGGTTGGCGACCGCAAGAGAGTCTGGATTCACTCCGGCCCGATGCAGGGCGACTGCTTCTGCAAAGAGATCGACAGAGAGCGGTTTGGCGCCGTCGCACACGACGCCGTAGCAAAAGGCGTCGTCTCTTGCAAAGGCGTAGGTGACAGTTCGCCCTAGTGCATTCGCTTGGTAAACCCATGCACGCCGCTCAAACTCGCGCTTGCGCCAGGAGATCAGAGGTTCCACGTGACGCAGCATCGCCTCGAGCTCCTCCGGCGTCACCGTTCGGAAGAAGCCGCGCAGCACTGCCTCGAAGCTGGGTGCGCAGGAGACTGGGAAGCAATTGCTTCTGAGGTTGACGAGCCCACTCGTCATCGTGCTGTAGAAGTCTTCGTCTGCTTCTGGTCCTGCGGAGCTCAACTCGCGTAACGACTGCCTAGCAATCTTTACTGGAGCCAACTGGGCCTGCCTCACTGGGCGCCACGGCTGCCCCGACCTTTTCTGAGCAGCAATGAAGGTCTCCAAGAGGACCTGCAGGTCCCCGTGCAGCTCAGCCGGCAGGTCGCCCTCGGTAGATACGCACCGACCTTTTTCCTTGCGAAGGCCACCCGGCGGGGACGCCTTTGCCTTTGCCGGCGACGAGACGACCGTCGCATCCTGTGTGCAGGACCCTCGCATCAATGCCATCGTGCCGCGCAGATGACAGAGCTCTGGCCAGACTGCCTTGCGGAGCGGTGGTGTGGGCTTTGATTTCGGTGTCCGCACCTCACCCAGTGGCGGCCATGGCCTTGAGTTTACACCCAGAGGTGGCAGGGGATGCGCGTGGGTACGCGCTGGGTTCACGAGCAGGGCCGATGGCATCACGCAGATTGCGGTTGGACTGCTCCGACGGGAGCGGCAGAGAACAGGCGTTGCGGGAATGGCCCATACCAATGGCGTAACGGTACCCGGTAGAGCGCCAACGGAATTCTACTAGTTGGCTAGACACCGGGAAGTCAAGTCAAGTCAAGTGACTTGACACCGGGAGTGCAAGTTTCACCCCCCAACCACCCTCTATATACTCACCGTACACATACTCACCGCCCCTCGACCGGTACACCTCAGGGGCGCTCTCCCCAGCTCAGCTCGGCAAGCTCCCCACAGCTCGGCCATCGTCGCGTCGCGTAGTAGTGCTAGTGGCCGGGGCGGGGGCGGGGGCGGGGGAAGCTGCGGAGTCCGGCGGCGCGCATGCCGTCAATCGCTGAGGTAGTGCTTGTAGTCATTCACTCGAAACGCGGGCTCGAGCGCGGACAGAAGCCAGAGGAGTCCGACGCTCGCCAGACCGACGAGGCGCGCGGGCCACCATTGGAAGCCGAGTATGGCCGCAGCGAGGAGCGCGTACGCGTTGCGCCTCCACTTGGCGAACGATTGCAGCGCGGCCTGGCAGTGCACGCAGTGCGAGGTGTGCTGTGTCCATCGATCAAAGAGGATGGAGCGCGTGTAGATGGGCGGCGGCAAGGGTCCTGGCACGTGCGCAAACGTCACGATCCACTTGCGCAGCGCCGCGATGCAGCGGTCCGTCGGCGCCGGCATGTAGTAGCTGGCCATGGCGTCGCCTCCGCGTTCGCGCACGCTTTGCTCTTGGTAGTGCAGGAAGGCGAGGTCGCTGTCCAGGAAGCGATTGGAGCCCAGGTGCAGCAGCCAGACGGGCAGGAGCCCAAAGAGACGACTCACGAGCGACTGCTTGGGAGGTTTGGGAGGTGGCTTGGCCTGAGACGACGCCTGTTTGGCTCTGCTGGCGCTGAAGATGATGGCACGCGACCAGCCGGGTTTCGTTGGCACGCAGATGACCGCCAGCTTGAAGGGGCGAGGCGCCGCATTTGATGGCGTAGGCTCGAAGGTGGCATCGTACTTGACGACATAGGGCGCGCGGAATTCTCCGGTGCCGGCGCGGCGCTTACCCATCGTGCGATCGCCGAATTCAAACGAAAAGCCGCGTGCGCCGTGCAGCGTAGGCGCGCTCATGTTGATGGCGATGGCGTCGTCACGTTTGCCTTGCAGCCCGTGGTGTGCGAAGGGAATATGCGATGGATCGACGATGTTCTCGAGCAGCGTGTCCCAGCCGTAGGGGAGGTCGCGCGTGTATGTAGTCGAATCCGGGTCGACACCCTCGAGCATCCCCTCGGGATGTGCCCCGGGCTCGCCAGCTACGGACAGGCAGTCCTCGGCCCACGGCCACACCCAAAGCACTGAACACACCACCTGCGTCGGCAATGAGGCGACGCACGCTCGAGCCGAGGGCGCGGCGATGGCCGCGAGCCGTTCGGTGGCCTGCGGGATACGCTCGCAGGCGCCCGAGCTGTTGAAGGCCCAACCATGATAACCACACTCGATGCGATCGTTCTCTCGATCAACTCGCCCCTCGGACAGTGGCGCTAGTCGGTGCGGGCAAGCGTCATCCATGACCACCCATTGCTCCTTGTTGTCGCGATACGCAATGTAACGCTGCCCAAGAAAGGAGACTGGGGTTGGACGGTTGGGGTCAAGCTCCCAGGTGGAAGCAATCGGGACCCACGTCCTTGGAAATGCAGGTCCGGTGGCGAGAGCAGCTTTGTTATCTAAGATAGGAGCAGCGAGCGCAGAAGAAGTGACGCGTGGCGACCGTACCACAGGGTACGTGGCGCGCACGTTCACATGCCAGGCGAGGCAAGCGATGGTCGTTTGCATTCCGAGGTGCTCCGTCAAAAATGCGTCACGATGCACTTCACGAATCAGCCTGGTCTGACGAACTTAATTTACGGAAACACCTGAAAGCACTGCTTTCTGCTGCTGATACTTGACGGTCCCGTACGGCACGGGGGTGTGGGTTTTTCTTGTGGGGAGTTCGGGTTCAACAGTCTAAGCTCAACTTGCTCAAGTGAGCCGCTCCGCTCGGACGTCAATCCCATCCTCAGGAGGGCTGGTCGTCCGTCGGCTTTCCTCCGACGCCGGCGACGCAGCCCAATGGCGATGCGTGGCCGAGCAGGCACCGTCAGCGTGGCTACCGTTGGCGTGATCGCATCCTTGAAGCCACGGCCGCCGTCGTCGCCGCGCTCGTCCCTCACAGATGTGACGAATGGCGCTGCCGGGCTGCTGAGCGGCAAGGGCGGCAGCTCAGATGGTGAAGTCGCGCGCTTGAGTGACAAAATCCTGAGCCTCATGTCGCAGATACACGCGCGCGATGAGCAGGTGCGCAAGCTCGAGGAGTCGCTTGCGCTCGCGCGGCGCGAGGCGGGCAACGCAAAGAATTTGCTGGCAACCGGCGGCAAAATCACCACACCAGCATCGGACGCGTCCTTGGACGACGCTTCGGCGCGCGCGCGCGTGGCCGCGCCACGGCCGACGACCGGCTCATCCCGATCGCCGGGCAAGGACGTGCAGCTGCGAGTGCTGAGCGGGGCCCTGCGCGAGGCTGACATGTTGACGGCGATGAAATCTGAGGAGCTGGCGGCGGCGCGGTCGATGCTCGTGCATCGGCCGCAGGGCGGCGGCGGCAGCAGCAGTTCGTCGGCGGATGGGCCGGCGCCCGGCGTCGTCGCCCGGCTGCAGGCGGAGCTCGCCGAGGCGGCGGAGGAGCGTCGCAGCTTGAGGCAGCAGCTGCAGGTGACGAGTCTCGTGCTTGCATCTGATTGCCTATGATTGCGTCCCTCATCAGGTGATGAGTCTCCCTCCCTCATTCGGACTCCCCGCCCTCGCCCAAGCATCACCTGCTCACCCTCCCTCCCTCTCGCAGGGCTTGCGTGACCGGCTCAAGGAGGTGCAGCAACAGCTTGCGGAGCGCGCGTCGCAGCTCACGGAGACCGAAAAGGCGCGGCGCGAGCTCGAGGCACGCCTCGCTCGTGGAGATGAGTCCGCCGCGCTCGCTGCGGAGCTGCGGGCGGCACAGCAGGCCGCCGCCGCGGCGGACGCGCGCGCCCTCGAGCTCCAAAGGAGGCTCGACGTGTCGCTTGCACAGCAGGCAGCACTCCAGCAGCAGGTGATCAACCTGCAGGAGCAGTTGCAGCGCGCCCTCTCGAACACGGCCGCCGCAGACGAGGCGTGTGAGCTGCGCGGCCGGCTGGACGCCGCGCTCGAGCAGCTGCAGAAGAGTCGGAAGGAGGCCGATGGTGAGGGTCGGGTCGCGCGGGAGGCCTTGGAGCGCTCCGAGCGCGCGGAAGGGCTCGCACGCGAAGCGGCCGCTGAGCTGCAACGGCTCAAGAAGCAGTCGCAGCGCGCGGATCAGGCCAAGGACTCGCAATCTCAGGCGGAGATTCTGCGGCTTCGTCAGGAGCTGAGGGAGCAGCAGAGGCTCACTCAACTGGCCGAGGAGGGCAAGGAGGCGGCAGTGGCGCAGGCGTGCAAGGAGGTGGAGGCGGCGATGCGCGAGGAGCTGCACGCGGTGCGCGAGGCCGCCAAGCGGACAGAGAAGGAGCTCCGCTACCAGGTGAGTGCCGCTGAGGGCCGCTGAGGGCCGCTGAGGGCCGCTGAGTGCCGCTGAGTTGCCTCCGAGTGCCTCCGAGTGCCGCTGAGTGCCCAACCCGTCGCGCTGCCAGATCTCGTCCCTCGCTGATTACCGCTGATTACAGCTGAGTGCCCAACCCGTCGCGCTGCCAGATCTCGGCCCTGCACGAGCGCATCGCCGACATGGAGCGAAGATTGGAGGAGGCGAACATGATGGCGCGCTCGGCGCAGGAGCGCGCAGAGGAGCTCGCCCGCCTCCTCGCGCTCGCCGAGGCCGCCAAGGATGCGGCCGAGATGCAGTCGGGCCTCGCGACGAACGCCGCCAAAGCGGACGCCGGCCGCGCCGCCACGGAGTTGCGATTCGCGCTCCGGGGCAAGGAGAAGGAGGTGGGCGACCTGCAGACGCTGCTGCAGAAGGCCAAGGAGCAGGCGGCGAAGGAGGTCATGCAGGCTGCCAAGGGGGGGCAGCAGGATCTCAGGACGGCGCTCGACAAGGCCAAGGGCCTCGAGGCCGAGCTGCGCGACGCGCTCGCCAAGATTGCGAAGCTCAACGCCGAGCTCGATGCGCTTCGCAAGGCGGCCTCCTCGGCTGCGAAGGAGACGCCGCGCGCGCCCGCCGGCGACGACTTCCGTAAGCAGGCCGAACGCGAGGCCGCCGAGCGCAAGGCGGCCGAGGCGCGGCTGGCCGAGGTCAAAGATCGGCTCGAGAAGCAGCAGAAGCGCCATGATGAGCAGCTCGCGCAGCTGCGCTCGGGCAAGGCCCCCGCGACACCCGCGGCCTCCGCGCCGGCGGCCGCGCCGGCCGCCGCGCCGGCGGCCGAAACCTCGGACCTCGCCGAGCTGCGGCGCAAGCTCGCGGCAGCGCTCGAGGAGCTCGCGGCGGTCAAGGAGGAGTTTGAGAAGAAGAAGGAGTCGTGGCGCATCACGAGCCTCAAGAGGCACGCCGAGATGAACAAGGTGGAGCAGGCCCTCAAAGTAGCGACCACCAACGAGCAGCTGCTCAAGAAGAAGGCGGACATGCTCGAGCTCACGGTGCTCTCGCACCAGAAGAGCATGGACAAGGAGCGCGTGCAGATCGTGCAGGGGCAGCTCAAGGAGCACAACCAGCGCCTCGAGCAGCAGACGCAGGTCAAGGACCTGCACGCGAATGCGACGCAGCGCAAGACGTTCGAGGAGACGTATAACGCGCAGATGGGCGCCCTCAACGGCAAGCTCAAGACGCTGCAGTGAGCGGTGCGCACGCGCCGTGCTGAGCGGTGACCACGCGCTGGGCGCCGTACAGGGCACTGCCCGAGCGTCGTGATGAACGTACTCGTCACTGCACCAGCGTCGGGATGAACGCCTCGTGGGCTGCCTAATAAGGCACGGAGCGAGTTGTCCTCGCTCCGTGCCTTGAGACCGCTCGCCGAGGCCCATGAGAGATGGAGCATGTTATTGAGATGCGATGAGGAATGAGCGGCGGGATGCACTGACTGTGCTTGCACGGATCAGATGTCGTTTTGGAGAGATGTGGGCTTGCGCGTACAGCTGTATGTGGGGAAGCTGTTGTTCATGATGCGTGGCGTATCTGCTATCTTGTTTCTGGTGCCGTCGGTGACCATGTGAATGTGCGAATGTCAGTGCGGCGTCTGTAGGCGGGATGCATGTGCGGCGGTGTCGGAGTGGAACGTGCGTGTGAAGTTACCGTGCGAGGCAGCGTGCGAGCGTGCGATCGCTGTCGCGCTCGGATGACGGATCTCAACAAGAATAAATCTCTGTTCGGTTACGGCCTACCCTTGCTAGGTCAAAAAAGTGCGCCCCACAGTGTTCAAAGCCTATGAGGTAATTTATTACCCGGTGTGAGTAGTGGGAAGGTCCCCCCCTAGGTCAAAAAAGTGCGCCGGGTCCACGAGCACGCGACACCATGCGGTGCACCGGGGGTGTCAGACACGAGGCACCAGGCACCCACACAGCCACCCTGAGGCCCCACGTGACGACTCGACAGCACCACGCCCCTCCCCCGTCCCTCACGCCGCGGGCCCCGTCAACGCCCCGGCCCCGGCATGCATTCGGTACTTCTGTACAGGTAGCTCACGGAGCACACCGCCTGCACATAGCTCGCGGGACGAGAGAGGCAGCTCCCGTCCTCCTCCTCCTCCTCAAGGCACAGCTCGCAGTTGACCTGCTCGAGCATGGTGCATGAATGTGCTCAACACAGCGCCACGTCCCTCCTCAGGGCACAGCCCGCAGTTGAGCCAAAGTGGCCTCCGCCGTGGCAACCTCAGCGGCTGCGGCCTCATGTTGGGCTGAAGCTGAGGCCGCCGCTTGACGGCTCGCAGCCAGCATGCCGGCAGCCGCCGACAGAGCCTTCTCAGCGACGGACAGCGCCATTAGCGCGGCATTGTGATCCGCTTCTGCCGCTCGCTCCGCCGCCGCCGCCGCCGAGGCTGTTGCTGCCGCCGTTGCTGCCGCGGCAGTCTTGGCATCGAGAGTCATTTGGGCAGCCGCTGTGGCGGCCGCCCGCTCCCTCGCAGCCGCCCGCTCCTCCGCCACTTTGAGTGCCGCTGCCGCCGCCGCCGCTTCTCTGGCCGCCGTGTCGGCCGACGCCGCATCGCTCTCCGCCGCCGCCGCCGCCGCCTCGGCCGCTGCATGCGCGTCAGCCTGTGCCTTTTTCGCCGCCGCGAACTTCGCTTCGGCCTCTGCTAAGGCCACCTTGCACTTCGCCAGCTTGTCCCGTACGGCATCGGCGACGGCGCGCGCGGCGGCAGAAGTGGCCGCCTGCTGAGATGGGCTCGTGCTACCACCGGCCGCTGCCGCAGCGTCGGCGTCAGCAATCGGCTCATCCGACTCATCGAGCAGCAGTCGGTTCTTTTCACCCGAGTTGGCCACGAAGCAAAAGGGCATGCCAGCGCGTACGAGCAGCCAGTCGGTATCCCACCCGCCGTCCCCCGAAGCCCATTTCTGCAGCTCAGCCTCCTGGATGGGCTTCAGCGCGTAAGTCGTCGCACCCACTTGGACACGAAGCCGGCCGAACTCGCCGTCCGCGATGAGGGCCTTCCACGTCGCCGCACTCGGCTTTGCACGCTTCTGACGCTTTTTCGGCTGCGCGGCGGCGGCCCCCGCCGGCTGAGCGGCGTCGGCTGCATTCTCCGCTGCCTCCGCTTCCTCTACCGCCTTGGCTGCACCGGAGGCTTCCTCTTCAACCTCGTAGGCCGCCATGCGGACCGACTCGGCATGGTCCTCCGCTTCCTGTGCGTACCGTACCGCAACGTCCTTTGCTGCCTGAGCGGCTGCTGCGCGGTCCCTGCAGAGTGCCGCACGCTCATAAAGCACCTCCGCCTCGACAGCCGTGTCCCTCGCGCGCTTCCGAGCTGTTGAAAGTGCTGCCTCGTCGTCAGCAGCAGCGGCGGGACCGGCAAATGAAGAGCCGGGACCGGCCGCAGCACCGGACGATAAGGGGGCAGTGGCAGCCACCGGCGGCGCGGAAGCCATGACCGCTTCGTCTTCCTCCGTATCGCTGCCCGATGCGTCAGCCATCGATGAGAAGTCGAGCGCGTGACAGTCAGTTTCGTCGCAGTTCGTGTGTGAATTCTAAACATTGGCTGTGAATGGGCTGGTGCTGAGCGTCGCGTGTGTTAGAAATCACACCCGACACCGAGGACCGACACACACGCACATCGAGTGTGGTTACAATTTCGTTCCTCGGACAGCGGCGCAACGAATGCCACACATCTCACACAGTCGGATCGGGCTGGGGCTCTGCCCCGCGACGTCCCCCTCTGGGACGTTGTGTGGGCTGTGCGTCAGGCTGAGTGTGGGCTCATACCGCCTTGGCAGCCTCGTCCCCCTCAGAGCTGTCTCGCCCCGCATCCTCTGCGAGGGCGTCGAGAGCCACCTGGTAGAATCCGAATGCGTGGTCGACGACCATGCTCGGAGCGAGCTCGATCCCACGAGCCACGAAGGCATCCGGGCTGCACGTCACCGCCTCGTACTTGCCCCGGCCTACGTGGTTGAGAGAGACCACTGCGGCAGCCGGCACCATGAGCGAAGGCGCCGTCGCGGGCGCCTTGCTCAGCTCATCGCAGCCGAAGGCGAGCGACGCTCGACTCGGTGGCGGCTGCCTACCGGTAATGATGTCCACACGGTGGCGCAGGGACAATGGCGACGCGTCGAGGGCGCGCAGCGCGGCGAGTAACGAGCGCACGTTGGTGAGCGAGAGAGAGGGCACAACGTCCGCGTGGTGCACATAGCATGCAATCGAGCTCGTCACATGCGGGGATAGCGGCGCCGACGACGGCGCGTACACAGGAGGCGGCGCAAACGCAAAGCAGTGGATCTCCGCGTGCGCGGGCAGCGCCACGCCGGACGCAAGGCTCCGCAAGCTACCATCGAGCACGGCAGCGCCGGAGTTGGTGGCGGCGGCGGCGGCGGCGGCGGCGGCGGCGGCGGCCGGGGCCGAGGCCGCGGCCACCTGCGCGGCTGGCTGCGCCGCGCCGGCTGCCGGCGCTGCCGGCGCTGTCGGCGCTGTCGGCACGGGCGCGCGCACTTGCGCCGCCGATGGTGCTGTCGTGGGCGCTGTCCTGAGCGCTGAATGCGAGCGCTCGTGGTGCAGGAGCAGCGCGAGCAGGACCGCGACCCCTGCCCCCATCGAATGACCGGTGAGGACCAACCGGTAGCCGGGGCGCTCCAGAAGCAGCTGACACAGGAGAGGGAGTGCCTGCTCGCGTAGCGCGAGCGCGGCGCGGGCCATCCCAGCGTGCGCGAGGCCGCCAGCGAAGGGCTCAGCCACGCACACTAGATCGTGCACGAGCGCGTCCGAGATGGAGGCGGTTCCGCGCACGGAGAGCACGACAGCGCCCGCGCTCCGGTCGATGGCCACAAAGTGGGCCGGGCACTCGGTGTCACCCTCAGCAAGCCTGTGGAGGTCCGCGACGTCGAGGCCGCAGTGCCGACAGATGGCCTCACGATCCACGGCCTCGGCGCCGCCCAACATCGCCTTGGCCGATGGGGCAAATGAGGCGCCTCTCGGTCCGAACGTAGCCATGAGAGCATGGCCGTAAGCCGAGGTGGCGAAGCGCATGTACCGCGCCGCCTCAAGCAAGCGCGCAGGCTCGAGGAGGCCTGTAGAGCCATGACTTCTCTCCGTGCACGGCGCTGGTTCCAGCGGATGCTGCCGCCCAGGCGATCGCTGCACTGCCCAAAGCAGCGCCAGGTTGATGGGCAGCGGGTGCTGCCGTGGCGTCGAGCTCGCACCGTCGTCCTTGAGCGTCGCAAGCACCATGGCTACGACTTCGCTCGCCTCACGCCACCGCTGCCGCGTCCGCACGAGCACTGTCCATTGCAGGCACGTCGACACGCCAACGGCCACGGAGCCGCCAACAACGATGGCCAGCCACTTGGAGCCCGAGATGCGCCATGCGAACCATAAAGAGCCGACCGCGAAGGTCACGGCGGTCAGCCGAGGCGAAAAGGAAAACAAGGGGCTAGGTATAGCCATCGACCAGCGCCTCACGATCCCACCCAGGCACACGACCGGCATGAGCGGGACCTCCAAAACTTTCCGTGCCGCCACGGCTTTTTTCCGTGTCACACAATGGTTACCGAGACCACGGGCGCGCTCTCCCCCACCTTCGACCGCGCGCTGCGGGCACTCGGTAAGCACGCACGCGCGCCGACCACCCATGATTCCACCCGGTATGGCCTCTCGCGATCCTCCCCCCGCACCTTCCTTGCACACCATCGCGCGGCAATCTCGGCAGCCGTCGTTCTCGCGGACGCAACTACCGTACTCCTCGCCGCTCCCGCCATGAGCTTCAAGCTCACCATGGGCATGGCGCCCTTTTACACCGCCCCCGCGCGGTACCCGCCATGGTGTGAATGTGTGTGTGTGAATGTGAATGTGTGTCTGTGTGACTTCTAACACAATGCGTCAAAGCGGTAGTGCATCCGATGGTAAAGGCGCCTGCTTACTGTCAGCCCCATCTTTCGCGTCCGCCTCTGGCCGCATCGAATCTTAACATCGAATCATGAACCTATCATGATCCTGGGGCAGTGGGGCACGCCAATCCGCAAATCTTCCGCAATGCCTTGAACCCCCAAGGCGAGGCCTGTTCGAACGCGCGCCGAGGCGCTGACCGAGACGAAGCCAAGCTTCATGCCTTGCTTAATGCCGTGCATGACATCCGTTTTCGGTTGGTGAGCGGGGTTCGTCAGGGTTCGTCAAAAACTCATAATAATTTAACCTAATTAACCATAGACGCTGCGCCACAAAAAAGTAAGTCTCCGGACGTATATGCGCCTCGCCGCCGCCTCGCCGGGTAAGGCCGTCTTTTCCGATTGCGTCTTTTCTTTTTTGCGCACATTCTTTTGCAGAGGACAGTGCCGGGTCCCCCGCCGGGTCAGTGACTCAGTGTAGGTGTACCGCCGCGGCGCAGCAGTGACTGCGGGATTGGGGGAATTTTCAATACAAGAAAAGGGAATTTTCAATACAAGATATCATTATATATCATCTTATATCTTGATTATATCATTGTGTATCATGTGTATCATCATCATGTATCTCATATATCATGTCCCTCGTCGACACATGATATATCGCTTGTATCATCGTTTTTCCTTCGTCATGTTATATCATGTGATCTCATGTCGCGTTTTTGATGATACATGGACATGATACGGACACATGATATAATGATGATATATGATGATATAACGCCAAAATCGGACTTCGAACTCCACGCCCTCCACCCTACATGATATCACATGATATCACATGATATCATGTCCCCCGACCACAGCCCAAGCCCCCAGAGCACAAA
>Ga0210240_100387_pt1 | contig 38548 bp, 20 predicted proteins | sample ChrtobMetP5a_4mM_FD_155463 | JGI IMG/M metagenome (GOLD analysis project Ga0210240, IMG submission 155463) | Chrysochromulina tobin associated microbial communities from unialgal haptophyte culture, Seattle, Washington, United States - P5a_4mM | ecosystem: Host-associated > Algae > Haptophytes >...
CCCACCACCTGATTTTGAACTCAGTGGTTGACCCAAAGGGGTAGGGGAGGGTATTCTTTCTGGATTCACACACTATCCCCACCACCTGATTTTGAACTCAGTGGTTGACCCAAAGGGGTAGGGGAGGGTATTCTTTCTGGATTCACACACTAAGACACTATCCCCACCACCTGATTTTGAACTCAGTGCGGCGACCCCCCTGCCGCGACAGGTGCGCGGCCAACGGAGGCGACAGGGGCTGGCGGCCGCCCGAGAGTCACCTTTGAGACCGTCTTGAATCCAGGGCTGAGGATGGTCCTTCGGGGATATACATGGCGCGCACTCCAAGTGGTGAGTGTAGTAGGCTTTTCGGTAGGCTGCAGCACCCAGGGTGTCGGTCGTGAATGGCCGGGCGCATCGACGGGCGCATTGAAGGCTCACTGTGGTATTCGCACACCGCACGAGCGCAGACCGCTTCCTACACGAGCACGGACCAAGCACATCCTCCGTCGATCCTGGCCGCGCCGAACTAATCGGCCCCGCGCGCGGCCCGACGACGCGCGGTCGGCGCGGCCCGCGACCGCGCGATCGCGTGTCGGCGCGCCCGCGACGCGCGATCGCGACCGGACCCCGTTTGCCAATGCCGTGTGAACCGCTTCTTTGGCCTTTCCGCACATTGTGTTATACTCGTCCAAACACACATAGCTTGAAGGGCACACTGTACGGGAGCTCACGGCTTATTGGCTCACACGGGTATGCATCACACCCGGCCTCGGGAATTGTGGGCTGCGTGCCCCCCCCGGCTCCCCCTTGGAACCAAGGCCCTTGTCCCCTTGTCCCACGTTTTCGATCGCACCTGTGAGGGGCGCACGGCGCTAGGCCCGCCCATCAGCGAGCGCGCATCGATGCCTGGAAGGTCTCAAACTTTTTGACATCCGCGGCAGTGACCGACTTGCGAGCTTTGCTGAAGGCCTCCTCGAAGTGGGCCGAGGTGATGATGGTGCAGCGCTGGTCCTCGGGCGCGCCTGCGCTGGCGTCGGCAATGTGCTGCCGGATGGCTAGCTTGCATGCGCGCTGGCACAGCTCGGTGATGTCGGCGCCCGAGTAGCCCTCTGTGCGTGCGGCGAAGTCGTCCAGCGAGATGTCGGCGGCGAGCGGTGACTTGCGAGTGGCGGCGCCGAAGATGGCGCGACGGCACTCGAGGTCGGGAAGCGGCAGGTACACGAGCTGGTCGAGCCGGCCGGGGCGCATGACCGCCGAGTCGAGCATATCGGGTCGATTGGTCGCCGCGATGATGAACACCTGCCGAGCGGGCGACGAAGGGCGCGGTCATGAGGGGGTCGGCGGGCGCGAGAGGGGCGAACGCCAAGGCAAGAGAGGAGGGCCTCGGCCTCGGAGCGGCCTCGCGGCAGTTTCGGAAGCCTCGGCTCCTCTGCCTGAGGGTTAGGGTTAGGGCCTGCGTGGGACGCCTCGGCATTTGATGGTACAATAGCGGTCCTCACAGACGCGCTCGGTGTTGGACATGGATTGGGTTGCTCGTCCTCGACATCCCCGCGGCAGCTAGCGGCCAGGCCGGGCCGGCAGCGTGGGTGGGCGCGAGGCATGCAGGGCGTCTGGCGAGGCGTGCACGCGCGCACCGATCCCTTGGAGCCAACGCCGTCGATCTCCGTGAGGATCTGGTTGACGATGCGGTCACCCGAATCGGAGCCGCCGGCGCCGCCAGAGCCACGCGGCTTGGCGATCGAGTCGATCTCGTCGAAGAAGAGGATGCACGGCGCCGCGCCGCGCGCCTTGTCGAAGAGCTCGCGCACGTTTGATTCCGACTCGCCGAACCACATCGAGAGCAGCTCCGGCCCCTTGACGCTGATGAAGTTGGATTGCACCTCGTTGGCAATGGCCTTGGCCACGAGCGTCTTGCCGCAGCCCGAGGGGCCGTAGAGCAACACCCCCTTGGAGGGCTGCATCCCGAAGCGCTTGTACTTGGGCCCGTACTTGAGCGGGTACATGAGCGTCTCCGTCATCTCGCGCTTGACGTCAAGCAACCCACCCACATCCTCCCACGAGCAATCGGGGATCTCGACGGCCTTGTCGCGCAGTGACGAGGGCGCCGTCTTGTCCATGGCGAACTTGATGTGGTCTGGCGTGATCATGAGTGCGTTGAGCACCTCCGGGTCCACATCTTCCGCGTCCACGTCGATGTCGCCCGCGCGCTCGCGCACGCACTGCATCGCCGCCTCGGTGACGAGCTGCGAGAGGTCGGCGCCTGCGTAGCCGTGCGTGTCGTCGGCAATGTGGACGAGGTCGACCTCGGCCGAGAAGCGCATCCCCTTCGCTTTCTTCGTCAGGATCTGCAGCCGACCGGCCGCATCCGGGATGCCCAGGTCGATCTCACGGTCGAAGCGGCCAAAGCGGCGCAGCGCCGAGTCGAGGATGGAGGGGCGGTTGGTTGCTCCGATCACGATGACGTGGCTGGTGGGCTTGATTCCGTCCATGAGGGTGAGCAGCTGCGAGACGATGCGCCGCTCCATTTCGCCCTGCGCCTTCTCGCGCTTGGGGGCGATCGCATCGATCTCGTCAATGAAGATGATGGCGGGCGAGTTCGCCTCGGCGTCCGCGAAGATCTTGCGTAGTCCCGCCTCGCTCTCGCCGCTGCGCTTCGACATGACCTCGGGGCCGTTGACGGTCTGGAAGTGCACGCCCGTCTCGGACTTGACCGCCCGCGCCACCATCGTCTTGCCGCTCCCCGGCGGCCCTACGAGCAGCACACCGCGGGGAGGGCGCACGCCGATCTCGTCGAAGACGACCGGATGGAGCAGCGGCAGGTCGACGAGCTCGCGCAACATCGAGAGCTGTTTGTCGAGGCCGCCGATGTCGTCGTACCCGATGATGTCGTCATCGCCGGACAGGTCGTCCTTCTCCTCGAGCGGCTCGCCCTCGGCAAAGACCAGCGTCTCTGCACCCACCGTGCCCCTCGCCGCCTCGATCGGGTTCGTCGCAGGAGGCTCGAGCTCGAGCACCTTCCAGCGCACAATCGCGCCAGAGTCGGGCAGGGGCGTCTCGATGATGTCGCCGACTGTGAGCGGCCTGTCCTGGCCCTTGAGGTAAGGTGCGAGGCCAAGCTCGAAGGCCTTCTCGCTGTCCACATCCGCCGCCGTCAGCGACGCCTTGAAGGGCAGCAGCAGCACACGCTCCGCCTCGGCGAGATTGGGCTCTGGTGCGACGATGACGTCCTGCCCGTCGGCGAGCCGGACTGCGTTCAGAGACGTCTGCGAGAGGCGGGCCTCGCCGGCCTTGAGCTCGTCCGACACCAGCACGACGCATGTCGTCCGCCGCTGCTTGCGCCCGCGCAGCGTCACGTGCGCGCCCTCCTCAAGCGCCATCGCCTTAGCGTCCGCCTTGCTGATCTCGACGACAGAGGGATCGTTGGCGCGACCCGTCGCCACGACCAGGCGCATGCGTCCGATCGGCGCGTCGTCCTCGGGCCTCGCCCGAGCCCGTGTCGTAGCCGTCTCCGTGTTGCCACCTCGCAAGGCGCGTAGCCTCCTCAAAGCGAGCGGCGTGGCAGCGGCGGTTGACCCATCCGGGATGGCGCAAGCAGATGTGATGCTCACGGCGGGCCTCGAGTGTGCAGCAGCGGCTCCTTTGGCAGCCGTGCGGCCCACGTGCGCCAATAGCAGCAGCAGCAGGCTCAAGCGAGCCATGCTTGCGTCGTCGGTTCAGCACACGCCGCGACGCGGCGATGAGAGCGAGCGAGCTCAGCCGCGAGCCGCAACCTCATCAGTTCTCGCTTCGAACTCTACAGATAAACGGGGCAATCCTGAGCACCTCGATGTCACTCTTGCCTATTTTTGCTATTCTCAGGACCTGTTTGGCTATGAACTTCATGCTTGACCATGAATTTCCGAATCATTCCCATCGCCACCGCCGCCGCCATGTCTCCTGTGGTGGTAAGGAGCACGCAGAGCCAGCTGCAGATCACCTTCTGGCCCAGGGGAGCCAGCGCACCACGCACGCTTCTTCGGCCGCTGACGGAAAATCTCGATCGGAGCCTCAATAGGCTGAGTGCGGCAACGGTCAGCAAAAAGGCTGCCAAGGCGGCCAAGCAAGACCCTGCCGGCGAGATCACGGCAACGGTCAGCAAAAAGGCTGCCAAGGCGGCCAAGCAAGACCCTGCCGGCGAGACCACGGCTGATTGCTCGCTCTCGAATGCCGAAGGCGAACTCATTCTATCAAGCACGCCCGTGCAACAGGCATGGGCAAGCGCTGCATGGTTAGATATTGGCGCCGAACGCCGACCGGTGCATTTCGACCCACCGGAAATTGAGGCGCTTTCCCTGACGGCCGCGCCGCTGATCGGCATCCCGTTGCTGCCATTTGTTGCTACCCTGAACTGCGATGCCGATCAGTGCACCTTCGTGTGGACGCGACACGACGACGCCGGGGAATCAGTGGTGGTCTGCACTGCACGATCATACATGCCAACCGACGCAGACGTGGGCGCCGTGCTGCGCGTGCGTGCCGAGCCACCCGCTCCGAAGTTCATCCCCAAGCTGAGCCCCCAAGAGTCCGAGGCGATGGCCGCCAGCGCGGCCGCCGTGCTCGGTAGGGTGGCGGAGGCGGTCGGCCGAGTGGAGAGGCCGCCTGTGCGCCGACTGCTCCGTGAGCGCGTGGCGGCACTGGATGCGGCGCGTGCCGGCAGAGCTTCGAGCGCGCGGGAGGGCTTCCGACTGCTGAGCTACAATTTGATGGCCGCCACGTACTCGCGCCACTGGGATGAGCCCGGCTCGGTTCATTCCTATTGCAGCCCTTCTCTCACCCGAGGCGCGCATCGGATGCCGAGGCTCATCGATGAAGTGCGCCACTTTGACGCTGACGTCGTGTGCTTGCAGGAGGTGGACAAGGACTGGTTCGAGACGCTCTGGCAGCCGCACATGGGCGCGGCGGGCTTTGCAGGCCACTTTGCGCTCAAGCGCGGCGAGAGCTCTAGCGAAGGCGTCGCTCTGTTTGTGCGTGAGAGCGCCTTTGACGTGCTAGAGTCGCGCGTTGTCGCCCTCGACTGCGCGACGAACGCGCCGCCGGAGCTCGGCGCGCTGCTCAGGGCGCAGCCGCTCACAGCGGAGGGCATGCGCTCACTGCCCACGGTGGGTCAGCTCGTGCTGCTCAAGTCACGAGCTAACGGCCGACGGCTCCTCGTCGCCAACACGCACCTGTACTTTGCCAACCCCGCGGTTCACGTGCGGGTCATGCAGACGGCTCACCTGCTGTGGCACGCCCGCGAGTGGCTCGCTGTGCAGGCCTCCACGCCCACGGCGGGCGATGGCAGCAGCAGCAGCAGCAGCAGCAGCAGCACAGCAGCAGCGGCGCCCCCGACGGCGCTCATCGTAGCTGGCGACCTCAACAGCGACGCGACTGATGCGGTGCTGCGCCTGCTCACGGCAGGATGCGTGGGTCCCGACGATCCAGATTGGTTGCACGGCGCTCTCATGTGGTCCTCCTCCCTAGGCCTGGAGTACGACGCGAAGCGTGCGGCCCTCGGCCGCTTGAACGAGCCGACGATCCGACGAGCCGCGGATGGCCCAGCCGACGCACCGAGGCCGACGGCAGCCGCGTCGCCGGTGCCACCGTCCACAAGGACGCCTCCCTCGCCATCGAGCTTCGTCACACCTCCCTCGCCCTCGAGCTTCGTCACAACTCCCTCGCCCTCGAGCTTCGTCGTTGCCGCAGAGCGTCGAGCTGTCGATGCTGTCGGGCGGCGACCGGCTGCCCTCAGCCTGCCCACGCCAGCACTCGAGCTTAGCGGCGCTGCCGAGCAGCCACCGCCGCCAGTGGGGCCGGCTCAGGTGTCCCTCCAAGGTGCCAAGGAGCTGGCCTTGCGCTTTCAGAGGCTGCGTCGAGCCATCAAGTGCGTGCGACTGTCACGCGATGTGCCGAGGGAAGTCAGCCTGCACGTAGACGGGCCGGGGGCTGCGGCGGCGGAGACCGCGTGGGCCGCCCGCCTAGCCGCCGAAGTGGAGGCTGGGCGCACGCTGCTCGACTCTCCCGTGCTCGCCGCCGAAGAGATCAGCTTGCAGCTCGGGCTGCCACGCGGCGCCTTGGAGCGCGATCGCGATGCGGTGGTCAAGGCGGCGGCGGTGCAGCTCGGCGAGCTGGGCGTGCAGCTCGAGGAAGCGGCGGCGTCTCTGCGGGAGCAGGTCGCTCGACTGAGCGACGAGTTCGCGCGCGAGCACACGCAAGGCGCGCCACCGTCCGAGAAGGCGAAGGAGGAGTTGCAAGCGAGGCTGGCCCAGGCGAGCGCGGGAGCGCAGCTCAGCCAGCCGTGGAGGCTACGGAGCGCCTACGGGCTCCACACTCAGCCGACTCACGCCACGCGAGCGTACCTGAATGCGTTGGATTGGATTTGTGCGGACGCAGCCCAGCTGGATGTCCTGGGCACGGCGCCGATCCCGCCGTCGGAGGAACTGATCCGCGATGTGGCGATTCCATCCGCCGAGTTCCCCAGCGACCACGTCTCTTTATGCTGTGACCTCGCCTGGCGAACGGTGGACGAGCCTCTCCCTGACGATTCCAGCAGCGCCCAGTCGCCCGCGGCTGCGGCAGAGCGCTCGTTTGCTCAAATCTCGACGCGGCAGCGGCCGAGCGTGCCGTCGGTGGTAAATCTCGACGTGGCAGCGGCCGAGCGAAGAGCGCGTGCTGTCTCGGTGGTACGCATGGATGAGCTTGATGAGTGTTGAGTCAGACTGCGTGTCAGACTAAGAGACATAAAGACTGCTACGCGCGACCGCGCGGTGGTTTACAGCGAGGGGGGTACCCAGGGGCGCGCGGCACACGGGGGGCGGTTCATACACCGCGCCGCGACGATCATACTAAGATCATTCACACCCCAGACCCCACTCCCCAGCACGCAGGTCCAGGACGGCGGGGACGCGTACACGTACCGTAACGTTATTAATATTTAAGACTCCGGGGGCGGGTGCATGTGTTCGCGCCACTGCGACCTCGCGACGTGAGAACCGGTAATCCAAATTTTCCTGCCGTGCGTTAACCGAACTCCCGAACTGAGTTCCAGAGTTGAACTCGACACTGGAAAGTGGAATCCAGTGCGCAGTGGACAAGAGGGGACACGAAATAATTTTGTGTACTTTAATCATATAATCATTACAATTCTTTTTAAAGCCATGGGCCGACATGCGGGACACTCGACGCTACGCCGACCCTTTACTCAATGCGATACCCCATCAATTCTTCGAATCAATCTCGTCTCAGCGACTCAGAAACCCTCTTGGAATTGATCTGATTGACCCACAAGAGAACTGATCTCCACACAGTAGAACAGGAAGGACGGCTCGTCAGGCGCCGGGTTGAGGCGTCATCATCTCATCGTACTACGCAGATACAACTGCGCCATCTTGCCTTGCTCTTGTGCGGAGATCTTGCTTGACTCTTGCTCTTAGGCCCCTTGGCCGCATCTTACCACCCTGCTGCCAATGCCTGTGCCCAGCTTCACCCGCTTAGGCAATGTACTTGCGTTGGGCGAGGACAGCATCACGGAAGGTGTTGGTGAGCCCAGTCGCCTCGAGCAGGGGCAGCCCGTAGGTGGCAAGGCGCACGATCTCCATGGAGTCAAAGGACGTCACCACGCCGTTCACGATCGGCATCGCGCCGTGCGTAAGCACCGGCGAGTGCAGGCCTGACTTGGTCACCGAGCCAATCTTCTTGACCTGCGTGGCATGCACGGCAGCGCTCACAACTGCCTCATAGACAGTCTCGCCGATAACGATGTCCTTGGCCTCCTTGAGGTTGGCGCAGCACGTGGCGCCGACCGGCACGTGGTGCGTGGGCGTCAGCGTGAGTTCGCGGCCAGACTCCGTCGTGAGGACCACAAAGCTTGTGCCCTTCACATCCGCGTCGGCGAGGGAGAGAGGAGAGACGATGTCATTGGTGAGGGCGCCGTCGGCACGGGCGGCGACGATGGTGTCACCCGCGCGGAGCGCGTCGAGGCGGCGCGACGTGCCGTCCACCATCGTGACGAGCGCATCGCTGGGGAAGCATGGGTCGGCGGCCTTCGCCGCCGGCGGCGGGGGCGGCGGACTGGGAGGAAGGACAGTGCAGGTATCCCGGAGAGTGGTGTACTGAGCAATCTCCGCGGTAGTAGTCATGAACAAGGGGAGAGTAACGGTCAGGATGTTCTTGTAGTCAGCCTGGCTGCAGTCGTTGGTGCAACCCTCGAATCCCGCCCTGATCGTGTCGCACGTCAGTGGCCCAAGGGAGGGGCAAGTGTACGCATCAAAGATGGATTTTGGCGGCGTCAAAGTTAGTTTGTAGGCGTTGCACAAGGCGCACATCTGCTGCTTGCCAGGTCCCAGGCAATCCGCGCATAAGGAAGTGGCGCAACCCGTGTTGATGGCGCCACCTCCGGTTGCGCACAGAAGTTGCAGCCAAATGCTTTCTCCAAGATGGTCGCTCCACAATCATTAAAACAGCTTGGAAAGCCGAATGCGGTCAGGTTAATCTGCGGTGCATCAATGCACCAAGCGCCCACGCAAATTTGCGGTGGCGGCGGCGGCGACTGGCGCGGCGAGAAGAATCGCGATGAGCACTTTCATCATGGGTACTTTACTGCGAAAGCAGGAACTGAAAAGACCAAGCTGAAAATCATTCCGTTAGATTCTTTTGAAACGTAAAAATTCTTAAACGGATTCCTGAACACGCACTCCGACCGCTTGGCTCGGCGAGGACCGCCTCCTTGCCCCCTCTCGTGCCCTCCTCTCCTGGGCGCGGCGGCTACCCAATCGAGCGAGAGGTGCGCGCGGCTAGTGCGCGGCCGAGAGCGCCACGTCGCCTGTCGAGCTCTCACAGAGCACCGGCGCCCGGCCCGACCGTTTTGCCCTTCTGAATCCCCGTGCGTGGGTTGCCAATCGACTGCTCGGATGCCTCGCCCTTGCCACCTCGCTGCTCGTCGTGCTCGCGGCCCTCGGCGCGCGCAGCTGGTACAGGCGCATTGTATCATCGTCGGGGGCTGGTGAAGCGCGTGCACCCTCATTCTTGTCACGGCTCCACATTACGCATTCGCGACTGAGTGTGTGCGCTCCCTCCCCTCGATGCGCAGGAACGCGCGGATGGCTTCGTTGGCTCTAGTGCACTCCTCGGCAGCCTGAGCGGCAGCCTCAGTGGCGCGCTAAGCGGCGGCCTGAGCGGTCGCCTGAGCGGCGGCCTGAGCGGTGGGCTCGGCGGCGGACTCGGCGGCGGGATAGGAACGCGGCGCCTACCCGAGCGGTCTCCTCACGGGAGAGTTGTCGGGAGGACTTTCGGGGAGCCTCGCCACCAACCTTCCGGCTGGCAGCGGGCTCGGCGGCCGGCTCGGGCGGTGCTCTTGGTGGCGCCCCCCGCGGCAGCGGCAGCCTCGCGGCGAATCTCTCAAGCAGCCTCAATGCGTCCGAGTGCGTTGAGTGCGGGGGTCTTTCGGGAGGGCTGGGCGGCAGCCTGTCTGGCGGCTTGAGCACCGGCGCTCTGGCGAGCGCTCTGGGTTGCAGAGCCTCGGCGGCGGCGGGCCGCCTCGTCCATCTTCAGACAAGCGACTCTTCGTCAGTCAGATCACTTCACAATATGCTCAGCAGCTGCTGGCCGGGTCCGGCGGTGCGGACGGCAATGGAGGCGTGGGCCACGGCGGCAACGGTGGCGACGGTGGCAGCAGTGGCGGCGGCGACGGCGACAACGGTGGCGGCAAGGGTGGCGGTCTCGGTGGCTTTGGCGGCCTGGGCGGCGGCCTGGACGGCGGCCCGGGCGGCGACCTGGGCGGCGACATCGCGCTCATGCGTTCGCGCAGCGTGCCTACGAACGCCGGTCTCGGTGGCTTCGGCGGCCTCGTCGGAGGCCCGGGTGGCGGCCCCGGCTTCGGTGGCGGCGGCGGCGGCGGTGGGGCCATGGCTGGAAAGTTCGGCAGCGGCCTCGGCGGCGGCCTCGGCGGCGGCCCGGGCGGCGGCCTGGGTGGCGGCCTGGGTGGCCTATGAGATGCCCCGCCCGGCCCGCAGCAAAAGCAGCGATTCGTCTACTTTGTCTGGTCACCCGACCTCCACCTTCGCTTCGAGGCCGCCGTGGCCGAGCTTGGGCTCGTGGCGATCGCCCAGATCATGGACGATCATGGACCTGCACGGCGAGAACGCCCCCACTCGCCTGAGCATCAAGTCGCACCTCCAAAAGTACAGGCTTTGCTTATGCAGAAGCGCGTCGACACAGAGTGCAAGACGGCCGATCAAAGTCGACACCAAGAGCAAGGCTCCGCCGCCGCCCAAACAAGGTGCCGTGCGGGGGAGCAGCTGATGGAAATGCTGCACGCGTCATCGCCCGCGAGCACACCAACGGGAGTACCACATCAAGGGGGGGAGTACCACAGCAAGGTGCCGGCGGCGGAGGAAGCGGAGCAGGCGGCGGCGGAGGTGGCGGCGGAGGTGGCAACGGTTGCACTGCCTCCGCGCGCCTTCCAACCTCGCGTGGCGGCGCGCGCAGGCACGTCGGCGTTGTCGCGGCTGCTCGGCGGCGCCGGGCTGGGCGGTTGGGATGGGCTCTCATCCCTGGAGCACCTCTCGCAACTAGAGAGTCTCGCGCATGCCAGACTGAACTGCATGGGGATGGGCGGTGCAGGCCTCGGCGCCGGCCTCGGCGCCTCCAACCTCGCCGCCCTGAGCGCCGCCCTGAGCGCGCGTGGGCTGTCGGCGCAGCTGTCGGCGCAGCTGTCGGCGCAGCTGTCGGTCGGCTTCGGCGGGGCAGGTTTCCGCGGCGGCCTTCTCGGCCGCGGCCTGAGCGGCGGCAACGGGCGGCGGCGGCCACGAGTTGCTCGGCAGTGGCTACCTCGGCGGTAACGGCGGCGGCGGCGGCGGCGGCGGCGGCGGCGGCGGAAGCGGAGGCGGCGGCGGTGGCGTAGGCGGCGGCTTCTTCGGCCAGCGGTGTGGCACTCTTCAAGGACTGCGCATGAGCGGCATCCCCATGAAGGAGAACGTCTCAAAAGACGGAATGCCGTCCATCTCGTAGTCCAATCTCGAGCTCGAGATGCAGCAGCTTGCAGACCTCTCGGTGCGGAGGACTTTTTGCAGCTCCACGGAAGGCGTTGGCACGAGCGACTGGTTCAACTCCACCATACCGATGCCGGCACCTTCTCGACGGCGCCACGCCCGCTGCCCCGTACGTGCCCAACGCGGCGCCGGCTGCAGCGCACGCGCTCCATAGCCAGCGGCCACAGCGCGTTGCCCTGCGAACACCAGGGCGACTTATCCGCGGACGGCGACCTCACCATCGCAACGATGCCAGCCATGCTCGACGCGCTTCTCAGGCCGTCGCCCTTCCCGCCGTCAGCCGAGTCACCGGGACGGTGCAGCCCAAGCGCCATGCCCGGCGCCACGACCGAAGCGCGAAGCCAACCTCCCCAAGGCGGCCCCTGTGGGCCCACCAGCGTGCGTCGATCTCACGGTTGCGAGCTCTGAGCCGAGCTAGTGCAGGCGAGCTCAGCTGTGCAGGTTCTTAGCAGGCGTAGTTCATTGAAGCACATGAGAGCTGAATTGTTTCGTTTGTACGCCGCACTGTGGTATCATATCACAAGACACAACGCAACCCATTTCCGCAAAAGCGACCGGACACACACTCACACACCATCATATCGCATATCGGCATATGAATTTATGATGCACACACCGCTACGTCGAGAGAGTGACCCCGTCCTCCGAGCGTGCGAGAAGCACACGCGGATCACAATCACTGTGCTCCACGACGCCGCAGCTGCGCCTGCGAGCTTCCTGCGAGCTGGCGGTGCAGCGATAGTGCTCCAGCGGGAGGCGCGCCAGGGACGCGTACTACAGTGTAGCCGCGTACCGCGTTACGCCGTTTCAGCTGCCGCAGTATAGCCAGTGGCCCAGTGCACACATCCTCACGCTCAATCGGCTCCACCGAGTGCTCGCGGCTTGACTCGTGCGAGCTCAGGGTGAACTATCGTCGATGCCGACGTGCAACGAGTCCATTTCGATTCCATTTCGATGTCGTGTGACCGAGAGCCGAATGCCTTCCTCGGCCACACCCTCTCTGCACTAGGGCCGCATCGCCCGCGCAACCGGCGGCAGCGGCGGCGGATCTGAAGGCTGCGGATCTGACGCCGCCGCTACCGCCGGGTGTGCGCCGCCCCTGGTCGCTACCGGATCCGCGTCCACATGTAAGTCCACACAGTCGGAACGCACTGTCGCAAAAGAGTCAGAGGCGCAGGCATCGGGCCGCTGCTGGCACCGCTGCGCGTTGTCGGGCGCAACAGAGTGCTGCCTCTTCCGCCGTCGAGAAGAAGCCCAGATTCATGACCTTCTTGCTGACCATCATCTCGGCTTTGAAGGGCTTGCGCATGCCGCGGATGTGAACCACATTCTTATAGCCCGTCGCTGAGCGATCTGAAGGTAAGAGCACTAGACCGGCCTCGTCGGCCTCTTGGACTGCTGCGGCCGCGGAAGGAGAAATCTGCACGTCGTTTGTCGCAGGGTGCAACAGTCTGGTACCCTCGTGTTCGGCGAATGCCGCCGTCTTGGACCTCAGTCGCTCACCCGAAGGTGCCACGTAGGTGTACCGGATGGTCCCACGGGCACATCCCTCAGCGTCAGCCCTCGGAACAATGCGCCAGCCATCGTCATGAGCGCCATCCCACAGCCGATCGTCAACCTCGTTGTCGCACAGCATCATCTCTTTCTCCCACTCTCGTAGGCCGTTCTGCCGCTGCTTCGGCATCACTCCCGCACAGTTCCAGTTCGAGCCCCGAAGCACAGAACCTGAAAAAAGGTTGCAGGCCGACGCGACGTAATTCCAATCAAGTTCACAAATTTGGAAACGACGAAACGGCCTAACGGGAGGATCTTTTGTGTTTGACTGCTTGTACATAAATTTTTTTAAATTTAATGGTGTACGGCTACGTGTTCAGAAAGTGTTCGCGGTGCGACGTACGCACGTACCGTATAAACCGTACACGGCTGTGGCCTGTGCCAGCGTCGAATAGTGCCAAGCCAGCCGGTCGCTCCGGCAGCGACTCTTGTGCGGTCCACCTCTTGAGTTATAGCGGTGACTGTCGCCCGCCTACGTTTATCGACGCCGTACGTATAGTACGGCTCACGACAGCCACATCTCGAATCTTCAAGCCTGTGCGGTCAGCCTAGGACGGCCACAGGCTCCGTGTCGGCCTAGGAATCCTAGCGTTCAGCGCGCCGGCACCTCGGTTGAACACAAGGACGACGAGGCCGCGCTTTGAATCGTGCGCAGGGTCGCCTCGAGCACGGCCGAGCGGCGCTCTGCACGTTCGCGGGCGGCTTCGGTCGAGCGCAAAAGATCGGCTTGCTCGTCGAGAACCTTTTGCATCGCGGCCTTGTCACGCGTCAGCTGCTGCAGCGCCTTGTTGTGTTTGATGGACTCGGAGAGGAGGCGCTTCGAGCGAGCATCGTCGTCGGCCGCTCCGCCGGCGCTGTTCGGGGCTCGCTCTCGTGTCGGCGAGCCGCTCTCGCGTTCACAATTGGCCGCGTGCGGGGAGGCGCGGGTCTGGCGCGGGTTGGGGGGGGTCGGCGCCACCGCGGCTGGCAGTCGGAGGGTAGGTGAAGGCTCAGAGGAGCCGTCGGCAGCCTCGGCAGAGGGAGAGTCGACCAAGGTCGAGAGCCACCTTCCGTGCCGAGGGTCCGTTGGTTCCGCCTCGGCTGTGCCCGCGACGCCCTGAGCGCCGATGCCCTGAGCGCCGATGCCCTGAGCGCCGATGCCCTGAGCGCCGCCCGCGGATGGCCAGTCATCAAGGCGGCTCGCGTGCGACACAGCGCGTCGGTGGGCGCGGCCGAGTGCTCGGGACGGCGCCGCGGCGGCTGGGGCATCCGACAGGGTAGGGTGAGGGGGAGGGGACGGACCGCTCCACGTGGCCAGTCGAGGCACACCCCCGGACCCGACCGATGCGGATACCATGGCCACAGCCTCGGCCTCGGCTCTCTGCCTCGCCTCCCGCGTCTCGCGCCCGAGGGGCAGCGAGAGCGAGCGGCGCAGCAGCGGTGCCGGCGCCGTGCCCGAGCGCAGCTGCCCCGCCGATGGGGTCCGGGGGTCGGAGGGCGGCAGGATGCCCAGAGCCTCGAGCTTGCGTCGCTCAGCATGAAGGGTGGCGAGCCCAGCCTCGAGGGCCTGCTCGAGTGACAGGAGATGCCTAATGTGCGAGAGCCTCAGGAAGGTTGCGCGCTGCCCCTCGGCGATGTAGCGCGTCATCATGGCGCGCGAAGGATTCTGGACCATTTTGATGATCGCGTAGGGCCCACCCACCCGCGGTACGATGGTCACGTCGCCCGTGTATCGCTGCTCCATCGCTGCGGTGATGTCCTGGCCGTACATGGCAGGCAGCAGCCGCAGCCGTGCGAGGTATTTGAGCCGATGGAGCACGTCTCCGAGGAAGTGCTGCTGCACGCGATGGAGCGGCGAGTAGGCAGCCGATGCGCCCGGTTGGCGCGAGTGCAGCATCGCAACCACGTGCGGGTTCACCTGTGACACAATGTCCTGCGTCACGTGGAACAGTTCGCTCAGCCTACGGCGTGGGATGTCTGCTGTGAAGGATCCGTCGATGAACTCGAGGGACTCCTTCTCGAACTGCTCTATCTGGCCGTTGGCACCCTTCATGAGCAGCTTGGTCGGGTGCATCACCGTGGGCAGCGCGCACGACGCATGCACGGCCGACCGTATGAGCACATGCGGCGCCGTCAGGTGGTTGAGCAGCAACGCCTTTTTGCCCACGCCGCCCTGGCGCGCGCCCACCGAGATGTTGATGTTTGCAATGCGCCCCGTGCGAGCAAACGCCTCTTCGAAGGTCACGTCGCCGTAATAGCGACGGCAGCAATTGGCGAACTCGTCGTGCTCGACGAGGCAGCCGTTGCGCACGTAGTTGAACAGCTGCTGCTCCATGGGCGGGAACCAGCGCTCTGGGTAGCGCACCGCAATGTCCGGCTGGATGACCTTTTCGAGCATCTCCTCGTCCGAGGAGATGGCGAGCATACCCGCGATGATGGCGCCTCCGCTGGTGCCCGTCACGATGCTCGGCATGCACTCGTTCTCGATGAGGGTCTTGATGACGCCCATGTCTGCGGCCGGCAGGCACGAGATGCAAGCGAGTTATGAGCTGAGATCTTGAGAAATTGGGGTGCGCCACACGTGAGGATCGGCGGCGGCGGATCTCAGGAACTCAAGATCGCAATCTCGCCTCGCGTGAGGATCGGCGGCGGTGCGCGCGCTGCGACTGCGGCAGTGCTTACGATACATGGCGAGGCTGCCACCGCCGGAGAGGCAAAGGGCCGTGTGCCCCAGGCATACGATGCTGCGCTCGAAGAAGTCGATGGCCGCTGGCACTGAGGAGGCGTCGGCCTTGGCGTCGAGCCTGGCAGCCTGTGCGAGCCACCGAAGCGCGGCCACCTGCTCTGTGACGAGCTGCTCGATGGACCGCTTGGTGCCCACACGGCACTCGGTGTGCAGCGCCGGTCGGTCGATTTGAAGGTGGTTACGAACCATCATGGTGCTCATCAGCTGCATCAGCTGCTCGCGCTTCCCAGCCTCTCGAGCCTCTCGAAGCTGGCGAGCGGCGGTCGTCACACCCGACGCTCCGTAGCCTGCGGGTGAGTCGCGCCATGGATCGCGCCCATCGAGCTCATCGAGCTCCAAACCCGCCGCCGAGTACTCGCGCCACGTGACTGCACGCATCAGCCGGCGGCGCAGCCGCCACCGCCTGCGGATGCTTCCTCCCATCACCCAGCGGTATGATGACTCGCACAACCAGAACACAACGCCGACGTTGCGCACCCAAGTGTCTGACACGGGGCAGGGCGCGTGGCAGTGAGCTTCGATCAAGGAGGAGCAGGCAGGAGCAAACAAGCCGAGCTTCGGAGGCGGAAGCAGCAGCTCAGCGGCGGAAGCGCACATAAGACGACGTTGAAGAAGATCATGCACGTTTGCCAACCTACGTAGAGCGCTTGCACCGAAAGAATACCTATCGAGAGTAAGATCCACACCATCCAGCGACCGTGGTGGTAGAGCAGCGACGCGCTGATGAGGCTGCCTGCTGCTAGCTGCCACCATTCTGCTGCGCGGCTAGCCTCTGCTGCCAGCACCACAGTCTCGACGACTGCGGCATGCTGGCGCTCGAGGGTGCCGACGAGCACGCCGGCGCAAGTGCGAGCCAGCTGCCACGAGAGCTCACGGCAGGTGCAATTCTGGTGCGCAAGCAACCTCCTTCCTGCATCGAGAGCCACCACGTCTGCGGCCGGCGATAAAGGGAAGAACATCGTGTTAACGAAACTTCACAAGGTTTCGTCAATGATTTACACGTAACTAGGGCGTTTGTGCAGGACATTGTATGGCTCGGAACCGACGACTACCACTGGTACATGTATGAGACTGCTTTGCAGCTGACATCTGAGGTATGTGGCCTTGATCGCGGGACACGCCGATGAGAGCCCTCATGACACATGAGCCATGAGGGCGCGGTATTGTATGGCACACACGACCGGCTCCTTCGCTCCTTGTCATTGTATGAGCTCATTGCTCCTCGCAGCGCTACATTTGCTGCATAACCTCCCCCCGTGGCGTTTCCGACCCCTTGGCCTTCGCCTTCAAACCGAGCATTTCGCTGAGGCGTCCGCGCGCACTGCCCAAGGCTCCTCCTTTACGAGGGGTGTGGTTCGAAAAGGACCCAGCGGGGGAGCCGATCATGAGCGCCGGCATCGAGATCTGGCGCGACGGACCCGCGGGCGGCGAGGCGATCGCGCTCACGGCGCCTTCGCTGTGGCGGCGGACCCCGCCGCCGCCACCGCCAACACCATTTCGGACGGCGCGGCCGCCCCCGCCGCCCACCGCTTCCTCGTCGTCGGCCGCGTCATCATCGCGTGCCGCCGACGGCACCGGCGGCGGCGGCGGCGGCGCCACCGCCATGGCAGGGCGCGGCGGCGGCGGCGTCGCGAGCAGCAGCGCGGCTGACTCGGAGCGCGAGACTGCGAGACGGCTCTGAAGATCCGCCGCAAGGGACCGGTTGGCCGTTCGCACCTCGGCGAGCCTCTCGACGAGCTGCATCTGCTCCGAGATCAACATGGGCATCATCCTGGACGTCTCTACCGAGGGTCGCGCCTCGGGCCCACTAAAGGGCCGGAACGGCTTCGGCGCCTTCGGTGCGCCGAGCACGACGTCACCGTCCAACGTGAGGCCGATGCGCACCTCCTTGTACTCCGATTTGACTTCCGTGGACGACGCTGGCGCCAGCTGGATGCGCAGCGGGGGCACGCGCACCATCGCAAGGGGCACGAGCGGCGCCAGAGGCTCGGCGTCCACGGGAGGCTCTGCCAGGATGTGGAGCGACAGGCCGTGGCGGATGGTGGCGGTGATGTCGAGGGGCATGAGCGCGGGCATCGCGCCAGACAGCCCCTCGGCGGTCGCGGGGAGGGCGGAGAGGATGGCCCACCACGGCTTTGTGAGCATCCCCTCTGTGAAGAGACGCAACTCGGCCAACTTGTCGCGCGCGAGCGCCGGGCCGGGCATCAAGTCGAGGGCGCGGTCGAGGGGGGTGAAGTACGCAAGGAAGAGCTCATGCAGCTGGTGGGGCGCGAGGCGCAGGTCGCCGCGATCAATTACAATGGAAGCCTTCAACGAGCCATCTAGAGGCATCTCTCCGGGTGGCTGCTCGGGGGGCAGCGTGACGACTGCGTGGACCGCCGGCGGCGACGCGACGGGCGCGCCAGCTGGCCCACCCCCCTCCGAAGCTGGAGAAGGGGGCGGCGGCGTCTTCTTCCTTCCGCCGCCAAAGAAGCCAAAGAGAGCCGGTCGCGGCTCTTCTGTCTCCGGCATGGGCGGCCCGAGGAGCGGTGACGTGTCGGGGATGTCCGTCTCCCCTGGGAAGCAGACGAGTGGCTGCATCCGGTGCCCGCCGCGTGCAGTCGAGTGCTCAATCACGAGCTCCCCGATGGCCGCGTGCGCGCGGATCCCCTCCTTCGGCGCCACCCACGCGCGTGCGACGATCGGTCCGATGCGCACGCCGAGGGCCGTCGAGATCGGCGCGTCGCGCACCGGCGGTTCGAACGTCGTCACACTTGTGGTCGTCGTGACAGACCCGTCAAGGTTGACCGTCGTGGTCGTGGTGGTCACCGTCTTCGCGGCGAGCGCGCTCGAGGCGCCCGTCTTGGCGCCCGCCTCGAGCGTGAGGGACCCATGATTGGCCGAGTCATCAATGACGAGCTTCAATGAGATCTCGAGCACCCTCAAGTTGGCACACACGAGGTTAAAGTGCCGCGGGGCACCCGCCAGGGGGTCCTCGCCCTGCTCTTCTCCGGGGTCTCCGATCTGTGTGACGGCATCGCTCGCCGCCATCAGCTCGTCGCTGTTCACCACACTCTTCTTAGCGGAGCTCAATCCAGAGAGCAGGGATGCGGCACGGCCGCCCTTTTTGCCCTGCAGCTTCTCCTGCTCGGCAGCTTCCTTGGCCTGCGACCACGCGACGATCCGCCACATGGCGATCTGCATCGGCGTCGACAATGCATCCATCTCCAGCAACGCATCCTGTGGCCGAGCGGAGTCCACTAGGGTCATAGGCACACTCGCCAGCGGCAACTTGTCGGTCGAGGTGACGTGCTTGATGTCCTCGAGCTGCGGGGTGGCGCTTCCGTCACGCTTGCGCAGCTCGAGCAAGGCGTGCACGAGGACTTTCTGGTACTTGGATCGGTCACGGATCGCGTTGCGCAGCCGTGTCGACGGTGAGACGGTGATGAGGGCCATGCGCACCGCGTTCATCGCGGCGCGGAGCACGGCACGCGGATTCCACACAGCCGGCCGGAGCATCACGAACAGGTAGCGCGCGGGCATGACTGCCAGGGCCGCCCCGGCTGCCACCAGGCTCGTAGCTTGCGCCTCCGAGACGGCCAGTCGGATGGGCGAGACGGTCAGGTTGGCCACGGCAAGGTGGTTCCAGTCCCAGCGAGTCGGGGCCTTGATGAAGACTCCAACGTTGACGTGTACCTTTCCACTCACGCGGATCGGCCTCAAGAGCCACTGCTGCGGCCCATGGGGCCCATCGTCGCCGCCGCGCATCAACTCGCCAAACAGCGCCCCCATGGCCCCCACTGTCCGGTCGTCCGCTCCGCCACCAGACGCCGCAAGCCGACGCGCCTCGCCGGCGCTCAGCTTCTTCGCGTTGCTCGCGCTGCCAGCCGCCTCCGCGGCCGCTTGAGCAGCTGGGCCGCCGCCGATGACTGACTGCACGCCCATCGAGGCGGTGTGCATGTACAGCCCGACGCCGTCGAGGTTGAGCTCGAGCGAGGTCACGTCCTTGACGGGTTGCATCTCGGGGTCCTCGATCATCTCGGAGTAGGGCGAGTCGGGATGCTGTATGAAGAGGCGCTGTATGGTGAGCCCCAAGGCCATCGGCGAGCTCGTGTCCGACAGGAGATCCTCGTAGCGGATGTGCACGTTCGTCAGACGCACGATCGGCCGGAACGACTGGAGGACCTGGCGGACGATGCCACGCACGAAGCGACCGAAAGGGCCGCCTCCGCCGGTGTCTGGCTCGTCCGTTGCAGGTTTGGACGCCTTTGCATCCTGCTTGGTCTTGGGCTTCTTCTTCGATTTCGAGTCTTTCGTCATGGCCGTCAGTGTCGAGATGAGCTGCTCCATCAGCCCGGCGACGCACGCCTCCCTGCGGGCACGCAGCATCTCACTCGTCGCCTCCTCCAGCGGTCGGCGGTAGCAGTTTATGCTGAGGCCATCCAGCTCGACGTCGATGAATCCCTTGGAGAAGTTGCCCCACGGGATCGTGATTGCGAGTTTTCGCACATGCATCGTGCCCAGGCGCAGCGGCGGCAGCATCGGGTCTGTCGGCGGAAAGATGATGTCCTCGAACGCGGCCTCGTCAAAGTGGCAGTCCTCGATGACAACGTTGCCGCCTTTGACGCTGACTTTAGCGTCGCCAGCTGTGCCTATCAGTTTGTCGAGCTCTCGTCGGATGAACCCATCGAAGGCGAACATCTAGTGCGGTGCCTACTCCAAAGAGAAGCCGCGCCGGTGGCGGTGCGCGCGCGGACGGACCAAAAACGCGACGCGTTTTCGAAATCGCTCAACACGACGTTTTTTGAAGCCCCTCTCGCCCGCCTCGAGCGACACACAGTCGACACACCGACAGCCCAGACATGACCACGACGACTTCGACAAGCACGTGCTGCTGCGGGAACACCCTCAATGCTATCTGCACAGCCCTGCTTTTCCTGTGTCCGGGCCCGCTCGCCGCTGCAGGGCGCCGCTGCGTACGCGCTCTCAGTGGAGAACCAACCCCACACCGGGCCGCTCACGCGCTCACATTACAACTGGAGAAGTGGAGATGCGGCGGTGTGACGCCCGTCCAGCTGCGGCGCCCTCCCCTCACATGTCAGACATCTTCTGGTAGGGCACCATAGGAGGAGCCACCACCACCCCAGTGACCACCTCGGGAGTCACCTCGCGCAGCTGGTACCCAGACTGGGAGTTGGCAGTCTGCGCACGATTTGCTTGGCGGCGTTTCCACACCAGCCCGAGGAAGGCCAGGAGAAGGAGACTGGCCCCGGCGCCGCCTGCAATGGGGCCGATGTCCATGCCCTTGTTGGCAGAGACCGATGGCGCACTCTCCGGCGGCGGCACGACTGGAATACCTTCGTCGGGAAGGGGCGAGGGCGGCGGCGGTGGCGGCTCTTGCCACGGCGAGATCTCGACGGTGAGCTGTACGGAGCTCACATATGTGAAGTGAGCGTCGAGGCTCGCGGCCGAGCCGGCCGGCGCGACGCAGAGCTTGTAGATCATCGGGCCGCCGAGGCGCACGGTGAGCGAGCCGCCCGAGAGCACGCCGCCGGTCGGAAAGAGCCGGCCGGCCGCGGCACCCGCGCACGTGTCGTCGCCAGAGGGAAGAAAGGCGCACGTCGCGCCGTCAGTCAGCGCAGTGCCGACAAAGGCGATGGCCGTGGGGACCATGCGGGAGGCGGTTGCGGGGACGAGGGTGAGGTCGGGTGGCGAGGGTGGAGGTGATGGCGGCGGTGGCGAGGGTGAGGGCGGCGGTGGCGAGGGTGGCGGCGGCGGCGGCGGCGAGGGTGGCGGCGGCGGCGGCCGCGATGGTGGTGGTGGTGGTGGAGGACCTGGGCAAAATGTCGCCCAGCACCCGTAGTGCGGCGGTCCACAATCACTGGAGGAACAATGGCATTCTCCCCCGTTTGTGGTGGTGCACACGCAGTATGCCGCGTACCACGGTACGAGGCCACCTGGGTCAGGTGTACAAATATACCCAAATCCGCCGCAATTGGAGCACGTGTTGAATGGCGGCGGCGACGGTGGTGGTGGTGGTCGTGGCGGCGGCCTCTTTGGCGGCGGCGGGTGCGAAGGTGGAGGCGGCGAGGGTGGCGGTGGCGAGGGCGAGGGCGGCGGTGGCGATGGCGAGGGCGGCCGAGGTGGCGGCGGCGAGGGCGAAGGTGGAGGTCGCGGAGGGGGAAGTGGCGGTGGAGAAGGTGGAGGTGGCGGTCCTGGGCAAAAGACCCAACCCTCGCCTTGGGTATTAAATGGACACCCAATGAACAGCTCAGGGACATAACATTTGGATCGCTCAAAACATCCACCATCACGAAGCAAAGGGAGGCCACAACAACATTGTCCCGGTGCACACGTTTGGCCAAAGCAGCTGGAGCAAGTAAGTGGTGGCGGTGGCGGTGGACCAGGCCACATGCCAACAACGCTTGGTATCCTGCTGAAGCTGATAAGAACGATGAGCCAAAAATTCACCCGACCTCCCGGCTGAGATAGTCGTCGACTCCCACGTGCTCGTTGCGTCCCCTTTCGCATGGTGCGCCATTGCAGTGCTCCAAAGAGCCCCGCCACCAACAGTACGACGAGGTCAGCCGTCATCACAAAGAAAAGGAGGAAAGCGTATCCACCCATTTCACTTCGCTGAGCGGTGGCCTCCTGCACACGGGGCGACGCGAGGGGCTCGTCTTCGAGTGAGGTTACGCTCTCGGAGCGCGCGCCCAGGGCGGAGGCGACAAGAAAATCTCCCCAATGCCCAGCCTTGCTCCACATCTCCGGACGGGGGGCCTCCAAACGAGTCGCCCCTTCTCTCCGCAGCACGGAGGCTGCACGGAAGCACGGTTTGTGTTATGGGGGTCCGCTCTCCGCGCGGAGGCTCCGAAACTTTTACCCTTTTGGGAATCCAAGTTGTAGGAGCTACTTTTCAGATCTTGCTTCACGTGGCTTCACGCGTTCGAATCTCTCTTGGTTAAGTCTCTGTTCTCAAAAGGAGGGCGGCGGGGGCACGAACGCGGCGGCCCACGCCCAGCAGGCGATGGCGTTGGCGACGACCTCGGTGAGCTCGCTACTGAGTTCGCTCGTCTCGGTCAGCGGGCGCGTCGAGCACGCGCGCAGCCGCAGCTCTGTCCCACTCGAGCGCACCTCGCAGTGCACGAGATGGTCACTGCACCAGATACTCCCGCCGTGCACGCCGCCGACAGACGCGAGGGCCCCGCCGTGCACGCCGCCAGTGCTGGCCGTGGCCGCGGCACCGGCGCCCGCGCCAGCGGCGCCCGCGTGCACCGAGGCCGGGGCGCTGGCGGGAGCGGGGTCGCGCTGCAGCAGGATGAGGTGCTCGCGCTTCCCGTCGTGCCAGCGGCAGGAGCGCAGCGGCAGCCTCGCGAGGCTGAGGAGTAGGGCGCTCCACGGCAGCGGCAGCGAACGTAGCGAGCGCAGCGATGGGTAGATGGTGTCGAGCTCCACGGCAACCGGCAGCGCCTTGAGGAAGGCCATCAGCTCGCTCACCGGCGGCGCGTCGCCCCTCTGGAGCTGCGTCCACACGAGATAGCTTCGATAGGCGGCCCAGCGCTCGCTCAACGCGCGTTCCAGCAGTCGGCCGGCCTCGTCGCGTGCGCGCGCCGCCGCACCGGCCGCCGCCCCACCGGCCGCCGCACCGGCCGCTCGGGGGGCTCCGACGAGGAAAAAGGAGAAGCGCGAGCCTGGGGTAGGCTCGGGCGGGGCGACGGGCGACGCGCGCCCCTCCCCGGCCTCCTCCTCCGCCGGCACAGCGCTACCGCCCTGCGCGCCCGCGCCCGGCACAGCGCTACCCGAGGGCGCCGAAGGATGGGCCGCACTGCCGAAGCAGCCTGCTGGCGGCGCCGGCTCGGCCGCCCCACCGCCCCCTGACGACCCGTCCGGCAGCCATGCGACGCATTCGAAGCCCTCATGAGGCTCTGGGAGCCGGAACCCGATCGAGCCGCGTGAGCCGCAAGGTAGGATGCGCACTTGGCTGCCACTCCGGCCGGCGCTACCAACGCCCCCGCTGCCCCCGCCGCTGCTGCCCCCACCGCTGCTGCCCATCGCACCGGCAGCGGCGCCGGCGTGTCGCTTGAGGTAGCTGAGGTAGCCAAGCAGCTGTGCAGGCGAGGCGAGTGGCCCGTTGGCCTCGCCCTCGAGGACGATGCAGCGTGCGCTCAGCGGCGGGCTCGAAAAGGAAGCGAACAAGGCGCGCAGCGAAGTGACCGAGTCGACGCTCGCTCCCCCGAGGGTGGCCCGGTTAGCAGCGCCGCCCTCGCCGCCCTCGTCGACCAACACGGCGCTCTCGTCGGCCGCGCTCGGCAGGCAAAGGGCCACGTGTGCGTCGTAATACAGTGCCTCGAGCGCCGTCCTCACCTCCGGAGCCGCGTCCTCGGCGGTGTCCTCGTCCTCGTCCTCGTCCTCGTCCTCGTCCTCGTCCTCGTGGGCATCGCCCTCCGCACCTGCCGCGGCCGCTCGGCTCTCATGCGTGGTTGCATCCACGATCACTTGTCGGTTCGGCTCGGACGTCCCGTCGCCACCCCCTTCGGGCGCTGCTGCTGCTGCACCCTCGGCAGCGAGGGCATTCGCGTCGTGTTGGGCATTCACGCTCACCGTCTCGTCGTCTCGTCTCGCGTCGCGTTGGGCATTCACGCTCACCGTCTCGTCGTCTCGTCTCGCGTCGAGCCCCCCGCTCGGCACGACGCTCGACGGACCCGCAGCACGCGCACGCACGCGCGGCTCGAGCGGCGGACTGCCGAGCAGATGCACGGCGCAGCGCACGCCGCCCCCCGATGTGGACAGTCGCAGCAGGCTGATGCACCGGCGACGGCGCGCAAGCACAAATTGCACCCCCCCCGCCGCCGCCGTGTCCGCTCTGGGCCCCTCGAACACGCCCTCCTCGACGCCCTCCGCAGCCTCATCGCCCAGCTCGGCGCCCTCGGGCTGCATGGCACCCGCGCCCGTAGCGGGCGGCGGGCAGTGATGGGCCGCGTACGGGCCAGCTTGGCTCAGCCGCTCGGCAAGGCGCTCCGCCACCATGAGCACCAGCTTGGACGAGAGCTCCGAGTATGCCTGGCGGAGCGCCGCACGCTCAAACGCCGCAGAGACCGCGGCCACAGTGGGGCTGTTGTTCATTCCGCGTTCAGCGTGGACGGCGGCGCTTGCAGCCGTCGCGAGCGAGACGCCATGCACGGTCGGCGCGGTGCCGGTCGGCGCGGTGCCAAGTCCAAACGGGGGGCTGCCTAGGATGAGGCCTTCGACGGGCGAGTGCGCGAGCCCGGCGGGCGGCGATCGCGCCGGTGGGGGCGAGACGCTCAATGAGGAGACGATCGAAGACATGGCGCCGTCCTCGCTGCCGAGATGCATCGGAGATCGCGATCGAGAACACCCAAAGAGGCCTGCCTCGGGCGTGTCGGCCTCCGCCTCGGTGTCAGTGGCGGCGCCGGCGCTGACGCCGGCGCCGCTGCCGTTGCCTCTGAGCACGAGGAGAAGCGGGCGCCTCCACGTGTGCAGCCTCGGTGCAATGCGCAGCACGCTTTCGGCCGCCTCGTGCAGCTTGCCCGCATGCAAGAGCGCCGACGAGGCCGAAGCGAGCTTGTTCGACTGGGAGGGCATTACATCGCGATGCACATCGCCCTTCGAGCCGGTGCGGCTCATGTTCGGGTCGTACCCGGAGCCAGCAGCGAGGCTCACCGTGCGTCTCAGCTCTGATCTCAAATCCGAGCCCGTTCGGCTCAGGTTCGGCGAGGTGCGCGGCATTCCCTTTGCCATCGACTCGCCCACCATGGCGCCCGATACGGCGCCTGTACCGACGCCCTGCCCAGCGCCCTGCCCAGCGCCCGGCAAGGCGCCCGGTACGGCGCCCGGCACGGCGCGGCTCGACTCGCGGCTTCCTTTCGAGCCCTCGGCTACGGCACTGGTGGCCGCGGGGGCTCCTGCGCCGCCGCTGCTGCCGCCGCTGCTGCTGCTAGGCTCCCGCGCCAAAGGCGTCGTAGCGGGCGCCGAGATCGGGGGCGAGCTGCACGTCGTTGGGAGCGTTGGCTTACCGGTGCCGACGAGCCCATCGCGCTCGGCACGGCGCGGGAGGAGCGTCATCGCATGACGCGTGAGCTGCCCTTGCATGTCCAGCATGGCCATCAAGGGAAGCACCTCTGGCGGCAGCTGCGGCGCCGCCGGCGAAGGAGTTCCCACAGCCGAGGGCAGCGCGCCCGCCCCTGCGCCGTCGCTACGGGAGAAGCCAATCGCCGAAGAGTAAATACGATGAGTGTCGTGCACCGCGCGAGCTTGGGTGGAGATGTTCTCGCTGGTGCCGTCCAGGGCACTCCCGAGGTGGAGCAGCACGAGGCGGCTGGACCTCTCGTCTTGCTTCGTGCTCGGGCTGATGGGGCTCGAGAGGGGCAGGGCAAGCAGCAGCACGCAGCTCGCCACGCGCACGCCCGAGAGCTGGTCAGCTGTGAACGGCGAGTCGCTGTGAACGCCTTTGAGCTGGTCAGCTGGTGCCGAGGCCCCGTATGATGACGTGGCGCCGATGGACCCGATGGGCGCCGAGATGGGCGGCACACGTATCGGCGGAGGCACGAGCCCGACTGCGCCAGAGGCGCTCGGCACAGCGCCAGAGGCGCTCGGCACTGCGCCAGAGGCGCTCGGCACAGCGCTGTGCTCGTCGGGCGCGGCGCTCGACTGTTCCCCACAGGGCTCCACTTCTTGCCCTCGGTGGACGGAAGACTCATTGGACGTAGAGGGGGGGGTCCTTTGCCACTGCTCATCTAAGAAGTCGTCCCCCGCGGCGGTCGCGCACACGAGGTACGGTGCGAGTGCGTGGGGCATCAGCTCTGCAATGCTTCGGCAAACGAGGTGCGCGACGCGGCGTAATGCCCAGCGCGGCATGAGGAGAGGGCGAGCCATGCGGCTCGTGGCGCTCGAGCCGGCGGCACTGGCGGCGCAGAGGGCAAAGGCGACACGGCGCACCAGTGGGGGCAGCGGGTCGGAGAGGGGGGGCGTCAGCCGAGGGAGGGAGGGAAGCCCTGTGAGGAAGCCGAACGCGGAAGAGGGGCGAATGAAATTGGGCTGCTGGCTGAGCACGGGCGAGGGTGGACGCTGGGCCACGGGGGAGATTGTGATCCCGGCAGCGCTCGTGCGCGGGAGAGCTGCCAGGACGAAATCGAGCGCCTCGATCACCTCCGCCTCGATCAGACGTGATGCGAACGCCGAGCAAAGCGCCTCGACGAGCTGGGCTGCGGGGCCATCGGAGCGCTGGGGGTCAGGTCCGCTGGGGCTACCCACCACCACGGCGCCCTCGACGACCCCAGGCCCACGCCCCCACGCCCTCAGGCGCAGCGACCAATCCGACGCCTCTGCGTGTCCAAGCACGCGCACCCGCTGCTCCCAAACCAGCTCGGAAGAGCGCCACGGCTCCTCCCCAGCGTCTCCACGCGCGTTACCGCCGCCGCCGCCGCCGCCGCCGCCGCCGACGCCGCCGACGCCGCCGTCGCTGCCTCCGCCTCCGCTCACGTCGACCTGCGAGGCCGCCTCAAGCGACGCGAAGACGCAGATCAAGTCCTTGTGCGCGTGGCGCGAGTTGTGCGAGCGCGGCGGCACGTGCAGCAACGTGAGTACCTCTGCCTCAGCGAGCGGTGCGTGGGTGAGCGGGCACCAGCCACCCGCACGAAGCCATCCCCCGCACGCTCGCAGCCAGTCCATCCATTCGGCCCGCGTGCGCGACGGCTCGGTGCGCGGCAGCGGCAGGAGCGCGGTGGCGAGCGGCGGTGCGCCTACGGGCCGTAAGAAGCGCAGGTCCGCGGTCGAGACTCGCGTGTGTGCGATGCGTGGCAGGAGGATCCCCAAGCGCGCCGTGGTGAGCTCCTCGAGCTTCTCGCGCACGTGATTGACGAGACCGTGCGAGATCTCATCAGAGGGCTCGTCCACGCCACACACGCTGAGCAGCAGCCTCACCTCCGTTCGAGCCTGGATGCCAGCGCCCGCTGCGGGCTGCTCGACTGCGGGCGCGCCCGCCGGCGCGCCGGCCGTCGTGCTGCCAGGGACGCTCGCCGAGACGCCGCACGCGACGACGCCGTCCAAGACGGTGCCCAAGACGGCGCTCCCTTCGAGCGCGACGAACGAGGCGGAGGAGGCGATGCCGCTGCCCTCGATGGGGATCTCATCCAGAGAGAGGCGCAGCACAAAGATGTGCCGCTGCGAGCTGCCCGCCGCCGCCGCCGCCGTACGGTACACGAAGACGTTGGGGTGGCCACCCCCCGGGTCCACTGCAAAGGGCTGCAGAGCGTCGCACGCGGCGGCGAGCGCTGCAGACTTGTCGGTCTGCAGGCGCTCATGCAGCTCCAGAGGATGCGTGACGAGCAACGGCAGCTCCTGCTCGCCCCCGGGCAACAAGCGCACGTCGAGGACACGTGTCTCGTGGAGCCGGCTGAGCAACGACCGTTTCGTCGAACGAGCGGCGGCTGCATGCGCCTCGCGCTCGAGCTTCTCGAGCACCTCGCGGCATGGCTCGGGCAGCATCCCGCCCACGACGACGTGCACCTCGAGCCGACGCGAGGCGCCGTCGTGGGCGCCACCGCCCCGCGCCCCGCCGTCCGCCGTCTCCTGCCGGACGGCGCGCGCCGACGGCGGCATGTTCGAAGAGGCAGGCGGGGCCGTGGGGGCGGCAGCGGCAGGTGCCGACGCAGAGGCGACAGGCGGCGGCGGCGACACGGCGGTGGAGGCGTCGCTGCTACCTATCGGGACGGCGCCCGATGTGACCCGCGCCGTCGTGGGCGCGACCAGCCGAGCGAGCAGCCAGAAGCCGGGGTGGCCGCGGTGCGCGACGAGAGAGCGCAAGGGCGTCGAGCGCACCCGACGGGCGACAAGCGCATCCTTCGCCGTCGTGGGCGTCGCAAGCGCCGCCGTGGGCGTCTGCAGCGCCGTGATGGGCGTCTGCAGCGCCGTGATGGGCGTCTGGAGCGGCGAGATGATGTGAATGTCGGTGGGCTCGGAGGCAGAGCGCACGAGCGCCGAGGTGGAGCGTACGAGAGCCCCGCGACACGCAACCAGTGTGTCGCCCACGAGCTCGAGCTGCAGCCCCGCGCGGACGATGCGCAGCTGCCCCATCTCCATGCGGAGCAGAGGCAGCGCCTCGGGCGTGCCCACCTCAAGGGAGATGACCATCTCGATCACACTCGCCGGCGGCAGCAACTCGAGCTGACTGCGCACCATGGCGATCGTCGACGGCACGAGGGCGTAGTGCTGCCCGAGGGCCCGGAGCGATGCTGCAGCCACGAGCTCCCCAAGCCGAGCCGCGAGGGCTTCCACAGCAATCTCGCCCGAGCTGCGGCTGCTCGCAATCTCGCCCGAGCTGCGGCTGCTCAAAAGCGCCGTCGCAAGCGCGGGGCCGCCGGCCGTTGTCGGACGATACGCCATCACCTGCAGCCGCGATGAGGAGGGCGGCGCCGCCGCCGTCGTGGGTCGGAGCCCCGAAGGAGAAGATGAGGTAGGCGAGACCCCTGGCGTGGCGACCGCGCCGCCCTCGCGGAGCTCATCGACGGCATCCTCCGCCGTGCTCGCCGCCATGGCGAGGCGTCGCACCTTCTCAAATGCGCTCACGAGCGGCCTAAGCGCCGTGCTGAGCGGCGCATCGTCTCTCGCGTCCTCGGTGCGCTCAGCACGGCGCTCCTCGGTCCGCTCAGCACGGCGCTCCTCGGTGCGCTCAGCACGGCGCTCCTCGGCGCGCTCAGCATGGCGCTCCACGGCGCGCTCAGCATGGCGCTCGGCATCCTGGCCGTCCGGTGCCGCGTAGGCGACGCCCACGCGCAGGAAGAGGGGCTCGGAGCGCTCTTCAAAATAAAAGGTGTACCAGCCGTCAGGATCGCTGCGACAGATGGCCGTCTTAGTGTCGGACGGGAGGGCAGCGGCTGGGGCGGCGGCAGGGGGGGCGGCCGGGGCGGTGGCCGGGGCGGCGGCTGGGGCTGTGGCTGGGGCGGCGGCCGGGGCGGTGGCCGGGGCGGCGGCCGGGGCGGCCGGGGCGGCAGCTGAAGCTGCCGTCGCCGCCCCAAAGACAGCTCGGAAGCGCGCGCCTACGGCCTCGGCCACGCCCGCAGCAAGGATCGCAGGCGCTTCGGCGGCGTCGACGAGCGCCGCCTCGATCGGCAAGCTCACCACCTCGACGGACTCGCAGCGCGCCAGGCAATACGCGAGGTCGGATGCGCTCGGTGTGCCGCCGTCGTGCAGGCCTGCAAAGACAGCACCGACGGCCGCCGGCGCCACGCACGCGCTCAGCTTGGCATCGAAGCGCAAGCGGAGCCGCTCAGCCGGGCTGGACAGGTTAGGGACCGCGTCGGTGGGGCCGACCGTCAAGGGCGCGGCGGAGCCAGCGGTAGCGGATGGGCCGAGGCTGCCATCGGAGGCGAAGGTGGAGTGGCGCAGGTAGCTCGTGTTGCGCGTGATGGCGGGACTTCCAGCGAGCGCCACCCGCTGTGACGGCGAGCGGTTGCCCTCGGGGACGGATCCCAACGATGGGCCACGCGACGCCGGCGGCGGGCTTTGCGCGGCTGCATGCGCGGCTGCATGCGCGGCAACGGCCCCCGGCTTGGGCTGGGTGGGTGCGACGTGCGCGCCCGTCACGGCACGCTGAAGGAAGGTGAGCAGCACCGGGTCGGAAAGCTCTGGCGGCGCCAGGTCATCTAGCGAGCAGATGCACAGGTGTGCCGAGGCGCCCACGGCGCTCGGATCGGCGCTCATCGCACTGGCGGTCGCGTCGGCGGCAAGCCAGCCGAGGCCGACGAGGGTGGACGAGTCGGCGCGGCTCTGAGCCGTGTCGCCGCGCAGCACGACGCAGGTCTCGGTGGGAGGGCGCGGCAGCCCGTGCGGCGGCGAAGAGGAGCGGAGGGTCGAGCGCGGTGCGAGCTCGGATGGAGCGATGGGCACACACGCGGCCATCCAAAGGCAGCGCTGCTCGCTGAACGAGACGGAGGCGTCGCACACACTCTGCAGCAGCCCATCGAGCTTCTGCAGCAGGAGATCATTCCGCATCGGAAGCTCAAGGGTGCGCAGCGGCCAGCTGTAGTAACGACCGTGAGGCAGCATGTGCTGCACAGGGAGGGATAGGTCGGTTGGCAGCGCGCCAAGCACGCTCGCACGCCGAGCGCCCGCCGCGCGCGCGACGGAGTTCCCACTGCTCGATTCACTCTTGAGTAGTGTGAACATAGCCGAAGCGGCGCCTGTCAGGTGGCCGTCACACTCCGCGAGCCACCGCGCGAGACGCGCAAAGAGCGCGGCTGAGTCGTACGCCGTGGCTTGCGCCGTGTCGTGCGCCGTGCTGGCGGCGCCGGCGCGTGGGCCGCGAAGCGCCCCGACGGCGGCGCCACGCGCCTCGGCGACGGCGAGCGTGCCGTGCTGCGGCTCCTGCCAGAGCGTGACGAGCAAGTCGCGCCCTACGACGCACACGCCGTACTGCAGCAGCGCCGCACGCGACGCCGCCGCGCCGTTGGCCAGCTGCAGTGGCAGGGCGTGGCAGAGCAAGGCGCATCGGTTTGTGGAAGTGGGAGGCAGCGCACACCACCATCCCTCGGCACGGCGAGCGTCGATGAGCTTGGGCAGCATCACTTCCGCCGCGCGGGCCGACGGCAGCTGCCACGTCCAGCGTTGCGACCAGAGGCATGCGGCCACCGAGAGCTCGGCGTGCACCTTGGCCGCACGGACCTTTGAGTCTTCAATGTCGCCCACGTCCTCGCCCTCCTCATCGTGCTTGCCCTCGACCTCGTCGAGGGGCGCGAGCCATGCGAGGGGTGCCGCCAATGCGAAGGTCGCCTTGCTGCTGCTGCGCCCGCCCGCCGATTCAATGGTCTTAGGGGTCGTGTCCGACGGCACCAGCGACGCCGCGCCCGAAACCCCTCCATCGGCGCAGCTCGCCACGTCGGGCTTGACGAAGGCGGCGTCGGCGGGGGGTGGGTCCGGTCGCACATCCGATTGGCCCAGGAGAAGGCTCAGGGACTCGCCCACGAGCTGCTCTTCAGGGCGAGGCACGTGCCACACGTCACTTGCACGCGCGATGGCGGTGGAGCGCGCGACGACGCGCCGCCAGAGCGCGAGCGCCGCCTCACGCGCCTCAGGACGATGATCCGTACGAAAGCCGCGCGCGTTCAGCGTCACCAGGCCGTTCTGCGCGACTTTGAGACGCACCACGAGTGCATGCGAGAGCTGCACTGCGAGGAGCGCTTGGGAGACCATCGCCTCTTCGCCGTCGGCCGCCGCATCGGCCGCCGTTCCCTCATCGACCCCACCACGAAGCGTCTCACCCTTTGGATCCCCGCCCTTCGGCCCATCCGGGTGCCACACGCGTACGAAGATGTCTGAGGTCTGGTCAGCGCGCATCGGGAGCGGCGTCCTCTCATCCAGCCACGACGTCTTACGCTGCGGTGGGATCAACTCGTGAATGGCAGGGTGCAGGATGTGTCGTGCCGCCCAGCGCGCCGCCGCACATCCGTCCTCGGTGCGCAACTGAACGCGCACGCTCGCAGCCGCTTTGGTCGGCCCGTCAGAGCGAGCAATGTTGGCAGGCCCACGCACGCTGAGTGTGACGAGCGCACGTGCAGCCGGCTTCGCACGCGGGAGTAACGTGAGCTCCGGGGCGACGCCCGAGAGCAATACAGTGTCAGCGAGCACGCCCGACTCGAGAGCAGCGTTCCAAGCGTTGTCATTGTTGCGATCCACGTGCGCTCCGGCCACTGCCGCCGCCATACGCGCCAGCCGCCGGTCGCGGTGGCGCACACGTTCGACAAACGTCTGAAGCACCGCCGCGTCCGTGCGTACATTCAACTTGCCCTGCCGCCGATGCAGCCGCGCGCGCTCGAACCGAAGCCAAAAGGTGAGCGGCGCGAGCACGGTCAGGTACACCCGCAGCATGCCACTCGATCCAATCCCGGAGAGGTTCCCAGGAAGGCTCTTGGCCGCCGCCGCTGCCGCCGCCGTCGCCGCCGCCGCCGCCGCCGCCGTCGCAGTCACGGACGCCGCGGACGCCGTCGATGGAGGAGCAGGAGATCCAACGGTTGTGGTGCAGACGGTGTACTCAATGATGATCGCACCGTCGCCCGCGCCGCCCCACTCGCATGCGAGTCGAAGCACCGCCCGAAGGTCGACTTCCTTGGGCACGCCTACTCCCTTTGATGTGCCTCCCGGTGACGGAGGCGCCCCTCCGCCGCCTGAGGCTCCGGCAGCGGCTCCGGCAGCGGCGCCGCCAGCGGCTCCGCCAGCGGCTCCGTCATCACCGACCGTGGCAGTGCCGGTCGCCGCGCTGCTCTCCACCGCCGCGGCAGCCGCGGCCGCCGTCGCCGCGGGCGCAGACGTGGCGGCAGCGGTGCCCACACACTTGGCGCCAGTGGCGGCGATGCCCGCGGCCTCATGGAGGCCAAAGACCCGGAAGCCCTCCCGCACGCGGGCGAGGAGGAGATCAAAGAGGGTGATGGTCGAGGGCACGTCGTACATGTGCAGCCGCTCCCGGTGGCGCCCACCCGCCGCCGGCGCGCGCGGCGGCAGCCCTGAGGTCACCTCGGGCAGTCGCCATTCTCGTGGCGCTCCGTCAGCTAGCCACGCTGCGTGGGCGTTAGCCGCTCGTCCGCCCGACCGAGGGCGCATCATGAGCGCATTCGCGATGCATGCATGCGGCGCGAGCCGGCCGGCGCTCGGACCCTCGCCTGTCGGCGTCGGAAGCAGCAGCAGCCCCGCGGCCAGCTGCACCGCTCGTTGATGCGACGACGGGTCGGGGATCAATCCGAGAGGTGCTATCAGTCGCCTGCCGTAGCCGCCCACGCTGCCGCGGCCGCCGGCACGCCCGTGGCCTCCCACGCCGCCGCACTCCATGCAAAGCACGATCAGCAGCGCCACATCAAGCTGCCGGAGCGCGATCAGCGGTGCGTCGAGCAGCGCACCCACGGCATCCGTGATGACGGCGAGTGCGGGCGCGGCTATCGCTGGCAGGAGGGAGAGGCAGAAGAGGCCATCGCGCACGCAGCCGTGCAAGCCTCGGTTGCTGGCAGCAGGATCGGGCGTCACGGCCGGCTCCGCGAGGGCCAGGGCCAGCTGCTCGTGCACTAGCCTACAAAGCGAATCCACGGGAACGCCGCATCGAAGCCTGTAGCCCTGGATGAGCACGCGGAGGGGCCAGCCTTCGCGGGCGCTGAGTGCGACGGTGACATGCACAGCTAACGAGGGTCGCTGCTCGCCCAGAAGCTGCAGGTCCCCGGCAGGCCCAGCGCCGAGCGAGGCCAACACACAGTCGAGAACCTCGATGGCACGGCGTGACCACACTAAATCGTCGCGGCGCAGGTCGAGGAGGACCACGACGCGCGTCTCGCTGTAAACCCAGCGTGCTGGGAGTGGCGGCCGCTCTGCAGCGATGCCGTGCTCCCAACGGGTGCGCGCGACGAGACCGTGCGTGACGTGGTCGGTCAAGAGTGTGTGGATCATGCGCTAGTGCTTACTGTACGTTCCACACAACTCATGAGAGTGCCCACTCACTCTTTCGATGAAGTTCGCGAAAAAGGTCAGTTCAGAACGACACCTTCACATGCTTATAAAGTCCTACTGACTTATCGGACCGAATGTGCCGTTCTTTAGTGATTTTTTCGCATGTTTCCACAAACCGTTCTCATCCAGGGCGTACGGACGACTTTTGTCCGCCTCCGCTCTCCTCGCCGGAGGTACCGCCCACGGCGGTCCGGCGACTTTTGTGCGCCTCCTGGACCTTCCTGGCTGCCGGCGGACGGACGCTTGTGAAGCGTACCAGTACAGGGCCGTACACACCTCGCTCAACAATGATGGACTCGTTCCGGAACGAGATTGTTTCCGGAAGCAAGCCGATCGTTGGTGCCTGCAGCTTCACAAATGGAGGGCGGTCGGGCTGTTTCACGCAAGATAAAGGCAGCCTTCCTGTCGGCCAGAACGGCATCAACAGCCTCGAGGATTGCGCCAGCTGGTGCAACGACTGCCCTCGTTGCGGGTACATATCGTTCAGCGCGGCTTTGCGAGACTGTTCCTGGTTTGTCGAATGCCGGATGCATACACTACTTACAATCAGCGGGGGCGAGAAGTTTGTCACACTTCGCATCCGCCGAGGGGAGGTGGCCACACTATCACCACCTCCGCCGCCACCTCCGTGGCGTGCACTCAAAGTAGAGGCGGCGGCGGCAGTTCTGCTGAGCGGGCATCTCGGCCCATATTGCGCTCTTGAGGCTCTTGAGAAGCAAGTGAACGCTTGCCGCCGACGGTTTGCAAGCTGCGATGTGTACGTGCACACGTGGAGCACGCTCGGACCGAGGACCCCTCACTGGAGCACAGCGGCTCGAAACATTAGGAACAATGAGTCCAGCGCCTCCTGCGTGCGTGAGCTACGCGCTCGTATCGGGCCCGGGCTGAGCGTGCGTGTCGAGACGCAAGAGCCGCCACCGCCACCGCACACTCTCGATCCACTTGGGCAGCGCTACAGCGTGGAGCGGCAGGGCTGGGGTGCAGCGCGCTACTTTGGATGGCAGCAGCTCGTGGTCTCGATGCTGGGAGCGGCTGCGCTCCAGAAGGAATCTGGGAGCTCCTATGCAGTCGCCATCCGCCTACGGCCCGACACGGAGATGCTGCGAGATGCCGAACTGGACACGCTCTGGCAATGCATTGCCTTGGCGGCCCTTGGGCGTTTGAGAGGCTTCGCACGCAGTCTCGTCAACTGCCATCCCGATGGCCACTTCCAAGACGGCTTGGCAGTCGATCAGTGCTTCTTTGGCCTGCCGGCCACGATAGATTCTGTCCTTGGGCAGCTTCGAGCGAACGCAACGGAGGTTTACCGCAGATGGCAGGTGCGTTGGCCCATCGAAAGTGTTCAGACCATTGGCCCAGAACGTCAGCTCATAGTCGCAGCAGCAATGGAGCACGTGCATATTGTCCACCCATGCCACGCCGACAGAGTGCGAGGATTTACCGACAGTATCGACCATGGCGGCACAAGTACGGTGCTCTCTGACCGATCTGCGTTCAAAGTGTGAAAGCTCGGTTCAGGGTTTGAACGGCAGCGTTTGATCATTGATGAGAGAGTCAAGAGGAGAGTACCCGGTACCATGCACGTGAATTGGCGCTTTGAACGCCAAAGCGCTAACTCACGTGCACTGAAAACACTCGTTCTCCTTGGTACTGAGGGGCCGCACGGCCCGAAAAAGCGCTTTTCGTTCACGAAAAAAGAGTCAGCGCTTTCACATTCACGAGAAAAATAAGCAGGGTGCGTGTCCATGTTAGGCGCTCCGGCAGCGACAATCAAGTTCAAAGCGCAGCCGTTCTGCATTGATGTGCACCCAACACAGCCACTGCTCGCTACCGGTCTTATAACGGGCCAGCTCAAGCTGTTCTCATGGGCGCCGCACTTCGGCCAGGAAGATGGCACGACGAGGCTTTGCGCAACGCAGAGCTGGTCGGCACGGCCACATAAGGAGGCGTGCCGCGCGGCGCTCTTTTCCGCGGACGGCGCGAGCATCTTTAGCACCGGCGGCGACAGCACCCTTCAGCAGCGCGATGTCGAGTCCAACAAGCCAATCTGGAGGCGGCGTGCAGTGCACGCGGCGCCGGTGAATGCCATGGCGCGCTTAGGCGACATCGGGCTCGCAACGGGCGACGATGACGGTGTGGTGCAGTGCTGGGACCTACGCGCCAAGGCCGCCGCGCTCACATTCCACGAGAATTCGGAATACGTCGCCGACATGCTCTACGACGAACGCGGTGCCAACAAGCACACACTCGCGGTCGCGGGTGGCGATGGCCGGCTGTCGGTCTTCGACCTGCGCAAGGGTCAGCTGTGGGCGCGCTCGGACGAGCAGGACGACGAGCTCACCAGCCTTGCGCTCGTGAAGCATGGCAAGAAGCTACTGTGCGGCATGCAGACGGGCGTGGTTGGCATCTTCTCTTGGGGTTCTTTTGGGGACGTGTCCGATCGAGTTTTGGGTCATCCGGAGTCTGTCGACTGCTTGCTCGCGCATGGGGAGGATGCCGTCATCACCGGCTCGGGCGACGGGCTGATTCGCCTCGTGGGAGTGCACCCGAACCAGGTGGTTGGGGTAATCGGCGAGCACGCGAATGAGTCAGGCATTGAGGCAATGGCTCTCGATACCAAAGGAGCACTGCTCGCGTCGTGCGCACACGACCAGACGATTCGGCTCTGGGACCTCGCCTATCTCGACGCGGCGGACGATGCTGAGGAGGAGGACGAGGAAGAGGGAAGCGCGCCGCAGAGCGCTGCTGCTAAACCTGCTGGCAAGGTGGATGACGACGACGACAGCGATGACGACGACGACGACAGCGACGACAGCGACGCGGCAGGCAAGCCGCGCCCTGCCAAGAAGCGGAAGGTGGTGCCAAAGCAGGTGGTCAAAAAAGGCGCGGCCATACAGATGGGGAGCGACTTTTTTGCGGGCATGTCCTGAGCAGAGACCGGACAGGGAGTCTGTTATCATAATGCGATACGCATGATCCCGAGAGGCACCGCGCATCGAGAAGGCGGACGCAGGACGGGCTCCCCGCAACAACGCAACGGCCAACGGACGGGGACGTGCACCGCAGCCCGGCGCGCAGCCCGGTCCCACAGACTCCACTGCGCAGCGCTTGACGACTGTGCCATACGAGGAGTACGATCGTACACGCTCTGGTCGGAAGTATACCGTCCCCCCCTCGCCACGACACATCCCGGACACGCCGCCCCGCGGGCCGGGCCGGCGCGCCGCGCGCGGCCGGCACGCACACTGTCGGATTCTGCTGCTGTTTTGTCGCCAAGCCACTTTTTTTCCATGCACTCGCGTGTCGGCCTTTTGCGCTGCAAGTCGCCCCATTTTTCACGTCAGCCGTCGCGTCTGGCGCGAAACTGAGCCGACCGAGGCACCATGCCCTGGGAGGCACGTCCCTTGCCCCATCGCCAGTGGATTCCTTCGAGCTCGCGAATTTGCAGGATGATCCTAAACGCCCACCCTTGCCTGTGTGTTTCATTGTGAGCGCCGATGAAGCTGTGCCTTCCTAAGGACCTCAAGGTCGGCGACCGCGTGCAGGCGCAAGGCCACGCAGCCTGCGGTCTGGATCCGTGCATCAACCAGGTTGGCGTATGCATGCGGTGCTTGTGGAAGGTGAAGGAGGCTTGCGACGACGCTGCCGTTCGCCGCACCGCGGTGCTGAACTCGCTCCTCAGCCACGTCGACCCAGGTCCGCGCGTCAAGGGCTTCGAGGGCATCGCGCCGCTCATGCGCCCGTGCTGCGTCGAGGACGTGACGGGCACAGCCCTCGCAGGGAACGTACATACCTCGCAGCTGCTGCCAGCACTGTGCCTCATGATGCGGACGGTCTGTGTCTAATGTGGGCTGCGTCCCCTCCGCTGCGCGCACGCCTTTTCCCGTGGTCAGGTCGTGTGTCAAATGAGTGAATCTAATTTTAACACTCCGAGACGCCATCAACTCGCTGCTCAGCTCCTATCATACGCTCAGACCTATCATCGGCGATACCCATCTCGGCAAAGCATCAGTCGCCGAGCCGCTTCTTGCGGTGGCTGTACGGCGGTTACCCTTCTCGAGGATCGGGTCGTCGTTGCGGTCGCCCGGGCCGCTGTCTTCGTCTCCTCTGCCGCCTTGGTCGCCGCCGCCTCCGCGCCGTCGCCGCCTCCGGCGCCGCTGCGAGTGCTGCTGCAGATGGCTGGTCGACGGTGGAGTCGACGGCGGCATCGAACCTGTGCACCGACGCGCCCGATGGCGCGCGCCCCTCGGGGAACGCAAAGATGCGCTCAACACCGTCGCTTGACGACGGTGTCGAGCACAGATTAGCTTCCGTCGCCGCCGCCGCCGCCGCCACCGCATTGCCGTGCGCGGTAAAGACCTGCAACCTGGTGGAAGGCAAGGGCAGGCCGGTTTGAGTTGACGGGACACAGGGCATGAGACGAATGGGCGTGGCTTCAGGTTCTATCAGCACATGCTGAAGGTGCGTCATGAATTGAAGGTGAGGTCCATCGCACCTGTGATTCGACGCCTCTACTGCATCCATTGTTCCGATCACGCATCCCTGAGCTCAGTTTTGGTCGTCCACGAGTGGCCATCCATGAGGATCTGGATGCGGTGCACTCGGGATATCCTATGTTCGCAGCCGGAGCATCTGATCAGCCGCCAAATTCGTGCCAGGACGGTCCGGGACGAGCCAGCATGGGCCGGGACAGGCGCCATTCGGATTTTTGGTTAGTGTCGCTAACCCCACTTTCTCTCTGACA
>Ga0210240_100405_pt1 | contig 37730 bp, 47 predicted proteins | sample ChrtobMetP5a_4mM_FD_155463 | JGI IMG/M metagenome (GOLD analysis project Ga0210240, IMG submission 155463) | Chrysochromulina tobin associated microbial communities from unialgal haptophyte culture, Seattle, Washington, United States - P5a_4mM | ecosystem: Host-associated > Algae > Haptophytes >...
CCCCCCTCGCCTCGCCCCCGTGCACACCCCACATCCCCTCTCTAAATCTGTAGATTGCGGGCGTTGCAGTGACCAGGTGGGCCTCCTTCTCCCCGCGGCCTTCATGTCGGTGTCCGGCGAGCCGTCCTCACCCTTCTACCCCTACGGCGGGGGGGTCGCGCTCACCATCATCACCGTCTTCATCCTCGGCTTCCTCGCCACCCGCGCCGAACCGGCCCTCAACGTGCTGGGCAAGACCGTGGAGAAGCTGTCCGAGGGGGCCTTTTCCCGCAAGCTCCTGGTCTACTCCGTGTGCGTGGGCGTCGCTGTCGGCATGTCGGCCGGGGCGACAAAGATTCTCTTCGGGGCGAGCCTCATCGGGTTCATCTTGGGCAAGTATGGTAGCGCGCTCGCCCTCACCTACTTCTCCAGCGAAGACATGGCGACCATCGCCTGGGACTCGGCCGGAGTGACCACGGGCCCCGTGACGGTGCCATTTGTGCTCTCCACCGGCATCGGCTTCTCCAAGGCGGTCGGCGCCGAGGAGGGCTTCGGCATGCTCACCTGCGCGTCGGTGTCTCCCATTATCACCGTGCTCATCGTCGACATCCTGCGGAGATGGAGGATGGCCCTGGCCCCGAGGGCCCCGGGCTCTGCGCCGATCGTGGCCGTTTCGGCAGAACTGAGTGGGTGAAGGCAATAATTTGGCACCCAGGCACTTAGGAGGTGAATCCCAGGGACCGGAGGTGATTCCCAGGAAGGTGAATCCCAGGAATACCAGAGCTGCGAGCGTGGATAGAGGTCCTGGGGAGATTTCCCCGGGGACGCGTCGGTCCCGTGCATGCTTTTAAGAGGAGGGACGGCGGGACGAAACCCGTGATGAACTCAGTACACCGGTACCTAAGTCTTCGTCTGCCGTCGGCGCTTACATGTAGCGAGATTCCCGTCGGCTGTCTTACGTGTTACGAGTCTGGATGTGGATCGAAAGTGTGCGTGACCGAGTGAAAGTCGTAAGCATCGATATTCGATTACGGTCCGGTCAGTCCCGAAGGAGTTCGTCTCGGTGGTCGGGTCGGTCCGTCTGCGTCCGTGACGTGAAGCTTGAGCCTACAGCCTTGACGACTCGCGAGGGTCGCGTGATCTCTCCGAAGTCCGCGTGATAATGGTAATTTGTGTGTACGGTTCTCGGTACCTAGTACATCCGAGTCGTACTACGTGTACACCCTACACCGCAGGAAATATAATAAAGGTGCGGCTCCGCGGCTGCGGGCACGAAGCCGGAAGGTAGAACGGCACGGATAAGCGAAGGTTGCTGGTGGCGGCGTGCGCCATGCGATGTCTATTTATGGCCATCTCTATGGTTCCGGGTCCTGTGTGCATATGCCGGTATGCGTATGGGGTCATGTTCGACAGTCCTTTGAGAATGTGCACTCCTCCTATGTGTATGCTCCGTGCTCAGTGCACATGCGCGTGTGCCTTGGCCGCATCTTAGCATGTGCTTCCACATCCTTGTGGTTCCACACCATCCTCTCATCATGAGCCATCAGCGTTGCCGCATGCCTGTGGTTCCATACCCTTGCGGTTCCACTCCATCCTCTCCTCTCATCATGAGCCATCAGCGTTCCATATCAGGCAACAAGAGGACGCGCGGAGCCTCTCTTCTCGACCCTCTTCTCGACCGTTCCGACGAGGGCACCGGCGAGGGTAGCGAGCACGAGGAGCGCCGCCCAAGCCAGCTCCCCGAGGCTTGCATGCACGAGCAGGGCTCGAGCGGCTCGGACTGACGAAACCAGCTCCCCGAGGCTTGCATGCATAAGCAGGGCTCGAGCGGCTCGGACTGACGAGAGGGCGCTTCCAAAAAAGGCTCGAGCTGCAGGGAACACCGTTTTCGAGCTCGGCTCCGGCGAGGGCGCGGCGGCCGACAGCCGCAGCGACACGTTCGAGAGGTCGATCTGACGAAGCTTGGAGCTCTCGATCTGGTGGTCGATCTGACGAAGCTTGGAGCTCTCGATCTGGTGGTCGATCTGACGAAGCTTGGAGCTCTCGATCTGGTGGCGCGCCGGCGTGCGCGGCTCAAAGATGGATTCGGGAGATGTCTCCGAGATCGGAGACACGTCCGAAGCAGACGAAGCCGGCGTGAGCACGATAGGCGTGGGCGCGGCCGGTGGGCGCACCTTGTCTCCCTTAGGCGGAGGCGAGCACACGGGCACGCCCACCGGTACGCCCATATTAGGCACACCACCTACCATATTAGGCACATCACCTCGCTCGGCCGATCGGTGGCCCAATCTCGCATCGGGAGATGACAATCTCGCGTCGGGAGATGACAATCTCGCGTCGGCCTCGGCCCGGAGCGCGTCGGCCATCTGCGCCGCCACGTCAGCAGCCAGGGCACCATGGAGCCGTTGGGACGGTTGGGCACCATCGATCCAAAACGGCTCGGCGCGGCAGTTGCCTTCCTGCGCGTCCGGCCGAAGGGCATCGACCATTGTCCAAGGGGCGGCGCCGCCGCTGGCGACGGCGGCGGCGGCGGCGGCGGCGGCCGTCGCTTGACGAACCGCCGCGTCGAGGGCAGATTCCTCGGCGGCGACGGACGCGCTGTCGAGGATGCGCTCGATCGCGGCGGCTTCGTCAATCACGAGCCCGAGGCGCAATCTGCCCGGCATCTCGAGCTCCACCCGCCGCAGAGCCCGTCGCATGGCCGTTAGCACCGCCTCGTTCGAGAGGCGCATGAAGGCCGTGCAGACGCTCAGCTCGGCGCGAGGGCCTACCAGCTTTGCCGGTAGGCCGAGCTGCGCGACCGCTCGGGGGATGAGGGGCATGCGCGCGGTGAGAGGGACGCCTGCCAAGACGACGCGACGCACGCCGAGCTGGAGCAGCCCGAGCAGCAGGGCGTGCAGATGCGCTGAGAGCGCGCGGAGCGGCGCCGAGATTGCAATCTCGATCTCGAGATCGCTCAGCGCATGCGTGAGGTCATCAACGGAGCCGCCCGGAGCTCGTGCGGAGATCGGATCCAGATCGGAGCTCGTGCGGAGATCGGAGCTCGTCAGCAGCGCGGCGAGACGCCGCACTCCGACGCGGCTGGCGAGCTCCGATCTGGCGAGACGGAGGGCGGCGTGGCCGGCGGCGCTCGCGACGGCGCTCGCACCGCCTGCGGCGGCGCTCGCGACGGCGCTCGCACCGCCTGCGGCGGTGACCGACAGCTGATGGAGCAACGAGGAGACGTAGAGGTCATTGCCGCCTGTGCGGATGGGGGCCGTCACATATGAGAGAGAGGCACTCGGAGGCACTCGGAGGCACTCTGAAGGCACTCGGCGCTCCGACTAGCACTCATTAGCACTCATTAGCACTCATTAGCACTCAGTAGCACTCAGTAGCACTCATTAGCACTCATTAGGACTCATTAGCACTCATTGGCACTCATTAGCACTCATTAGCACTCATTGGTACTCATTGGCACTCAATGGCTCTCCGCACGGACCGGTATGGATGATCGCAGTCGCGTCGTCGTGCAACCCCCCCGGGGCCGCCTTGATCGCAGCGATCGCTTGCTCGAGCTGCTCGAGCAGCGAGGCGGAGGTGGAGCTTCCGATGGCGACGTTGACCGTCTGGCCGCCCTCGGCCCACGCCAAAGTCTCAGGCCACGTGTTCAGCATCTCGCAGTACGCCCACGAGTCGCCAAAGATGAGCCACTTGACGCCCTCGGAGCTGCGCGAGAGCTGCGGGCGCTGCGTGTCTTCGGCTGCGCTTCCTGCCAGCTCGGAGGCACTCGCGGCGGTGCCACACTTCGAGGTAGGCCGAGAGAGGCGGAGGCGCCACAAGATGACGAAGGTGAGAGCGACGAAGACGCCTGCGGCAGCCGGCGCGATCCACCAAGGCAGCTCCTCGACGATCACAGCCTCCGGAAGGAGGGAGTGCAGATTCCGGAGCGCAGCCTCTGGAACGACGGACACAGCTTCCGGTTCCTGGGTGGGTTCAAGTTCCTTCAAACCCCGGAGGGCGCTCTTGCGCCGTCCGCTGTCGACGAGCTTTCGCAGCCCGGGCGCAACGACCCTGAGCACGCCGAACTGAGCCAGCGTCAAGTCAACGACACCCTGCTTAACCGCGTCAATGGCTCCCATCGTGTCGAAGAGGTGCAAGGAAGCTGCAGAATTACTAGAGTGCATCTTCGACTTGTGGGAAACCGATTAATCGAAGGAAATTTATACTGAACCAATTGTTCCGACTACAACACTTCGCATACGGGTCCTCACCCAACCCGAGGACCAGGATTCCAATCTGGCAAACATTTGACAGTTGTCCTTTGCGTACCCGTAGGAGCGCCTCACGCGAAACCCACGCCGACACGCAAGCAACACGCGCGACGCGGGCTGGCGAAGAGCAGGGGCTCTGAGGGTCAGCTGAGGGCGTCCAGTGCAGCGGCGGCGCAGACGCACGAGGCTACAGACGTAGGTACAGTCGATGCTGCATGTTGCATCTGCGACGGCGACGATCGCAGTTGCTCCGTTTCAAAACATGCTGTGCGCCCTAGTTTGCGGCTCTCCGATACAAAGCAAGCTCCGCTTTCTGGCCCAGCATAACATCAGCACCGACTTGGAGGTTCGCGTGAAATCCAACTGGAACCTAAACCACCAGAGGCTCGAGCACTTGATCGCTGCCATGAATCACGTGCCATGAATTCCATGAATCACATGGAATACGGCACGCGTGAAGGCCTCATGCTTCGCTTCTTGGCCCAGTATGAACTTCGGTCACCACTGCGTGGGCTCCCCTGGCATGCCTTTGACTCCTTTGAAGGCCTGCCTGACGACCTTGCTGGAGGCGACCTCCGCAAAACTCGGAATGTGCGCTGGAGAACCGGCGCATATTCCACTAACGGCCAGCTACCGAACATGACGTGCTGCCCAAATGTGCAGCTGCACAAGGGTTGGTTCAACGACACCGTGGGGCCCTTTCTCGACGCACACGTTGGCACGCCGGTCGGGTTCGCACACATGGATGCTGATATTTACTCGTCGACCATGACCGTGCTCGAGGCGATCTTCTCGCGTTGTGCACAGCGCATAGGCACCGTCTTCGCCTTCGACGAGTTGTTCGGGTCGCTCGAGCAGGAGCAGCACGAGCTTCGCGCGCTCGAAGATAGCGCAACCAAGTGGGGCATTAAGTGGCGGTTCATTACGTACGCGCTAACGCGGGGGTCGACAGTTGCACGTGCCGCGGTCCAGGTGGTGGAGCCTGACGTGCGCGGGCGATGTAGGACGAGCTCAAGGTCCGTGGCGCCCAGCACATCGGGGGAGGCAAAGCGATTTAAGTTCAATCTGTTCCAGTAATTAGGGCAGATATACGGCAAGTGGTGGTGGAGTCGGGGTTCGCCGGTTGGGACGACCGCTCCGCTCACCGGGTTGCGTACTTGCGTTGCCGTTGGCGGCCGCACCCTCCGGCCGAACGTAGAGTGAAGCTGAGATCAGGTCGCGCACCTGGCAGAAGTGGACTTTTTTTCGGAGCGCGCCGCAGGCGAGGAAAATTTACATGTTATGCGGCAACCTATGTTAAATAGGATCTACACTACTTACACGAGAAAATAGTCAAGTGCGTCAGTCTGTGCAATAATGAGATACGAGTCGACATAAGTCATAACGTACAAATTTTATCGCCTCCGGGTCGCGTCGGGGGGGCTCAGCAGCACATTCCCGTCCGCGCCTAACTCGCGCGCCGCATGGACGCACCACGCCATGGCAACGATAAAACAGCTCACACACGCGCGCCTAGCCAATTCTGAACCGCCCCGCTTTCGAGTCGCTCGTGGTCACTTGCGCATGAACCATCATTCCATGGTGCATCATTCGGTATCAGCGTCTGATTACTGATTTCATTCGGATTCGGATCGAACATGGCGCGACGCGCGCGCAACCATAGAACGGCCGCCGTTCTCCCGTCTCCGCTCCCTCTCAAAAGCCGAGCAGAACGGGAGATGGAGTTGCTGCGTCACAGTAGGTGGCACGGCATCTCCGACAATCTCGTCCTGGCGCTCGACATGGCGCCCGGTACCCTGCCTAATTAGGCCGCGCTCACCGCAGCGCTCACCGGAGAGGTGAGCAGCGCCTGGCGCACGATTCCCTGCGCAATGTGCTCGCCCCACACTGTATACCCCTTGTCGTTCGGGTGGATGCCGTCGCGCGCCCAGTACTGCACCTCGTGCCAAAACGCAGCGTCCTCGGCCGGCTGATTGCGGACAAACGAGATGCGACCTCCCATATTAGGCAGCTTGCAAAGGGCTTCTTTCTGCTCATCCCACAGCGCAGCAATGTTGGCGAGCAGCATGCGCATCGTCACGGTCACTGGCCAGTCGCCACCGAAGACGGGCGCGTAGGTAATTGGCAGCGCCGGTAGTACCACAGGGCAGGCCGTGCCAGTCTCTTGATGGATACTGTCCACTAGGGATGACAAGGTCGCACGGAATCCGCTCGCGGTGCGCCCGAGGCCCTGGTACGCGTACTTGAAGTCGTTCAGACCGCAGATGACCACGACCAGGTCGATCCGGTCGCCCACCGCCTGCGCCTGCCTGACCGCCGACCCCACCGCTGGAAGCAGCTGCGCCAGCCCTGCCACGTCCTCACCGGTCTTGCCGATGGCGGTCCACTGGACGTCGACGTGGAGCGTGCGCGCGAGGAACTCGGCGCACGCGCGCGGCATCGCCGGCCCGGTCTCGCGATCGCACCCCACGCCCGTCACCAGTGAGTCACCTATGAAGAGGATGTTCTTGCGCGGGCGAGGAGCGGCCGGCGATGCTGACGGTTCGTGCGGCTGCGGCTGCTGCTGCTGTTGCCGCGACGGCGGCGGCTCGATTAGTGCGGTGCCGTGCGATATGAACGGACGACGGAGGCCCGTTATCGCTGCCGCACCCTGCTGCCGGCGCTCTCGCCAGTATGCGGCCACCCCCTGCATCGGCCCTGAAGGCTCCTGCAGCGGCTCGTACTGGCTATGTAGGTACTTGAGCTGCGCGAGCGTACCGGCAAGCGTCGCGCACGACCCGCCCACGGCTATTCGCGCCAGGCGATGGCGGCTCGGGATGAAGCCCCAAAGAGTGCGCATTTCTCCGATGGCGAAGGCTGTCGTTCGTTTGGAGAACGCGATCGACGAGCGACGTGCGGATTCTGTTTTCATCTCCATACGGGTCGACTCGACTACATGTACCGGGTACTCACTCACGACATTGTACAGTACGTCAGTACCGGTACAATTGAACCAGACCAGCTCGTGCGTGCGCGCCTCCGCTTGGGCGCGTTTACTGTAATGACTACATTGTATTGGTAAGACGCCCCGTAAACATCTTTACTGAAGTTGAGAGGGTATGCAATCGCCGGGGTCGCGCGTGCATGGTGGTCGCGAGCGGTCGACTCTGGTGTGCGGTCCACAACATGCCGACACTGTCTGCCGACTCGGCCGTTGCACACTGAGGCTGCCCCTCTTTCCCGCCAACTGGACAATGTCAACCTTCTCGATGAACTCGGCGCTGCCCAACCTTCTCGTGACGTATGCCGTGTGCACGGTTGTGTTGTTCTTCGTCGTGAAGGTGTGTAACTTCTATGGCGCTAACATGGACGACCACCCCCCCGAGGACGCGCTCCTCGGAACGCAGCCCCCCGTCCCTGACGACATCAAGCGTCGCATGCGTCTCATCATGAATAACTTGGAGAATGCGCCGATGGACCTCGCGCTTTTTTGGGCGGCGTTCATCTCCGTGCTCGTGCAGTCGTCCAGTGGCGGAAAGGAGGAGGCGCTTGCGCTGAACGTGCTTCTGCCCATCTACACGGCCGGGCGCCTCGTCTATGCTGTTGCGTACGCGCGCGGACTCCAGCCCCTCCGCACCATCTGCTTCGCGACGTCCACCAGCTGCACCGTCGCAGCGGCGGGCGTTTTGCTCTCGTCGGCGTCAAAGGCCTACATGATGACTACATGATGTACATGTAGTAGGGAGGCAAAGGGCAAGACAATGCTACCGGTAATGCTAAGCGGGGCTTGTTGAGGGCATTGTGAAGTATTGCGGGGGAAATATGGTCCTTGACATTCACACACCGTTCCTCACACCTCGCCCCTTCGTGTGAGCCGATGCGTGCGTGCGTGCGTGTGAGCCTGCACGGACCTCGTGCACGTGTTCGCCCACATTGGAAATTGAGAACTCGGGCGCCACGTGGCCCCACATGGTCTTGGCCTCTGCGGCCCTATCGGCACGCTCTCAAACCGGCCGCAGAGACGTGCAGCCGAAGATCACGCTGTACACGCACACAGCGTGCCCTTTTGCGCAGCGTGTGTGGATAGCGCTCGAGGCTTCAAGAATTCCGTTTGAGAAAGTGGATGTGAACTTATATGGTTCGGGTGGCTTCGATAAAGCTCGGCTGAAGGAGGTCGAAGAGGCGGGTGGCCTCTCACCCAAGGGTTACATCCCGGTCATGCGAATTGACGATGAGGTCATCCGCGAGTCCAGCGTGCTCGTTGAGCGCATCGCCGACCTGAGCGAGGAGCTTTCTGGTGCAATCTCCCTGACTCCGGAAAACGCTGAGGCAGCCCAGGCGCTGGTGCAGCTCTGCAACACGCTGCCCAAGTGTGAACGCTCGCGTGAACTCGATGTGCTCCTGCACAAGGCGAATGAGGCCATTGCCGCCTCAGGCGGAGAAGGGTTTCTTGCCGGCATGACCTTTTCAACCGCGGATGCGTGCCTCCTGCCCTTCTTGCAGCGCGTGGAGGACAGTATTCCGGGCGATGCTACACATTTGCGAGCTTACATGGAGCGCGCTCACAAGCAGACCGCATTCGCGAAAACGGTCGTCGCCAACACCTGGTGGTGGTGGTGACCTCGAAACTGGTGACCTACGTGAGCGAATATGTGAATCCGTGTCCCGGCTCCCTGCCGCGCGAAGCCCGCAGTCGCCGTTCGCAAGCCGCGCAGGCCTGCTGCAGCATCCGCGGCACAAAGGCGCTCGCTGGCACGCCGTGGTAAGGGTCGCCCTCGCTCCCTCCGTGGCCGTCGGCATCGGCTTGACGAAAGCCTCGGGCCTGGATCCCCATGAGGAGGGGCGTCGTCTCGAGCACTCCGATGCCGTGCTGGCGGGCGAGCGCACCCGAGATCAGGTTGATCCAGTCGTGGAAGCCTCCAACGATGGACGGGTGGTGGGGTCCCGTCCCGTTATGCTGAGCGGTGATCTGCATTGGACGCCAGAGCACGCACACTTTAGAGGGCATCGATGCCGGCGCAAAGAAGCGAAACAGCGCGGCTGTCTGGTTCACATAGTCGTCGATCCAGTGCTGTGGGAAGACAGTCCCTTTGGGTACCTTGTTCGAGAGTCCTCGTGGGTAGTCTGCGTGTGATGAGCGCGTGATGAGCGTGGAATGAGCGTGACGTTAAGTGACGAGCGTGTGCAGATGCGGTTGTGATGCGGGCTTATAGATGCGGGCGCTCACAGACACTCAGCGTGAGGCACTTCGCACAGAGGCACTCACGGAGAGGCTCAAATCAGGCTCGAATCAGCCAGCAACCAGCAAGCAACCAGCCCACAACAAATCAGCATCACTCTGATCTCTGTGTGTGTGCATGTACCTGCAAAGCGTGTAAAGTGGGCGACACCGCCGCCGAGGATGAGGATCGTGGGCCGAGCGGCCGAACGCCGCTCGACCAGGGCGCGCAAGCTGGAGTCGTGCCGCTGACTGAACATATCCGTCTTCCATCGAAAATCGAGTGTGCTCGTCGCAAAGTACGTCGCGTTGAGCTCTCGGTTGACTGCCGACGCATCGGGCCCAATCAAGCCCTCACATTCGGCGTGGTACGGCTGCTCGGTGTATAGATCCTGCTTGCACGTGGCCGTGAATCGAAAATTGCTCGACTTGCGCGAGCAGTGCTTGAAGCGCGAGACGAGCCGCAGCCCCCGGTGACAGCAGCGCAACGCCGACATGAGCCACTCGAGGAGTTCGATCGTCTCCGAGTTGCCCACAAAGATGGCGCTCGTGCCGTTGAGGCACCGTGCATGCTCAGTGATTGTTGCGGTCCGAGCCGCCGACTTTGGGTGGCAGGATGTGCGATTCTCGCTCACCATCCATGGATTCAAAACTTTGAAAAGGAAACGAGCCAAGGAGCGAGCCCGACAACGGGAGGAGCCGCAAGTGATCGGCTCACACAATCCCCGAGGGTTGCGTGAGAACACCCGAGAGTTGCTTGCATGCATTTGCGTCTGAGTTTCTTGCAGCACACTGTGTGCATATCCTCATAACATAACGCCTCGGCTGAGGTCATGTGTGAACTGCACGTGTGAACTAAAGTTCATCAGCCCGGAGGAACGTGCCGCGAACCTTTTTTGCCGCGATTGCGCGCATCGACGGCGCGCCCACTTCGCCCCACGGAACATGTCACTCCCACCTGCGGCACCTGTGCCTCCATCGCCGCTGCCCGACAACCTCGCCACACGCAACTTCCCCTCCGCGGGCGCGGATGCCGAAGAGAGCTTTGACGCTGCCCTCGACGAGTACGTCAAGTTGAAGCCGCACTTGCAGCACGGATACGATCTCCTGACCGACAGGCTCGCCGCACTTTCGACTGATGAGAAGAGGGCCGTGTACGACACATTTGCCGAGCTCAAAGCGCACAACTCACAGCATCCGCTCGGGGGTCCACAGCACCTCGAACAGAAGTTCTGCACGTTGCTCTTCGGCGCGAGTCCATCGACCCAGGAGGCGGAGGCACTCGCCTTTGCGAAGGGTGCTTGCAAGGAGAGCACGCTCGCCCAGAGCGAAGAGGCGGCAAAGGAGCGAGTTCTCGACGCAGCCGCAAAGGAGGAGGCGCATGAGGAGGCGCTGTGCACCATCTGTTTCGACGTGCCGCGGAACGTGCGCTTCCGACCATGCCATCACTCGACCATGTGCGACGGCTGCGTGCTGAAGTTGATCGCCCGGTCGGAAAACCGCAAGCTCATCTGCCTGACGTGCCGCACGCCGGTCGAGCGCCTGTGCCGCGAAGGTAGCGCTGACGTGGACGGCGCTGGGTCAGCAGTTACAGATTCAGCCGATGGCGCGCCGTTGAAGCCCGTACGCAAGCCAACCTTCGAGCCGCCGCGTGAACTGCCGTTGAAGCCCATTCGCAGGCCAACGTTCGAGCCGCCGCAAGAATTGCCGTTGAAGCCAGTTCGCATGGCAACGTTTGATCAATCGTCAACCGTAGACGGCCTGCCCGTCGACGCGTTCATCACGTCGCTCAAGAGCATCCCGACCCTGCGCGAAGATGCAGAAAAGGCTGATGAGGCGTGGAATGTGGAAGTCGACCTCACCGAAGCGGTATGCGAAGACGACCTCTGATGACCTCTGATGACCTCTGATGACCACTGATGACCTCTGATGAGGCGTGGAACGTGGAAGTCGACCTCACCGAAGCGGTGTGCGAAGACGATCTCGAGGAGGCGAGATTTGGAGTGCCTGTGGAGTGCGACTGATGAGCCGTGATTGCCTCCCGATATGGCAGGTGCGCGATGACGATCTTGAGGAGGCGAGAGCGCTGCGTGCCCGTGGCGCGTCCGTCACAAGCCCTAATGAGGAAGGCGAGCTGCCGTTGGTGCTCGCGTGCATAAATGGGAATCTCGAGATGGCGAGATGGCTCCGCTCCGAAGGCGCAGATGTGAGTGCCACTGACGAACCTCTGAGTGCCACTGACGAACCTCTGAGATGGCTCCGCACCGAAGACGCAGCTGTGAGCGCCACTGACGCCGAAGGCAACTGCCCCGCGCATGCTGCATGCATGTGCTCACCACGGCGCTCGCTCTTCCCCACAGGTGAACGCCACCGATGCTGAAGGAAACTGCCCCGCGCATGCTGCATGCATGGCGGTTTCGTTGCCGTTATGCGAGTGGCTCAAGGCGGAAGGCGCGCGCTTTGACACAGTCGACTCATTCGGAGTCGGCTCGCTGCTCATGGCCATCGAGGGGCAATACGCTGATGAGGATGATGATGATGACGACGAGGACGAGGACGACGAGGACGAGGACGAGGACGAGGACGACGAGGACGAGGACGACGATGACGAGGACGACGACGAGGAGGACGTGGACGAGAATGCACAGAATGGTGAAGGTATTCGGAACGAGGTAGCAGAGGACGATGAGGAGTTGCCTAATATGGACGATGATGCGATTGAGGCGAGGCGATTGAGGCGCGAGGCGCTGGCCGAGGCGACGGAGGCGAGGCGGGCTGCCCATGCGCGCCGTCTCGAGCGGCGCACCGCTCTCGAGGAATCCAAGCTTGCGCTCTGCCGCTGGCTCCTCGCCGAGGGAGTGCGTGTGAATGGTCGGGAGGGGGGTGTGAATGGTCAGGATGGGGGTGTGAATGATCAGGATGGGCAGTCTGCCAGACAGCAGGAGAGCAACGGGAGCGTGGAGGGGCCTCGAGCGGTCAGCCGCTCGGGCCCTGACGACGGTTTGACGCCGTTGCACATGGCATGCGGGATGGGCTTTGTGCGCATGGCACAGGTGAGATGCGCACATGGCATCTGGGGGCATCTGATGGCATCTGAAGCACGTCGATGGCACGTGATGACATCTGATTGCGTCTGATTGCGTCTGAGTGCCTGCTCCTCGTGATGGCATCTGATTGCATATGATGGCATCTGATTGCATATGATTGCGTCTGAGTGCCTGCTCCTCGATCCAACCCTGCCCCCAGCTGCTGCATGCAAGTGCTCACCACGGCGCCCGCTCTTCCCACAGCTGCTGCATGAGCATGGCGCTCCTCTCGATGCGATCGCGGAGGGCGATGGAGGCGCGACGCCCTTCCTAACAGCGTGTTCCAACGGCAAGCTCGAGATTCTGATCTGGCTCAAGCAGGCCGGCGCGAATCTCAAGGCGACGGGCGACGAAGGGCAGGATGGTCTCTCGATTGCCGCGCGCGAAGGCTACCTCAAGGTGGTCAAGTGGCTGCATGAGGTGAGTGCCAATGAGTGCATACGAGTGCGGCTGATGGCGCTCTGATTACGCTCCGGTTGCGTCTCCGATTGCATGCAGGGGCTGATTGCGCTCTGATTACGCTCCGGTTGCGTCACCGATTGCATGCAGGAGGGAGGCCTCGATCTTGAGCTCACTGATTGCCGCTGATTGCATGCTGGAGGGAGGCCTCGATCTCGAGCTCACTGATTGCCGCTGATTGCATGCAGGAGGGAGGCCTCGATCTCGAGCTCACTGATTGCCGCTGATTGCATGCAGGAGGGAGGCCTCGATCTCGAGCACAAGGATGAGGACGGCCAGACTGCCGTGCATGCGGCCGCTAGCGAGGGTGAAGTGAAGGTCCTCGAGTACTTGCATGCTCATGGCGCTTCCCTCACCCGCCCTGACGAGGACGGCGACACCCCCGTCCACTTTGCATGCTCCAACGGTCAGCTGGAGGCGGCGAAGTGGCTGGTGGCGCACGGCGCGAGCCTGGTGGCGAGGAATGCGGCGGGGTACGCGCCACTGACTGCCTCTGATTGCCTCAGATTGCCACTGACTGCAATCAGAGGAATGCGGCGGGGTACGCGCCGGTCCATCTGATGCTCCTTGATGAGCACAGATGGCCTCGCTGATGACCTCTGATTGCCTCCCTCCTCAGGTACGCGCCGGTCCATCTGGTGCTCCTCGCGGATAGCGTCGAGAATGCCGCCTTGGATGGGATCGGCGACGACGACGAGAGCGACGACGAAGACAGTGATGAGGATGATGACGACGATGAGGAGGAGGGGAGTGGCTCGGAGCAGCGCGCGCATCGTGCGCGCATGCGGCGCCTGACAGAGCTGATGCCTATGCTCGCATGGCTCTGTGAGCAGCCCGGTGTGAACGAGCTCACGTGCCGCCGCCAGCCCCCTCCTCCTCCTGGAGGCTGGCGGCTGATCCGCCGCCTGGCCGCTCTGGGCGAAGAGGCGCAGGCGGCTCGTTCACACCGGGGAGGCGATTCGTTCACACCGCGGGAGGCGCACGCGGCTCGTGATGCGGATGCGATGATGGCGGAGGTCACTCGCCTGGTCAGCTCCGCCATTGCCACCGCGGTAGCAGAGGGGGGAGAGGGGGAGGGGCTAGCCGACGCGATGGCCACGCTCAACATGAACAAGGGTACGCTCGAGGCGAGATTCGATGACGAGACTCTCGATGACGAAACTCTCAATACGCTCGAGGCGCAATTCGATCAGCACTTGGAGCGCGCCGTGGCGCAAGGCAGGCTGAGTGAGGCCGAGGCCGATGCGATGACGGATCAGATCGCCTCCAAGCCTAACAACGCCGCGCGGTGCGAGGCGATGCGCCGAATCATAAAGGGGGAGATTGGGGAGATTGGGTTGAAGGGCGGGCAGGGGGGGGGCGAGGACGAGCCGAACCGGAGCGAGGGCGACGCCCGGGATGACGACGGTGCCCGGCACGGCGCGCCCGAGCTTACGCTGCTCCAGTTTATGGAGGAGATTGACCGGGATCGTGCAGAGCATGCCAGCAAAGCGCCCGAGACGGCGCCCAATTGGTTCGGCCTCAACCGCCGCCGACCGCCGCCGCCGCCGCAGCAGCAGCAGCAGCAGCAGCAGCAGCCGCCGCAGCAGCCGCCGCCGCAGCCGCCGCAGCAGGCTGTGCTCGCCAAAGGCCCTTCGCCATTTGCGCGCCTTTTGCGTCTGGAGCCATCGGAGCGCGGGAAAGTCGTCGACGCGCTCTCGTCACTGCCCACATGGGGTGGTGGCAACATAGAAGGTTTGACACTCGTCGCCGGCCGTTGGGAGCCGAGCTCGTTTAGCGGTGAGACGCTCGACGTGGCACTCTTCAACTCCGAGGTGCAATCGAAGACCTTGGTCGACTGATGACCTCTGATGATCCTTAATGACCCTTGATTGCGTCCCCCATCAGGTGCAATCGAAGACCTCGGTCGCGATGCTTCGCGTGCTCGATGATGACCTCCGATGATCCTTAATGACCCTTGATTGCATCCCCCATCAGGTGCAATCGAAGACCTCGGTCGCGATGCTTCGCGTGCTCGATGATGACCTCTGATGATCCTTAATGACCCTTGATTGCGTCCCCCATCAGGTGCAATCGAAGACCTCGGTCGCGATGCTTCGCGTGCTCGATGATGACCTCTGATGATCCTTAATGACCCTTGATTGCGTCCCCCATCAGGTGCAATCGAAGACCTCGGTCGCGATGCTTCGCGTGCTCGATGATGACCTCTGATGATCCTTAATGACCCTTGATTGCGTCCCCCATCAGGTGCAATCGAAGACCTCGGTCGCGATGCTTCGCGTGCTCGAGGGCCACGCCGACGGCGTGTGCGCCGTGTCGAGCTGCACCGTCGGCGGGCGCGTGCTCGTGCTGAGCGGCTCGTATGACCACACGGTCAAGATGTGGGACGCGGCGGATGGAACGGAGCTCCGCGAGCTCGAGGGGCACACGGACGCTGTGCTTACCGTGGCGAGCTGCACCGTCGACGGGCGCGTGGTCGTGCTGAGCGGCTCGGTTGACCAGAAGGTGAAGATGTGGGACGCGGCGGACGGTACGGAGCTCCGCGTGTTCGAGGGGCACACGGACATCGTGTACGCCGTGACGAGCTGCACCGTCGACGGGCGCGTGGTCGTGCTCAGCGGCTCGGCCGACAAAACGGTGCGCATGTGGGACGCGGCGGACGGCAGGCAGCTTCGGGTGCTCGAGGGGCACACGGACGACGTCTTCGCCGTGACGAGCTGCACCGTAGAAGGGCGCGTGGTCGTGCTGAGCGGCTCGGAGGACCGCACGGTGCGAATGTGGGATGCGACGGACGGGACGGAGCTCAGAGTGTTCGAGGGGCACACGGACGCCGTATACTCCGTGGCGAGCTGCAACGTCGACGGGCGCGTGGTCGTGCTGAGCGGCTCGGTTGACAAGACGGTGCGTCTGTGGGACGCGGCGGACGGCAGGCAGCTTCGGGTGCTCGAGGGGCACACGGATGATGTGTGCGCCGTGACGAGCTGCTCTCTCGACGGGCGCGTGCTCGTGCTCAGTGCCTCGGACGACCGCACAGTACGCATGTGGGATGCGACGGAGGGGAGGTGTGAAGAGGGAGGTGTGAAGAGGGATGCGACGGATGGGACGGAGCTCAGCGTGCTCTGGGGACACCTACGCGACGTGAACGCCGTGGCGAGCTGCACCGTCGACGGGCGCACGCTCGTGCTAAGTGGTTCGTGGGACCACACGGTACGCATGTGGGACGTGGGACGCGCCGTCAACGTGGCGGCGGCGGCCGCCGTTGCCGCCGCCGAGTAGGGCGCGTGCTCGGCACAGCGCCGAAGGCGGCCGCCGAGTAGGGCGCGTGCTCGGCACAGCGCCTGGACACGGAGCCATGGCCGAGTGCGGCGGCGCAGACGATGGCCGAGCGTCAAGCCGAGCGTCAGCCGAGCGGGGGCTTGAGCTCGAGAGATTCCGCCCAGTGCTAAAAGACGCATATTCGCAGATGCAGAGACGAGAGAGCGGGCGTGCAGAGAGACTCATGGTTGACAGTTCGATGGTACCTACGGGCGTGTAGAATCGACATGTGGAAATCGAGCGTGGGGTTTGAGGCTGTCCGAGCGGAGACAATTGCGATATTGCGTTGCGTCCAATATCGGCGGTCGATTCCGCTCGGCGGTCACGATGCATTACGTTATATGGTATATCATTCGGACATCGGAGTGTATATCCGTACCGGAAGAGTGAAGTTGTAGACGGACGGTATACAAACGGAACCCGTGTCAAACGGAAATGACCTCACACACTCTCGTCTAGCTGCACAAGCGGCCGCAGCGTGGCTTGTACGCGTCGTACGCCTCCAAGGCCGCGGGGCGTACGTACTCGCTCACCACGGCGCTCTGGTCATCCGAATCCGAGGCACGAGCGCCGTTTTGAGCAGCGGCTTGAGCGCCGTCACGAGCACCGCCCGCCTCGGGCGCTGTCACGGGCATGCCGACGAGGCAGTAGCGCCGCTCGTTGGCATGCAGGTGGACTTGGCAGTCCAACGGCCCGAGCAACGAGGTATAGTTGAGGATAGACGGGCCGAGGGCTCCCTTAATCACGCCCGCTCGGTGCCCCACAACGGTCGAGAGCAGCTGACGTGGCGTTGGTGCGTGCTCGTTGAAGACGGCGCACAGCGATCGCTCCCTGGCAATCAGTGGCAATCAGTGGCAATCAGTGGCAATCAGTGGCAATCAGTGGCAATCAGGCTCGTTGAAGACGGCGCACAGCGATCGCTCCCTGGCATGGGAGCACGAGCTCATGCCCCTTTCAAGACTGGCAATCAAGGGCAATCAAGGGAGATCAAGAGCAATCAAGGGCCTTCAAGGGCAATCAAGGGCAATCAAGGGAGATCGCACCTGGCATGGAGCACGTGTGCACGTCCCTTCAAGACTGGGGTGATACGCGGCTTGCGACCGCCATCGCCGCTGCTTTTACTGCCGCCGCCGCCGCCGCCGTCGCCGCTGCTGCTGCTCACTATGTTTTGGAACGCGGCGCCATACGATGGATGGATCTTTCCAACTCGGAGGGAGCCATCGAGGCCCCTCGAGATGCGATCTCCCACCGAGATGCGATCTCCCTTCGGCAGCTCGTCCAGCGCGAGCTTCTCGGCGAGATGGGCGCGCAGCTCGGCGAGGTGAAGTGTCTTCTGATCGTCGGCACCCACACCCTGCGGCCAGCAGAGGCATACAGCGGCCTTCAGCGGTCAGCTGTCGTCAGCAGTCAACTGTGGCAACCAGCGATCCTCCGAGCTCCTCCGAGCTCCTCCGAGCTCCTCCGAGCTCCTCCGAGCTCCTCCGAGCTCCTCCGAGCTCCTCCGAGCTCCTCCGAGACCCTTCTCCGAGCTCCTCCGAGCTCCTTCTCCGAGCTCCTTCTCCGAGCTCCTCCGAGCTCCTCCGAGACCCTTCTCCGAGCTCCTCCGAGCTCCTCCGAGCTCCTCCGAGCTCCTCCGAGCTCCTTCTCCGAGCTCCTCCGAGATCCTTCTCCGAGCTTCTCCGAGCTCCTCCTTCTCCAAGGCAATCACAGGGCACACCTGGCGCATCGAGAGCAGCAGCCAGTCGCGCATGAGCGCTGCGCTGGGCGCGGACCATCGCACAACCAAGTTGAAGTTGTGAGGGTACATCGTCTCCGTCAACACGTTCTGGGAGGCATGCGCGATATGCAAGCCCCACAGCTGGCTACGAAGGGCGGCGTCGAGGAACTTCGACGCAGCACCCGGCGTGCAGCTCACCTGCCATCAGACGCAAGCAGAAGCCATCAGCAGCTGGATTGCGCTTGATTGCGATGGATTACTCTTGATCGCAGAGGCCATCAGCAGCTCGCCACGTTCGAGTCGAGCGCCCAGGTGAGTGCAATCAAGAGCAATCAAACGCACTCCACTGCAATCAAGAGCAATCCATTGCAATCCATTGCAATCAAGCGCACTCCAGTGCAATCAAGAGCAATCCATGCAGCTCACCACGTTCGAGTCGAGCGCCCACGTGATATGATATGGAGATTGGGCGAGATAGTAGAGGCGCGTGAGCCACTGCCGAGGGACCTTGTCGCTCCGGTTCTGATCGTTCTCGCCCGCAAAGAGAAGGTCGGCGCGTGGCATGATGTGCGTCGTGAAGATGCGCCGATCGACCGTCTCATTGTTCGTGACGATAGCGATGGGCAAGGTGGGGTTGTGCTCGCGGAATGAGGCGGCAGCGTACTGCGCCTCGCGCACGAAGTGCTGCAGCGTCTTGCGCCCGCCGTACGCGAAGAGCAGCAGCCCGGCGCCCGACTTGGCCGACTCGCCCTCGACCGCCCACGACAGCGGTGTGACACGGCGAGGTCGGTGCACCGGGAGCGCCGTGTCGGGGTCTGTCACCTCGGCGCTGCTGCTGCGGAGGCTCTTGCGCATGGTTGTAATGATGGTACGCTGCGCGTCGATGATTTTTTGCTGCATCTCCACCACGGCCAAGCTGTGCCCCAGTGTCCGACGCTGTGCGTCCGCGGTCTCCAGCTGCTTCTGACGCGCAGTGATGCTCGAGGACAAGTTGCTCTCCATCGTGGGAAGCTCCTTTTGCAACTCCTCATCATCTGAGTCGAGATTGCGCAGCCAGCTCCGCAGCGCCGTTCTCGCACGCAAGACCTCCTCTCGCACAGCACCGCGCAATAGCACCATCGACGGCGTGTCTGCGGCCTCCACGGCGCCATCTCGCACATCGCCTCGTCGGCGGGCCGACGCCACAGCTGCCGCAATCGATTCACCGCTGTACGGGACGGCTGCGATGCGGGGCGGCAGACCACTCGAGTCCTGCAGCTGCGCGTTCATGAGCACGACGAACATCACGGCGACGCACAGCAGCGCGATGAAGGCTTTTCGCATCGTGTCCGTCATCAAAACTCTTCGAGTTCACACACCGAAGTGTGCATGAACTCATCGTTTTCATGTACCAAAATTACATCTCAAGGTGGGGCCAGAAGGCCGTCTTGACTCTTGAGCGCGACTCAACTTTCACTCCATGTACTCCATGTATTTGGTGGTGAGGTGGTTGCCCCGCCCCCACCTTCTGCCGATTTACGGCCAGTATATAGATAGCTGGTTGTGTCGGCCACACCTCCGCCCGTACATGTACCCTTGTGTTTGTCTTTGAATTGCGCAGGTGTTTCACAGCTCTTCGATCGTCGCGACGAAGACGGCCGAGGTGTTCTTTCTGACCCCGCACCTCATGTCGTTCGGCGCGTCTTCGAAGGACAAGCAATTGCAGGCAAACTTCGAAGCGGTGGTCGAGTTACTACGCGAAAGCGAGACCGAGCGTGAGAAGCTCAAGGCGGAGCTCAAGGCGATTCGCAAGGAGCAGGCGGAGGCCGAGAAGCGGTGGGCATCGGCGACCGATGCCTTCGAGGAGCAGCTGGCGGAGAGCGAGCAACGCGAGAGCGAGCGGCACGCCGCGCTCACAGTGGCGCTAAAGGAGGCGCAGCAGGCCGCGGCAGATTTCCAGGATCGTGCCGAAGGAGCCGAGGAGCAGCTCGTGGCCGAGGCGGCGCGCGCGTCAAACGCGGAGGATGAGTGCGCTCGCCTGTCGGCGGCCGTCGAGGCGCTCCAGCAGCAGCAGCAGAGCGCGATGGCGGCGGCCGTGGCGGACAAGGAGCGAGAGCGCGCGGCGCTCGAAACGGCGCTCAAAGAGCTTCGGGCGGAGCTGGCGACGGTGGCCGCCGCTGCGAAGGATGAGGCGGAGGCAGCAGCCGCACGTGAGCGTACACTGAGCGAGGAGCTTGAGACGGCGCGTCAGCAGGCGAATGAGCTCGAGGCGAAGGCGACGCTGGCCAAGGCCTCGGTCGCCGACCGGGTCGCCGCGGCCGAGAAGGCCGAGAACAGCCTGCGCGACGAGATGCGAAAGACTGTCGGGGTCGAGCGGCAGCGCGTAGCGGGCATGCTGTACAAGGAGGCGCTCCAGACCCACACTCTCGAGGAGCAGGCACGTTGATTGCCACTGATGACCTGCCTTGCATGCAAGTGCTCACCACAGCGCGTTCGGCTCTCGAGGAGCAGGCGCGCCAGCTCGAGGAGCTCAACGCCGAGCTCGCCGACACGCGCGAGTCGTTGCGCGAGAGCCAGGAAGAGGTGGCCGAGGCCAAATCGCTCGCCGCCGAGCTGCTCACTGCGCTGCATGCAAGTGCTCACCACGACGCCCTCTCCTCTCCCCACAGGTGGCCGAGGCCAAATCGCTCGCCGCCGAGCTGCTCACTGCGCTGCATGCAAGTGCTCACCACGACGCCCTCTCCTCTCCCCACAGGTGGCCGAGGCCAAATCGCTCGCCGATCGACGAACGTCCGAGCTTGCACGCGTCCAGGTGATTGCATGCTGGCACGTGAATACATGCTGGCGCGTGAATGCATGCTGACCGAACGTCCGTGCTTGCACGCGTCCAGGTGCAGCTGACCGCGCTGCAAGACTCGCAGCATAAGAGCTTGCGTTCGGTCGAGCACCTCGACGACCAGGTGCGCATGCATGCATGCTGATTGCCCACCCCATTTGCATGCTGACTACCCCTCTGCGCGCCTCGACGACCAGCTCGCCGATGAGCAGCAGAGGCGCGAGCAGGCGGAGGAGCAGCTCAAGACGGTGCAGGTGACGGCGGAGGCTGACGAACCTGAAAGCCTCCCTCTTGGTGCCTCTGACGAACCTCTGAGTGCCTCTTGACGAACCTCCTGGTGCCTCTTGACGAACCTCGGAGTGCCTCTTGACGAACCTCCTGGTGCCTCTTGACGAACCTCGGAGTGCCGCGGGTGGCTTCTCTCTGATCTGAGAGCCTCCCTCATTGACGAACCTCTGAGTGCCTCCCTCATCAGGCGACGCTGAGCACGATCGAGAAGAAGCATGCAAGGGAGTTACGCATTGCCTCAGGCGCGAGCCGCCTCAAGACCACGGCGGCAGCGTGCCAGACGGAGAGGGGCCATCTGAACCCGGAGAAGGCGCTTCAGACCGACTGGTGCGCCGTGCACATGCCGCTGCCCTCTCCGAGCATGCATGTGCTCACTACGGCGCCCTCGCCTCCCCACAGGTGCGCCGTGCACATGCCGCTGCCCACGCTGCCGCACGGTGGGTGCATCCTTCCCAAGATACCCTAGGGGGATCAGCATGCAATCAGCATGCATGCACGGTGGGTGCATCCTTCCCAAGATACCCTAGGGGATGCGAGCGCCGTAATGACCGCTACCCCATTCATGGGACTCGACGAGCGCCGCGCCGAGCGCGATACAGTTATGGACGGCCTTTATGACCGACGAGCGCCGTGACGAGCGCGATACAATTATGGACGGCCTTTATGATATGCCCGGATGAGCGCCGTGACGAGCGCGCGTGCTATGGGTTGAGCGATGCGTTTGCCGAGCGACACGCCAGACCGAATCACGGGGCAAGCAGTCACTCGCTGCGGCGCGCTTCCCCGCTTCGCTCCGGATCTGCCGTGCGGAGTACAGCTGTCTCTTCCCCCCGCCACAATAAATCTCATTCGGGTGATTCACAGCTGTCTCTTCTCGCCCCCGCCACAATGAATCTCGTTCGGGAGATTCGTTCAGTAGGCCGCCGCAGGCGCAGGCGGCCAGGCGCGGCAGACGGCAACGAGCCCGGCATACCTTTATCTACTTCTATCACCGTGGGGTCGCGAGAAAACGCGACAGTGGCCTAACACGCGGTGCTGATTATGCATCGCACGGATATTCGCACCCACCGCGACGGATGGGTCGTCGTTGAGCGGCACAAGGACACCGCACACACGACGCCGCTCTTGACACTTCACACGTTGACTTCACACCGGTCGTCTGTCACCGCATACTGGTATTCGCCACGATGCGGGCGGCTCCGAGGCGGTAACAATTGCATACCGACGATATTACGTTACGTCGTTACTAAGAACGTTACTGAACGTGTTGAGCCGCGGCTCTCGCCCCCGTTCGCGGCTCGGCCGCCCGCCCTGTCGGCTGGAAAGTCTTCACGACGAGACTGCCGCCGCCTGACGCTCAGGCCCCACACGCACTCCCAACCACGCACGCCCTTCACCCACCCACAGCACCTTGATGGCCACTGATGAAACCCCGCCGACTTGAGCGCCGTACTGAGCGCCGCTCTGCGCAAACCACGGCGCAGACCACGCGCTCGTGGCATGCTGCTAAGTGGGCGGGATTGCGAGCGCCGTACTGGGCGACTCCAGAATTCAGACGCTCCTCATTTGGAAGCTCAGCTGGGCGAAGCTCAGCTGGGCGACCCCCCGGGCGACTTCTTCTTGGGTGAGCCGCTGCCCATGCGTGGCGGCGACACAGACGATTCCGTATTGCTCCACTGGCCCACCCCATCACGACCCCACCCGTGATACGTGGGGCGGCAGTGGATGCCAGTGGCGTTGTCCCACTGGCGGCCCGTCCACGCTTGCCCTACAAACGAGCGGGTGGAGTGGTCATCAGCGCAGTGCGGGCGCGGAGCAATCATCGAGGAGAGGGCTCTCAGCACACGGCTCTCAGCACACGGAGCTGCGCGCGGGCTGGTGACGCGCGGGCTGGTGTGCGCGCGTACAGGTGTTCGAGTTCTTGCTCGACCAGGGCGGAGCCGCGCCCTCGAGTTGCATGCATTTGTGCTGCCGGTCGTCGTGCCACGTGGTGTACTGGGCGACCACCCAGCCGTCATTTCCGTCGATCTTGGCGCACGCGATGCAAAGGTCCGCATCGACGTGCTTCCACATCGGGTAGCCGTTGGTTTCGCGGTTGGGCACCTTGGCGTACACGCCAAGGCACTGCACCTGCGACTTGAGTGTCGCGCAGTTCGATTCCGGGTTCTCACCCACCAGGCAGATCTTCATGGGGATGTGCTTGGACGAGGTCGCCACCATCTCTGTCGGAAGGTAATCGTACATGGCCTTCAGCTTGGATGGCGGCGAGCGCTCGTAGCGGCCATCAGTCTTGTAGTGGTGGTCATCGTACACCAGACCGAGCTTCTGCTGTTCCTTACCCACGATGCTCGACATGGTCGACCGTCACCTCCAGGGAGACAGGCACGAGAGTCCGGCGCAAGCAAAAGTTGCAAAAAAAGTTTTCGAAATGGTTTCCAAACTTGCTTAAAATATCCTCTTCACACTTACAGTTCACAACTCTTCACAACCAGCACTCGACGTGCGATGATGCGTCAACGATCGATCCCATTGCGCGCTTAGTGAAACTCGTGCGTGGTCGTGAGATTTGCGCGAGAAATGAAACCGTCACCACTCTCCACTCAGAACTCGAGAACCCTCTGCTCGTGAGTTTGTTGCGTGCGGACGGTCCCGCACCACGCACGCGAGCACTCTCCGCACGCAATGGCCGACACCTGGCGCGTGCCAGGCAACTGGATGAAACATGTTGAGATGGTCAACGGGCGTGGCGAGTTCATTTCCAAGTGGCTCGGCCGAAATGGCTTGGACGAGGCCCCGCCTTCGCAAGTGTCTCGGCACTGGTTTGGCAAGGACCTCGGACTCGAACGGCAAATGGCGCTGCAGTATGGACGCCGCGAAACCGATCTCAAAGATTGCACGCCTGGGGCTACTCGGCACGCCCCTGACGCGGGCCAGGTCGCCCATTCCGGCGTGGTCGGGGCGCACCGTCACATCCATGGTGACCCACAGCAGGTGCGCCTTCCTGCCGACCGCGTCCTGTACGGTGACTACGTGGCCCACCCGGTGCCGAGCGAGTGCGGCCGCTTGCCCGCCCAGCTGCCATGTGTAAACGACAGCTTCTACCTTGGGGGTGGCGCTCAAGGGTCGCACGCCCTACCACGCAACCCGTCGAATTCGGACTGGCGAAAAGGTGCCGACGCCGACACAGGTTGGATGTTTGGGCCTCGCGGCGGGGCCAAGGCACCCACGTCGCCTCCGCGTCGTGTCGAAGAGCGGCCGGCCGAGTGGGGGTCGATTAGGAAGCAGCCCGTGCCGGGTGAACTTGGCCTGCGGCTCACGGACATCCACGAGGGCACACTGGCGAGGGCACGAGCAGACCCGCCCGACCCTGCGCCGGGCAAATTCCGACGCGTGGCCTCGGACGTCACCTTGGATCGGACGCCCTATGCCCAGAGGATCGCTGAGTTCTCTCGCGCTGAAGCCGCAGCGGCTGCCCTGGGCAGTGGCGCACGAGGCGGCAAGTGGCTGCGGCACATGAACTCGAGCGTCGATAGTATTGTCTTCGGCCGTGATCTTGACGGATCGGACGATCCGATCGAGCTCGTGCGGCGCGGTGAGAGCAGTGGGCCCCCAGCGCCGTCTATGAGCGGCCCGATAGATCGCTCGACAGCTGGCAAGTCGAGTGAAAACTTTGGCCGCGAAAACTTGAAACAGATCGCCCTCGCCGACTATGAGCTCGCACAACGCGACCGCGACCGCGGCCACTGGATCCACAGTCGCTTCAGCGCCGACTACCGGCACACGCCCACGGACATCCACACGACGTCGTACGATGAGACCAAATTTCGGCAGCAGGATGCCATCGAAAAGTACGGCGAAGACGTCATCATGATCGATGGGCGGCCAAAGTATGGTCGCAGGAGGTCAGCGGCGCTCTTGCCGGCGGACCGCGACTTGCTTCCGCTGTACTGACGCGGTCATGTTGGTAGCTATAAAAAGTTAAAGGGAGACTAGTATTTAGTAACAGAATAGACACGCTTCAACAGAAACTTCGGGCGCGTGTCCCTCACGTCAACGGCGGCTCTGCGACAATGGTAGCCGCGCCTCGGACGACATCCGCATCAGCCACCTCCTTGCCCGAGCTCGAGCTCACGGTCATGCCGAGCTCAGCGCGGGTCGAGCAGTCGCCGCCGAGCCGGCCCATTTCGAGCTGGGCCTTGCTGCAATCGTACAGCCGGTGCGCTACCCGCATCTTTGGGCTCAGATCGGGCGGCTCGAGCAGCACCGTCTGCGGTGCGGGCGGTTCGAAGCGCTTCGCGGCGGAGGGGGGCAGCTCGGCAGGCGGCGCGGGCGGCTTGAGGCGCCGAGGGCGCCCAGTTCGGGGATCCAAGGTGGCGGCTTGCTCAAGGATGGCCGAGAGCATCAGAGCCCCTGCAGCACGCCGATGAGGGGTGTCATCAAACGGTAATCAGAGGCAATCAGAGGGCGCGATCCCCTCACCTGGCACATGAACCACCACGGACGGGAGAGTCGACGTCGCTGCTTCGAGTCGCTCTACGGGCCTGATGCCGAGCGCCGTCTCGCCAAGGGCCGCGAGGCTCTCCAGCCCGAAGACGCACGGCGGCTTGAGGTCACGCCCGGTTTCGTCACCCCCCGCCTGCAGCCGCACCGCGCCCGAGAGCAGCACGAACAAGCCGTCGGGGCGCGCACCCTCGTGATAGAAGGCATGGTACCGGTCGCGCCGCTGTAGCCGGCCGAGTCGAGAGAGGCGCACCTGAGGAGGGAGGCAATCAGCATGCACTCAGCACGCAATCAGCATGCACTCATCACGCAATCGTCATGCACTCAGCATGCACTCAGCATGCACTCAGCATGCAGTCATCATGCCACCCCGATGCATTAGCATGCCGCGTACCAAGGTCTCGTCGGGCAGAAGGTCGAGCGCCTTACAGCCGCGCAGTGCCCGGGACGCCGCGTCAGCAAGTGGACAAATCCCCATATCGACGCCACGGCTCCCACCTGATGAGGGATGCAATCAACATGCACTCAGCACGCAATCAGCATGCAATCCCCATATCGACGCCACGGCTCCCACCAGAGACGAAAGCGTCCGCAATGCGCCGCCCGAGCGAAGAAGGTGCACCGAGCTTGCGCGCCAGCAGAACTGCCTGTAGAGTCGCCTCCTCCTCTCGCTCACTCTCGCTGAGTACCTGATGAGGGAGGCAATGACGGGTGTCCTCAGCGGCAATCAGCGGCAATCAGCGGCAATCAGCGGCAATCAGAGGCAATCAGATGCAATCAGATGCAATCAGATGCAATCAGATGCAATCAGCTAAGTACCCGCTCCGTCGGGCGGCCGTAGAGCCGCCTACTGGCCATCACGCCGTGCAGAGGAGTGTCAGATCTCGCGAGATTTAGAGCTGCCTGGACCTCTCGCCGAGATCGGATCTGCGCCAGCCGCGCCTCTGCCACCTCGACCAGATTCGTCCGATTCGTCAGATTCGTCAGATTCGTACCCGGCGACACGTGCCCAAGCACCTCCGCCAGCATCGTCTCGGCCGCATCGAGCTCCGCCCTGCTCAGCCGCCCCTCTGCAAACGCGACAGCCGCCGCCGCCGCACGCCCCGAGGCCGCCCTCAAAGTGGCTTCGTCGGTTTCGTCAGTTTCGTCCACCGATCGCCCCGAGGCCGCCCTCAAACTGCTGTTCACAGGCACGCTGTTCACAGGCATGCTGTCCACAGTCCCACGCGGCTCCACCGCCAGTGAACGGTGGTTCACAGCCAGTGAACGGTGGTTCACAGCCACACGCGGCTCGACTGCGGGCGAGCGCTCCGCCAGTCGCCAATCGGCGAGTGCTCGCCAATCGACGTCGGTGGCCACTGCATCCACGTCGGCATCTGCCTCTGCGTCCGCCTCCGCGTCTGCGTCTGCGTCCGCGTCTGCGTCTGCGTCTGCATCCGCGTCCGTGTCGGTCAACACCTTGCTCGTGGCCGACGATCTCCTCTCGATCTCGATCTCCTCTGATCTCCTCTCTCGCGGAGCCCCACCCGTATTGCGTGCCACTGCCGCAGTGGCCGAAGCGGGCCGCCGCGACCCTGAGCCCTCCGCTCGCCGCTGGGCGCCCAACGAGGCCGACCACGGCCGCGCCGCCCCCCCCGAAGCGCGAGCAGGTCGCGCGGCGGCAGACTTGACTTGACTTGACTTGACTTGACTTGACTTGACTTGAACTGCGGCGGCGGACGGGGCTGCCGCTGCTGGCGCAGCACGATGCGGTGGCGGCGGAGGAACCACCCACGGTGCGGATGCGTTTGCGCCAGGGAACAAGACGGATTGCAAGAGGGTGGTCGGACGAATGGCCGGTGCTGACGCGACTCGACTAAGCGCCGCCACATCCATTGGCCCAGGTCCGGCATGCACAGCGTAGAGGGGGCTCTGGCCGGCCGCTTTGCCCCGTGACACGTGTTGCGAGTGCACAAAGAGCCGACGAGCTGCGATGAGTGCGGCGGCGGACGGATGTGCACCAGGATCTGGCTTCCACAGGACTCTACCTTCAAAGTGCTCGAAGGTTCTGGTCGCGCGCAGCTTCTCCGTGTTCATGCTTTGTTGCCGATTTGCCGACCGCTCCGGTGGTGGCGTTGTCGCAGACTTGTGCGGCCTGCTGTCGAATGGAGCGATCGACAACAGAGAGCTGGCCGATTGGGCTGCGCGCGGATTCCCAGGCAATCTTGCGAGTCGTGGCTGCACGTGGGCATCCATCCTTGGCGCCGTAAAAAATCTGCCGCCTTCACGAACCGCTTCATGGGGCCAGAGCGTGAGCGTGCGTTGTGTTGAACCAGCATCGAACAGCCCACAAGCCAAGTCAAGTCTAGTCTACGCTTTTATCGCCGATTCTCAGAGTCGGCGCGACCGCGTAAACGCAGGAATCGATGAACCGTAATGCGCTCCCGCCAGCCGCCACGCCCCCCGCGCGCGCCGCGCGGCGCTTTACATGCATGTTTACATGTAAACGTTACGCCGTGCTCGCCGCGGGTCGGACCTCGCTTCTACCTTCTTTGGGTTATCGTTTCATATTTGTGCACCCGGGCTACAGTTTCACACACACATGTCTAGAAGAGACTAGAGAGCGGAGAGGTAGACAATACCTCTCTCGTCGAGTCTGCACGGCGGGAGGTCCCTAAGTTCGTTCCTTCCAACGTAGCTCCAGTTGCGAGTTGCGCCATTCATGTACCGCTCAGGCCTCAGCTCGTCGCGTGTACTCTTTACAGTTCGTCAGTGTCCGTTTGTATCTCGCTCCTTAATTTCGTAAGGAGGTCGTGCTCATTCGTCATTGCCCGCCATTTCTGAGACGTCACGCAGATTGCGCACCTATTGACCTCGTGTCGTAACTCACCTGCCATGTCCTGTCATGCTGATGTCATGAAGGGGCTTCATCGGTCTCGTTAATGAAGGGGCTTCATCGGTCTCGTTAATGAAGGGGCTTCATCGGTCTCGTTGCAGACGGCCGCCACAGCCACATGCAGTGGCAGCCACATGCAGTGGCAGCCACATGCAGTGGCAGCCACATGCTGTGGCAGCCACATGCAGTGGCAGCCGCATGCCTACTCAGGAATCCCATGAGGTGCGCCCAGGAACAGAAGCTCATGGGCAGCCATCCGCGTGTCCCAGTCGAACGGCTTCTGGTCGGCGGGGGCGTGGGCGGTGGGCAGCGGCACGTGGGGGGATTGCGCTCGGTACGACGCGTCGCGTGGTGAGCTGGCGGTCCCGAGCGGCGTGTTGCTGTGGCTGGACGCGTTCGTGGTCTCACTGGTCGCGGTGCGTGAGAGGGGACGCTCGACTGAGCACGACGCGAGCACCACCTCGGCGTCCTCGTCCCCATCCAGAGATGAGGTGTCGACCTGCCAAATCAGGGAGATGTCGTCCTCATCGCGGCGCCCGAGACGGCGCTGCTGCGGCGGTCGCGGCGGCGGCTGCCGATCCCGCGGTTTCCTGGCAGACGCCCTTGCGCATGCAATCAGCGCCGTATCGGGCGCCTCATCCGTCGCGATCATCTCAAGGCTGCTGGTGGACTCACACTCTTCGCGTTCACACTCGCTCACGTCGTAGTCGGCGAAAGTCTCGATACGCGAGCCCATGTTCAACCCCATGGCTTCCGCGTGCTTACGCAGCCACTTGCGAACCTGCACCGGCTCGACGCCCGGATGCGCACGCGCAGTCGGCTTGATTCGATTCGACTCGGGCAGACGGAGGGCGAACTGGACGACCCGCATTTTGAACTGGGCCGTGTACACCTTGCGGGAGCGCGGGATCTGCACAACAGGGCGGCGTGCGAGCGGTCAGTGTCGTACGACGCCACGTGCGGGGCGGCGTTCCCATATGCTTGCTGGAGGTGGCTCGGGACGCTCAAGGGGGATACTGTTCCGCAGTCCATGGCGGGTCGGGACGCGCAGGGCTTTGCGCACCGACTCCGCACGCGCGCTCGAAGCAGTCTGTCGGACGGCCCGTTGGCCCTTGGTCACAGCGCCTGACGCCCGCGAGGTGGTTGCAGGCATGACGCCGACGGCCGATTGAACCGGGAGATCCGAGACCCGGCCAATGGTCACGAAGCCGCGGCCCCTCCCTGTTGCCGTCGGCCGACGGCGTTTCCGAGTGTAACTTTCGACATCCGCCCCTCTAGAAAATCTCCGTGTGAGGTGCGACCTCCGCGATCCCAACCCGAAAGTGAAGACGAAGGGTGCCCACGTTTCCTCGTGACCTCGAGCGCGCGCCATACGCTCGTGCCAGACGTAGGTGAGCTGGGACTCCAGAGACCCGTGTGCTGTGCCCATCCGAATTATAACCCGCACCCTCGTCAACACGTCACACCACGGACGAGAAACAAAAGACAACCTACATGTATGCATACAAGAACTTGACTAGACTTTTTGTCTCGACGCGTCTAACTTGACTTGACTGGACTTGACCTCGTGACGAAGCGCTCGGTGACGCCGAACGAATCAATGCCAAAGATCATCACGACGACCGCCCTACCATGGTACCCTCTCCCATGAAGGTATTGCTGTTGCTCCTCGCCAGACCCTCGTTGGCGGTCAGTCCTGGGAAGGTGCATCTGATCGATACGTACCCGCGCAATCAGCCGCACAATTACCTCTTCCGAGGAAACAACCCCGTGGTCGATGGCACCTTCAACTTGACCGCCCTCGTCGATGTGATGCGGCAAAAGGCTGCAGCAGAGTGCGGCGTGACGTTGCCTGCAGCGTTTCGCTTCGTTGACCTCAGCTTGGAGAACCCAACCGACCCTGGCTACTTCCAGGAGAAGGCCTTCTGGGACGCCAATCCTCGTGCTGGCGAGCTCGACTCCTACCCGACGCTCGGCTCGCTCCAAGACGTCAAGCACCCCGTAGGCGATGCGGATGAGCTCGTGAAGAGCGGCGACTGGGCGATCCAAGGGCACGCCGACTACCTGCCAGAGCGCCTCGCGGCGGTACACGCCAGCCTCACCAACACATCAGGGCCTCCGACCATTTTCTACGCGCACTGCAACGCCGGCTGCGACCGCACCGGAGAGTTTTTCGGCGCGTACGCGATGTCGTACCTAGGTTACAATGTGACGACCGCGATGGGCGAGGCCTGCAAGCAGTGCGGCCGCTGCCCCAACTATTACGCCACGAACTCGATCGGGTGGTGGTGCCTCACGCTCGAGGCTCAAGGGCGTACCGACGTCGGTCCGTGCATGGACTTTGCGAGCTGTAAGCCTTTGGGCGACTGCACAGCTCACAACGCGACGCCGCTCGAGGACGACTGCCCGCGACTGGGGCTCGGTGTGTAGGTTCTAGTTTGGTGTAGATCGATGTGCGCCGCAGGGGGCAGGGCGCGCTGCAGTGCCGGCCGGTACACAGGGGTAGATTTAAGGATCCTGAGCGGGCGCGGCGCCCCGCGCTGAGTCTGTGGGCACGCTTCGTACAGGTGTAGCTCTATCACACGCCTCACACAACTTTCAATATATGTCGTTCCAAATTTTGTGCACAGCTTCCACAGCACATATCCGCAAGAGACTTGCCACAAGGCTGTCATGAAATTTCGTCGAAATGGTAGGTTGCATGATGGTGCATACGTGTATCAACGGGTGGGGGACGGGGCACCGGCGGCTCGAAAAAAGGGCCTTCACACAGTCGCCTTCACACAGCGTCTCGAGCCTTCCTGCACGACCACAAAATCGGGCCATGGTCGTGCACGACAAACTCTCGAGCGCGCTGCGCACCTTTGCGACTGCCAACCCGTTCTCCACGCTCGAGGAGAGCGGCCGCGTGCTCTCCACGCTGCTCAGCAACCTGGCGCGTGAGGACACGCCCAAGTTTCGCCGCGTCAACCTGACGAATGCCAAGATCAAGGCCGCCGTGCTCGGCGCGGCGGGCGCCCGCGAGGTGCTCATCGCCGCGGGCTTTTCGGCTGTCGAGGACGGTTCGGCGCTCGAGATGACCGGCGACGGCGCCTCGGCGCGCGCCGCCGCCGCCTCCGCTGCGCTCGACGAGGCGCTCGTCGCCGCCGGTGGCCCGTTCGCGCTTCGGCAGCGCCTGGCGCACGAGGCGCGCTGCTGCTGTGGCGGCGCCCCCGGCGAGGCTGGCACGGTGCTCACCGGCGGCATGGACAACCTGGTCAAGGTCTGGTCAACCGCGCTGCCGCTGCAGGGCGCCGCAGAGCCCTTGCGAGTCTTCGTCGCGCATGAGAATGCGCGCGGCGCGGCGGGCGTGCTGGCGCTGTGCTCGCTGCCAGGCGGCGCGGTCGCCTCGGCGGGCCGCGACGGCAAGGTCGTGGTGTGGGATGCCTCCGACGTGGCGGGAGGCGGCGGCGCGGGCGGCGCAGTGCCGCTCGCAATCCTGATCACTCACGGAGAGCCGCCAGGAAAGGAAGTCTCGAACAAGCAGGTGGTGACTTGCCTGGCGGGAGAAGGCGGAGATGCGGGCGGCGCGCTGTGCTCCGGCGGCTGGGATCAGACCGTCCGGGTCTGGCATCCGCTCCCCGGAGGAGCAACCCCGACCCCCGCGGCGCTGCTCCATGAGCAAGCCGTGCTCGCCATTTGCGTGCTGCCGGACGGTCGACTGCTCAGCGGCGCGGGCGATGGCACCGTTGGCGTGTGGCGCCGGCCCGTCTCGAGCGCCGTCTCGAGCGCCGGTTTCGTCAAGGAGGCGGAGTGCAGGGTGCAGACGGTCGTCAGAGGCCTTGCGCCGTACGCCGGCGGCTTCGCGCAGGCACGCTGATGACCTCTGATGACCACTGATTACCACTGATGACCTCTGATGACCACTGATGACCTCTGATTACCGCCGTACGCCGACGGCTTCGCGCAGGTCGGCAACGACGGCGTCCTCCGTCTCTGGGCGCTCGACACGGCGCTCGTAGCTGGCGCGCCGCGTCTCGCGTGCAGGTGCGCTGATGACCTCTGATGACCACTGATGACCTATGATGACCTATGATGACCTCTAATGACCACTGATGACCATTGATGACCACTGATGACCACTGATGACCTCTAATGTGCAGCACGCCCTCGGTCGGCTGCTACCTCTTCGCCGTCGTCAACTGCACGCCCGACGGCGCCGCCCGATACGGCGCGCCCGAGCAGCTCGCCGTCGGCGGTGATGATGGCTGCGTGCGCATCTGGCGCGCTGCCGGCCAGGGCGCGGCGATGCCCAATACGGCGCCGGGCGCGATGCCGACGGCCCTCGAGTGCATGCAGACCGTGCGCGTCCCGGGCGAGGTCTTCGGGCTATGCCTCCTATCCGACGGCGACCTGATCGCGGCGTGCGATGCCGCCGGAGCCGTCGTCTTCACGCGGGCTCCCGGCCGCGCCGCACCACCGGCCGCCCAAAAATCACTCGCCACCGAGGCGGACGCCTTCGCGACGCCCGCGACGAGCGCCGCCAGCGCCGCTGGCGCCGCTGGCGCCGCTGGTGCCGCTGGCGGCGGCAACTTGGCGCGTCCGAAACAGATGGCCGCGGATGGCAAGCAATATGACTTCGTCTTTCCGGTCGAGATGGGTGGCGGCAAGGCACAGATCTTTTGGAACGTCGGCGACGACATACGGACCGTCGCCGCACAGGTACGCTGATTACCACTGATCACCTCTGATACCACACTGATTACCCTCCGGACCGGCCCCGCACAGTTTGCTCTGCGGAACGGCGTCGGTCTCGATGAGCTCTCCTCCATTGAAGAGTTCATGCGCATGGCGGCTGGCGGCAGCGGCGGCGGCGGCGGCGGCGGCGGCGGCGGCGGCGGCGTGCCCATGGAGCAGGCTCCGCCGCCGCCCGCGCCCCCGCTCGGCGCGGCTGAGATGCAATCTCGCGTGCAGCAGCTGGTGACCATGGGGTTCGATGCACAGCGGTCACTGGCGGCCCTGCAGAAGGCGGGTGGGGACGTGGAGGTGGCACTCGGCGTGCTGCTCGGCTGAGCGCGTGACCGCGCAACGTGGAAGGCGATGGTTCAGTGTTGGGAGTCAATTGCGGATTCGTAGTGCACAGTACGGAGAGTTCGCTCATGACGACGCGGGAAATAAATAAATGAGATTCAGCTTGTGGGCGCTGCTCGCGCTCGACGTCCACGCGTTCGGTTCGAGCTGCCAACTGTCGACAGCGAGCTCCCGAAGCAGGCGAGCCGCGACGAGGCTCTCGGATTCAGCAGCTCCACCTGGGTCGTATGTAGGCTTCGTGCAATCTAAGCTCAGGGCGGGTATTCCAGGGGTCGTGCATTGCCACGTGCGCGATTGCAGCGACGGCCACACGGTCACGGGCTTTTCGGATGGCAGCAAGCGGGCGCTGGCCAAGGATGGCATACAGCTCGAGGTGCTCATCGTCGCGAGCGCCTTTGAAGGTGTGAGCACGATGAAGAGGCACCGGACCGTCCACGCGTGCCTCGACGAGGAGTTCAAGCGCAACGCCATACACTCAATCGAGCTCAAGACGCTTACCGCCGAGCAGTGGGAGGACATGGGGGGACCTCCCACCTACGCGGCGATGGCGGCCAGCCAAAGGCAAGCGGCCTTCAAGATTGAGACATCTTGACGTCTAGATGCCCCTGTGGGCGCCACAGAGCCCTGCTGTATCTCTTTGGCCGCGTGTGCTGGGGCGCAGGGACCGCGCGCGAGTCGCGCGCATTCATGGTAGCGGAGGTTTATAGTTTTGTCGTGTTGCGCGCGGCTAGGTTACGTTACTCGACTCAGGGTGCCGGGAGACGGCCGGGCAAACTTCCGGGCACGGGTTCGACGATTAAAAAGTTGAGAACCCCGCTCCCCGGGGGACGGTAGCGCCCGTGAACGGTCGTGAGCGAGCCGGACCGGACGGTACGCCGGCTCTACGCAACGCGAACACGGCGTGTCGCTATCGGCTTCTGTATTGAGTATTCGTTTTGATTATTTCTTGAATTGACTCCTGTGTCACGCGGGGGCGTCTACGGGTCTTACGGTCCGCGGGCGCTCGGGACGGGATTTACGGGAAGCGCTCCCGGCAATTGGGTATTGGCTCCCGCCCTCCCGGGCGCCCGGACCACAGGGCGCCCCCCTCGACCCGGGCAGGAGGTAGAATTGCAATACCATCATGCCCCATGGTAGCTGATCCTGATCGGTTTGCCCCAATCTATGCCACGCGTCACAAATGAATGCATGAGATCCCCGATGCCGGCTGCTGCATGCTGCGCCAGAGCTTTTCCCGTGGTGCGCAATCCAGTTCCGCCAAGAGTTCGCCCATCACAGCGCCCGCCCATCACAGCTCCCACCCATCACAGCGCCAGCCCACCACAGCGCCTGCCCACCACGGCGCTCGTCCATCACACGCCCTAGTGGCGTTTAGGTAGGGGGCTCCCTAATTAGGTAGGGGGCTTCCACTCAGTGTCGGCGAAGGGCGCCGTCCCGGCAGGGATGCGCATCTGCGCGTCAAAGAGTCGCAGAGCGGCCCTCCACTTGCCCTCGCGGTTGGTCGTACCCTGCGGCGTCGCGAGATCGACCGTCTCCACCTTAATCATCCGAGATCATACGAGATCATACGAGATCATACGAGATCATCCGAGGCAATCAGGGCACACCTTCGGCGTCGCGAGATCGACCGTCTCCACCTTGATCATCGTCTCGTTGTTGTCGGCGGCCAGCTTGTTGAGAGTGATGTACCTGAAGAAGGAGGCAGCGTCAGATGCGATCAGCCGCCGTCATCAGCAGTCGTCACTAGCAGAATGTGTGGTCATCAGATGTACCCGTCGGTGCCATAGCCCTCCATCGGAGCGAGGTGTAGCGTGCCGCCAAAGTACTTTGCGTATAGTCGCGCGAGCGGCAGCCCCAGCCCCACCTGAGATGATGAGATGCGATGAGATGCAATTAGATACGATGAGATGCGATGAGATGCGATGAGATGCGGCAGCCCCAGCCCTACCTTCCAATTCGCACCGCCGACCTTAATCATCCGAGAACATCCGAGATAATCCGAGATCATCCGAGGCAATCAGGGCACACCTTCCAATTCGCATCGCCCACCGAGACCGGAAGGACTTTTCGGTCAGTCGCCACCTTCCAATTACGGTCCGTGTGCATGCTGCGATAGGACCAGATGTCCGCAAGACCCGAGCGCGGCATTCCGCCAGCCTGGTCCGCCACTTTGATGGTCACATTCGCGTCGCTCACCTGAGGATGGAGGCCAACCGATCCCAAATTAGGTCATCATCGGGCGAGATCAGGCGAGATCCACCGCTCACCGCCACGATGACGCGGATGGGGACCGATTCCAAATCGACAGTGCGCCCAGAGCCAGATTGTGACGAAACGTGACGAAGCGTCGCTTTGGAGGCGTTCGAGAGCAGCTCGCCCACTACGAAGCGCAGGTGGCTCGGCACGTACCTGATGGCGGACGCAATCAGATGCCATCAGAGCTCATCAGAGCTCATCAGAGCTCATCGGAGCTCATCGGAGCTCATCAGAGCTCATCAAGCGCAGGCGAATCGGTGCTTACGTGAAGCTATGCGAAGGGTCGCCGTGGACGTGAATGGGAGGCAATCAAGGAGTTTCGTCAAGATGCGTACGTGAAGCTATGCGAAGGGTCGCCGTGAACATGAATGGGAGGCGCGGCCCCAAACTGGGCACGAGTCCATTCACTCATCTCGTCGGCGAGCTCCTTGCACACGGCCACAGGCGAGCACGCGAGCTCGATGATACCAGCGTACCTGATGAAGGAGGCCATCAGGGAGGCCATCAGAGGGCATCAAAGGCCATCCATGGCCATCAGAGCTCATCAGAGCTCATCAGAGCTCATCAGAGGCCATCAGAGCTCATCAGAGGCCATCGGCGCACCCCTCCCTTGGCTGCCGCGCGCCCAAATTAGGGAGGCAATCAGAGCTCATCAGAGGCCATCGGCGCACCCCTCCCGCGGCTGCCGCGCGCCCAAAAAATGCTCCGTCAGAAACCGGAGACCCAATCTGGCCGAGAAGATCGCGTCCAGATGCCGGTCGATCGCGAGCTTCAGGGCCGCGTCGAGCCCCGACGAGCCGTTGGCCTCTGATGAGCTTTGATTAAGTGACTCCTCCACACGGAGGTGTGAAGGAGACTCCTCGGTGTGAAGCGACGTGAGCGCCTCGGCGAACGTGCGTCGCGTCTCGCCCTCCTACTCCGCAACACCGCAGGAGCTCCACCAATCAGTGTGGCCATCGGACGCAATCAGGCGCAATCAAGGGGAAGACCTCCACCTGCTCCTCAAAGCGCAGGCGCAAGCGGCCCGCGAACTCCAGCTCGTCGCCCGCGTTGGTCATGCGCGGCTGCTCAAGGAGAAAGAGGAGGCGCTGCCAGTAGGCCGTCGTGAGCAGCTGCACCGCGGGCTGGCGTGCCAGCTCCGAGGGCACCGCCAGGAGCAGAGAGAGGATGTGCGCTCTGCGTGCCAGGAGCTCACGCCGCACAAACTTTGCGTTGAGCAGCGCTTGCTCCGCCGAGCGAGCCTGCATCTCGGCCGCACGTTGCAGTGTGCGGATGGACACCGGTGTGGGCGGCAGGAGCTCTGTGAGCCTCGCGATGGTCTCGCGACACGGCGGTGCATGGCGCATCGCAAGCAGCTGGCTCGTGAGCTCGGGCAGCGCCAAAGTGCTGCTGCTGCCGCCGCTGCTGCTGCCGAGCTGCCGCACGGCGGCACGGGCCGAGCGATGGCAGTCGAGACTGCTGCTGCCGAGCTGTGCTACACGGGCCGTACGATGGGGAGCCAAGAGCAAGGTGCGCACGGTAGCCATCCTCCTCAGGCCCTCTCGTCTTACTCATTGTTTTTGTTCTCGATTCCGGAGAATTACGAAAAATTATAAAAAAGTTGAATCAGCGACCCGCCACCCTTACACCGCTGGGAAAGCACCGACACTTTTGTGACTCAATACGAAGCGCACTTGCGCATCGTTTTCGAGACACGAGTGAGGGGGGAGCACGCTTAGTACTCCTCGCCCTCCTCCTCGCCCTCGCCCTCGGCCGACTCGGCGCCGACCTCCTCGTAGTCCTTCTCGAGGGCGGCGAGGTCCTCGCGGGCCTCGGAGAACTCGCCCTCCTCCATGCCCTCGCCGACGTACCAGTGGACGAAGGCGCGCTTGGCGTACATGAGGTCGAACTTGTGGTCGATGCGCGAGTAGAGCTCGGCGA